>PJUD01000138.1_pt1 | contig 76637 bp, 70 predicted proteins | sample 1512341 | NCBI WGS metagenome assembly PJUD01 (sample SAMN08177675, study PRJNA422409) | Feces metagenome, whole genome shotgun sequencing project. | isolation source: Chicken feces (3) enriched on wood chips: beechwood xylan treatment | host: Gallus gallus | place: USA: Madison | collected 2015-01-15 | reverse complement strand
CCGCCCCGGCCGCCAGCCGTTGCATCTCCACGTCCATCGGATTCTGCGCCAGGAACAGGCGAATGAGTTGCAGCGCGCGGGCAGGATCGCCGGCCGCGCTCCAGGCCGCGACCAGCCGCAGCGCGGCATTGCGGTCGAATCGGATATTGGCCGCCGCCTCGAAACTGCGGGCGGCATCGGCGGGCCGGCCGGCGGCGACCAACGCATCGCCCAGCACCACATGAGCGGCAGGCGCGCCGGGATTGGCGCGCGCCAGCAGCGCCGCGCGGTCGACCGCCTCACCCGTGCGCCCCTGCATCAGCAGCGCGCGGATATAGGGGATATTGTCGACCGCGGTGGCGACATCGGCCGGCGGCGCCGTCACGGCACTCGTGCCGCCCAGCAGGTCCGACGAGGGACGCACCGGCCAAGACGCGCGAGCCAGCAACGCATCGGCCAGCACGCGATCGCCCAGTTGCTCCTGCGCGCGTGTAGCCAGCGTCAGCACATAGGGATCGGCATCATGTCGATCGACAATAGGCGCGAGCGTCGCCGCCGTGCCGGCATAGTCGCCGGTCAGATAGGATGCGCGGGCCAGCAGCGTGCGCGCCACGCGATTGTCGGGCTGCATCGCCACCAGCGGCCCCAGCGCATCGGCCGCCAGCACGGCATTGCCATCCGACAGATGCAGCACGCCGCGCAGCAACCGGGTCGCCGGCTCGCCATCCAGCCGGCCATCGGTGCGGGCCAGCAGGGTGCGGGCAAGGTCGATCTGGCCGGCGCGGGCAGCGATCACCGCCTGAAGGAACCAGGCGCGCGGATTGCCGGGATCGAGCGCCAGGATGCGCCGGCTGACGCTGAGCGCGCGGCTCGCGCGGCCGGCATCGGCCAGCGTCGCGGCATATTCGGTGAGCGGGGCAAGCGCATTGGGATGATCGTCGAGCGCTCGTTCGAACCAGGGCAGCGCCGCCACCAGCCCATATTGATCGCGGATCAGCATGCCGCGCAGGGTCAGCGCATCCGGATCGCCCGGTGCCAGCGCCAATGCCTTGTCCGCCGCCGCAATCGCCCCGGCCTGGTCGCCCAGCATCAAGCGGAACCGGCCAAGATCGATCCAGGTCCGGGCTTCGCGCGGGGCGAGACGAAGCGCATCGTCAAAGGCGCGCTGCGCGGCATCATTGTCGCCCTTGGCCTGCCAGGCGCGGGCGGCAACACGGGCCGCCTCGGCCGACTTGGCTTCGCCCGCCTGCACCGCGCGCAGGGCGCCATCGGCATCGCCCTGCAACAGCAGCGCTTGCGCCAGCAGTTCATTCGTGTCCGCGACGCTGGCGCCGAGCTTGCGCGCGCGCAGCAGATCGGCCTGTGACCCGGCGCCATCACCCAGCTCCACCAGCGCGCGGGCATGGCCCAACCGCGCCGAGAGGGATGCGGGATTGCCCCGAATGGCGTTCATCAGTTCGATCCGGGCGGTGCGCGCATCGCCGGCATCCAGCGCGGCCAGCCCGCGCGCGAGCGCGGCACTGCCGTCCGCCTCATGCACGCGCCACTGCCACAGGCCGGCCAGCGCCAGCAGCAGCAGGGCGAGGCCCGCCAGCAGGATCAGGCGTGAGCGCCGCATCGATCAGCCCTGCATCTTATATTGCTTGAGCAGGTCATAGAGGGTCGGCCGGCTGATCCCCAATATCTTGGCGGCACTGGAAATATTGCCGTCGGTGCGCGCGATCGCCCGGCGAATGGCGCGCCGATCGGCCATTTCGCGCGCGGCCTTGAGATTGACGACCTCGCTCCCCTCCGCCCGGTCACCGTCTAGGTCGAGATCGGCCGCCGTCACATGCTTGCCATCGGCCATGATGACCGCGCGCTTCACGCGATTTTCCAGCTCGCGGACATTGCCCGGCCAGCCCCAGGCGTCGAGTGCGGCGAGCGCATCGGGGGCGAAGCCCTTGACCTGCGGGTTCATGTCCTGCGCGAAGCGGGTGAGGAAATGGCGCGCGAGCAGCGCCGGATCGCCCGGCCGGTCGCGCAACGCGGGGATGCGGATGACGATCTCGGCAAGGCGATAATAGAGATCCTCACGGAAGCTGGCGGCGGCGATCATCGCGTCGAGATCCTGATGGGTGGCGCAGACGATGCGCGTATCCACCGCGATCGGCTGGCGGCCGCCGATCCGTTCGATCACCCGTTCCTGCAGGAAGCGCAGCAGCTTCACCTGCAAGGGCAGCGGAATGTCGCCAACCTCGTCCAGGAACAGGGTGCCGCCCTGCGCCTGCTCGATCTTGCCGGGCGTGGTCTTGACCGCGCCGGTGAAGGCACCCTTTTCATGCCCGAACAGTTCTGATTCCAGCAGGGTTTCGGGGATGGCCGCGCAATTGATCGCGACGAAGGCACCGCCGCGACGCGGGCTGGCATCATGCAGCCCCTGCGCCAGCAATTCCTTGCCGGTGCCGCTGGCGCCCAGCAGCATGACCGAGACATCGGCGCTGGCGACCCGCTCGATCGTGCGGGCGACCCGCATCATCTCCGGCGCGCCGGTAATCATCCGGCCGAGCACCCTGCCCCCCTCCGGCGCGGCTTCGGCAAGGCGCGCATTTTCCTGTTCCAGCGCGTGGACATGGAAGGCGCGGCGCACGATCAGGCCCAGTTCGTCAATGTCGACCGGCTTCTGGTAGAAATCATAGGCGCCGCCGGAAATGGCATTGAGCGCGCTTTCCCGTGCGCCATGGCCCGACGCCACGATCACCTTGGTATCGGGCTTGATGCGCAATATCTCCTCCAGCGTGGCAAAGCCCTCGCTGGTGCCGTCCGGGTCCGGCGGCAGGCCCAGGTCGAGCGTCACCACATCGGGCGCCTCCATCCGCAGCATCTCGATCGCTTCCAGTCGATCGCCGGCGATGAAGAGCTGATAATCCTCATAGGCCCAGCGCAATTGCCGCTGCAGGCCGGGATCATCCTCGACGATCAGCAATTTGGGGCGGGTGTCGCTCATCAGGCGGCCTTTCCTTGAACATCATCGCACGCCGGCGCGGGCGCCAGCGGCAGGCGCAGGGTGAAACGGCTCCCCACGCCGGGTTTGCTTTCCACGTCGATCCGCCCGCCCATCGCCTCGGCCAGGCTCCGCGCCTCGAAGGCGCCGAGGCCGAAGCCGCCGGCCTTGCTGGACGAAAAGGGCTTGAACAGGTCGCGGCGGATAAATTCGGCGGTCATGCCGCAGCCCTGATCGACCACGGCCAGCGTCGCCTGGCCATGCGCACTGCCCAGATGCAGTTCGACCGGGCAATCGGCATCGCTGGCGTCGATCGCATTCTGCAGCAGATGGACCAATATCTGCTCGACCCGCGCCGGATCGGCGAGCGCAACCGGCACGTCACCGCTGACGGTGATGGCGCGCTGGCGGGCGCGGCTGCGCACGACCTGTTCGACCAGCGGGCCCAGCGCCACCGGACGCGGCTCTTCGGGCCGGCCCTTGTTATGCTGCGACAGGCGGGCGAGCATGTCGTTCATCTTGCCCACCGATTCCTTGAGCGTCAGCAGCATGTCGGCGCGGAAATCGGGATTGTCGGCGTGCCGCTCGGCATTGCGCGAGAGCAGGGACAATTGGCTGACCAGATTCTTGATGTCATGCGCGATGAAGGCGAAGCGGCGGTTGAACTCGTCGAAGCGCTGGGCGTCGTCGAGCGCCTGCTGCCCCTGCGCCTCGCTGATATGGGTCGCCGCCTGGCGCCCGGCGGCGCGCAGCATGTCGAAATCCTCCCAGTCGAGGCGGCGGTCGATCGGCGGCGGCGCAAGGAGGATCGCGCCGATCAGCCGGCCATAATGGAGCAGCGGCACCAACGCCCAGACATGGGCATCCTCGATCAGCCAGGACGGCAGGTCGAAGGTGGCGTCGCCATCGCGGATGCGACCGACATCGACGATCCAGCCGCTTTTTTCCCAGCTTTCCAGCTGGTCGATCGGCAGGGACAGGCCGGCAATCGGCTCCTGCGGCCAGTTCCATTGCGCCTCGAACGCGAGCCGACCATCATCGGTGCGCAGCAGCAGCAAGGCAGCGGGGGAATCGGTGATGTCGGCGACCGCCTTGGCCACCCGCTCGCCCAGCGGAGGGGCATTTTCGCCCGGACGGCCGATGGTTTCGCCAAAGCGCATCCATTCGGTGCGATAATCGTAGCGATGCTGGAAGAAATGCTTGGCGACCTGTACCTTCCACAGCGCGCGCATCTGTGGCGAGGGCAGCAGGACGAGCGCGGTCACCGCGACGAAGAAGACCGCGCCGATCTCCACCACCCGCGCATAGGGGCCGGCGATCATTTCGATCAGCACCGCCGCCGCGGTCAGCACCACGACATAGAGGCCGACCGCGACCAGCGAGAGCGACTGGAAGGCGATGGTGCGCGACAATTGCAGCCGCCCGGCCATTTCCTTGCGCATGCCGATGGCCATGACCGGCGCCAGCAGCGCCATCAGCGGCCCGCGCAGCGCGTATAGCTCGTTGACCCGGTCCATCGCGAAATAGCCGATGACATAGAGATTGAGGTCATAGGTCCACATCGCCGCCAGCGCGCCGAGCAGCAGCGACACCCGCCCGCGATCGCGCGAGGGCCAGGCGGTGTAGAGATGATGGACCAAGAGCAGGCAGCCGATCGCGGTCATCATCCGCAGCACCAGCGACACCGCCACCAGCATCTGGTGCAGGTCGCTGCGGATCGGCAATTGCCGCCAGGTGAGATCGGTCGAGGTCTGAAGGAAGATGAGGCCGGCAACGGCGAGATAGACGAGGCCGACGGCGACCAGCGAACCGCTGCGCGAGGCCGGGCCGCGCCGCAGCATGACGAACAGCAGCATCAGCCAGGCGGCGTTGCGGACGCTTTCGGCAATCCCCGAAAGCGGCTTGTCGACGCCGCCGAACGAGACATAAAGCGCCCAGCAGGAGGTCAGCAGCAGCGCGCTGGCGAGCATGCGCGGCTCGGCCGCATCGTCCCGGCGCCGCAGGATGAAGATGCCAAGCGCGGCGAACAGGACCGCGGCCAGTGCATGGCCCCAGTCGCCGATGAATTGCAGCAGCGCGCTCATGGCCTGCCGCTCAGCGCGCGCCGTCGGGCCAGAGGATCACCCGCACCGTCTGGATCAGGATCAAAAGGTCCAGGAAGGGCGTGTAATTCTTGGCATAATAAAGATCATATTCGAGCTTGTGGCGAGCGTCCTCGATCGACGCGCCATAGGGATAGTTGATCTGCGCCCAGCCGGTGATGCCCGGCTTCACCATGTGCCGTTCGGCATAATAGCGCAGATGCTGTTCCAGATCCTCGACGAACTGTCGCCGTTCGGGGCGCGGGCCGACGAAGCTCATCTCGCCCTTCAGCACGGTCCAGCTCTGCGGCAGTTCGTCGATGCGCAGCTTGCGCAGCCAATAGCCCAGCCGCGTGATGCGCGGATCATCCTTTTCCGCCCAGACCGCCTGGCCCTTGACCTCCGCATCCTGGCGCATGGTGCGCAGCTTCACGATCCAGAATTCCTGGCCATAGAGGCCGACGCGCTGCTGCCGATAGAAAGCTGGACCACGGCTGTCGAGTTTCACCAGCAAGGCGGCGAACAGGATGATCGGGCCGGTCAGCAGCAGCAGGATCGAACTGGCAATGATGTCGAAGATGCGCTTGGCCATGCTGGACAGGCGACGACCGGCGGAAAAACCGTCGGAAAAGATCAGCCAACTGGGATTGACGCTGTCGAGATCGACGCGCCCGGTCTCGCGCTCCAGGAAGGTCGACAGGTCGTTGACATGGACGCCGGTGGTCTTGATCCGCAGCAGGTCGGACATGGGGATGGCGTTGCGCCGTTCCTCCAGCGCCAGCACGACCTCGCTGGCGTTAAGCCGCACCACATAATCGGACATATTGTAGATGGCGGTGCGGTTGATCGCTTCCTCCACCACCTGGTCGCCGTCATTCATGGCGATATAGCCGACCACCAAAAAACCGGCGCCGCGCTTCTGTTCCAGGTCGCGGATGCGGTTGGCGCGCCGGCCGGCACCCAGCACGACAAGGCGGCGCTTGAACGCCTCGCCGCCGAGCAGCGAGCCCAGCAGCATGCGCGCCAGTAGCAGCAGCCCCATCGCCAGCCCCATCGCGTAGAGCGAGTTGGAGCGCCACAGGGTGATGCCGGGCAACAGGAAATACATGACCGAGAGGAATATGACGCCGAGCGAGATAGCGACGAGCAGGCGCGCAAAGGCGAAGCGGATCGATTGCAGCGCTTCGGGGCTGTAGACGCCGACCGCGATCATGCCGGTCTGGATGGCGAAGGCGAAGCTCAGCAGCGGGCCAATGCGGGTCGCGATCGGCTCAACATCCATGCCGATCTGATGCGCGCGCAGGATCCAGCCCGCTTCCGCCGCGCCGATGAGCAGCAGGAAATCGAGCAGGCCGAGCAGCAGCACCGCATGAGGGACATAATGTTTGAACAGCCTGATCATCGTATCGCGCTTCTTCCCGCAGCACCGCCCCTCCCGTCGGGAAGGGCCGCCAACTGGAGTCGGCCCAGCCTTACAACAAGCTGTAAGGAAATCCGACAGGGCTCAGACCCTGCCTGAAAATGACAAAGAAAATCTGAAGATGGCGCCAATGACTGTAAATGAAAGCGACACCAGGATGTGTCAGCGTCGCGAGACGACGGTGTCGCGTCAGTTGTTGTTGCGCAGTTTGTCGGCCGCGTTGCGCGCAGCTTCACCCACGATCCGGGCACCATTGTCGACCGAATCCGCCGCCTGGGTAATGGCGTCGGCGCGCCGATCCTCCCGGCTTTCGTTGGTGAGGTAGAAGAAACCGATCGCCAGGATCAGGGCCAGCGCCACCAGCGCGAAGACGATGCCGCCGCCGCCTTGCGGACGATCCGAGCGTCGCCCGGTCCGATCCTGTCGATGTTGCGGGTCGCTGCCCATGGCTTCCATCCTTCCCATGGCATTTCAACCGACAAGCCGGGCGGATCGTTCCCGATCACGCCGGGGCAAGTGCATCCCGCCCTCAATCCTCGGCGGTCTTGTCCCCGATGTCGTCATCGCCGTCGTCGTCGGCACCATGGTCGACCAGATTGTCGGAGATGCGACCACGGCTCAGGCGATCGACATCGTCCATGATCTCGTCCAGCACCGCCGTGTCGGTCGTTTCCTGCGTCCGGCGCGAGGGCAGCGCGCCCTCCTCCAATATCTGTTCAAGCGCGGCGCGACCGCGGGCCACGCGGCTCTTGATCGTGCCGACCGCAACACCGCAAATTTCCGCCGCTTCCTCATAGGCAAAGCCACCCGCGCCAACCAGGATCAGCGCCTCGCGCTGGGGCTGGGGCAATTGCAGCAAGGCGCGCTGCATGTCGCTGAGTTCGACATGCTTGTCCTGGCCCGCGGGCGCAGCGAGCAGCCGGTCGGCGGTCAGGTCGTCCCAATCACCACGGAAGCGCGAGCGGCGCATCTGCGAGAGATAATGATTGCGCAGGATGATGAAGGTCCAGGCGCGCATGTTGGTGCCGGCCTGGAAGCGGGCACGGGCGGCCCAGGCCTTGAGCAGGGTTTCCTGAACAAGATCATCGGCGGTGTCGCGATTGCCCGACAAGGATCGCCCGAAGGCGCGCAGATGCGGAATGACCGCAGCCAGTTCCCGCTTGAACTCGCCGTCCGACAGTGCCTCGCGTGGCGCCTGGTTCAGCCCTTCATCCACGGCAGCAACCCCCGTTTCGACTGTCGCCCTCGCTGCATGAACCGAAGTCGTCAAAGCCATATATGCATCCGCACCCTAGTTCGATTACCGCCAAAGGCCAATTCCCGAGATACCCCTAGAAACGCCCATTTTTTCCACTGCCTTACCGCCAGAGCACGAGCAGCATCACGATCACGGCCAGCGCGAGCGAAATGCCCAGCACATAACGAACGACGTGCGGCGTGGCGCCGCCCCGTGCGTCCTGCGTCGAGATATGCTGCTCCTCGTCGGCCATCGGCCCTCTCCGAATCGTTACGCATATTTAACGCGTTAAAGCCGGGAGGGTTCCGCCGACCGTCACAAAGGATCGGCCGGCGGGAAGACAGGTCAGGCCGGAGCGGTCGCTTCGTCGAAGAAAAGCGCCTGCGAGATCGCGGCCTTGACCGTCGAGCGCTGGAACGGCTTGGTGATGAGGAAGGTCGGCTCGGGCCGTTCGCCGGTCAGCAGCCGTTCGGGGAAGGCGGTGATGAAGATCACCGGCACCGAGAATTCGGCGAGAATATCCTTCACCGCGTCGATGCCGCTCGAATCGTCGGCCAGCTGGATATCGGCCAGCACCAGGCCGGGCCGTTCCGCCAGCGCCTCGCGCACCGCATCCTCGCGGGTGACGGCAATGGCGGTCACGTCATGGCCAAGGTCGCGCACGATCGTCTCGATATCCATCGCGATGATCGGCTCATCCTCGATGATGAGAACCTTGGCACGGGTCTGCGCCTCGATCTCCTCCAGCGCTTCCTCGACCAGGGCTTCGACATCGGCGGTGTCGAGGCCGATCAGATAGCCGGCATCTTCCGTGGTGAAGCCTTCGAGCGCGGTCAGCAGCAGCGCCTGGCGCGGCAGCGGGGTCAGCCGCGCCAATCGGGCATGGGCGATCGCCTCCTGCCCGATCGAACCCGAGAAGCCGGGCTCGTCATCCAGATGCGAGGACGACCAGATCGCATGGAAGGTCTTGTAGAGGCCGAGGCGAGGATCGACACCGCTGGGAAATTCTTCTGGCGCAGCGACGATCGCTTCGAGCGTGGCGCGGACATAGGCGTCGCCATGAGTCTGGCTGCCCGTCAGCGCGCGCGCATAGCGCCGCAAGAAAGGAAGATGGGGGTGCAGTTGCTGTCCAAGCGACATCGGTAAGTCTTCTCCCTGCCCTGTCGGGCCTGTTGTCCGAAACATCGGCTCCGCCGGAGGATGGGATGACGATGCCGCGCTGGCAAGCCCCTCTCCCCCTGCCGCCGAATGACCGACGGTGCAAAAAATGCTTCGAATGCCGGAACCATCGACACCAAGATTTGTTTCACTCTCGTTCGGTTTTTTCGACGGTAACGGCTTTTTGGTGAAATTTGCTCAGCTTGGTGAATTGACGCCGCTATGCGTTGCGGCGAAATAGCGGACAGGCTGGCGTCACGGATTTAGCTTCAAAGGGGCTGATTTTGGTTTCTTCAACAACGGAACGGGACAGGATGGGAGGGGATATTGACGTCGGCACGACCATCCGCGACCGCGACATGAAGTCTGCGCCCGAACCACGCAAACGCCGCACGGCCGCGAAGAAGGACGAGGCCCAAGTGTCTCAGGTGCTCAAGTCCGTCTATCAGCGCACGGTCGACGAAGATATTCCCGCCGAAATGCTGGACCTGCTCAGCAAACTGGACTGATCATCGCTGGTCGGGGCGGCATTTCCCTGCCGCCCATACAAGGACCCTCTCGATCCCCCATGACCATGTTCGGCGTCTATCTCCGGTCTACCGGCGTCAAGATGTTCCTCATCCTGACGCTCGCGCTGCTGCCGCTGGGGCTGATCGCGCTGGTGGCGTCGCTGCAGGCGATCCGCACCGCCGACCTGGAGAAGGAGGCGCTGCTGCGCGTCGCCGTGACGCAAAGCGCGCGCAAGCTGACCGCCGATCTCAACGCCGATCGCACCGCGCTGGGCCTGACCGTCAACGCGCTGGCCGATGGCAAGGCGGACGGCGAAATCTGCAACCGCCTCTCCTTCTTCCTCACCGCGCAGGACCGGAACGGCATCCGATTCTATATCTACGACCGATCGGGCAAGAAGCTGTGCGGATCGGCCACGCCGGAGCCGGCCGGCATTCCGCCCGCGCGCCGTTTCATCGGTCCGCGCGTCGAACTGCTGTCGTCCGGCGACTTCCTGCTGTCGCGCACCCACAGCCATGACAATCGCGTTGCGGCGCTGGCCTATTATTCGCGGCCGCATCTCGAAAGCGTCGCCGATCCCGCGACCGCGCTGCAGAACCGGCAACTGAGCCTGCGCCAGGGCGAGCGGCAGATGATCGTCAGCCGCCCCGGCAGCCGGATCGATGGCCATAGCAGCAGCCTGTCCGCCCGGCTCGATCCGCCCGACATATTGCTGACCATGACGGTGCGCGAGCCGCCAGCGACGATCGCCCGATTGCTGTCGCTGTTCCTGCCGCTGGTGATGTGGTTCGCGGCCGCGGCGATCGGCTGGTTCGTGGTCAATCGGCTGCTGATCCGCCCGCTGGTGCTGCTGCGGCGCCAGGTCGCCGCCTATCAGCCCGGCGAAGTGCTGGAGCCGTTGCGGCGCATCCGCACCCCCGCGCACGAGATCAGCGACCTGGGCGACACCTTTCGCGAGATCAGCGAGGATGTCGCCACCCATGAGGCGGAAATGGCCGCCGCGCTCGACACCCAGCGCAAGCTGACGCGCGAGGTGCATCATCGGGTCAAGAACAACCTGCAGATCATCGCCAGCCTGATCAGCCTGCATGCCCGGTCGGCGCATGAGCCCGAAGCGGTGTCGGCCTATGGATCGATCCAGCGCCGGGTCGATGCCCTGTCGGTCGTCCATCGCAACCATTTTGCCGAGCTGGAGGATAATCGCGGCGTCGGCGTACGCCCGCTGATCAGCGAATTGTCCGCCAGCCTGCGTGGCACCGCCCCGCATGAGGCACGGCGCTTCGGCATCCAGATCGACAGCGACGATGATCTGCACATCAGCCAGGACGTCGCCGTTCCGGTCGCCTTCCTGGTGACAGAACTGGTCGAACTGGCGATGCTGTCCGATCCGCGCGCGACGATGCGGATATCGGTGCATCTGGAGGCTGATCGCAACGACCGCGCCCTGTTGCAGATGGCGTCGCCCGCGCTGCGCGCCGGGCCGGAAATGACGCTGTTGCTGAACGAACGCTATGGCCGGGTGCTGACCGGCCTGTCACGCCAGCTCCGTTCCCCGCTCGATCATGATGCCGAAGCGGGCCGCTACAGCATCGCGATCAGCGTCATTCCCTGAAAAACCGTCAGACTCGCTGATAGTCGCGGCGGAAATCGGCCGTGAAGGTCGACAATGTGCCGGCCGCGATATTGTCGCGCAGGCCCTGCATCAGTTCCTGATAGAAATGGATGTTATGCTGGGTCATCAGCATCGCGCCCAGCATCTCGCCCGACTTCACCAGATGATGGAGATAGGCGCGGCTCCAGGTCGCGCAGACCGGGCAGCCGCAGCGCGGATCGAGCGGGCCCAGATCCTCGTTGAACTTGGCGTTGCGGATGTTGAGCGGGCCGGCCCAGGTAAAAGCCTGGCCATTGCGGCCCGACCGGGTCGGCAGCACGCAGTCGAACATGTCGATGCCGCGCTCCACGGCGCCGACGATGTCGTCGGGCTTGCCCACGCCCATCAGGTAGCGCGGCTTGTCCTGCGGCAGCATGTCGGGCGCGAAGTCGAGCGTGGCGAACATCGCCTCCTGCCCCTCGCCCACTGCCAGGCCGCCCACGGCATAGCCGTCAAAGCCGATCTCGATCAGCTTCTCCGCCGAAATTCTGCGCAGCCCTTCGTTGAGCGAGCCCTGCTGGATGCCGAACAGGGCGGCGCGATCGGCATGGTCGCCACCCGCATCGAAACCGTCGCGCGAGCGCTTAGCCCAGCGCATCGATCGCTCCATCGACCGGGCGGCCTCGTCATGGGTGCAGCCATTCTTGGTGCATTCGTCAAAGGCCATGACGATGTCGCTGTCGAGCAGCCGCTGGATCTCCATCGAGCGCTCGGGGCTGAGCATATGCTTGGAGCCGTCGAGATGGCTGGAGAAGGCGACCCCCTCCTCGCTCATCTTGGTGAGGGCGCTGAGGCTCATCACCTGATAGCCGCCGCTGTCGGTCAGGATCGGCCGGTCCCAGCCCATGAAGCCGTGCAGCCCACCCAGCCGCGCCATGCGTTCGGCGCCGGGGCGCAGCATCAGATGATAGGTGTTGCCCAGAATGATGTCGGCGCCGGTGGCGCGCACTTCGGCCGGGCGCATCGCCTTGACGGTGGCGGCGGTGCCGACCGGCATGAAGGCGGGCGTGCGGATCTCACCGCGGCGCATCTGGATCGCGCCGGTGCGGGCCTTGCCGTCGGTAGCGGCGATCGAGAAGGAAAAGCGGGGCTTGGTCATCGCCGCGCTCTAGGAGCGAACGCCCGCGCGCACAAGAGCAGCGCGGCCGGAACGCCGCGTCAGCCGGCCCGGCGGACGCCGTCAAACAGGGTCATCGCGTCGATGTCGAACCCCTCCACCCGGCGATAGCGGCCGATGAAGCGCAGGCAATCGGTGGACAGGCGCAAAGTCCAGGGCTGACCCTGCGCGTCCTGTAGCGTGAGTGTCACATTCTTGCGGGCCGGAAGGCGATGCATGTCCATGCGACCGCCCTAATTAACAATGGTTAACAAAGGGCTGAGCAGGCAGGCCGAAACGGAGAAACGAAAACTTCTGTTGCGATATCGCAACAACATTCTCCATTTCGGCGCATTTACCGCGCTTTCCGGGCAACAGTTGCGGATAAAAATGGTTAATGATCTGTCAACTATTTGTCCCGCACTGCATCATGAGCGCCGACCGTCGAAGGTTCAGATTCAAGAGAAAAATGGGGCGCACATGATTGATTCAGGACGCTTTAGTGCAGCTGACGAGCGCGCGACCGAGGTCGAAGCGGCGTTCGAGATCGAAAGCCTTGGCGAGGATGCCGTAACGTCGCCTCCCGCCCCTTCCCAACTGTTCGACCTGGGCCAGATCGACGTGCAGTGGGAGGCCGAATCAGAAATCCTCTGGGCGTTCATGACGCCGGCCAATCGACCCAATTTCAGCATGACCATGCTGCGTGACGTCCGCTACTGGTATGCCGAGACCAAGCGACTGTTCGACGCCGGCCAATTGCCGGTCAAATATATGGTCGCCGGCTCCCGCTTCCCCGGCGTGTTCAACCTGGGCGGCGACCTGGAACTGTTCGCCGGCTGCATCGAGCGCGGCGACCTGCCCGGCCTGGTCCAATATGGCCATGCCTGCATCGACGTGGTCCATCGCACTTGGCGCAACGGCGACATGCCGGTGGTGTCGATCGCGCTGGCGCAGGGCGACGCATTAGGCGGCGGGTTCGAGGCGCTACTCTGTTTCGACGTGGTGATCGCCGAGCGCAGCGCCCGTTTCGGCCTGCCCGAAATGCTGTTCGGCCTGTTCCCCGGCATGGGCGCCTATTCGATCCTGTCGCGCAAGCTGGGCCGGCTGGCGGCCGAGCGCATGATCCTGTCGGGCAAGGTCTTCACTGCGGAAGAGATGTTCGACATGGGCATCGTACATACGCTGGTGGAGGATGGCGAGGGCGAAGCGGCGGTGCGCGATTTCGTCGCCCGCAATCGCCCGCACCATGCCGGCCATGTCGGCGTCTATGAAGCCGGGCGCCGGGTCGATCCGCTGCACCATGACGAACTGAAGGATATTGTCGAGAATTGGGCCGCTTCGGCGCTCAAGACCGACCTCAAGGATATCCGCATGATGCGCCGGCTGGCGTCGGCCCAGACGCGCCTGACCAAATAAGGATCAGGCCAGGCGGCGCTGGCGGATCAGCGCCGCCATGTCATGGACATCGGCCCTGTTGCGGTTGAGCAGGGCCTGCAACTCGCCGATCGGGACCGGTCGGCTGAGGACGAAGCCCTGAACGTTGGTGAAACCGGTTTCGCGGGCGTAGCGCAACTGTTCCTCGGTCTCGATCCCTTCGGCCACCGTCTCCACCTCCAGCGCGCGGGCCAGATAGGCGACGGACTGGGCGATGGCGCGGTCGCGGGGATTTTCGCCGACGCCGCGCATGAAGCTCTGATCGACCTTGATCGTGTCGAACTCATGGGTGCGCAAGGCGCCCAGCGAGGAATAGCCGGTGCCGAAATCGTCGAGCGCCAGGCGCAGGCCGATGCGGCGCAATTCGCTCAGGATCAGATGGGTCCGGCGATCATCTTCCAGGAAGATGGATTCGGTGACTTCCAGTTCCAGCCGGCGGGCCTTGAGCCCCGACTGGAGCAGCGCGGAGATGACCGCGCGCGGCAGGCCGTCGGTCTTGATGAGCGCGGGCGAGATGTTGACCGCGACCCGGATATCCTCGTCCCAGCCCATCGCATCGCGGCACGCCTGGGCCAGCGCCCAGTTGGTCATCGGCTCGATCAGGGCCGAGCTTTCGGCGATCGGGATGAACTCGGCCGGGGAAATCCAGCCCAATTCCGGATGCTGCCAGCGCATCAGCGCCTCGCAGATGGTGATCCGGCCAGTCTCTGTATCGAAGATCGGCTGATAATGAAGTTGCAGCTCGCTATTGGCGAGCGCGCTGCGCAGCCCGGTCTCCAGCTCATATGTGCGGTTCTGCCGCTCCTTCATGGTCCAGTCGAACTGGGCATGGCGGTTCCGCCCGGCATGCTTGGCCTTGTAGAGCGCCAGATCGGCATGCTGCAGCAGCTCGTCGCCATCGGCGCCATCTTCGGGCGCGACGGCAATGCCCATCGAGGCGGAAATGCTCAGATGATGGCCGCCGACCTCGAAATCGCCGGCTAGGATGCGGGTGATGTCACCCGCGATCACTTCGGCCTGGATGCGGCTGACGCCGGGGCAGATCAGCACGAACTCGTCGCCGCCGAAACGCGCGACATGGCCGCGCCGGTCGAGCGCACGGGTCAGCCGTTCGGCTACCTGGCACAGAAGCTGGTCGCCGACGATATGGCCCAGCGTGTCGTTGATTTCCTTGAACCGGTCGAGGTCCATCCACAGGACGGCGGTCTGATCCCCATCGGAAATGCGATTGTCGAACAGGTCGCGCAGCCGCATCTGCATCGCCATGCGGTTTTCCACGCCGGTCAGGCTGTCATAACGGGCCAGCCGCTCGAACTTGATCGCGAGGTTGCTCTTCTCCTGCTTGCCCTGCATCGCTTCCAGCACGATGCGATGGGTGGTCTTGGTGATTTCCGCCATGGCGAAGATCATCAGGAAGCACAGGACACCGAGAACGACATAGCCGACGCCACCGGCGATCAGCAGGCCGATGGAGGTCGGCAGCATGGTGAAGCAGGTCTGGCCGACCGCGACATGGACCCGACCGGCATTGCGGCCGGAAATGCCGCCCGCATAGGAGGCGACCATGCCGACGGCCAGCACATGCAGGGTCGCATCCTGGCTGATCGTCAGGGTTGCGAGCGACTGAAGCCCGAGCAGCGCGGCATAGATCCAGGCGCCCATTTCATAGGCGATTCCCCAGATCGGACGCGCCGGACCATCCTGATGCGCCAGCGCGCGCTGGAAATAGACGGCCGAAATGGAGCGACTGATTCCCACGATCAGGACCAGCGCAGCGATGATGTGCATGGTCAGGACATGGGCCTGCCAGGCGATCACGATACTGAGCGAACCTCCTGAAATCGCGCCAGAAAGCAGTGATGCCGGGGAGGCATATAGCGCTTTAACGAGGCTATCCTGCACCTCAGCGCTCTGCTGGGTACGGGGCGCAAAACGCGCGCGCAGGACTGCGCACAGATGGCGGACGAGGCGTGACACGTGCCAGCATAGTGGCGGATCAGCCTTGAGATTTGGTAAACCAGATGCCCACCAAAGCAGATCAACCCATAGCTTGCACCGCCCCGGTCGCATGGTAACGCGGCGCGACGACGCCCAATTATGGAGGCATGATGCACCCGCTCGACCGCCCTGTCTGGAACGCACTGTGCAGCGGATGGTCCGATCGGGCCGATGGAGACGAACGGGCGAAGCGAATCGGCCCGCTTTACGGTCCCTTTGGTGCCGCCGATGACAGCGAAGCGGCCCGGCATGCCCTGGCTGCACTGGTGCCCGATGACGGCGCGCTATGGCTGGTCGGGCCGGATGCCGAAACGCCGCCTGCGGGCGTCACCGTCATGCGCACCGCCCGACTGGCGCAGATGATCGCACCGACGATCACCCCTGCCCCACCCGCTGATTTTACCTGGCGCATGCTGGAGGAAGCCGATGGCGCCGCGATGCGCGATCTGGCGCTGCTGACCCGGCCGGGGCCGTTCCACCCACTCACCCATCGACTGGGCCGTTTCGTCGGCGTGCATGATGCGGACGGACGATTGATCGCGATGGCAGGCGAGCGGATGCGGATGCCGGGCTTTGCGGAGGTCAGCGGCGTCTGCACCCATCCCGATGCGCGCGGGCGCGGCTATGCCGGGGCGCTGATGCGGATCGTGATGCAGGCGATGCTGGACCACGGCGAAACGCCCTTCCTCCACGCCTATGCCAGCCATGACCGGACGATCGCGCTCTATGAGACGCTGGGCTTTCAGGTGCGGGCTTTATTGCCGATGATGGTGATTTCAAGGAACCATTGACGGCATAGGCCGTCCCGATGGCTGTAGGACAGCGGAAACGACAGGCATGAAAAAGGCCGGTGGATCGCTCCACCGGCCCCTTTCTTGTCGCATGTGCGAGAACTTCGTTTCGGTCGCGACCGAATTAGAAGTCCATGCCGCCCATGCCGCCCATGCCACCCGGCATGGCGGGCATGGCGGGCTTGTCTTCGGGCAGTTCCGAAACCGCGGCTTCGGTGGTGATCAGCAGACCAGCAACCGAGGCAGCGTTCTGGAGCGCGGTGCGCACGACCTTGGTCGGGTCGATGACGCCAGCGGCAACCAGGTTTTCATAGGTGTCGGTCGACGCGTTGAAGCCGAACGAGGTGTCGGTCTGGTCGAGCAGCTTGCCCGAGACGACAGCACCGTCATGGCCGGCGTTGGCGGCGATCTGGCGAACCAGCGCGGTCAGCGACTTGCGGACGATGTCGATACCGCGGGTCTGGTCGTCATTGGCGCCAGCGACGCCTTCGAGAACCTTGGTCGCGTAGAGCAGCGCGGTGCCGCCACCGGGGACGATGCCTTCTTCGACGGCAGCGCGGGTCGCGTGCAGGGCGTCGTCGACGCGATCCTTGCGCTCCTTGACTTCGACTTCGGTCGCACCGCCAACCTTGATGACGGCCACGCCGCCAGCCAGCTTGGCCAGGCGTTCCTGCAGCTTTTCACGGTCATAGTCCGAAGTGGTGACTTCGATCTGCGCACGGATCTGCTCGGTACGGCCCTTGATCGAGTCGGCATCACCGGCGCCATCGACGATGGTGGTGTTGTCCTTGTCGATGGTGACGCGCTTGGCGGTGCCCAGCATGCCCAGGGTGACGTTTTCGAGCTTGATGCCCAGGTCTTCCGAGATCACTTCGCCCTTGGTCAGGACGGCGATGTCTTCCAGCATGGCCTTGCGGCGATCGCCGAAGCCCGGTGCCTTGACCGCAGCAACCTTCAGGCCGCCGCGCAGCTTGTTGACGACCAAGGTCGCCAGCGCTTCGCCTTCGATGTCCTCGGCGATGATGAGGAGCGGACGGCCCGACTGAACCACGGCTTCCAGGATCGGCAGGATCGACTGCAGATTCGAGAGCTTCTTCTCGTGGATCAGGATGTACGGATCAGCCAGCTCGACAGCCATCTTTTCCGGGTTGGTGATGAAGTAGGGCGACAGGTAGCCGCGGTCGAACTGCATGCCTTCGACAACGTCCAGCTCGAAGTCGAGACCCTTGGCCTCTTCCACGGTGATGACGCCTTCCTTGCCGACCTTTTCCATGGCTTCGGCGATCTTCTCGCCGACTTCCTTGTCGCCATTGGCCGAGATGATGCCGACCTGGGCCACTTCGGCCGAACCGGCAACCGGCTTCGAGCGCGACTGGATGTCCTCGACAACCTTGGCGACAGCGAGATCGATGCCGCGCTTCAGGTCCATCGGGTTCATGCCGGCGGCAACCGACTTCATGCCTTCGCGCACGATGGCCTGGGCCAGAACGGTCGCGGTGGTGGTGCCGTCACCGGCGATGTCGTTGGTCTTCGAAGCGACTTCGCGGACCATCTGGGCGCCCATATTCTCGAACTTGTCCTTCAGTTCGATTTCCTTGGCGACGCTGACGCCGTCCTTGGTGATGCGGGGGGCGCCGAAGCTCTTGTCGATGACGACGTTGCGGCCCTTCGGGCCCAGGGTCACCTTGACCGCGTCGGCCAGGATGTCGACGCCGCGCAGGATGCGCTCACGAGCGTCACGCGAAAACTTTACGTCCTTCGCTGCCATGATCTAATTCCTTCGAAAAATAGGGAAAATGGAAAACCGAAATTCTGCGGGTTGCTGTCGCTTAGGCGACGATACCCAGCCCGTCGCCTTTTAGGCGACAATACCCAGAATATCCGATTCCTTCATGATGAGCAGGTCTTCACCGTCGACCTTGACTTCGGTGCCCGACCACTTGCCGAACAGCACGCGATCGCCGGCCTTGACGTCCAGCGGAGTGACCTTGCCGTCTTCGGCCTTCGAACCCGAACCGACGGAGACGATTTCGCCTTCCTGCGGCTTTTCCTTGGCGGTGTCGGGGATGATGATGCCACCGGCCGTCTTCGCTTCCGCTTCAATGCGGCGAACGAGAACGCGGTCATGCAACGGACGGAATGCCATGATGATTGCCTTTCCCTTTGTGCTGGGATGGGTCCGGCGTGGCCCGCAAGAGGAATGCCCCCGTGCGATATTGTGCCCCGCCTTGTCCTTCTCCCGATGAACTCTCTCATTGTTAGCACTCGCGGATGGAGAGTGCTAGCGGCATGCATATGGAAAAGTCGTTTCGCCGGTCAAGGGCGGGACGGGATAAAAATTTTCGCCGTCCCGATGGATCGGGGATCGATCGGACCGGCGCGCAGGCCATAGCGCAATCACCCTGCCCCGTCATGCCGGGCGCGACGGACCGGACGACGATTGCGACGCGACAGGCGGCCGGACGGGTAACAGTACAGGGCCACGCGCCTGTCGAAGTTCACAGTGTAAACGGGGTTTCCGGGCCTTTTGCACCTGCCACGCACCGGGAACGCGTCGACTACGCACCTGTCGCGCGTTGGGGGTGTGGGGGCATGGGTCCAAGGCGCGCGCCCGTCATGCGCCGGCGAGGCGACGGCGACGCGCCACCTATGCGCCTGCCGCGCGTCGATCGGGCGACGGACGAGGCAGAGGCGGCGATGCGAAGAAGGGCGCGGGTCCATTGCGCAGGGTAGATCAGAAATCGGGCATGTAGGACAGGGTGGCGCGAAGCAGCCATTTGCTGACGATGAAATTCTAGAGCATGATGCGCCCTATGATCCGATGGGCCTGCCCTCTTCTCGTCGTCGCCTTTTCCAGTTGCACGATGGCCGAAAAGGAATTGTCGCCCTGCTTTCAGGTTTCCGATCTACAAGCAGGAGATCGCTTCGCAGGCGTGGTGATACTCGAAGCCACTCATACTGGGCGCACAATCATGCTGCCATTAGCATGTGAGGGGGGCGGCCCTGCCCTGCTGCCTGAAGGTTACTCGCTTTCAAAGACCTCACGGAACGGAGACGGGCCAAGCAGCGCAGGCGCGCAATTTTACAGGGCCGAGGTTCAAGGTCATGTAATCAACCGTACTGACGGCGACGGCATCGCTTTTGAAGTGTCTCGAATAGCCAACGTGGAAGGCACGTGGCCCAGATGGCTCAAGTCAGAGTATCGCGATCCATATTGAAGCGTTAGCGATCCGTCCGCTTCCCGCCCAACTCCGTCACCCCAGCGGAGGCTGGGGTCTCAGGCGGTGACAGAAAGAGGCCAGTCGTCTCGCGCTATCCGTTTATGTCTCGTGCGCCTGCCTAGGATGCCAGCCCCAACAAACAGGTTCGTAACGACAACTGCCAACATGGAGATTTTCCTGCTGTTGCAATGGTCGTTATCTCATCTCGATGGCATGAGAATCAATTGGAACAAGACGAGGAAACCAAAGCGCTATGGAGAAAGCGTCAACGAAACGTCCCACCGGCGCATCGCAAATCTTTGCAGGCTGGGCGCTTCTGGTAGCCAGTTGCGCGATGATCGTCAGCGGCCTGCTCATTCGCCCGCGCCCAGTGGCAGATTCTTTCGATCATGCGCGACAGGCGATGTATGAGATTCTCATGCCCGGCGGCTTTGTCAGCATCCTCCTGGCCTTCGCTCTATTATGTGTTGGCTGGATCATTCGGGCCATCTCCTTCCTGCCCGAAAGAAATGAAGTGAGGGCGGAACGGAGTTAGCGCCCCATTGCCCGGCGATTGCGGCATGTCCTTATTCATGTCGCGCCGGGAATCTTTGATGACTGGGGCATCCCGCGCGCGCGTCACGGGTTGGACGGCGCATAAGCGATAAGAGGAGAGCGCCATGTCCTACGCCACGATCGTCGCCGCCGTCGATGTCAACGTCCCCGAGCTGGCCCGTGCCGCGATTGCCGGCGCGGCCGATGTGGCGGGGAACCAGGGCGTCGTCCATCTGCTCTATGTCCGCTATTATCTGCCGACCCGCTATTCCGAGCTGCTGGACGGCAGTTTCGACGAGAATGAGGAGCGCGATGCGCTGGCGGCGATGAAGACATGGGCGAGCGAGGCCGGGCTTGCGCCCGATCGTACCCATTTCCTCACCCGGCGCGGGCGGGTGCGCGACGAGGTGCTGAGCGAGGCGGCGCGGCTGAAGGCCGATTTGGTAGTGATCGGGTCGCACCAGCCCTCGCTCACGTCCAAGCTGCTGGGGTCCAATGCGTCGGCGATCATCCACCAGTCGCCGGTCAGCGTGCTGGTGGTGCGGACGCAGGCAGCGGAATAGCAGAAATAATCAACAGGGGTTGAGCGGCGCTCGGTTGCGGCGGGCGGGCGCCGTTCCTACCTGCCGGGCATCCCAGGCCTGTATTGGAACAGGCCCTTATCGGAGCGATGCCCGCATGACCGACAGCTATACCCCGCCCGCCGTGTGGATTTGGGACAAGGACAAGGGCGGCGCCTTTGCCAATATCAACCGGCCGATCGCCGGCGCCACCCATGACAAGGCATTGCCGGTCGGCCCGCATCCGCTCCAGCTCTATTCGCTGGGCACGCCCAATGGGCAGAAGGTGACGATCCTGCTGGAGGAGTTGCTGGAGGCGGGCGTCACGCAGGCCGAATATGATGCCTGGCTGATCCGCATCGGCGATGGCGACCAGTTCGGCAGCGGCTTTGTCGACGTCAATCCCAACAGCAAGATCCCCGCGCTGATGGACCATAGCGTGTCGCCGCCGCAGCGCGTGTTCGAATCCGGCGCGATCCTGCTCTACCTGGCCGAGAAGTTCGGCAAGTTCCTGCCGACCGATCCGGCCAAGCGCACCGCGGCGCTGAGCTGGCTGTTCTGGCAGATGGGCAGCGCGCCGATCCTGGGCGGCGGCTTTGGCCATTTCTATGCCTATGCGCCGGAAAAATACGAATATCCGATCAACCGCTACACGATGGAAGTGAAGCGGCAGCTCGACGTGCTGGACCGGCATCTGGCGGACAACGAATATCTGGCGGGCGACGAATATTCGATCGCCGATATTGCAGTGTGGCCCTGGTATGCGGGCGTGCTGCTGAACCGGGTCTATGGCGCGGCGGAGTTTCTGGACGCGGCCAGCTATACTCATGTGCTGCGCTGGGCGAACCAGATCGATGCGCGCCCGGCGGTGAAGCGCGGGCGGATCGTCAACAAGACCAACGGGCCGCTGGAGGATCAGTTGCACGAGCGGCATGACGCCGGCGACTTCGCCACCAGGACGCAGGACAGACTGGAGGGTGTGGCCTGACACCCATTCCATAGCTTCCGTTCGTTTCGAGCCTGTCGAGAAACGGGAAGCGCGGACGGAGGGGCGAAGATGCGCGATCACGCACCGCCCCCTCCACCGCCTGCGGCGGTCCCCCTCCCCAAGCCAAGCTTGGGGAGGAGTTTGCTCAATAGCCTACGGTGAAGCGCTGGCGGCTATGTTTCGGCGTTTCGATCTCGTCGGCGAGCGCGATGGCATAGTCGGCATAGGAAATGCTGCTATGCCCCTCGCCGTCGACCAGCAACTGGTCGGTGCCGACACGGAATGTCCCCTTGCGATCGCCGACGAAGAACAGGGCGGAGGGCGAGAGGAAAGTCCAGTCGAGATCCGCCACGCCGCGCAGATAGGTGAGGAAATCGCCACCCCGGCTGGCTTCGGCCTTATAGGCTTCGGGGAATTCCGGCGTATCGATCAGCTTGACGCCCGGCGCGACCTCCAGGCTGCCGGCGCCACCGACCACCAGATAGCGGGCCACGCCCGACGCGCGGACCGCGCCGACCAGCGATGCCGGGTCGGTGTCGGCGAACATGACGGCGCTCACCACTGCATCATGGCCGGCGAGCAGGGCACTGAGCGCGGCCGCATCATTGACGTCGCCGGCGACGGCGGTGACGCCGGCGTCCTGCACGGCATTTTCGGGATGGCGCGAGATCGCCGTCACCTGATGTCCGCGACGGGCCAGTTCCGCGCTGATTTCCCGCCCCGCCCGGCCGCTACCGCCGATGATTGCGATCTTCATGTTCCATTCTCCATGGGTAGTTACCAATGGAAACCAGATAGCGATTAGGATATCATGGTCGCAAGAAGGCACTTTGCCATCACCTGGTTACGCCGAGGAAACCGCCTGCCATGACTGCGCCCACGCCCCTGCCCCGGATCGGCGACGCCTATGATCCCGATTGCCCGACCCGCCATGTGCTGGACCGGATCGGCGACAAATGGGCGGTGCTGGTGATGCTGACGTTGAAGGACGGGCCGGTGCGGTTCAACGATCTGCGCCGGCGGATCGGCGCGATCTCGCAGAAGATGCTGTCGCAGACATTGAAGAGCCTGGAGCGCGACGGGCTGGTGAGCCGCGCGGCCTTTGCCACGGTGCCGGTGACGGTGGAATATCGGCTGACCGAGATGGCGCAGGGGCTGATCGGCATATTGGACCAGATCACCCGCTGGGCCGAGGGCCATGTCGGCGCGATCATGGACGCGCGCCGGGCGCATGACGCGCGGGAAGTCGAGGCCGCCTAACCGGCCTGGGTGGCGCGCTGGCCCTGTGACGCGGTGCGGTCGCGCCACCAGCGGTTGATGCGACGGGCGGCGGGACGCTCGACGCCATAGGTGAGCGCGCTCGCCAGCAGCAGCGAGGCCGCGGTTGCCAGCAGGAAGCCGATCCAGGTCGACAGGCCGGCGCGGTCGACCAAGTTCATGATCGCCAGCCCGGCATTATGGTGGATGAGGTAGAGCGCGTAGCTGATCGCGCCCAGCCAGAGCAGCAACGGGTGGCGCAGGAAGGGCAGCCAGCCGCGCAGCATTGCGGCGAAGATCGCCATCACCAGCAGCGCCGCGACCAGATATTCGCGGCTATCAGCCCAGGCCACGGTCGCCAGCGCCGCCACGAAGAAGGGCGCCTGCTGGCCCCAGCGGCGATGGCCCGACCAGATGCGGTAGAAGAGCATGCCGATGATGAAGAAGGGGATATAGTCGAGCACCAGCAGCATGACGAGGCGGCTGGGCATCGCGTGCCAGCCGGCAATCGCCGCCTTGATCGCCAGCCAGCCGAGCAGCAGCCATTCGAGCCGGGCAAAGCCCCGCCCCATCCAGATCGCCAGCATGCAGCAGTAGAAGGCGAGTTCGACCCCCAGCGTCCAATAGACGCCGTCGACCGCCGGCAAATAGAAATAGCCTTGCAGCATCGTCATATTGACCGGGATCACCCAGGCGGGCGGCAGCAACTGGCCGGCGCCGAGCAGCAGGACGATGCCGATCGAAAGCGCCATCGCCGCCCAATAGACCGGGAAAAGCCGGGCGAAGCGCTTGATCGCGAAATCGGCGGCGCTGCGCGTCCCTTCCAGCGAGAAGGCGATGACGAAGCCGGAAATCGCAAAGAAGAGCAGCACGCCATAGCCGCCATGTTCGAACAAAGGCGGCAGGCGATGGCCGTGCGGGAAGAGCTTGGGATAGATGTTGAAATAATGGAAGAGCAGCACGGAAAAGGCCGCGATGCCGCGCAACGCGTCCAGTTCCTGCAATCGCGTCCGACCCTGCCCCATCATGCCCCTGTCCTACGCCCCCACGCGATAAGATTGGGTAAATTTGCGTGAACGATAGCGCCCGCGCCGGGGCGCCGGCATCAATTGCCGTCGGCGTCGACCATGAACTGCATCGGCTTGCCGCGCGATTCCGGTTCCCAGCCGGCCGCCAGCGCCGCGCGCACGCCGCGCGCGACGATGGCGTCGTTGATCTGGAGCCGGCCGCGCGCCAGTCCTTTGAGCAGGCGCTTGGGCGGCGGAAATTCCAGCACGGCGCCGCGCTGCGTCCCCTGCTGCTGCAGGGCGACGGTCATGCCGCGCCAGCCATCCGCATCGCTCCATTGCGGTTCGCGCCGCACTTCCCAATCATAATGCGCGCCGTCGACCAGAACGGTGCCACTGTTGTTGCTGTTTGACATGATCGCCCCTTAGCCTGCCGCCCTAACAATGTCAGCCCAGGCTTCTTCGCTAATCACCTCGATGCCGAGCGCCGTCGCCTGTTTGAGCTTCGATCCCGCGCCAGGGCCGGCGACGACCAGGTCAGTCTTGGCGCTGACCGATCCCGCCGCCTTGGCACCCAGCCGCTCGGCCTGTGCCTTGGCCTCGTCGCGGCTCATGGTTTCGAGCTTGCCGGTGAAGACGACGATCTTGCCGGTGACGGCGCTGGCGGTGGTTTCGACGACATAATCGGGCGGCGACACTTCGGAGAGGAGATCGTCCCACGCCTCGACATTATGGGGTTCGTGGAAGAAGTCGGCGAGCGCATGGCCGACGGCGGCGCCGACATTCTCGACCCCGATATGCTCGGCGATCGCCTTGTCCTTCTTGGCCTGCGTCTCATGCTCCTGATCGCGCAGGGCGATGATCTCGTCAGCCAGGGTGCGGAGCGCAGGAAGCGTGGTGTAGCGCTTGAGCAGATCGCGCGCGGTGACGGCGCCGACATGGCGGATGCCCAGGCCGAACAGCAGCTTGGCGGCATCAGGCGCGCGCTTCGCCTCGATCGCGGCGAGCAGATTGTCGACCGACTTTTCCTTCCAGCCCTCGCGCCCCAGCAGTTCGCCGGCATGGGTGCGCAGGCGGAAGATGTCGGCCGGCTCCTTGATCCAACCAAGGTCGAGAAATTCCTCGATCGTCTTTTCGCCCAGCCCCTCGATATCGAGCGCGGCGCGGCTGACGAAATGGCGCAGCCGCTCGAACCGCTGGGCGGCGCAGATGAGCCCGCCGGTGCAGCGATAATCGACTTCCTCCTCCTCGCGCACAGCTTCCGATCCGCAGACCGGGCAATGGGTGGGGAAGGGAAAGGGTTCGCGCACTTCATCACGGGTGAGATTGTCGACCACCTGCGGGATGACGTCGCCGGCGCGCTGGACGACGATGCGGTCGCCCGGCCGCACGCCCAGCCGCTCGATCTCGTCGGCATTGTGGAGCGTGACGTTGGAGACGACGACGCCGCCGACCGTCACCGGCGTCAGGCGCCCGACCGGGGTCAGCTTGCCGGTGCGACCGACCTGGATGTCGATCGCCTCCAGCGTGGTCTGGGCCCGTTCGGCCGGGAATTTATGGGCGATCGCCCAGCGCGGCGCCTTGGCCACGAAGCCGAGCCGCTGCTGCCAGTCGAGCCGATCGACCTTGTAGACCACGCCGTCAATGTCGAACGGCAGGTCGGCCCGCGCGCGCTCGATCGCGCGATAATGGGCCAGGATCGCGTCGATACTGTCGACGCAGACCAGCATGTCGGACACCGGCAGGCCCCAGCCGGCAATCGCCTGCATCACGCCCAACTGAGTATCGGCGGGCAGCGCGCTATGGGCGCCCCAGCCATGGGCGAGGAAACGCAGCGGCCGGCTGGCGGTGACGCTGGCGTCCTTCTGGCGCAGCGATCCGGCGGCGGCGTTGCGCGGGTTGGCGAACTGGCGCGCCTTGTCGGCATCCTCCGCCTCGTCCAGCAGCCGCTGGTTGAGGGCGACGAAATCCGCCTTGGCCATATAGACCTCGCCCCGCACCTCGAACAGGTCGGGGATGGCCTCGCCGGTCAGGCGCTGCGGAATGTCGGCGATGGTGCGGACATTAGCGGTCACATCCTCGCCCGTGGTGCCGTCGCCGCGGGTCGCGGCCAGCACCAATTCGCCCTGCTCATAGCGCAGCGAACAGGACAGGCCGTCGATCTTCGGCTCGGCGGTCATCGCCACCGGCGCGTCTTCGGCCAGCGCCAGGAAGCGGCGGACGCGGGCGGCGAATTCGGCGATATCCTCGTCGGCAAAGCCATTGTCGAGGCTCATCATGCGGACCGCATGCGGCACCTTCTTGAGCGCCGAGGTGGCGGCGGCGCCGACCTGTGCATTGGGCGAGTCGGCGCGGATCAGATGCGGGAAGGCCGCTTCGATCGCGTTATTCTCGCGGATCAGCGCGTCATAGTCCGCGTCGCTGATCTCGGGCGCGTCCTGGTCATGATAGAGGCGGTTATGCTTCGCCACCTCCCTGGCAAGGCGCATCAGGCGGTTGGCGGCTTCGGCTTCGGTAAGGCTGGCGGGATCGGTCATGGGGATGCCTTAACGCCCATCGTCGCACTACAAAAGGAAACCAAACAGGAATTTGCATGCAGCCGCTGAAATCGCTGCGTGCAACGCCAGAACGGCCACACTCCGGGGCGACAGATCCCACAATGCCGCCCACCCAAAAATGATACCGCGGCAGGCGACCAGCCAGCACGAAAATGCCCCTATCACCCCCATCATTGCCTGGCTCCACAGGATGGCTCCGCCTTCGGCCGGCCATCCAAACACCAAAAGCCCGAATATCAGCATGATGACGACGCCGGTAAAAAGGATGAAGCTGATGCCGCAGATAAGCATGAGAGCCATGCAGAGCGGCATCAACATCACCTCACCAATGGCTGCCAGCGTGGAAAGGCGTGGCAGCGGCATTCGCATCACACCCCCGCTACCGGCACGGTTTCGAAATGCTGGGGAAAGCCGGCGATGATCGGGCTGGCTTTGGCGATGGCCGCGCGGACGGCGGGGAGTTTCAGCGAGGCGGCGTGGCTTTGGCGGCTGTCCCAGACTTCGGTGATCCAGAGCGCGTCGGGATTGGCGGTGTCGAGCGCGACCACATAAGAGAGGCAGCCTGGCATCGTGCCGATCGCGTCCTTGAGATAGCCGACCAGTTCGTCGCGCTTGCCCGGCGTGCTGAGCATCTGGCCGATCAGGCCATAGCGCGGCTTTGCCTCCTGCGCGGCGGCGGGGATGGCGGTTGCGGCCAGCGTCGCGACGGTGAGACCGAGCATGTCTCTGCGATTATGGGTCATGCGGCTGTCCTATCCCCTCCGTTCGTCCTGAGCGAAGTCGAAGGACGTGCCGAGCGGAGCGAGGCGCCTTCGCTTCGCTCAGGTGAAGGCTTCGACTTCGCCTTCGGCGAAGTTTATCCTGAGCGCCTGCTGCAAGCGGGCAGTCGAAGGGCTCAGCCCGAACGGTATGTGAAACGCGCGAATTGGCAAGCCTCAAGCTTCCAGCAGCCGTTCCGCCTGCGCCCGCGCTTCGGCGGTGATTTCCGCGCCGGAGAGCATGCGGGCGATTTCCTCGCGGCGTTCGCCATCGCTCAGCGCATGGACGCCGGTGCGGGTGACGGTGCCGTCGCTCGATTTGGCGATCAGCATATGGCCGGCGCCGCGCGCGGCGACCTGGGGGCTGTGGGTGACGACGAGGATCTGGTTGCTCTGCGCCAGCCGCGACAGGCGCTCGCCGATCGCATCGGCCACCGCGCCGCCGACGCCCCGGTCGATCTCGTCGAAGATCAGCGTGTCGGCCCCGCCCTGCTCCGCCAGCGCGACCTTGAGAGCGAGGATGAAGCGGGAGAGTTCCCCGCCCGAGGCGATCTTGGCGAGCGGCGCGAAGGGGGCGCCGGGATTGGTCGAAATCTCGAACTCGACCCGGTCCATGCCTGCGCCGCTCCATTGCCCTTCGTCGAGCGGCGCGACGACGGTGCGGAAGCGGGCGGCGTCCAGCTTCAGCGGCGCCAGTTCGCCCGCGACCGCCGCATCGAGCCGGCCGGCGGCAAGCTGGCGTTCGGCCGACAGCGCCTGGGCGGCGGCGCGATAGGTTGCCGCCTTGCGCGCGACATCGGCTTCGAGCGCGGCGATATGCTCCTCCCCGCCCTCGATCGCGGCGAGGCGCGCGGCCATCTCGTCGCGCAGCGCGGCGAGATCGTCGGGCGCGACCTGATGCTTGCGGGCCAGGCCGCGCAGGTCGAACAGCCGGGTCTCGATCGCGTCCAGCCGGGCGGGGTCGAAGCTCAGCGCCTCGGCCGCCTCGGCCAGCTTGTCCTCCGCCTCGCCCGCTTCGATCACGGCGCGGTCCAGCGCCTCCAGCACGGCGGAGAGCGGTTCATATTCGCCCGCGATCCGGTCGAGCCGGCGGGCGGCCTGGCGCAACTGGGCAAGGCCGCCATCCGAGCCGGTCAGGCAATCGGTGACGGCGGACAGGTCATCGGACAGGCGCGCGCCCTTCTGCATGGTCGCGCGCTCCTCCGCCAGAGTGGCTTCCTCGCCGGCTTCGGGCGCGAATTTCGACAGTTCGGCGACGGCATGGTCGAGATAGTCGCGGTCGCGCGCAGCATTGGCGACGGTGTCGCGCGCCTGCGCCAGATCGGCGGCGGCGGCGCGCCAGGCGGCATGAGCGGTGGCGACCGCCTCCGCCTCGCACCGCCCATAGGTGTCGAGCAGCGCACGGTGACCACGGGCGTTGAGCAGGCCGCGATCGTCATGCTGGCCGTGAATTTCGACCAGCGCGCCGCCCAGATCGCGCAGCAGCGCAGCAGAACAGGCCTGGTCGTTGATGAAGGCGCGGCTGCCGCCGTCGGCCTTCACCGTGCGGCGGATCAGCAGCGGTTCGCCGGCTTCGATCTCGATGCCATTGTCGGCCAGCAGCAGCGCGGCGCGATGACCGGCGGGCGGCGGATCGAAGCTGGCGGTGACGCTGGCCTGCGCCTCCCCTGCCCGGACAAGGCCGCTATCGGCGCGGGCGCCGAGCGCCAGCCCCAGCGAATCGAGCAGGATCGACTTGCCCGCGCCGGTTTCACCGGTGAGGACGGACAGGCCGGCGCCGAACTCCAGGTCCAGCGCCTCGATCAGCACGACATTGCGGATGGCAAGCGAGGTCAGCATGGCGCCTGTCTACCTGCCATCGCACAAAAGGGGAACAAATAAAGCGTGCGCCTCAGCTCTTGACCGGATGCTGCTGCATCAGCTTGTAGCTGCGCTCATACCATTTGGTGCCGGGATAGTTACGCCCCAGCACGGCGGCGGCCTTCTGCGCTTCGGCCGGGATGCCGAGCGAGAGATAGGATTCGACCAGACGCTCCAGCGCTTCGGGCGTGTGGGTGGTGGTCTGGAACTTGTCGATCACGGTGCGGAAGCGCAGCGTGGCGGCGAGCCACTGGCCCCGGCGCTGGTAGAAGCGGCCCAGCTCCATTTCCTTGCCGGCAAGGTGGTCATTCACCAGGTCGACCTTCAGACGGGCATCGGCGGCATAACGAGTGTCGGGATAGCGGCGGATCAGTTCGCCCAGCGCATCCATCGCCTGCTGCGTGATCTTCTGGTCGCGGGTGACGTCGGCAATCTGCTCATAATAGCACAGCGCGATCAGATAATAAGCGTAGGGCGCGTCCTTGTTGCCGGTGTGGATCGACAGGAAGCGCTGCGAGGCCGCGATCGATTCCGGATAGTCGCGGTTCATATAATAGCTGAACGCCGACATGAGCTGCGCGCGGCGGGCCCAGGGCGAATAGGGATGCTGGCGCTCGACCTCATCGAACAGCGCGGCGGCGAGCTTGTACTGGCCGCGATCGAGGCGGGCCTTGCCGCTGTTGTAAAGGGTCGACACGTCGCGGGCGACGTAGAGGGTGTCGGCCTTGTTCTTCGATGTGGAGCAGCCGGTCAGCACAGGCGAGGCGATCAGGACCAGAGTGGTGGCCGCGCCGATGCGCGTCAGGGTTTTCGTCAGCATGCGCCGGGTCATAGCCGAGCGGATCGCCGTCGCCAAGCGCCAGAATGTTGCAGAACGTTAAGCCGTGTCAGCGCGTCTGTTGCGGCAGGTCGAGGCAGGCCATGGCGCCGCCATCCGGCGCGGGTTCCAGCCGGAAGCGGCCGCCAAGCTGCTGCGCCAGCGCGACGGCGATGCGCAGGCCGATGCTGGTCGGCCCGTCGGGCATCGTCCCGTCCGGCAGGCCGCGCCCATCGTCGACGATGCGCAGCTGGAGCGCGCCGCCCGTCTGCTGCTCCAGCGTCACCGCGACCCGCCCGGCACGATCGGGCAGGCCATGCTCGATCGCGTTGCTGACCGATTCCGCCACGATCAGCGCCAGCGGCACGATGACATCGGGTTCGAGCGACAGGCCATCGGGCGCGCAGATGGTGCAATCGATATCGGTGCGGCCGGACGCATCGACGATATCGGCGCAGAGCATGACCATGAAGGCGCGCAGTTCCTGCCCCTGCCCCGAGGGATCATAGAGGGCGCGGCTGATCTTGCCGATCAAAGCGAGGCGCGCGGCGGCATCGTCGAGCGCGCGACGGGCGACATCATTGTCGATCTGGCGCCGCTGGAGCGAGAGCATGGCCGCCACCACCTGAAGATTGTTCGACACCCGATGCTGGAGTTCGCGGAACAGTAATTCGCGATTCTCGGCCAGGGCGCGGCTGCGCTCCCGCTCCACCGCCAGGTTGAAATTGGCGCGCTGCATGAAGTGGATGAGCAATATGTCGACCGACACCACACCCGTATAAAAGATCAGCGCCATGGCGACGCCGGGGTTGAAGGCCAGCGCATAGGCAGGCGGGATGAAGCAATACCAGGAGAGCAGGCCGCCGATGACGGCGGCAAAGATGCCCGGCCGCACCCCGAACAGGAAGGAGGAGAGGATGACCGCCGGGAAGAAGGTGACGAAGGGATAGCCGACCGGCAGCAGTGTTTCCGCTGCAACACGCGCCAGCCAGGCGAGCAGGCAGAGCAGCAGGCTCAGGGCATAGCCATAGACCGGTCTTGGAAGCACAAGCGGCAGGCGCTCGACGAACCGCACATTCCTCCGTTGCATGGATATTCCCCCAGGACCGTGACGCGAGCGTATCAGATGTCGCCGCCCGCGCCTTGATCGAAATTAGCCCGGACGGGATTCGTCATGAAAAAGGGGCGCCCGGCCAAGCCGGACGCCCCCTTTTCCTGTCAGCGATGATGCTGCCGATCAGTCCTGGGTCAGGAAGTCGGGCAGGCCGGCGTTGGAGCCGTCATCGTCGCCCTTGCCTTCGCTGCGCGGGCCACGGTCGCGGCGCGGGCCACGATCGCCACCACGGCCGCCACGGTCGCCGCCGTCACGGCGCGGGCCACGACCACGATCGCCGCGATCACCACGGTCGCCGCGCGGTTCACGCGGTTCGCGGGCCGGACGGGTGTCTTCCAGTTCCTCGCCAGTTTCCTGGTCGACGACGCGCATCGACAGGCGAACCTTGCCGCGCGGATCGATCTCGAGGACCTTGACCTTCACTTCCTGGCCTTCCGACACGACGTCGGTCGGCTTTTCGACGCGCTCATTCTTCATTTCGCTGACGTGGACGAGGCCGTCCTTGCCACCCATGAAGTTCACGAACGCACCGAAGTCGACGATGTTGACGACCTTGCCGGTGTAGATCTTGCCGACTTCCGCTTCCTCGACAATGCCGAGAATCCACTTCTTGGCGGCTTCGATCTGGGCGGTGTCGGACGACGAAATCTTGATGATACCTTCGTCGTCGATGTCGACCTTGGCGCCGGTTTCGGCGACGATTTCGCGGATGACCTTGCCGCCGGTGCCGATGACGTCACGGATCTTCGACTTGTCGATCTGGATCGTCTCGATGCGCGGGGCGTGCGCCGACAGTTCGGTGCGGGTCGAGGACAGGGCCTTGTTCATCTCACCCAGGATGTGGGCGCGACCTTCCTTGGCCTGGCGCAGGGCGGTCTCGAAGATTTCCTGCGTGATGCCGGCAACCTTGATATCCATCTGCATGGTGGTGATGCCGGCTTCCGTGCCAGCCACCTTGAAGTCCATGTCGCCGAGGTGATCCTCGTCGCCCAGGATGTCCGAGATGACGGCGAAGTCGCTGCCTTCCAGGATCAGGCCCATGGCGATGCCCGACACCGGACGCTTGAGCGGAACGCCCGCGTCCATCATCGAGAGCGAACCACCGCAGACGGTGGCCATCGACGAGGAACCGTTCGACTCGGTGATGTCCGAGAGAACGCGGATGGTGTAGGGGAACTCGTCCTTGGTCGGCAGCACCGGGTGCAGCGCACGCCAGGCGAGCTTGCCATGGCCGACTTCACGACGACCCGGCGCACCGAAGCGGCCCACTTCACCGACCGAATAGGGCGGGAAGTTGTAGTGCAGCATGAAGTTTTCATAGTGCAGGCCGGTGAGGCCGTCGATCATCTGCTCGGCGTCCTTGGTGCCCAGCGTGGTGGTGCAGATCGCCTGCGTCTCGCCACGGGTGAACAGGGCCGAACCATGGGTGCGCGGCAGGAAGCCGACCATCGCCTCGATCGGACGGATCTGGGTGGTGGTGCGGCCGTCGATGCGCTGGCCGTCCTTCAGGATGGCGCCACGGACGATTTCGGCTTCCAGCTTCTTGGTCAGCTTGATGCCGGCCATCACGGTCTGGGCGTCGAGGCCGTCTTCCGTGAACATCGCCTTCGCCTTGGCGCGGGCTTCGTTCAGGGCGTTCGAGCGGGCCGACTTGTCGGTCAGCTTGTAGGCGGCGGCGATGTCGCCACCGATCAGATCCTTGAGCTTGCCCTTGAGCGCGCCGAGATCGTCGCCCTTGGCCATTTCCCACGGATCCTTGGCGGCCTTTTCGGCCAGCTGGATGATCGCGTCGACGACCTTCTTGCTCGCTTCATGGGCGAACAGGACGGCGCCGAGCATGACGTCTTCCGACAGTTCCTTGGCTTCGGATTCGACCATCATCACGGCGTTGCTGGTGGCAGCGACGACCAGGTCGAGTTCGCCGGTCTTCACTTCGTCCAGCGACGGGTTCAGCTGATATTCGCCATCCTTGTAACCGACGCGCGCAGCGCCGATCGGGCCCATGAAGGGCACGCCCGACAGGGTCAGGGCAGCGGAAGCAGCGATCATCGCGACGATGTCGGGCTCGCTCTCGCCATCGAACGACATCACCTGGGCGATGACGTTGATTTCGTTGTAGAAGCCTTCGGGGAAGAGCGGGCGGATCGGACGGTCGATCAGGCGCGAAACCAGGGTTTCCTTCTCGGTGGCGCCACGCTCACGCTTGAAGAAGCCACCCGGAATGCGGCCGGCGGCCGAATATTTTTCCTGATAGTGGACGGTCAGCGGGAAGAAGTCCTGGCCGTCCTTCACCGACTTGGCGGCGGTCACGGCGCACAGCACCACGGTTTCGCCATAGGTTGCCAGCACGGCGGCGTCGGCCTGACGCGCGATCCGGCCGGTTTCGAGGGTCAGCGTCTTGCCGGCCAGCTCGATCGAAACTTTCTTTACATCGAACATATATGTTCCTTTGCCCACCTGGCCCTATTGCCGGGCGGGGCCTCATATGCGGACGAAACCGGTCCGCGGCGGTTGTGGAGCATCGTGTGGCCCCTGAAACGAAACGGGGCGCCGGATTGCGCCCGTCCCGAATGACATCCCCAAAAGGACGTCCGTTAGAATCGGAAACGGCCCCGAATGGGGCCGTCCCTTATTAGCAGGCTTACTTACGCAGGCCCAGCTTGGTGATGAGGTCGGTGTAGCGAGCCGCATCCTTCTTCTTCAGATAGTCCAGCAGCGAACGACGCTTGTTGACCAGCATCAGCAGGCCGCGACGGCTGTGGTTATCCTTGTGGTGACCCTTGAAATGCTCGGTCAGGTTCGAGATGCGCTCCGACAGGATCGCAACCTGGACTTCCGGCGAACCGGTGTCGCCTTCGACGCGGGCATGTTCCTTGATCAGCGCTTCCTTGCGCTCTGCAGTGATCGACATCGGGCTTCCTTTCGTATCTAGAGATTGAAGCCGCGCACCACCCGGATCTCCGGGCCACTGGACTCCACCAGCGCGACGGGCGTATCGCCCAACATCGCCAGCAGGAGACCGGTGTGCGGTTTCCCCATGAGCATCTTCCCCTGTCGGAGCGCCAATGCTTCATCGGGAGAGACTGCAAGAGCCGGGATATCGTCCAGCCCTGCCGTCAACGGGAGCATAAGCTCGCCGATGTCGCCGCCCCTAGCAGCTTCGTCCAGTTTGTCCAGCGAAATCGCGGCTTCCAGGGTGAAGGGCCCGGCCTTGATCCGCCGCAGCATGGTGACATGGCCGACCGTGCCGAGCGCCAGCGCGATGTCGCGGGCGAGAGAGCGGATATAGGTGCCCTTGGAGACATGGGCGGTGAGGGTGACGGAGGCTAGCGCGCCCTCCTCCTGTTCCTGCCCCGCGATCGCCAGCGCATGGATCGTCACCGATCGCGTCTTCATCTCCACCTGCTCCCCCTTGCGGGCGAGGTCATAGGCGCGCTGGCCGTCGATCAGGATCGCGCTAAAGGCGGGGGGCGCCTGCTCGATGGGGCCGGTGAAGCGCGGCAGCACCGCCTCCAACTGCGCCAGCGTCGGGCGCACATCGCTTTGCGCGATGACCTTCCCCTCCAGATCGAGCGTGTCGGTCTGTGCGCCAAAGGCGATGGTGAAGTCGTAAATCTTGTCGCTGTCGAGCATCCGGCCGGCGAGCTTGGTCGCCTCGCCGATCGCGATCGGCAGCACGCCGGTCGCCAGCGGATCGAGCGTGCCGCCATGGCCGACCTTCCATTTCTCCGTGCCGCCCAGAACCTCGCGCTGAGTCCGCAGCGCGCGCTTCACTGCGCTGACCGCCTGGGTCGAGCCGAGGCCATGGGGTTTGTCGAGGATGATCCAGCCGTGCATGGCGGCGCGCTCTATAGCGCCCGCCCTGCCCTGTCAGCCCTTATCGCATCCTTACGTCCGTTCGTTTCAAGCCTGTCGAAAACCGGAGGCCAATGGAAGGAAGGATGAAACGCCTCGACGATCAGCCATTTCCCCCTGCCCCGCGCCGCGCTATTCCCGGCGCCATGACGATCAAGCTCATCTGTCTCGATGCCGACGACACGCTGTGGCACAATATGCGCCATTTCAACGCGACCCAAGACGCGCTGACCGACATGTTGCAGCCCTTTGCCGATGTCGATGTGACGCGCGAGCGGCTGATCGCCTGCGAGATCCGCAACCTGCCGCTCTATGGCTATGGCGCCAAGGGCTTCACCCTGTCGATGATCGAGGCGGCGGTGGAACTGGCGGGCGAGCAACTGTCGACCGCGATGATCCAGGACATATTGGCGGCCGGCCGCGCGCTGCTGGCCCATCCGGTCGAGCTGTTCGACGGGGTGGAAGAGACGCTGGAGCGGCTGGCGGACATCGGCCCGCTGGTGCTGGTGACGAAGGGCGACCTGCTGCACCAGGAAAGCAAGCTAGCGGCGTCGGGCCTGGGCGACCTGTTTTCCGGGATCGAGATCGTCAGCGACAAGAAGGTCGAAACCTTCCGCACCCTGTTCGCCCGTTATGGCATCGCGCCCGAACAGGCGGTGATGGCCGGCGATTCGATGCGGTCGGACATATTGCCGGCGCTGGAGGCCGGGGCCTGGGCCGCGTTCATCCCGCAGGAGGGCGCCTGGTCGCACGAGCGGGCGCAGCCGCCGATCGGCGCGGCGCGCTATACCCAACTCGAACGGCTGGGCGAATTGCCCGACTGGATTGCCGGCATCAATTGAAGTTCAGGCGGCGCGCGCGGCCCATTCGTCGGCAAGGATCGAGTAGATCACCGTGTCGCGGACATGACCGGTCCAGGTGATGCGCTGCTTGCGCAGCACGCCCTCGCGCACGGCGCCCAGCTTCTCCACCGCCCTTTGCGAGCGGATGTTGCGCGCATCGATGCAGAACTGGATGCGGGTAAAGCCACAGGCAAAGGCGCGGTCGAGCAGCAACGGCTTGATCCGGCCATTGAGCCCGGTGCCGCGCACCGACGGCGTCATATAGGTGCCGCCCAGTTCCAGTCCATTATGCGCGGCATCGACATTGAGATAGCCCGACATGCCGACCGGCTCGCCATCGGCCAGAATGAGAAACGTGTAGCGATTGGGCGTCGCCAGGATCGCGTCGAAGGTCGGATCGAAATCTGCGCCGGCGAGATGGTTGGGATAAATCTCCCACACCGGATCGTCGACCGGGCAGATGGCGCGCAAGGCTTCGCGATGATGCTCGGCCAGTTGCTCCAGATAGAGGCCGGGCGCGTCGATCGGCGCCAGCAGATCATCCATCCGGCTCATCCGCGCATCTGCTCGACAAAATGGCGACGGCACAGCGCCACATAACGGTCATTGCCGCCAATCTCCGTCTGGGCGCCCTGGCGGATCGCCCGGCCCGACGCATCGACGCGCAGGTTCATCGTCGCCTTGCGGCCGCAATCGCACACCGTCTTGATCTCGGTCAGCGCATCGGCGAGGCCGAGCAGATGGGCGCTGCCCTCGAACAATTCCCCCTGGAAATCGGTGCGCAGGCCATAGCAGAGGACGGGAATGCCCAGGCTGTCGCTGACCGCGGCCAGTTGCCAGACCTGATCGCGGGTCAGGAACTGCGCCTCGTCCACCAGCACGCAGGACAGCGGCGTCGCGACATGCTGGGCGGCGATGGCGGCGAGCATGTCGACGCCCGGCTCGAACAGATGCGCCTGCGCCTCCAGCCCGATGCGCGACGCGATCCGACCATGGCCGAAGCGATCGTCGACCGCCGCGGTCCACAGCATCGTCGCCATGCCGCGTTCCTGATAGTTGAAGCTCGATTGCAGCAGGGTCGTCGATTTGCCCGCATTCATCGAGCTATAATAGAAATAGAGCTTGGCCATGGCGCCTGCCTTAGAAGCTGATTCCTTCTGGTGGAAGCACCCTTGGCGCAACCAGTAACAGTCGTCATCCTGACGGAAGTCAGGATCCATTCGGCGCTACTGTCGCGAGACAGTGCTGAATGGATCCCGGATCAAGTCCGGGATGACGGAAAATAGCACAGCACGGTTGCGCGCCTCATGCTCGCCATTCAGCGCAGCGTGGGCGCAACGCCAGCCAGGAAACGCACCAGCGCGTCGGCGAGCGCGATCCGCTTGTCGGAGAAGCTGTGATCGGTCGGCCAGACCATCAGGCGGGTGTTGGGATTGGCCGACTGGGCGTCCGCCCCGACCTTGCGCGCCATCGCGCCGATACCGCGATCCGCGCCGATGATGGTCAGCGGCCGACGGCCATAGCCGACCAGCTTGCGGCCAAGGTCGAACTTCTGCGCATCGCCCTTGATCTCGGCGGTCAGGCTTTCATAGCTGGCGCCCGACAGCGGGGGCAGGTCGCCCGCCACCTCCGCATTCCAGCCCGCCTCGCCCTGTGGCGTCGCCAGCGAGGCGACGGTCTGGGCCGGATCCCAGGGATCGATCAGGAACAGCCCGGCGACGCGCGGTTCTGCGGCCGCCGCCTCCGCCGCCATGAAACCGCCCATGCTGTGCCCGGCGACCACGATCGCGCTGGTGTCGATGCGATATTTGGCGACGGTCGAGGCTTCCTCCAGAAAGAGCAGAGCGTTGAACGCATCCTCCGCCGCGTTGGTGAAGGAGAAGATGCCGGGGCTGCCCCATGATCCGCGATAATGGAGGGTCAGGACATTCCAGCCGGCCCGGCGCGCGGCCTGGGCCAGGTCCAGATTCTGCTCATTGCCGGGAAAACCGTGGAGCAGGAGCAGGGTCGGATGCACGCCGCTGCCCGAAGCGACATACATGACCGCATTCATCGCCCCCTCGCCCGAGGGAATAACGAACGCGTCCATCCGCGCCGGGTTGGCGGCGTCGGGCGCGGGATCGGTAGTGACAGCGGGATGGATGGCGGGTTCACGGGCGATGGCGGGCGTAGCCAATGCCAAGGCGGCCATACTGATTATCCCGCTCATCTTCATGCGTCTGCCCCTTTACTCGATTGCGAGTGAGACGCTGTTAACGGGGCTACACCGTCCCGTCGATGACGATAACGCGCTTATTCCTCCCCGTCATCCTGCGCCAGGTCGCGGGCGACCTTGGGGTCGCGGAGCAGCTTGTCGATATGGCTGCCCTCGTCGAAGCTTTCATCCGACAGGAATTTGAGCTTCGCCGCATATTTGAGGCGGATGCGGTGCGCGACTTCGCGCTGGAGATAGGCGGTGTTGGTGCGCAGCGCCTTGAGCACCGCTTCCTCATCCTTGCCGAGCAGCGACTTGATGAAGACGGTGGCGTGGCGCAGGTCGGGCGACATGCGCACTTCAGTGACGCTGACCACATGCTGGCTCAGCACATCGTCATGCACGTCGCCGCGCTGGAGAATGTCGGAAAGGACATGGCGCACCTGTTCGCCGACGCGCAGCAGGCGGACAGAGGGGCCTTCGGGCTGGTTGGACATAGTCAATAACTCCCCCTCCCTGGCCGGGAGGGTGCAGGTTGGATGGTGAGCGTAGCGGGCACGGCCGAATAGCGAAAGGGTGGAAGCGATTGCTTGCACAATCGCACCCACCCCCGGTCCTTCCCCGAAGGGAAGATCGTTCGCCTTGATTTACAGCGTGCGTGCGCGCTCTTCGACTTCGAACAGTTCGAGCGTGTCGCCCGGCTTGATGTCGTTGGTGTCCTGCAGGACCGCACCGCACTCCATGCCGGCGCGGACTTCGGAGACATCGTCCTTGAAGCGACGCAGCGACGCGATGTTGGTGCGCGACACGATGACATCGTCGCGGGTGAGGCGCGCGGCCAGACCCTTGCGGATGATGCCGTCGAGGACGAGCAGACCGGCGGCCTTGTCCTTCTTGCCGGCCGGGAAGACCTGCAGCACCTCGGCGCGGCCGACGATCGTCTCGATCCGTTCGGGGGCGAGCTGGCCAGCCATTTCGCCGCGAACTTCCTCAAGCAGGTCGTAGATCACGTCATAGTAACGCAGGCTGATCTTCTCGCGCTCGGCGAGCTGACGGGCCTTGGCGTTGGGACGGACGTTGAAGCCGATCAGCGGCGCGCGGCTGGCAGCGGCCAGCGTGACGTCGCTTTCGGTGATCGCGCCAACACCCGAATGCAGGATGCGGACCTTGATCTCGTCGGTCGAGATGCGGTTGAGCGAGGACACGATCGCTTCGACCGAACCCTGCACATCGCCCTTCACCACCACCGGATATTCGATGACCTTGGTGTTCAGCGCCGAGAACATATGCTCGAAGCTGGTCGGGGCAGCCGTGGTGCGCTTCTTGGTCGCCTGTTCCTGACGATAGGCAGCGACTTCGCGGGCGCGGGCTTCATTCTCGACGACGGTGAGCTGGTCACCGGCCATCGGCACGCCCGACAGACCCAGAACCTCGACCGGGGTCGAGGGACCGGCGGTCTTCACCTGCTGGCCCTTGTCGTTGATCATCGCGCGGACCTTGCCGCTTTCCGAGCCGATGACGAAGGTGTCACCGATCTTCAGCGTGCCCTTGCGGACCAGCACGGTCGCAACCGCACCACGGCCCTTGTCGAGCTGTGCCTCGATCACATTGCCTTCGGCGTCGCGATCGGGGTTGGCGGTCAGCTCCATGACCTCGGCCTGGAGCAGGATCTTGGTGATCAGTTCGTCAAGGCCGGTCTTCTTGAGCGCCGACACTTCCACGTCCTGGACGTCACCACCCATGTCCTCGACCACGATTTCCTCGCTCAGCAGGCGCTCACGCACCTTCTGCGGGTTGGCGTCGGGCTTGTCGCACTTGTTGATCGCGACGATCATCGGCACGCCAGCAGCCTTGGTGTGGTTGATGGCTTCGATCGTCTGCGGCATCAGGCCGTCATCGGCCGCCACCACCAGGATGACGATGTCGGTGACGTTGGCGCCACGGGCACGCATTTCCGAGAAGGCTTCATGGCCCGGCGTGTCGAGGAAGGTGATCAGATCACCGCTCTTCGTCTTCACCTGATAGGCGCCGATATGCTGGGTGATGCCGCCGCTTTCGCCGGCCACCACGTCGGTGCCGCGCAGCGCGTCGAGCAGCGAGGTCTTGCCATGGTCGACATGGCCCATGATGGTCACGACCGGGGCACGGGGCTTGAGCGTTTCGGGTGCGTCAGCCTCGCCTTCCATGCCGATTTCAACGTCGGCATCCGACACGCGCTGGATGCGGTGGCCGAATTCCTCGACCAGCAGCTCCGCCGTATCCTGATCGATCGGCTGGTTGAGCGTGACGGCGGTGCCCATCTTGAACAGGGCCTTGACCAGGTCCGCGCCCTTTTCGGCCATACGGTTGGCCAGTTCCTGCACGGTGATGCTTTCGGGCACCACGACGTCGCGGCTCTGCTTCTCGCGCGGCTGGCTGCCGCCCGAATAATGGGCGCGCCGTTCCTTCTCGCGAGCGCGCTTGAGCGCGGCGAGGCTGCGGGCACGGGCGCTGTCGTCGTCCGCAAGCGCGCGGGTGACGGTCAGCTTGCCGGACTGGCGGCGATTATCGTCGTTGCGCTTGGCACGATCGGGCTTCGCCGGCTCGGGACGCTTGACCGGCGCGACCGGGGTGAAGCGGCGCGGCGGCGGCATGGTCGAGCTGGTGGTGGCCGGTGCGGCGGGCGCAGCCGGGGCGGCAGCGGCAGGCTCGGCAGCAGCAGCCGGCGCGGCCGGTGCCTCGACCGGCGCAGCCGGCTTGGCGGCTTCGGCAACCTTGGCCTGCTCGGCGGCTTCGGCAGCCTTGGCGGCCTCGACCTCGGCATTTTCGGCAGCCTGGCGATTTTCCTCGGCGCGGCGCTTTTCTTCCTCGCTGGCGGCAAGGCGTGCGGCATCCTCACGGCGGCGCGCATCTTCCAGCGCGGCCATGCGGGCTTCCTCGGCCTCGCGCAGCAGCTTGGCCTGCAGTTCCTGACGCGACATCAGGCTCTGCGGCGGCGCCTGGCGCACGGGGGCGGGCTGCGGCGCGCGCTGCTGCGGCGCAGGCGCGGCGGGACGGGGTGCGGCCGGCGCTGCGGGCGCGGCCGGCGTCGGATCAGCCTGGGGCGCAGCAGCGGGCGCAGCGCCGGTGCTTTCACCCGGCTTGCCCATGGGGACGCGGCGCCGCTTCACCTCAACCACGACCGTGTTCTTGCGGCCATGGCTGAACTGCTGCTGCACCTGACCGGACTCGACCGTGCGCTTGATCCCCAGCGGCTTGCGGCCCAGAACCGGCTTGTCTTCGTTGCTGTCACTCATCGACTATGTTTAACCCTTCACATCATCATCAGCCGGCGCAGCCGCCGACGCATCATTCCATGCAGCCTCATGCGCCTGCGCATCGGCGGAGTCCTGCTCCCCATGCACCGGCGCCCCGGTAGCGCATCCCAGATAGCTTTCCAAGCGGCCCAGAGCCGCACGCAGGCGCACTGTCGCCCGCGAGTCGGTCACCGCGATATGGACGACATTGTCGCGCCCCATTGCCATAGATAGGGCGTGCCGGTCCACAGGCAAGACGATGCCCGCAAGATCCGTGCCTTCCGCTTCCTGTCCCACGCGCAAGGCCTGGTCCAGTTTTCGATTGCCGTCCGTGCCCGCATCGGCGGCATGGAGCAGCATTTTCACCATGCCCTTGCGGCATGCGACGTCGATCTTTTCTGATCCGGTCAGCAGCATGGAGGCGCGAGCCTCCAGCCCCAGGCGGCTGAGCAGATCCTGCCGCAGCCCAGCCTCTACCAGATCGGGAAGATTGTCGGGAATTTCAAGAGCGCCTTCCTTGAAGGCGCGGGCGAGCGCCCCCTTGAGCTTGCCCTTGGCCAGCGCCGTTTCCAGTTCGGCCCGCGACACGCCGATCCAGGCGCCCCGGCCCGGCGCCTTGGCGCGGACGTCGGGCATCACCTGCCCTTCAGGGCCGATGGCCAGGCGGATCAACGTTTCGGGATCGGCGCGGTCGCCGCTCAATATGCATTTGCGTTCGGTCATGCGCGCCCCTCCGCCAAAACGGACAAAAGGGCAAGACCAACGCTGTCGAGTAGGCTTATTCTCTCATCGGGGAGTGTCCGCAGCATTGGCGTCCTCCCTGTTTGGAGAAATTGCGCGGTCGGCGATCAACTGACCGCCGGCCGCATAATTTTCGGTCGAGACTTCCGAGATCACGATCTGAACGGCAGCCGCCGGCTTTCCCAGCCGCTCCACGAGCGACTGGGTGACGTCAGCAACGATCGCGGCTTTCTGCTCGCGAGTCGCGCTACCGGCCAGGCGGATGTCGACGAAAGGCATGTTGGCTTACGCTTCCTCGCCTTCGAACCAGTGGGCGCGGGCAGCCATGATGATCTCATTGCCCTGCTCGTCACTCAGCCCATAGGCAGCCAGGATGCCACCCTTGTCCTCATTGCCGCTGTCCGACTTGCGACGACGCTGATCGACGCGCTTCTTCTGCACCAGTTCATCGGTGGCGAGGTCAGCGAGATCGTCGAGCGTCTTGACGCCGGCCTTGCCGAGCGTGACCAGCATCGCTTCGGTGAGGTGCGGCATGTCGGCCAGCGCATCTTCGACGCCCAGTGCCTGACGCTCTTCACGGGCAGCCTGTTCGCGACGGTCGAGCGCTTCCTGCGCACGGCTCTGCAGCTCGGCAGCCAGATCCTCGTCGAAGCCTTCGATCCCGGCCAGTTCCTCGACGCTGACATAGGCGACTTCTTCCAGCTCGCCAAAGCCCTCGGCGACCAGCAGCTGCGACAGCGTCTCGTCGACGTCCAGCTCGTTCTGGAACATTTCCGAACGGCTGACGAATTCCTTCTGGCGCTTCTCGCTGGCGTCGGCCTCGGTCATGATGTCGATCGCCTTGCCGGTCAGCTGGCTGGCGAGGCGGACATTCTGGCCGCGGCGGCCGATGGCGAGCGACAGCTGATCGTCGGGCACGACGACTTCGATGCGTTCTTCTTCCTCGTCGATGACGACGCGGGCGACCTGGGCCGGCTGCAGCGCGTTGACGACGAAGGTGGCGGTATCTTCCGACCAGGGGATGATGTCGATCTTTTCGCCCTGCATTTCCTGCACGACGGCCTGGACGCGGCTACCCTTCATGCCGACGCAGGCGCCGACCGGATCGATGCTGCTGTCACGGCTGATGACGCCGATCTTGGCGCGCGAACCCGGATCGCGGGCGGCGGCCATGATGGTGATGACGCCATCATAGATTTCGGGCACTTCCTGCGCGAACAGCTTCTTCATGAATTCGGGGTGCGCGCGGCTGAGGAAGATCTGCGGACCGCGATTTTCGCGGCGCACGTTCAGCACGACCGAACGGATGCGGTCACCGACGCGAACGACTTCGCGCGGGATCTGCTGGTCGCGGCGGATCACGCCTTCGGCGCGGCCCAGATTGACGACGACATGGCCGAATTCGACCGACTTGACGACGCCGGTGATGATTTCACCCACGCGGTCCTTGAACTCGTCGAACTGACGTTCGCGCTCGGCGTCGCGGACCTTCTGGAAGATCACCTGCTTGGCCGACTGGGCGTCGATACGGCCGAGGTCGATCGCGGGCAGCGGATCGACGATGAAGTCGCCGACCACGGCGTCCTTCTTCAGCTTGGCGGCCTGCTTGAGGTCGACCTGCTTGAAATAATCCTCGACCACCTCGACGACTTCGACGACGCGCCACAGGCGCAGGTCACCGCTGTCCGGGTCCAGCTTGGCACGGATGTCATTCTCGGCGCCGTAACGGGCACGGGCGGCGCGCTGGATCGCATCTTCCATCGCCTCGATGACAATCGCCTTGTCGATCATCTTCTCGCTGGCGACGCTGTTGGCGATCGCGATCAGCTCGGCCTTATTGGCGGAAATGGCGTTGGCCATGACGATAAAACCCTTATTCCTCGGTTTCGAACTCGTCCGCCCCATCGGAGGAGAGCGGCATGGTAGCAGAAATCAGTGCATCGGTCAGCATCAGCTTGGCATCGCCGACCAGCGCGAACGGGATGGTGACATCGCCGGCCTTGGCATCCTGGAACAGGATATCCTCGCCCTCGACGCCCTTGAGGATGCCACGGAAGCTCTTGCGCCCCTCGACCACTTCGGTCGCGGCGATCTTCGCCTCATGGCCCGCCCATTCGAGAAAATCGTGCAGGCGGGTCAGCGGCCGGTCGATACCGGGCGAGCTGACTTCCAGACGATAGGCTTCCTCGATCGGGTCGGCTTCATCCATCACGTCGGACAGGCGGCGCGAGATCGCGGCGCAATCCTCGATGACCAACTGCTTGGTCTTCGGGTCTTCGGCCATGATCTGCAGCGTATATTCGTCGCCCGATCCGAACAGCTTGATGCGCACGAGGTCGAACCCCAGGGCCTTTACCTCGGGCTCGATCAATGCGGTCAGTTCGGCGATGTCCGCCATGGATACTCCAGAAAACAGATAAGTCTGCTTGTTGCCGCCGCAGGCTTGGTGCCTGCGACCCTGACATGTGTGACGATGTAAGGAAGCAATATCCATATAGGCAGGTTGCCAATGACCTGCAACATGTTTCGTAAAATGCGCTATTTCAGGGGTCTGCGCGACCCGTCCAGTCGCGCCACATCCACGCCAGCAGATAGGGCCGTGCCAGCGCCCGGTCCAGCGCATAGGGAATCCAGCCGGGGCCGAACGGCACATAGAGGCGCACCGGCACCCCCTGCCCCCGCGCCACCGCCCGGCAGCGACGCCCCGGCAGGCCCCGCAACTGCTCCAGACTACACGGCGTGCCGGCGTCGCGCAGCAGGGCCAGCGCCCGGTCGGCCAGTGCGGGGCGATGGGTGGCGGTCGCGACCGGCGCCGCGCGGCCGGCCAGCGCTTCGACCAGCGTCAGATAGGCGGCATCGGGATCGACGACATCGCCCGCCGGGTCGGGCCATTCACCGCGCACGAGCCGGACCGGCGCGCTGCTGTCGCGCAATCGCACAGCATCGGCCACGCTGCGCTGCCAGCGGGCGGGCAGGACGATGCCGGTATCGGGAAAGTCGGGCAGCAACCGTTCGACCGCCGCCAGTGTCTCGTCCGCATCCTGCGGGCCATGGGCGTCGAACACCAGCGACAGGCCGGACTGGCGCGCAATCTGCGCCAGTTCGCGCAGGCTGACCGGATCGAAGCGCAGTGGCGGCGCCTTGACCGACAGGCTGAGGTCAAGGCCGCGCGCCCGTTGTGCCACCCGCGCATATGCGGCCATGATCGACGAAGGATCCCCCCCCGCCCCTTCGAAATAGCCGATCGTGGTGGCAGCGCCGGCGCGGGCCTGTTGCCGGGCGATCGCCACGGCATGGGGGGCGTCGGGCGCCGGGATGACCCGGCCCAGCGCAGCCGGAAGAGCATAACGCGTGTCCCGCAACAGGCGCCAGGCCGCCCCGCCCCTCACCGCCGCCACAGCCGTTGCCGCGACCAGGCAATAGCGTCTGCCGCAAACGCCGCCGCGCCGCGCAGATTATAGGGATAAGTGCGCAATTGGACGCAGTCATGCTCCGTCTGGGTCCAGAGCTTGCGAATCCAGGGTTCGGCGACGCCCAGAAACTCGAAACTGTGCAGCCGCGCCTGCGCCGCCCAGCCGATGGCATGGAGCATCAGCAGCCCGCCGGGCGAACAGGCGTTGAAGGCCGCGTCATGGCCGATCTTGAACAGCCAGTATCGGCCGTTCCACAGCACCGCCATCTGCATCGCGATGGCCCGGCCATCGATCCGCAGGAAGGAGATGCGCAGGTCGCCGCGCTGCGCCACCGCGCGGAAGAAGGCACGGAAGATCGCCGCCTGGCGCGGATCGGTGGCGATGGCGGTGCCCGCCTCGCTCTTCCAGCCCAGCGCCTCGACCGCGACAGCCTCGTCGAACAAAGCATCGAAATTGTCGGCGTCCGGCGCCAGCGTCTCGCATTGGAGCAGGCCGCACCCCTCCGCCTTGCGCCGGGCGCGACGGAAGTCGGAGCGGCGACCGGCGTTGAAGCGGCTTTCCGGGTCGCGCCAGCCCTCATCCAGCGCGATATGGGGACAGGCCATGGCCGGCCGCACGACCAGCCGCCCGCGCCGCCGCACCGCCCGCGCCAATGCGGGGATCAGGGGCGACCCGGCCGAAATGCGATCGAGCAGCAAGGGATGCGGCAAACGCGCGATCGCGCCGGCCAGCGCATCGGCGGCCGCCGTCCCGTTGCACAGCATATCGCCCGGCTCATAGGTTTCGCGCGCGCCGATCATCCGCCAGCGGGCGAGCGCGCCAGCATCCCGGCACAGCGGCAGCAGCGCGACCAGATCGGCCCCTGCCCAGACCGTCATGATGCGGCTTGGCCCGGCGGCAATCAGGTCGTTCAGCGTGACGGCGAACAGGCGGGTCTGGGTCGGCCAGTCGGCGCGTGCCTCCAGCCTTTCCCAGGCGCGGGCAAGCGCGGTCGAATCCAGCGCGTCGGCAAGGCATAGCGGCTCGACGCGCAAGGCGCCTGCCTGCGCGCACGCAGCATCGAAATCCGATACGCCGTGCAGCACCATATTCCCCCTCTTGCCGCCCTGTCCTCTAGCGGCAGAAGCTTAAGAAATCGGCCTATCGCCGATGAGGCTTGCATCCATGCCCGCATCCGGTGGAGGATGCGGGCATGGACCCCCCGCCGAAAATCGGCTTTCCCCTGCGAATATTATAACAGGAGTTTCCCATGCTGCGCGTGATGGCCGTCACTCTCCCCCTCGCCCTGCTGGCCTGTTCGGCCGACAATGCGACCGGCCAGAATGCCGGCGCGACCGTCGGGGAAACGCCGTTCAAGACATCGGTGATTGCCGATTTCGAATCGCCCTGGGCGATGACCTTCCTGCCCGACGGGCGGATGCTGATCACCGAAAAGGCCGGCGAGATGATCCTGTTCGATCCGAAGAACGGCACCAAGATCCCGGTCGCCGGCATCCCCAAGGTCGATAGCGCAGGTCAGGGCGCGCTGATGGACATCGTCCCCTCCCCGACATTCGCGCAGGACAAGAAGGTCTATTTCAGCTTTTCCGAAGCCGGTCAGGGCGATCGCGCCGGTGGCAAGGGCGTGGCGCTCGCCACCGGCATCTTCGACCAGGCGAGCGACGGCACGACCAGGCTGGCCGACGTGAAGACTATCTTCCGCGCGAGCGACTATGTCGAGGGCAATGGCCATTATTCGGGCCGCATCGCCTTTTCGCCGGACGGCAAATATCTCTTCTTCACCAATGGCGAGCGACAGAAGTTCGAGCCGGCGCAGGATCCCAAATCGACCCTGGGTAAGGTATTGCGCCTCAATCTGGACGGCACGCCGGCGGCGGGCAATCCGCTGGCCGCCAAGGGCTTCAACCCGGCGGTCTGGTCCTATGGCCATCGCAATCTGCTGGGCATCGCCTTCGACAAGGACGGGCGTCTGTGGGAACAGGAAATGGGCCCCAAGGGCGGCGACGAGGTCAACCTGATCAAGCCGGGCCTCAACTATGGCTATCCGCGCGTGTCGAACGGCGATCATTATGACGGCCGCGACATTCCCGATCACAAGCCCGGCGACGGCTATGAGGCGCCGAAGGTCTGGTGGAATCCGGTGATCTCGCCGGGCGGCCTGATCTATTATTCGGGCGACCTGTTCCCGCAATGGAAGGGATCGCTGTTCATCGGCGGCCTGTCGAGCCAGTCGCTGGTGCGGGTGAAGCTGGACGGCGAGAATGCGGAAAAGGCCGACCAGTGGGACATGGGCGCGCGCATCCGCGAGGTCGAACAGGGGCCGGACGGCGCGCTGTGGCTGCTGGAGGATGGCGGCAAGTCGCAGGGCCGCCTGCTCAAGCTGACGCCCAAGGCATAGACGGCGGCATGACCGACATCGATGCCCTGCCCGCGCGCAACGGGCAGCAACTGGCGCGCGCCGACATCATGGCGCTGGCGGGAACACCCCACGCCCTGATCGACTGCGACTTGGAGGAGGCGGAGCTGGCGCAGCTCGACCTTACCGGCTGGCAGTTCGAGCGCTGCAACCTGCGCAACGCCGATCTGGCCGGCGCCATGCTGGAGCGGACGCGCTGGCAGGGCTGCCGGGGCGGCGGCGCGAATTTCACCGGTTGCGATCTCTCCGATGCGGTGCTGACCGGATGCGACTTCAACAATGTCGTGCTGCGACGGGCGCGGCTGGAGGGCGCGCGACTGGCCCAGTGCAAACTGACCGGTGCCGACCTGTCGGACCTGCGCGCGCTGGAAATCGACATGACGGAATGCCTGCTGATCGACGCGCGCCTGCCCGGCCTGTCCTTCCGCAAGCAACGGCTGAGCCGCATCGATTTTTCGCAGGCGGACCTGCGCAAATGCGATTTCCGCATGGCCAGTTTCGAGGGCTGCAGCCTGCGCGAGGCGATGCTGGACGGCGCCCGGTTCGAGGGCGCCGACCTGCGCGGCGCGGACATAGGCGGCGTCCATCTGGGCGATGCCAGCCGTTTTCGCGGCGCCACCATCTCGCGCGACCAGGCCGGCGAACTGCTCGCCGAACTGGGGCTGAAGGTGCGCTGATCCGGACCGCCCCTTTCGGCCGCCCGGCCGGCTTCCTATCTTGCAGGCCTTCTCTCTCCTCTCCCCTTCTGGAGACCTGCATGAGCGCTCCCAAGCTGTTCCAGCCCTTCGATGTCGGCGGCCTTACCCTCGACAACCGCATCGTGATCGCACCGATGTGCCAATATTCCGCCGTCGACGGCCAGATGAACGACTGGCACCTCATTCATCTCGGCCAACTCGCCCTGTCGGGCGCGGCGCTGCTGACGATCGAGGCGACCGCCGTGCTGCCCGAGGGGCGGATCAGCCACGCCGATGTCGGCCTGTGGGACGATGCGACCCAGGCCGCGATGCAGCGCGTGCTGGACGGCGTGCGCCGCCACAGCGACATGCCGATCGCCATCCAGCTCGGCCATGCCGGGCGCAAGGCATCCACCGAAGTGCCGTGGAAGGGCGGCGCGCAGATCGCGCCCGATGCGGCCAATGGCTGGCAGCCGGTCGCCCCCTCCGCCCTGCCCTTCACGCCGGGCCCCCATGCGCCGATGGCGCTGGACAAGGCCGGAATCGACCGGCTGCGCGATGCCTTTGTCGCGGCGGCGAAGCGGGCCGATGCGATCGGCATCGACGCGGTGCAGCTGCATGGCGCGCATGGCTATCTGCTGCACCAGTTCCTCTCGCCGCTCTCCAACCAGCGCGACGACGATTATGGCGGCAGCCTTGAAAACCGGATGCGCCTGCCGCTGGAGATTTTCGACGCGGTCCGCGCCGCCCTGCCCGCGCACAAGCCGGTGACGATGCGCGTGTCGGGCACCGATTGGGTCGATGGCGGCTGGGACATCGAACAGACGATCGTGTTCACCAAGGCGCTGGAAGCGCGCGGTTGCAGCGCGATCCATGTGTCGAGCGGTGGCCTCGACCCGCGCCAGGATATTCCGGTGGGGCCAAGCTATCAGGTGCCGCTGGCCCGCGCGGTCAAGCAGGCGGTCGACATGCCGGTGATCGCCGTCGGCCTGATCACCGATTTCGAGCAGGCGGAGGCGATCATCGGCACCGGCGACGCCGACCTGATCGCGATCGCCCGCACCATCCTCTATGATCCACGCTGGCCCTGGCATGCCGCCGCGCATCTGGGCGCATCGGTGAAGGCCGCGCCGCAATATCTGCGCTGCCAGCCGCGGCAATATCGTAATCTCTTCGACGCGCCGAAGGGCTGAAACGAAAAACGGGGCCTTTCGGCCCCGTTTATCCTGGAACAGCCGATCCGATTGTATCGGTTCGACTGTACCAGTTCTTATTTTGCGCGTTTTCCGAGTCAGCAGGCGATGCCGCCTGCTTCGAAAACGCTTTATACCAACCGGCTCTGCTTGACCGCCGCTTCGATGAAGCTGGCGAAAAGCGGGTGCGGGTCGAACGGCTTGGACTTGAGTTCCGGGTGGAACTGCACGCCCACGAACCAGGGATGGTCGGGCCGCTCGACGATTTCGGGCAGCGTGCCGTCCGGCGACATGCCCGAGAAGATCAGGCCACCCTTTTCCAGCGGTTCGCGATAGCCGGCATTGACCTCATAGCGGTGGCGGTGACGCTCGCTAATGTCGTTGCTGCCATAGATGCCGGCGACCACGCTGTTGCCGGCGAGCTTCGCCGGATAGGCGCCCAGACGCATGGTGCCGCCCAGATCGGTCTCGGCGGTGCGCTTCTGCAGGCCTTCCTTGCTCATCCATTCGGTGATGAGGCCGACGACCGGCTCGCTGGTTTCGCCGAACTCGGTGGTCGAGGCATTCTCGATCCCCGCCGTGTTCCGCGCGCCTTCGATGCAGGCCATCTGCATGCCCAGGCAAATACCAAAGAAGGGCACGTCGCGTTCGCGCGCGAACTTGACCGATGCGATCTTGCCTTCCGACCCGCGCACGCCGAAGCCGCCGGGGACGAGAATGCCGTGCATCGGCTCGAGGCTGGCGGCAAGGTCGTCGCCCTTCTCGAACAGTTCAGCGTCGATCCACTTGATGTTGACCTTCACCCGGTTGGCAAGGCCACCATGGTGCAGCGCTTCGTGCAGCGACTTGTAGGCGTCGAGCAGGCCGACATATTTGCCGACCACGCCGATCGTCACTTCGCCTTCGGGATTGAGCTGGCGATCCATGATGTCGGTCCAGCGGTCCATCGACGGCGCGGGCGCATCGGTGATGCCGAAGGCGCGCAGCACTTCATTGTCGAGACCCTCGGCATGATATTGCTCGGGCACGGCATAGATGCTCTTGGCGTCGAGCGCCGGAATGACCGCCTCGGGACGGACATTGCAGAAGAGGGCGATCTTCTTGCGCTCGCTCTCGGGCAGCGGATGCTCGGCGCGGCACAGCAGGATGTCGGGCTGGATGCCGAGCGAGGTCAGCTCGCGCACGCTGTGCTGGGTCGGCTTGGTCTTCAGTTCGCCCGCCGCCGCAAGATAGGGCACCAGGGTCACATGGACGAAGATCGACTGGCCGCGATCCAGATCATTATGAAGCTGGCGAATCGCTTCCATGAAGGGCAGCGATTCGATGTCGCCGACGGTGCCGCCGATTTCGCACAGCACGAAGTCCAGATCGTCGGTCTCCGCCGTAGCGAACGCCTTGATCTCGTCGGTGACGTGCGGGATGACCTGGACGGTCGCGCCCAGATAGTCGCCACGCCGTTCGCGCTGGATGATGGTCTGATAGACCCGGCCCTGGGTGACATTGTCCGACTGGCGCGCCGACACGCCGGTAAAGCGTTCATAATGGCCAAGATCGAGGTCGGTTTCCGCCCCGTCGTCGGTCACATAGACTTCGCCATGCTGATAGGGCGACATCGTGCCCGGATCGACGTTGAGATAGGGGTCGAATTTCCGGATTCGCACGCGATAGCCCCGCGCCTGCAACAGCGCTGCCAAGGATGCGGCCATGAGGCCCTTACCAAGCGAGGAGACCACGCCGCCGGTGATGAAAATATACCGCGTCATGGGAGAAGAGGCTTAGCCTTATACAAACGAGTTGAGCAAGCGCGCGAATCCGCACGCTCGCAAAAAATATGGCGATGAACGACGAAAAGGTCAGTTAGCGAGCGGAACTGCGCCGTTCGCTGCCGAACCATTGCCGGCGGCACTGGCCGCACCGGCCAGCGGGTCGGCGTTGCCGGTCGCGGGCGCCGGGGCCTGCGTGGCGGGGGCCGACTTGACCAGCGAGGTGTCGATGTCGCCGCCTGCATGACGGACCGAGGCGATGACCGCCAGGGTGATCGACAGCAGGACGAAGATGGTCGCCAGGATCGTGGTCGAACGCGTCAGGAAATCCGCCGCGCCGCGCGCCGACATCAGCCCGGCCGGGCTGCCACCGACGCCCAGACCGCCACCTTCCGACTTCTGCATCAGAATGACGGTGACCAGCAGGGCAGCGACGATCGCCTGCACGACGAGAAGGAAGGTGAACATGCGGGTTCTTTTCTGTCCAATGAAGGAATGCGTTGGCGCGCACATAGCGATGATGGGCCGCCGGGGCAACCGGCGAGCCTGTCGATATGAACGAAGGCACGGATGAGGGCGCGTGCAGAGGGCGCTGCGGATGGCTTGCAATGGCCCATATAATCAAGTCTGGACAGTGAAAGAACCGCTCGCCCTGAGCGAAGTCGAAGCCCTCGGCCGAGCGGAGCGAGGCAATAGCTTCGCCTTCGCTCAGCAGCGCCCTTCGACTTCGCTCAGGGCGAACGGAGTCAAGATAGCCCGCCCCTTCAACGCACAGCCAGCAACGAGCCCGACTCGCATCAAGCCAGAATGCCCCCTCTTCCGCACGAAGAGAGGGCGTTCTGCATCAATCCGCGGCGGCGATCACCGGTTCGAACTTGGCGGCCGACAGGCTGGCGCCGCCGACCAGGCCGCCGTCCACGTCCGGCAGGGCCATGATTTCGGCAGCATTGTCGCCGTTCATCGATCCGCCATAGAGGATGCGCATGGCGTCGGCCTGGTCCTGGCCGATCCGACTGGCAAGCGCAGCCCGCAAGGTGGCGTGCATCGACTGGATCGCCTCCAGCGTCGGGATGCGGCCGGTGCCGATCGCCCAGATGGGTTCATAGGCCACAGCCAGCCAGTCGGCGCTCGCGCCGTCAGGCAAGGATGCCAGCAACTGGGCGGTCACGACCGCATCGGCGTCACCCGCGTCCCGCACCGCCAGCGTTTCGCCCACGCACAGGATCACTTTCATATCCGCTTCATGGGCTGCGACCGACTTGGCGGCGACATCGGCATTGGTTTCGCCGCGCGCCTCGCGCCGTTCGCTATGGCCGGTAATGACCCAGGTGGCGCCGGCTTCGACCAGCATTTCGGCCGAGAGCGAGCCGGTATAGGCGCCGCTCAGTTCCATATGGCAATTTTGCGCGCCGATGAAGGCTGCGCCCTTGAGTTGCGCCCCGGCCATGATCAGCGTGGCCGGCAGGCAAAGCCCGACTTCCACCGCCGGATGCTGCGCGGCGACCTTGCCGATCGCCTCCACCTCGTCGAGATGCGCGCGCATCCCGTTCATCTTCCAGTTGCCGACCACCAGCTTGCGCCTGCTCATCGGTCCATGTCCCCTTGTGATTATTGCTGCACGTGCCCGCAGCGGGTCCCCACGGCATGCGCCGCGTCTCCTGGTTCCGCTTTCAGGCAATCAAGCCGATGGACGGCGATGCAGCATTTGTCCAGACCGTCCGCCACGGCCGCACTTGCCGCCGGGTCGATCCGCCCCTAAAGCGGGCCGCCATATCGCCGCATAAAAACCGGACATTCTCATGCTCTCTGTCTTCCGCAGTTTCATCCGTTCCAAATTCGGCGCCTTTTTCGCGATCCTCTTTCTGGGGTTGATCGCGGCGGCGTTCATCCTGGGCGACATTTCCAGCGGCAAGTTCGGGACCGGCCTGGGCGGCGGCGACACCGTCGCCAAGGCCGGCGGTTCCAAGCTGCGCATGAGCGAGCTGCAGGATCGCATCCAGCGCGTGTTCGAAAATGCGCGCCGCGAAAATCCGGGCATGCAGATCGGCGATTTCTTTGCCCAGGGTGGCGGCAAGCAGGTGTTCGACCAGCTGGTCGCGGCGCTGACGCTCAAGCAGTTCGCCAGCGATCAGGGCGTCCATATCAGCAAGCGGCTGGTCGATGCGCAGATCGCGCAGATCCCCGCCTTCCAGGACGCGGCCGGCAATTTCAGCCAGGATAATTTCCGCGCCCTGCTGCAGCGCGAGCGGATCAGCGAACAGTCGCTGCGCGACGATATCAGCCGTGAAATCCTGCAGCGCCAGCTGCTGGCGCCGGTCGGCCTGGGCGTGAAGCTGCCCGACAGCGTGGCGCTGCCCTATGCGTCGCTGCTGCTGGAAGAACGCCAGGGCACGATCGCCGCGATCCCGGCCGCCGCTTTCCTGGACGCCAAGGAGCCGACCGACGCGCAGGTCGCCGATTTCTACAAGAAGAATGCCGCGCGCTACACCATCCCGGAACAGCGCCGCATCCGCTATGCCGTGATCGACAGCGAGCGTTTCGCCCAGGCGGCCCAGCCGACCGAGGCGGAAATCACCGCCGCCTACAACCAGAACAAGGCGGCCTATGCCGCCAAGGAAAATCGCAGCGTCGAGCAACTGGTGCTGCCGACCCAGGCGGGCGCCAAGGCGATCGCCGATCAGGTGAAGGCCGGCAAGACGCTGGCCGCCGCGGCGCAGGGCGCGGGCCTTGCCGTGTCGACCCTGACCGACCAGAGCCGCGAGGCGCTGGCCGCCACCGCGTCCAAGCCGGTCGCCGACGCCGCCTTTGCCGCCAAGCAGGGCGAACTGGTCGGCCCGGTCCGTGGTTCGCTCGGCTGGATCGTGCTGCGCGTCACCGCGCTCAACAATGTCCCGGCCCGTGCGCTGGCTTCGGTGCGCGATGAGATCATCGCCACGCTGCGCACCCAGAAGGAAAAGCAGCTGCTGACCGACTTCACCGGCAAGATCGAGGACCAGATCGCCAATGGCGGCACCTTCGAGGAAGTCGCGAAGGATAATGGCCTGAAGCTGGAAACCTCGCCGCTGCTGGTGTCGAGCGGCAAGCAGGTCGAGGACGAGACCTATCAGCCCAACAGCGACCTGCAGCCGCTGCTGGCTCCCGTCTTCGCGATGAGCGCCGACGATGATGCCCAGTTGGTGCCGATCACCGCCGACAAGCGCTATGCGCTGGCCGCGCCGGGCGACATCGTCGCCCCCGCCCCGCCGCCGCTCGCCAAGATCAAGCCGCTGGTCGTGGCCCAGTACAAGCTGAGCCAGGGCTATGAGAAGGCGCAGAAGGTCGCCGAGGACATCCGCGCCAAGGTCGCCAAGGGCACCAAGCTGGCCGATGCGCTGGCCCAGGCCGGCGTCAAGCTGCCCGCCCCGCAGGTCGTGGGTGGCCGTCGCGCCGACCTGATGCGCGGTCAGCAGCGCCCGCCGGCCGAAATCGCCATCCTCTTCTCGATGGCCGCCAACAGCGTGAAGACCCTGCCGATCGGCCAGGATCGCGGCACCTTCGTGGTACAATTGAACGCCATCAAGCGTGGTGACGCCGCCGGTCAGCCCGAATTGCTGAACCAGGTTCGCACCCAGCTGGGCGACGTCGTGGGCGAGGAATATGGCGCCCAGTTCGAGCGCGCGATCGAAAAGGACATGGGCGTGACCCGCAAGGCGAACGCCGTGGCCGAAGCCCAGAAGGCGCTGTCCGCCACCAATAGCGGCGCGCAGTAAGATGGCGGCGCAGGGGGGAATGGTGGACGGCACGGCCGTCGCTCGCGCGGCACTGGCACAGGGCCGTTCGGGTCTGGTGTGGCGGCGGCAGATTGCCGATACAGACACGCCGATCTCCGCTGCGCTCAAGCTGTTCGAGCCGGACCGGGGCGACTTCCTGCTGGAATCGGTCGAGGGCGGCGCGGTGCGTGGCCGCTACAGCCTGATCGGCCTCGCCCCCGACCTGGTCTATCGCGCCGAGGGCGCCAAGGGCGAGATCAACCGCCAATGGGCGACCGATCGCGACGCCTTCGTCCCCGCGCAGCAGGATGCGTTGCAGGCACTGCGCGCGCTGGTCGCCGAATGCCGCGCCGATCTGGACCCCGCACTGCCGGCCGCGCTCGCCTGCCTAGTCGGCTATTTCGGCTATGAGACGGTGGGCCTGGTCGAAAAGCTGCCCCGCCCGGCCGCCAACGACATCGCCCTGCCCGACATGCTGTTCGTCCGTCCGACCGTCATCCTGGTATTCGACCGGCTGGCCGATGCGCTGTTCCTGGTCGCCCCGGTATGGAAGGATCAGGCCGCCGACGCGGAAAAGGCGATCGCGCAGGCGCTGGAGCGGATCGACGCGACCGCCGCGCGCCTGGCCGCGCCGCTGCCGGCCGTGCCCGCCCCGGCCGACATTGCCGAGATCGACGTGACGCCGGTGCTGGAACCGGGCCGCTACGCGCAGATGGTCGATCGCGCCAAGGACTATATCGTCGCAGGCGACATCTTCCAGGTGGTGCTGGCGCAGCGCTTCACCAGCCCCTTCACTTTGCCGCCGATCGCGCTCTATCGCGCGCTGCGCCGGATCAACCCGTCGCCCTTCCTCTATTATCTCGACCTGCCCGGCTTTGCGCTGATCGGGTCCAGCCCGGAAATCCTGGTGCGCGCCCGCGATGGCGAAGTGACGATCCGGCCGATCGCTGGCACCCGCCCGCGCGGCAAGAATGCGGTGGAGGATGCCGCCAACCGCGCCAGCCTGCTCGACGATCCCAAGGAACGGGCCGAGCATCTGATGCTGCTGGACCTGGGCCGCAACGATGTCGGCCGCGTCGCCAGCGCCGGCAGCGTCACCGTGACGGAAAGCTATACGGTCGAATTCTACAGCCATGTGATGCACATCGTGTCGAACGTGGTCGGCCGACTGGCGCCCGAAAAGGACGCGATCGACGCGCTGTTCGCGGGCTTCCCGGCCGGCACCGTGTCGGGCGCGCCCAAGGTCCGCGCCTGCGAGATCATCGCCGAACTGGAGCCGGAAACGCGCGGCGCCTATGCCGGCGGCGTCGGCTATTTCGGCCCGGACGGCAATATGGACAGCTGCATCGTGCTGCGCACCGCCGTGCTGAAGGATGGCGTGATGCACGTCCAGGCCGGCGCCGGCATCGTCGCCGATTCGACCGCCGAATATGAGCAGCGCGAATGCGAGGCGAAGAGCGGCGCCCTGCTCGCCGCCGCGCGCGAAGCCGTCAGCCTGGCCAAGCAGGCCGGCTACGGGCAGTAATCCATTCTGACATAAGATCATTTGATAGGGTCATAACGAAGAAAAATCTCATTCGAGGAGGATAGCCATACTCAAGCGGATCGGCATCGCAGCGCTGAGCATCGTGATATGGGTTGGTATCGGCGTAACCGGCGCTCACTTCTTCGGCGTGGATGGCTTTCTCCTGCTTTTCCTGATCTCCGTTCTTGGCATTGGTATCCTGTCAAAAATGCTTTCAATCACCAGAAAGCGCCGACAGGAAAAGATGTTGGCGATGATCGATGCCAACAGCGAGCGTTCAGTCCGATTTGATGGAAGTCCGGAACAGGCAGCCCATGCCATGGACATCGGTATTTCGAAGGGCTGGATCGGAGAATATTTACCGTCCAGTGATGGTCGGAACATGAGCATATGCTTCACGGCCATTGAGAATGCGCAATCGCTACGCGCCTTTGTCGAGGCGTTGTTCGATGCCGGGCTAGCTGGGAAGGTTCAGCCTTAATTCAAGCCAACATGTGTCCTAACGACAGGCTCGCCAGCCCGTCGCGCCGCGCTCCGCCTGGTCGAGGTGGAAATGGTCGCTATGGGCGGCATTATAGTCGGGCGAGAGCACGGTCGAGAAAAGGTCGCAGGCGCCATCGCGCACCTCACGCAGGAAGGCGGCGTCCTTGCCCTGCCCCTTCCAGTCGCCGACCACGCTGATCCGGTGGCCATCGGCCAGCACGAAGCCCGCGACATCGATCGCATCGGCCGTGGCATGTTCGCTAAAGTCCCCCTGGCTGCGACCGTACATACGCCGGCAGCTATAGGAACCGAAATGGGCGATGGAGCGCACCGGCTGGCCGAACAGGCGCTGGGCGGCGGGCTGCACCACCTGCCATTCCCAGACGCGCAGGGCAGCGACCACCGGACAGGACGGCGCCACCCCGGCGGGTGACAAGGCGATCATGCCCTTTTCCGCCTTCAACCGGACCGCGTCGGCATAGCCGCACTGCCCCTCGCCCCCGCCCGGCTTCATCGCCGTATAGGCGATGCCGGCCCGGTCGAGCAGCGCCAGACATTGCGCCCGGTCGCCGGTCAGGGCGGCAAGCTTGCGACCGGTGAACAGGCCGACCGGCTGCGACAGGTCCAGCCTGGTCCAGGGCAGATCCTGCGGTCGCTGGCGCAGCAGCGCGTATCCGACCCAGAACAGGCCAAGGATGACAGCGATAATGACAAGGGCACGAAGGGTCAGATGAAGGCGGCGCATGCCCTAACCACGCCGGACCTGCCGCATTGGTTCCGACGTGACCGGATAGCCGAGATGCACCGGGATGCAGAGATGCGGCTCGCCGTCGCGCTCCTCGAACCAGGGGCGCACCTTTTCCACCGGGATGCTGCGGGCATGGGCGGCGAGCGCGTCGAAACTATCATATTGCGCCAGCCGCTCCAGATTGCGGCGGGTGGGGAAGATGACATGCCCGTCGCCGCCATCGGCGCGGGCGATGGTCGCGGCGGCGCTGCTCCAGAACAGGCGGACATTCTCGGTCGCGTCGACGCTCGCCTCCTGCCCCAACGGCGCGCGAGCGAGATAGAAGCGGGTGTCATAGACGCGGATCGCCTTTTCCCGTGCAGACGGGTGCCAGCGGGCGAACGGCACCAGCGCATCCAGCGCCAGGGCGATGCCGCGCGGCACCAGAAGATCGCCCAGCGACGCCCCGCCGAGCAGGCCCGCGCGAATCGCCGACACAGTGGCGGCATCGACAGAACCCGCCAGACCGACGCCCAGGCCGCTTTCCTCGATCGTCTCGCGAATGGCCGCGATCCGTGCAGCGACCTCGTCACTGGCCAGATCGCTGGACATACTGGCGGCCAGCGCCCGGTCGTTATCGTCCACGCCGCCGCCCGGAAAGACCAGCGCGCCAGCGGCAAAGGCCATGGTCGCGGCCCGTTCCATCATCAGCAGGTCGGGCGCGGCGCCCGGCCGGTCGCGCACGATCACGATCGTCGCTGCGGGGCGCCCCGCGTCATTCTCTTCGCTCATGCCCCGGTCTAGGCCGCATCCGGCGGGGCGGTAAAGCCCCGCCCCGGCCAGAGGCGTCAGGCAGCCATCAGCGGAAGGCCGACATAATTTTCCGCCAGCGTGCGCTGCGCCGCCTGCGACCCGCGAATATAGTCGATCTCGGCGGCCTGGATGCGGCGGGCGAAACCGTCCATGTCGGGGAAGCGGTGGGTGATCGAGGTGAACCACCAGGAGAAGCGCTCCGCCTTCCACACGCGCGCCAGAGCGCGGGCGGAATAGCCGTCCAGCCCGGCATCCGATCCGCCGCGATAATGGTCGACCAGCGCCTCGCTCAGCATGATGACGTCCGACGCGGCAAGGTTGAGCCCCTTGGCGCCGGTCGGCGGCACGATATGGGCAGCGTCGCCGGCCAGGAACAGCCGGCCCCAGCGCATCGGTTCCGACACGAAGGAGCGCAGCGGTGCGATCGACTTCTCGAAGCTCGGCCCACGGGTGACGCGCGATGCCGCGTCGGGGCCAAGGCGCAGGCAAAGCTCGTCCCAGAAACGATCGTCGGACCAGTCCTCGACCTGCTCGTCGAGGCCGCACTGGATATAATAGCGGCTGCGCGTGGGCGAGCGCATCGAGGCGAGCGCGAAGCCGCGCTCATGATTGGCGTAGATGAGTTCATGGTCGGCGGGCGGTACGTCGGCCAATATGCCGAGCCAGCCGAACGGATAGACGCGTTCGAAGGTGCGCAGCACATGGGCGGGGATGCTGTTGCGGCTGACGCCATGATAGCCGTCGCAGCCGACGACATAATCGCATTGCAATTCCTGCGCGACGCCATCCTGGCGCCAGCGGACCACGGGATGATCGCCATCCAGCCCCTCCAGCGTCACATCCTGCGCATTCCAGACGATCTCGACACCGCGCTCCGGCGCCGCCTCGAACAGGTCGTGCATCACTTCCTGCTGGCCATAGACGGTGACCGCGCTGCCCCCGGTCAGCGCCGCCATGTCGATGCGGAACAGCGAACCGTCGAGCGAAATCTGGGTGCCGCCATGGACCAGCCCCTCGCGATTGAGCCGGCCGCCAAGGCCCAGCCGATGCATCAGGTCGGTCGTCACCTGTTCCAGCACGCCGGCACGTACCCGCCCCTCGACATAGGCCCGGTCGCGCCGTTCCAGCACGACCGCGGCAATCCCCTCCGCCGCGAGCAGATGGGCCAGGAACATGCCGGCCGGGCCGGCGCCGATAATGGCTATGCTGGTGCGCATTCGCATCCTCTCATGATCCGGGCGCGCTGACGGCGCCCCTGTTTGTCCGATGCGCCTACCCTATCCGCACGGCCGGCGATGGACATGGGCGCACCAGCCTATTAATTGGATAATTCATCAGCCCCTGCGCATCCCGACGGGACCATAGCCGATGTCCAAACAGTCCTTTCCGACCTTCTATCTTTATGGGGAACCCCACAGGCTGGTGGCGGAGGGCTTCGTCCATGTCGAAACCCTGGACGATCGTTCGCGTCCCAGCGAATGGACGATCAAACCGCATGCCCATAGCGAGCTGAGCCATATCTTCCTCATCACCTCGGGCGGCGGCGCCATGGAGGCGGATGGCGCGGAGCTGCGCTTCGTCGCGCCCAGCTTCCTGCTGGTGCCGGCCACCGCGGTGCATGGTTTCAAATGGCTGGAGGAAACCGCCGGCTTCGTCATCACCATGGCCGACGCCTATCTGCAGGATCTTGGCCGCCATGGCGCGGAACTGACCGGCCTGTTCGAGCGCCCCGACGCGATCGAGATGAGCGCAGCGCAATTGCCGCCGGTCGAACGGCTGGTGGCCGATCTGATGCGCGAACTCAGCTGGTCGGCGCCGGGCCATCGGGCGGCGGTCGATGCGGCGATGCTGTCGCTGCTGGTCACCGCGCTGCGCCATCGCAGCGCCGCCGTCCATGCCGCCCCGCGCGCCGGACCACATGCGTCGATCGTGGCGCGGCTGCGCGAACGGATCGAGCAGCGCTTCCGCCTGCGCGAACCGGTGTCGGTGCATGCCGCCGCGCTGGGCGTCAGCCAGACCGCGCTGCGCGTCGCCTGCGCGCGGATGGCGGGACGATCGCCGGCGCAGATGCTGGACCAGCGCGCCCTGCTCGAAGCGCAGCGGGCCCTGCTCTATTCCAACCTGTCGATTGCCGAGATCGGCTTTTCAATCGGCTTTGCCGACCCGGCCTATTTCAGCCGCTTCTTCCAGCGCAACATGGGCCTGTCCGCCCGCGCCTATCGCGAGGCACAGCAGGGCGCGACCGGCTAAGACGCACGAATCCGTTCGCCTGTCGGCCTGATCCATGTCTATCCAGAAAAATGGTGGAGCCTAGCGGGATCGAACCGCTGACCTCCTGCATGCCATGCAGGCGCTCTCCCAGCTGAGCTAAGGCCCCATCCTGACGCGGCCTGAACCGCGTGCCTGATGGTCAATGCCATGTCCGGCAAAGCCGTCGGCAAGATCTTTGGTGGAGCCTAGGGGGATCGAACCCCTGACCTCGTCATTGCGAACGACGCGCTCTCCCAGCTGAGCTAAGGCCCCAAAGGTGGGCTGCCTATAGGCGAGGGATTTTCGCCTTGCAACGGTCTTTTGCGCAAAAAATCGCCGCCTTTCCTGATCTCGATCAAGCGCCCCGGAAATCGGCCCTTTCCGCCTTCGACAGGGCGGTTGAAAGGCGCGACGTTTCCCGCCCGTAACGCCCGGAACGATGCCCCGCCCCACCCATTGATGGCCTGTCGGTGCAACACGCACGCACCACCGGAGGACAAGATCCTCCGACAAGCACAAGGAGACGGACCATGGGTTATCAAGGCGGACGCCGCTATGGCGGCGATGATCGCTATTCGACCGACTGGGATCGCGGCAATGATCGGTACAGGGCGCCACGCGACGAGCGCGCCTATCGATATGGCATGCGCGGCCAGTTCAGCGGGCCGGGTGCCCGCCCCTACCCCCAGGGCTATGATCCCGACGAGCGCGGCTTCTTCGACCGGGCGGGCGACGAGATTCGCAGCTGGTTCGGCGATGACGAGGCGGAACGTCGCCGCGAATATGACGAATATTATAACCGCCCCTATGGCGACCCGCGCGACCAGTCGAGCCGGCTTGGCTATGCCTCGGCCGCGCGCAGCGACTATCTGCCCGGCCGTGGCTTTGCCCCCTATACTGGCGAACGCAGCGGCTATGGCAGCGAGGATCATGGCTATCGCAACCGCGCCTTCGGCCCGCAGCAGGACTATGGCGCCCATCATGACAGCAACTATTACAGCTGGCGCCAGCAGCGGATCGACGAGCTGGACCGCGACTATGCCGAATATCAGCGCGAACATCGCGATCGCTTCAACAGCGAGTTCGGCACATGGCGCACCCGTCGCGGTGAACAGCGCCAGGCCGTGACGCAAGTGCGCGAGCATATGGAAGTGGTCGGCAGCGATGGCGAGCATGTCGGCACCGTCGACAAGTTGCGCGGCGACCGCATCATCCTGACCAAGAGCGACAGCGATGCCGGCGGTGTCCACCACTCCATCCCCTCCTCCTGGATCAAGTCGGTCGATGCGACCAAGGTGACGCTGGAGAAGAGCGCGGATGAGGCCCAGCACGCCTGGCGCATCGAGCGCGAACAGCAGGCGCTGTTCGGCGATCGCGACGACACCCGCGGCACCTATGGCGCCGGATCGTCGACCAATTATGAAAAGAGCCGTTACCGCTAAAGCGGGACGGTGGAATGAAAGGCCCGGCCGCGATGCCGGGCCTTTTTTTTTTCAGAGCGCGGCGAGCACCCGCTGCGCCTGCACCAGATGCGGGCGATCGATCATCTTGCCGTCCAGCTTCAGCACGCCGGCACCCGGATTGGCGGCAAAGGCATCGATCACGGCGCGGGCATGATCGATTTCCGCCGGGGTCGGGGTGAAACCGGCATTGATCGCCGCGACCTGGACCGGGTGGATCGCCATCATGCCGGTAAAGCCGTCGCGCCGCGCCCGGCCGACATAGGCGGCCAGATCATCCATCGCGTCGATCCGGGGAAAGACCGTGTCGATCGCTGCAACGCCGGCGGCGTGGGCCGCGAACAGGGTCAGGCTGCGCGCCATCTCGATCGGCGCAGTGTAGCGACCATCTTCCTCGCGCGCGCTGGTGGCGCCGATCGATGCGGGCAGATCCTCCGCGCCCCAGGTCAGGCCGGCCAGCCGATCACGAACGCTGCGATAGCTGCCAAGCTCGAACAGGGCAGCAGGAGTCTCCGTGGCGATCGGCAGGATCGGTGGCAGACGCCCCTGCCCGGCCAGTTCCTCCAGCGTCAGGATGCTGGCCGCCCCTTCCGCCTTGGGCAGCATGATGCCATCGGGCGCAGCCGGCAGGATGATGGCCAGATCATCGGCCGTCTGCCCGCCCTCCAGCGGATTGACCCGGACGAAGGCGGTGCAATCGCGCGCGCCCGCCAGCCATGCAGCGATCGCATCACGGGCATAGCCTTTGCGCTCGGGCGCGACAGAATCCTCCAGGTCGAGGATGATCGCATCTGCGCCACTCGCCGCCGCCTTGTCGAACCGTTCGGGGCGATCGCCCGGGACAAAGAGCAGCGAGCGGAGTTTCATGCAGACCTCTTCTTGAGCAACGCCATGCGCAGGCACTGGCAGACAATCTCGTCCCGCTGGTTGAGCAGGCGATGGGTGAAGGTGACGATGCCGGCCTCGGGGCGCGAGCGGCTTTCCTTGAGCTCTGTGACCTCGGTCTCGCAGCGCAGCGTATCGCCGATGAACACCGGCTTGGGCATGACGAGCTTGTCATAGCCCAGGTTCGCGACCAGCGTGCCCATGGTGGTATCCCCCACCGACAGGCCGATCATCAGCGCGAAACTGAAGGTGCCGTTGACCAGGATCTGGCCGAATTCCGAGGCCTTGGCCGCCTCGGCATCCAGATGCAGCGGCTGGGGATTATGGGTCATGGTGGTGAACAGCAGATTGTCGGTCTCGGTCACCGTGCGGCGCAGCTCATGCGCGATCCGGTCCCCCACCTGCCATTCGTCAAAATGCCTGCCCGCCATAGTTCGCCCTCTATATAAATATGCACAATAGTGCAATTATCATTCCATGAAGCCGGATCGCTCAACCTTCGCCATGATCGATCCGGGCCAGCAATACGCCCTCGCTCACCTGCCCGCCCTCGGCCGCGTTGAGTTCGGCAACCACGCCGTCGAACGGCGCGACCAGGCTATGCTCCATCTTCATCGCTTCGAGCGTCAGCAGCTTCTGCCCCTTGGTCACCGCCTGCCCGGCCGTCACCGCCACGGCAATGATGCGGCCGGGCATGGGCGACAGGATCGCGCCGTCGGATGCCGCACCGCCCGCGCCACCAGCGACACGCCAGGGCGTCATTTCCCAGACCTGCCCGCCCTCAGCAATCAGCACATCCTCCAGCGGCCGGGCGTCGCCCAGACGCGGATCATAGCGCACGACATGGGCATGGCCGTTCAGCAGGAAATTCGCCTCCGCCCGGACCGGCGCATTGAGGCGGAAGCCGGCCAGCGCCCCGCCCGGCGTCAGCGCCGCAGCCGCATCGGCCAGTGCCGCATCGGACGGATCGGCCGGCGGCAACAGCGCATCACCCTCCCGCGCGATCAGGCCAGTGTCGAGCCGGGCCGCCGCGAAATCCGCATTCTCCAGCGCCTTGACCAGAAAGCCCGCATTGGTGCGCATCGGCCAGATCACCGTCTCATCAAGCGCCGCCGCCAGCCGCAGCCGTGCCGCGTCGCGCGTGTCGCCATGGGCGATGACCTTGGCGATCATCGGATCATAATAGGGCGAAATGGCCGCCCCTTCCTCGACGCCGGTATCGATGCGCGCACCGCCGCCCAGTTCGAACGTGTCGAGCGTACCGATCGAAGGCAGGAAGCCCTTGACCGGATCCTCGGCATAGAGGCGCGCTTCCATCGCCCAGCCATTGATCGACAGCTGATCCTGCGTCCGGGGCAGCGGTTCACCCGACGCGACCCGCAGCTGCCATTCGACCAGATCCTGGCCGGTAATCTCCTCGGTGACGGGATGTTCGACCTGAAGCCGGGTGTTCATTTCCATGAACCAGATGCGGTCGGCGCGTAGCCCGTCCGAACCGTCGGCGATGAACTCGATCGTGCCGGCGCCGACATAGTCGACCGCCTTGGCCGCATTGACCGCCGCCTGGCACACGGCCGCGCGGGTCGCTTCATCCATGCCCGGCGCGGGCGCCTCCTCGATCACCTTCTGGTGGCGGCGCTGAAGCGAACAGTCTCGCTCGAACAGATGGACGACATTGCCTTGGCTATCGCCGAACACCTGCACCTCGATATGGCGCGGATTGGTGATCCATTTTTCCAACAGCACCTGGTCATTGCCGAAGCTGGACGCCGCCTCGCGCCGGCAGGACAGCAAGGCGTCGGCGAAGTCGGCCGCGGCATCGACCTTGCGCATCCCCTTGCCGCCGCCGCCGGCGACCGCCTTGATGAGGACAGGATAGCCGATCGCGTCCGCCTCCGCCGCCAGCCGCTCGGGCGATTGATCCGCGCCCAGATAGCCCGGCGTGGTGGGCACGCCGGCATCGTGCATCAGTGTCTTGGCCGCGTCCTTCAGGCCCATCGCGGTGATGGAGGACGGATTGGGACCGACCCAGATCAGGCCGGCATCGATCACCGCCTGCGCAAATTCGGCATTTTCCGACAGGAAGCCATAGCCGGGGTGGATCGCCTGCGCGCCTGTCGCTTTCGCTGTCGCGATGATGCGGTCGCCGACCAGATAGGATTCGCGCACCGGCGACGGGCCGATATGCACCGCCTCGTCCGCCTCGCGCACATGCAGCGCATCGGCGTCGGCATCGGAATAGACCGCGATCGTGCGGATACCCAGCCGCCGCGCCGTGCGGATGATGCGACAGGCAATTTCGCCACGATTGGCGATGAGGAGGGATTCAAGCACCACAGTCTCCCAATTCGTCATGCTGGCGCCACAGGCCGGATATTACAGCCCGGCGCCCAAATTCTCAGCGGTAAGCCCGATCACATCCGGAACACGCCAAATTGCGCGCGATCGTCCACCGGCGCGTTCAAGGCGGCGGCAAAGGCCAACCCCAGCACGTCGCGGGTCTGGGCCGGGTCGATCACGCCGTCGTCCCACAGGCGCGAGGTCGCAAAATAGGGATTGCCTTCATCCTCATATTTCTGGCGCACCGGCGCCTTGAAGGCTTCCGCCTCTTCCGGCGTCCATTTGGCGGCGTCGCGGTGGACGGTCGCCAGCACGCTCGCCGCCTGTTCGCCGCCCATCACGCTGATGCGGGCATTGGGCCAGGTAAAGAGGAAGCGCGGCTGATAGGCGCGGCCGCACATGCCGTAATTGCCCGCGCCGAAGCTGCCGCCGATCAGCACAGTGACCTTGGGCACCTGTGCCGTGGCCACCGCCGTCACGAGCTTGGCGCCATGTTTGGCGATCCCCTCCGCCTCATATTTGCCGCCGACCATGAAGCCGGAGATATTCTGGAGGAACAGCAGCGGAATGCGCCGCTGGCAGGCCAGTTCGATGAAATGGGCGCCCTTCTGCGCGCTTTCGCTGAACAGCACGCCATTGTTCGCCAGGATCGCCACCGGCATGCCCCAGATATGGGCGAAGCCGCAGACGAGCGTGGTGCCGTAGAGCGGCTTGAACTCGTGAAACTCGCTGCCGTCGACGATCCGCGCGATCACTTCGCGCACATCATAGGGCGCGCGCACATCCTGGGGGATGATGCCATAGAGATCGGCCGGGTCGAACTTCGGCGGGCGCGGGTCGCGCAGGTTGAGGTCGCTCTGGCGATCGGGCTGCAGGGTCGAGACGATGTCGCGCACGATCGACAGCGCATGTTCGTCATTGTCCGCGACATGATCGACCACGCCCGACTTGCGGCCATGCAGGTCGCCGCCGCCCAGATCCTCGGCGCTGATGACCTCGCCCGTGGCCGCCTGCACCAGCGGCGGGCCGGCAAGGAAGATGGTGCCCTGGTTGCGGACGATCACCGTCTCGTCCGACATGGCCGGGACATAGGCGCCACCGGCGGTGCAGCTGCCCATGACGCAGGCGATCTGCGGAATGCCGCGCGCCGACAGGTTCGCCTGATTGTAGAAGATGCGGCCGAAATGGTCGCGGTCGGGGAAGACCTCCGCCTGGTTGGGCAGGTTGGCGCCGCCGCTGTCGACCAGATAGACGCAGGGCAGCCGGTTTTCGAGCGCGATTTCCTGCGCGCGCAGATGCTTCTTCACCGTGACGGGATAGTAAGTGCCGCCCTTCACCGTGGCGTCGTTGCAGGCGATCATCACCTGTCGTCCCGACACCCGGCCGATGCCGGCGATCATGCCCGCGCCCGGCACCTCATCACCATATTGGCCATTGGCGGCGAGCTGGCCGATCTCCAGGAAGGGCGAGCCGGGATCGAGCAGCCGTTCGACGCGATCGCGCGGGAGCAGCTTGCCGCGCCCGGTGTGCTTGTCACGCGCCGCCGGCGATCCGCCCAAGGCCGCGTCGGCAACCTTGCAGCGCAATTCCTCCGCCAGCGCGCGATTATGCGCGGCATTGGCACGGAAGCTTTCGCCATCGGGCGACAGCTTACTGTCCAGAACCGGTGCGCTCATGCCCTCGCCTTCCCGGCGTCCGCGTGCCACAGAGCAGATATGCCCACCATCATCCTCCTCATCCTCTCCAACCTGTTCATGACCACCGCCTGGTACTGGCACCTCAAAGGCGGCATGAACAAACCGCTGATGCTGGTCATCCTGATCAGCTGGGCGATCGCCTTCGTCGAATATTGCCTGGCGGTGCCTGCCAACCGCATCGGCTTTGCCCATGGCTGGTCCGCCGGACAACTCAAGATCGCACAGGAAGCCATCGCCCTCGTGATCTTCGGCATCTTCATGGTGACGGTGCTGGGCGAACCGCTCCACTGGCGCCACGCGGCGGCCTTTGCCTGCATCATGGCGGCGGTCGGCTTCCTGTTCGTGGGGCGGAGCTGAATCACGCCCCGATTAATTCCCGGCCGATCAGCATCCGGCGGATCTCGTTGGTGCCGGCGCCGATATCGAGCAGCTTGGCGTCGCGCATATAGCGTTCGACCGGCCAGTCCCTGGTATAGCCCGCACCACCCAGCGCCTGCACCGCTTCCAGCGCGACCTTCATCGCATTCTCGCTGGCGAGCAGGATGGCGCCGGCCGCGTCGAAGCGGGTGGTCTTGCCCGCATCACAGGCTTTCGCCACGGCATAGACATAGGCGCGCGCACTGTTAAGCGCGACATACATGTCGGCGACCTTGGCTTGCATCAACTGGAACGCGCCGATCGGCTTGCCGAACTGCCTGCGCTCGCGAACATAGGGCAGCACCGTGTCGAGGCAGGCCTGCATGATGCCGAGCTGGATGCCGGCGAGCACGGTGCGCTCATAATCGAGACCCGACATCAGCACGCCCGCGCCGCCGTTCAGCGGCCCCATGATATTTTCTTCCGGCACTTCGCAATCGTCGAACACCAGTTCGGCGGTCGGGCTGCCGCGCATGCCGACCTTGTCGATCTTCTGGCCGATCGAGAAGCCGGCAAAGCCCTTCTCGATCAGGAAGGTGGTGATGCCCTTGGAGCCCTCGCCGGTCTTGGCATAGACGACCAGCGTGTCGGCCTCGGTCGCATTCGTGATCCAGAATTTGGTGCCGTTGAGGACGTAGCGATCGCCCTTCTTCTCGGCCTTCAGCTTCATCGACACGACATCGGACCCGGCGCCAGCCTCCGACATGGCCAGGCTGCCGACATGCTCGCCGGAAATCAGCTTGGGCAGATAGCGCGCCTTCTGCGCATCATTGCCCCAGCGGCGGATCTGATTGACGCAGAGATTGGAGTGCGCGCCATAGCTGAGACCTATGGAGGCCGAGGCCCGCGCCACTTCCTCCTGCGCCACCACATGCTCCAGATAGCCCAGGCCCAGGCCGCCATCCGCCTCGTCCACGGTGATGCCGTGCAGGCCAAGCGCGCCCATGGCGGGCCACAGGTCGCGGGGGAACCAGTCCTTGGCGTCGATCTGCGCCGCCAGCGGGGCGATATGATCGGCGGCGAAACGGGCGGTGCTTTCGCGGATCATGTCCGCATGCTCGCCCAGGGCGAAATCGAAGTCGGTCATTGGCATCTCTCCTGCGCCGCACCCTAGTCCTGAACGCGGCAAGGGAAAAATTGAAACCACAGGCAGGAGTGTATAGTTTTCATCTATGATCGAACGTTATCTTCTGCGCTATTTCCTGACGGTCGTGGACCAGGGCAATTTCTCCCGTGCGGCGGCACATTGCCTGGTGTCGCAACCGACCCTGTCGGTCGGCATCGCCAAGCTGGAACAGGCGGTCGGCGCGCCCTTATTCCTGCGCAGCAACCAGCGGGTCGAACTGACCGAGGCCGGTAGCCGCCTGCTCAGCCACGCCCGACGGATCGAACGCGAGTTCAACCTGGCCGAACAGGCCGGCGCGCAGACGGCCGAAATCCAGACGCTGCGCATCGGCCTGCTGACCAGCATCGCCGGCGCGCCGGTGGCGGCAGCGGTCGCGGCCTGTCCGGCCGAGGCGCGCGGCCGGGTGGAATTTATTCCAGGATCGGAACGCGAACTGCTCGGGCGGCTGGATGCCGAACGGATCGACGTGGCGCTGACCCTGGTGCGGCCGGGCGCGGAAGAGCGTTATGCGGCGCAGATATTGGCCGAGGAAGGCTATGGCCTGGCCCTGCCCGCCGACCATCGCCTCTCCGGACGCGAGACGATCGCGGCGGAGGAACTGGCGGGCGAGACGATGATCGTGCGCCGCCATTGCGAGGCGCTGTCGGCGACCAGCCGCTATTTCGTCGATCGCGGCATCCGCCCGCATTTTGCCTATCGATCGACCAATGACGAGCGGGTGATGCAGATGGTGGCGGCCGGCCTGGGCGTCACGGTGATGCCGCTGGGGTATGAATGGCCCGGCATGGCGCGCGCGGCGCTGCGCGACTTTGGCGAACGGCGGACGCTCGGCCTGCTCCATGGTCCGCGCGCCATTCCCCTGCGCGAGACGCCACCGCCGATGCTGCGCGCATTGGCGGTGGCGTTTGGCAACACATCTAAGAGAGTCCTTGAGACATCGCGAAAGAGCGATTTCTGATACGGCGCCAGCCGGAATGCGCCGGATGGGGCATTCTCAAACAGACTCTATGTCGCCGGCGTAGCGACCGGCTTGCGCCAGGTATCGAAGGTGCCGGGCGGCTGCTGCTTCAGCGTCTCGCGCAGCTCGATCATCGGCCCCTGGCTTTCGACGATATTGCCGTTGGCCGGCCGGTCGATGTCGATGATCAACATGTAGGACATGGTGAAGAGCAGGAACAATATGCCCGCCAGCATCCGCCCCTGCGTTTCCGACCGGGCATAGCCCAGCATCCCCGCCGTCACCGCGATATAGAGCCACAGCGCCAGGAATACTTCGCCCGGCACCCGGACCTTGCGCGCCGCCTTGCGCGCACTGTCCATGTCGATCACCTCGTTCATCGCCGAATGGAGCGAGGAGGCCAGCGCGGAATTGCCGATCGTGTCGGTCGCCGCCAGCGTGCCCGCCCATAGCTCGACCAGCAGCCGGTCGCTGGTGACGATCAGTGGCGCCATCTTGTCGCGGCTCGCCGATCCCAGTTCGACGCGATTATTGGTGTAGTTGACCAATATCTGCGACAGGCGCGTGCGATGCGGTTCGGGCAGGCCCTGGACCCGCAAATAGCTGGTGCCGATGGCATTGGCTTCCTGCAGCACCAGCGCCCGGCGCGTTTCGAACCGGCCAACCGCCAGTGCGAAGGTGAAGCCCAGCAGCAGCGCGACCAGACCGATCACGGCGGAGACGATATAGCCCTCCGCCCCGCCTTCTTCCTTGGCGCCCTTGTGCGTCAGCATCAGCCGCACGCGCCGCCGCAGGAAATAGCCGGCTGCCGCCGTCAGCATCATGGTTGCCAGCATCAGCAGCCCGACCAGCAGGATGGGCAGCTTGTCCAGAAATTCCGCCAGATTGGCCATATGACCCCCTCAATGTATCGAGGGCAACATGTCCCGTTTCGGGCGCCGGGAGCCATCGGGCGAAACACCGGGATGGATCAGGGATTGTCCCTAGTGGCAGCCTTGCGTCACCGCGATGGACTGCACCGGGCCGCGCGCGTGCCGAATGGGGTTATGCGCATGGCAAGGTTGGTGTTTCAGCCGAAGATGACGCCATGGCGCGCTCGTCGGGCACTGCGCGTCACCGCACAGTCGCGCCCTTCTTCATGCTTCAGTGTTTGTCCCGATCACTCGGCGGACGCCTCAAAGCGCGATCGCTTCCCGCACGACCAGCACCGGCACGCCGTCGCGCACCGGATAGGCCAGGCCCGCCGCGTCCGACACCAGCGCCTGGCGCGCGCCGTCCCAGCGCAGCGGCGTGCGTGTCGCCGGGCAGACCAGCTTGGCCAGCAGCCAGGGATCGATCGGGGCCGTCTCTTCGCTCATGATCTCGCTCATTGCATCGTCGCGCCGCCGTCGCGCTCGGCGCGGCCGACGATCTGCATCAACTGGATGATCCGGTCGGCCCGCTCGCTCAGCGTGTCCGCCTCCAGCAGCGTCTGCTTGGCCACCGGGTCGAACGGCGCGATCTGGGCGATGCCGTTGACCAGCGCCATGTCGTCCAGCCGCGACACCGCCGTCCAGTCGACCGCATAGCCCAGCGCATCGGCAAAGCGGCGCGATTCCTGCTCCAGCGCCGCCCGCTCGACCAGATGCAGCACCTCGTCCTCCGGCGCCTGCTCCACCTCCGCCTCGATCTGGCGGAACAGCGTCGACACCTCCAGCTCGCGCACCAGCCGGAACCGGGCCAGCCCGGTCAGGATGATGTTGAACCGGCCATCGTCCAGCGCCTCGATATGGCTGATCCGCCCCAGGCAGCCGACATCGAACAGCGCGGGCTTCTGCCCCTCGCTGCGCGGCTGGATCATGCCGATGCGCCGGTCGCGCGCCGACGCATCCTGCACCAGCGCGCGGTAGCGCGGCTCGAAGATATGCAGCGGCAACTCCATGCCCGGCAGCAGCAGCGCGCCGGACAGCGGAAAGATCGAGATGCGCGCGCGATTCACCGGCTCACCGATCCTTTACGAAAACAGGATCTGCGACAGCTTGCGGCGCTGCGCCGCCACCCACGGATCTTCCAGCCCGACCGCCTCGAACAGGGTCAGCAGCTGGGTGCGCGCGGCGCCATCATTCCAGGCCCGATCGCGGCGCACGATCTCCAGCAGCTGCTCGGCCGCGCCGTCGCGGTCGCCATTGCCCATCAGCCCGGTCGCCAGCTCGAAGCGCGCCTCATGATCGTCACCATCGGCCGCCAGCCGCGCCTCGACCCCCGACAGGTCGGCCACGGGCTTGGCATTGCGGGCCAGCGCCAGCGCCGCCTTGGCGCGCTCGATCGCCTGGTCCTTCTGCATCTCGGCGGGCAGTTCGGCGAGCAGCGCATCGGCCTCGTCCAGCTGCCCCAGCGCCACCAGCGCGCGCAACAGGCCGCTCAGCACTTCCGCATTGTCCGGCGCGATGTCGGCAATCTGCTGGAACACCGACAGGGCGCGCTCCGCCTCGCCGCCGGCCAGCATCTCCTCGCCCATCGCGATCAGCGGTGCGATCTCTTCCGCCTGCGCCTTCTCGTCCGATTCGATCGGCAACTGGCTCAGCAACTGGTCGAGATATTGCTTCAACTGCCCCTCGGTCCGCGCCTGGCTCAGGTCCGCGACCGGCTGGCCCTGGAACACGGCATAGACGGTCGGGATCGACTGGACGCGGAACTGGCTGGCGATGAAGCCATTTTCATCGACATTCACCTTCACCAGCTTGACGCCCTTGCTGGCATAGTCGGCGCACACCTTCTCGATCACCGGCGCCAGCTGCTTGCACGGGCCGCACCATTCGGCCCAGAAGTCGACGATCACCAGGCTCGTGCGCGAAGGCTCCACCACATCCTGGCGAAACGCCTCCACGGCCGCCTTGTCGGCCTCGCTCAGTCCCAGGGTCGCCACGCTTCATTCTCCTGCAATGCGGTTAGTCGCCGCTGTCATACAGCGCCTTATGTGGGGCGTCACCCCCACCCCTGCCAGAGTTGGCCGACAAGGTCGCGGCCACCCGCATCGTTACAGGAAATATTTGAGCCGGATCGCCTGCCGCACCGGCGCGCCGCTCACGACGAACTCGGCCGACCGAAAGCTGGGCGCGCCAAAGCGCAGCACCGGATTGCGCGAAAAGCCCACCCCTTCGCGCGGAATACCGGCAAAGGTATCCAGCTTGCCATTGCCATTTTCGTCATGGATGATCGCGATCGCATAGTCGCCCGGCGCCAGATTGCCGAGCGGGATGGCATTGCCCGTCGTCGCCACGATCAGGTGGCGCTTGTCGGGATCCTTGCTGCAATCGGGGAAATAATCGGCCGATCGCGCCACGCAGATCAGGATGCGCCCCTTGGCCGATCGCAGCCCCTCGGCCGTCATGCTGATCGGCTGGGCCAGGTCCACCGGCGCCGCCCCCGCCAGCCCCGCCATCGCCACCACCGCAAATAGCACCCGACCGATCACGCCTGTTTCTCCCTGAAATCCCCCAGCCCCCGGTCGGTGCCGCACAGCCGGTCCCAGACGCGAAAATAGAGGCCATAATTGCACCGATATTGTTCATGATGCCGCTGATGATGGCTGGCGGTAATCAGCCAGCGGCCGATCGGCCCGCGCACCATCCAGCGCGGAAACATCTCCCACCCCATATGGTTGGACACCCCCATGATCGTCATGATCGACAGCACCACGCCCAGCGCGCCGACATGGATCGGGATCAGGAAGACCAAAGCCGGGATCACCACCGCCCCGGTCAGCGCCTCCCACGGGTGAAAGCTCATTGCCGCCCAGGCGGTCGGTGGCCGGCTGGCATGATGGACGGCATGGGCGATGCGGAACAGCCGGGGCGCGTGCATCCACCGATGCGTCCAGTAGAACCATGTGTCATGCGCGGCGAGATAGAGCAGCACCGACACCGGCAGATACCAGAGCGGATAGCGGCCCACATCCTCATAGATGCGCGTCCACCCCCGCGCCTGCCAGCCCCAGGCGACGATACCGGCGGGAATGCCATAGATGGCGGCGGACGCCAGCGACCAGCCAATCTCCCGCCCGATCTGCCGCCCCTGCCCGCGATAGAGGCCGGGCTGCCGCACCCGCGTCGCCAGCGCAAAACCGCCACTGGCAATCAGATAGCGCACCCCGACGATCAGCGTCATCGCCAGCGCGGACAGGAGGATCGCAGCGACCATGGCGGGGCTATAGCGGTGATTGCGGGGGAGCGGAAGCGGAGGGACTGGTTGGCGCCAGTCTATGGCGTCCCACCAAGATCGAACCGCACACTTCAAAAGCAAGAGCAGTGGTCAGAATGCAATTTCATGCACTGCTATATCCGTTTAACATTTGCACCAGTTCGCCTGCGATAGCATCCCGCGCAGCAACTCGTTGCATGATAGGTCGCCCCGCAGGAGTCGCGGACACAAGATCATTTTTATCGATCGTCGCCCAGCCAAGGCTCACCAACTTATCAACAACCGCTCGGGCGAATGGGGGATCTGTGCGCGCCTCTCCCCGTTGCGTTAATCCGCGCAACTGGCTGTGCTTTTGCTCCGACACTCGCTCGCATATCTTTTCAAGTATGGAAAACTTTGAGTGGTGGACATAAATATGGATATCTTCAACTGGAGATGTGATCGCTCCAGCAAAACGCAAATATCCAATAGCAGCACTTCCAGTAAGTTGAGAAACCTTACCTTCCGGGCCGACAAGTATAATACTTGAGTCAATATCCATATTGTGAAAATTGGCATTACGAACAGAAGCGCCAGAAAAATCGCATTCAAATATAAAGCACGATTCAAAGTTCGCATCATTTAGATCACAATCCCTAAAGGAAACAGAATCAGCAATAACTCCTTTAAAATTTCCATTAACTAGCGATAATCCATCAAACACAGACTCAGAAATACTGCTATTTGAAGCATTCAACGACTTATAATCACCGAAATTTACACACGAGAAATTTATATCCCTCAATACAACATCATTTATAAGAACAATATTTTGATCAGCGCTAATCATTTCCAGAGCACCGTCAAAACCATTTGTTAAATGCGAAGCCGATTCCCACATCAATGCAAGGTATCCGCCTATCAGATCATTTGTGGAGCGCCTAACCCAAAGCTCAGCTAGAATTTGCCACGCCTTTAAAATGCTCTCCTTATCCATTGAGGATACAAAGGAACGCATGGCCTCAGATACAGGAATATCAATCTCCCTAGGAGATCGAACAAATAAGCCATTGAGAAAAAGCTCAACAGCCAAAAATTCTCGTAATGAATTATGAGAAAAAACCCATCCGTCTTCACCGGTTCCAATCGCTCGCGTCAATGTAGCAGAACTACGCAAATCCTCGAACAGCTCCGTCCGACGAGTCCGTCGCTCCTCCGGCGAGAGCCGCCGAAGCTCTTGAGAAAACTGTTCGTCAATAATTTGCAAAAATAGAGACTCCGAAGCCACCACGACCCCGCGTGACGACAATTTCAGAGCCAACTGCTGCAAGGCTGAACGCCGCTCTGCCGGAGACAACGGTGATCGCGTAAAATCACGCATCATTAGACGATCTACTATGAGCTTGTAGATTTGCCACTCAGTCAGATTATCTACTGAAAGCCCATTTGAATCCTTCTGAAGCTCCGCAACAAGCTCTAATAGGTAAGCAATAATAACAGGCTTACCGGAAAGTGCCTGCCTAGCCCCTGCAACCTCTTCTCGAAACACCTTACCCAAAATCGCAAGTACTAATTTTTGACCATCTTGATTCCTTGCAAGACTCCTACGGACGAGAGACCTCGTTTGCTCGGGAGTCAAATCTTGCAGAGCCCGCTCATACCTCTCAAGAACATAGCGCTCAATTAAGTTATCTACCGCTCGTTCTTGGCTAATCACCTCTTCATCACTTTTAGATAGATGGTATTTTTGTTGCTCCAGCTTACGATATAGAGCTTCAAAAACATTAAGCTCTTCCAAATCAGAAAAATAATTGGGTCGACTGGTCAAAATCCCCTTGGCACCATCCTTAGCCAACTCGGCCAGCGCGCTCAGACACGCGCGCCGCTCGCGGCCATTCATAAACTGAGCCATTTCATCATACCCTTCCAACAGAAGAATTACTCTGCCTGTACGGATGAGGTGAGTCATGAATTCTATCGGAACATGGCCAAGCCCATTTGTATCTAGAAAATGATGAAGCAATCCGTTCGCATCAAATTGCCGACTAAAGTTACGCAATTCAATTCTGACAGGAATTGGCGCAGAAGGGTCAATATGATATTCAGAAATCCAACGATACTGAAGAATTCTTGTCAAAGACGTTTTACCCGTCCCGTACTCCCCCAGAACAATTAGCCACTTCGCCTCATCTGGCGCATAGCTTTTCCAACGATTCAACCATTTTGTTGCGTGATCAACACCCCTAATATCATTAAAAAGCGGCTCTTTATAGTTTTGGACTAACTTTACAATAGAATTGTCAGACAAAACTTTAGTTAAGTAAGGAGTGAATTTTTCAAATTTCGCAAACAATTCATCATATGAAAATGCAGAAACACCACTCTCCTGCGCCCGCTCTTTCACTGAAGCGGTAAAACCCTTAGACGAAATACACAAAAGGCTGCACCCAGGCATTTTCCTAGAAAGAAGCAAAAATTTTGTTGTGTCTTTACCATATTTTTCAGTTGAAACATATTCGATCGTCGCTTCAATATATACAGGCTTAGAGGCTGTTTGGAAAATCGTTGGCGGGGGTTGTCGCGAGGCTCTGCGTCTGATTCAGGCTCTGGATGTGGACCCACCAGAGCCGAGGGCGCATGGCCCAGATTGCCAAGAAGACGAAGCGCT
>PJUD01000136.1_pt1 | contig 77167 bp, 67 predicted proteins | sample 1512341 | NCBI WGS metagenome assembly PJUD01 (sample SAMN08177675, study PRJNA422409) | Feces metagenome, whole genome shotgun sequencing project. | isolation source: Chicken feces (3) enriched on wood chips: beechwood xylan treatment | host: Gallus gallus | place: USA: Madison | collected 2015-01-15 | reverse complement strand
TTCAATCTCTTTAACGACATTCAGCTTCAATGTTAAAGTGTAATCACGCTGAGTCCGCTTTACATAATTTGTTCCTTCTTCCATAACGATTTTTTTTGTGTATCGATATTTCAGGACGAGACAAATCTATATTAAAAAAAGGCTTTGGATTTTTCCAAAGCCTTTTTTTTGATCATATATGCTGTGTCAAATGTATTCGTATTTGGGATGATCGAATACCTCTGTTGAAGTTTTTACTGTATTTGGATGATATCGCACGTTGCCATTCGGCTAGTACAAACTAGACGGCAGAATTTGAATGAATGCGACAATTTTAATAAATCTTGCTTTTATTGCTATCTTTAACTGATATTTAATAGCTATGTTTCCTGAACAAACACCCCATCCGTTTCAATCTTTGTTACGATTGATCTTAATGGTTATCGGTTTTACCATTCTTTCGCAGATTATTGCTATTCTGATTATTGCAAGTTATTATACATTCACCAGGCAGGTCTTCTCATTGGAATCCTTAATGAATGGATCGGCCAATGAGATGCGCTTTATGTTGTTAATGAGCAGCTTGGGATCTTTTGTTGTGCCAGCTTATCTGATGAATACACGCGAAGGATATGGCATTACATATTTTAAACTGAAAAAATGGCCTAGCGGAATGCAATTTGGCTATATATTTTTAGCAATGCTTTCTTTTATGCCTTTGATGAGTCTGATCGGTCACTGGAATGAATCCTTACAATTGCCCGATAGTATGCAATCGTTGCAGCGTTGGATGGAGCGTAGCGAAAAGGAATCGGGTGATTTAATTAAGGGCATAATTATGGAGTCGAGTATATCCGGCTTTTTGTACAATATTGTTGTACTGGCCTTAATCCCGGCCATAGGTGAAGAATTGCTGTTTCGTGGTATTTTGCAAAAAATAATAGGAAGATGGTTGAGCAATCAGCATGTGGTTATATGGCTCGTTGCTATTATCTTCAGTGCGATACACCTGCAATTTTTTGGTTTTGTTCCCCGCATGTTATTGGGGGCTTTTTTTGGCTATCTTTATGTATGGAGCAAGAACATCATATTGCCCATCTTTGGGCACTTTGTTAATAATGCCGGAGCCACAATTGGAGCATTTTATTACGTAAGACAGGGAAAGAGTTATGATGAACTCAATGCATTTGAGTTACAATCTTGGTGGATATATCTTGTAGCCTTCATTTTTACTCTTATTTTTGTATTCTTATTTTATCGATCAACGCAAAAAGAAAACAATGGAGAACGATTGGAAAAAAATTAAAACATATACAAATGCTATTCAAGCCGAGATAGTCAAACAAATGTTGGAAGAGAATGGTATTCCGGCTGTCGCGTTGAATAAACAAGATTCTTCTTATCTGTTTGGAAAAATTGAACTTTATGTCAGCGAAGGATCTATCGAAGCAGCCGAAAGGTTAATTGAGGAGTCGGAGGGGGATTTTAGTTTATGAAAACAAGAGCAATAACCGGAGTAATCTTTGTGGCTGTTATGATAGCGGCTACTCTTTTGGGAGCTTATGTTTATTCCATCTTTTTTACCTTGCTAAGTACATGGTGTCTTTATGAATTCTATGGAATCGTTTCATCCGAAGAACGCGCTCCAAATAAAGTGATTGGTATCGCCCTGGCCTTGGTACTGTTTGTTTTGGGATCCTTAATTTCGATGGATCTGCTTGCGGTAAAATTTTTAGCACTGATTATTCCGTTTATAAGTGCGACTTATATTATTTCACTTTTTCAGAAGAGAGCTTTTCCTTTTAATGATATTGCCTATACTTTTTTGGGAATAGCTTATGTTACATTACCTTTTTTCCTGTTTTCCAAATTAGGGTTTATGCAAGGTACTTTTAACTATGTGCTTCCCTTAGGTTTTTTGATCTTATTGTGGACAAACGATACAGGGGCATATCTCGCTGGACGAAGCTTCGGGAAACGTAAACTATTCGAACGGATTTCACCAAAGAAAACATGGGAAGGTTTTTTCGGTGGATTGATTTTGGCAATTGTTGCTGCAGTGAATCTAGAGAAGTATTTTGGTTATCTACCGCTCTGGCAATGGGTAAGTATAGCGGCTATTATCAGTATTGTTGGAACATTGGGAGACTTAGTTGAGTCGATGTTAAAGCGTAGCTTGCACGTAAAAGATTCCGGAAATATATTGCCCGGACATGGTGGTTTTTTAGATAGATTTGATGGGTTGTTATTAGCGGCACCTATGGTCTATGTTTTCTTAATTTTAATCAATTGATTGTATTATGAGTCACATTCAAAAATCTACATTTGATTTTTTAACGGAATTGAAAGCCAATAATTCTCGGGAATGGTTTGCCGATAACAGAGCTAAATATGAAGCTGCATTGGTCGATGTGAGAAATTTTTTGACAGACTTAATTGCCGCTTTGAGCGAGTTTGACCCTAAAATCAATACTTCCATACAGGCAAGTAAATGTTTGTTTCGTATTTACCGTGATACCCGCTTTTCAAATGATAAAACACCTTATAAAAGTTGGTTTGGGGCAGGAATTTCAGTTGATGGAAGAAAGTTGCAGGGACCAGAGTACTATATTCATATTGGAGCAGAAAATTCATTTATTGCCTGTGGATATTGGCGTCCAGAAAAGCAACATTTGGAGGCAATAAGACAAGAAATTGATTACAGTGGTAATAAATTGGATGAAATTTTAAAAACAGTATTGACAGGCGGTAATATTGCACTTTTCAAAGAAGATTTACTGAAGCGTGCCCCTGCGGGCTATAGTGAGGATAATCCTTTTATTGACTTTATCAAATTGAAAAGTTTTGTGTTGGATAGATCTTTAACTATTAAGGATTTATCTGCAAAAAATGCGTTAGATAATATCGTGGCTTCCTATAAAAGCATGCTTCCTTTTAAAGAGTTCTTACAAGAAGCCATCGATACGGACTAATTATTCCGGTAAGCTGATTTTGCCCATGCAGACAGCGGGCGAATCTTTAATTTGCGCTACATTGGATTTGTTGCCTACCAAAGTTTCATTTGCTAACAAAGCAAAGAGGACGGCCTCTTTTGCATCTGGATTGATACCTAATGTTGCAAAGCTTTCAACTTTACGGGTAGGTAAGCTCCTTTTGATGTAATCAAATAGCAAAGGATTGTGCAGTCCACCACCACTTATATATACAGCCACATTAGATAGTCCTTCTGACTGCTTTCGGATGCCGTTGACCATCGCAAGAGCCGCAAAGCGATTGAGGGTCGCCATGACGTTTTCATGTGGAATATGAATCGTTTTCGAACGCTCTTGCGCCTTTTCGAGATAAGCGAGATTAAATAGTTCGGGCCCGGTGGTTTTTGGAAAGGGCAGTGTTAGAAATTCTTCTGTTAATAATTGATTTAATAGCGCATCATTTACTTGTCCCTTTTTGGCCATATAGGCATCTCTATCCATCTCCTGATTAAAATTAGCCTTCATGTATTGGTTCATCATCGTATTGCCTGGACCGAGATCTGTTGCATAGGCTTTCAATTTTGTTTGATGGCTTGGGATAAATGTGAAATTAGAAATACCGCCAATATTCAGTAAGAATCGATTCTCTGTTGCATGCGAGAAAAGTAGATAGTCGCCATACGCCGCTAAAGGTGCCCCTTCTCCGCTCGCAGCAACATGTTTCTGTCTAAAGTCAGACAGGGTTATGATACCGGTATTTACGGCAATATGATCTCCATCGCCGATCTGTAAGGTACTATTGGGCCAGTTGCGGTCTTTGGTCAATGATTGGGGAGCATGGTATACGGTTTGCCCATGGCTGGCTATACAATCAATTTCGCTGCTTGGTATATTCCATTGTTGTAATGCTGTATTGATTAATTTGGCATGCGTTATACCAATATAAGCATTAAGCCCCGAAAATAATTGTTGGTCGATATTTCGTTTTGCAAAGACTTCACGGACTCGTGCTCTAAAATCATCCTCATAATCCATTGTAGTAAAATGCTCTAGCTGTATTTTTGTTGTTTTACCTGCATTTTCTATTCGGCATACTGCGATATCAAGTCCATCCAGGGAGGTTCCAGACATCAGGCCAATAATACGACGATCTTTCTTTTGTGAAATTTGGTAAAGTCTTTCGATTTGAGGATTCATAGCTTAAAAATAAACACAAAAATGTTATGATGAATATCATTTTTGACAATTAAAGATATTTTGTAACTTCACGGCATTAAAAATCAAAAAATTAAATACAATGAATTTTCCAGCAGAATTGAAATACACCAAAGATCACGAATGGATTCGTGTTGAAGGTGATGAAGCAGTTGTAGGGATTACCGATTTCGCTCAACGTGAATTGGGTGACATCGTTTTTGTTGACATAAACACTGTAGGTGAGGAAGTTGCCGCTAATGAAGTTTTCGGTACAATTGAAGCTGTAAAAACAGTTTCTGATCTATTTTTACCTGTATCAGCTACGATTTTATCGGTTAATGAAGCTATTGATGCATCTCCTGAATTGGTCAATTCTGATCCTTATGGTGAAGGTTGGATTGTTCGTGTTAAATTGAACAATGTTGCTGATGTAGATGCTTTGTTATCTGCTGATCAATACAAAGAAGAGATCAACGCATAAATTTGATATATAACAAAAAAAATAGGGGCCTTTTGGCCCCTATTTTTTTTATAGTCGTTTATTGACTTTTTAATGTGGTCTTTATTTTTGCTTCAGGCATATCCACGGCACTTGTCATTTCTGTTATCTTGGTAAGGCAGGTTTTTTTATCCAAGACATAGAAACCCTGTACGTTGCCTACCTGATTTGCATCCGGTCCGAACATTTTTCCTTCAACATTTACTTTGTAGCCCAGTTCATTTGCTTCTATTAAAGTCATTGTGCTCTCCACCGAAATGCCTGAATCATCAGATTCCGTTTTGGAAGTCCACGAGTCACCGATTTTAACAGGCTGTTCAGGTAATACGGTACTTATATTTTCAAACATACTTTTATCAAACGGCATGTTAATACCCTCAGGTAACTTGATATCAGAAGATTTGCCAAGTTGATCAACATTAAAGCTAATGCTATTTTCTAGCAATTTGCCTAAGGTCGCATGCATCTGTTTGGAAAACTCATTGGCTTCGGGGTTTTTCGAGTCGTAGGACATGTCCATTCCCGCCATATTCATTTTCATGTTTATTCCGGTATATTTAAGGTCAAAGGCGAAGATATTGTCTTTGTTCGTTGTATTGGTGATATCAAAGCCCATATTAAGGTCTGTAACCATTTTTTGGCCAGCAGCGTCAATATCCATTGTCATCACAAGGTTTTGCGATATTTTTTTCCCTGAATCGGGATTTACACGTAGTGTGTATTTCTTTTGTGCGGAAGCAGATATCACTAGAAATACAAATACGGCCATCAAAGAGGCAATTCTTAATTTTTTCATATATGGAATTTTAATTTTTTTAATAAGCAACAATCGGCCAGCTTAAATATAAAAAAAATCCCTTTTACAGGGTAAAAGGGATTTTAATTTTTTAAGAATGTAATTCGTATTACTTCTTGATATAAGATACTTCTTTCACAGCTTTAACAACTTTCTCAACGCTAGGTAAAGCAGCTTCGATCAATGTTGGAGCATAAGGAAGAGGTACATCTGCACAATTTACGCGGATAACAGGGGCATCTAAATAATCAAATGCGTTACGTTGTACATTGAATGCTAAATCCGTAGAAATAGACGCCAATGGCCATGCTTCTTCCACGATTACCAAACGGTTTGTTTTCTTAACAGACGCGATGATTGTAGGGTAATCGATAGGACGTACCGAACGCAAGTCAATTAATTCAACGCTGATACCTTCTTTTTTCAATTCTTCAACTGCAGGAATGACAACGCGAGGAAGCATTTTACCAAAAGATACAATAGTTACATCTGTACCTTCTTGGATAATATTAGCTTTTCCGATTTCTAAGTAATATTCTTCTTCAGGAACTTGTCCTTTATCACCATACATGACCTCAGATTCCATGAAGATAACAGGATCTGGATCGATAATAGCTGATTTCAATAAACCTTTAGCTTCATATGGGTTCGAAGGAACCACAACTTTTAAACCTGGTGTATTTGCAAACCAGTTCTCAAAGTTTTGAGAGTGTTGTGCTGCAAGCTGACCCGCATTTCCTGTAGGACCACGGAAGACCATCGGAATAGAGAACTGTCCACCACTCATCGAGTGGATTTTAGCTGCAGCATTGATTACTTGGTCAATTGCAACAAGTGAGAAGTTGAATGTCATGAATTCAACAATTGGCTTCAAACCATTCATTGCAGCACCAACAGCAATACCAGCAAAACCAAGTTCCGCAATAGGTGTATCAATGATACGCTTTGCACCGAATTCATCAAGCATACCCTGACTTACTTTGTAAGCTCCGTTATACTCAGCAACTTCTTCTCCTAATAAAAATATTTTGTCGTCTTTACGCATTTCTTCGTTCATTGCTTCACGAAGTGCTTCTCTGAATTGTATTTCTCTCATCAGTTGTAAAATAGTGTCAATTTTTAGATTACAAATCTACTATTTAAAATTGATATTTTGAAGATCTGAACCCGCTAATTCTATAGTTTTATGTCATTTTTTAATAAGTAAATGACTTTTGTATTAAATTTTTGAATATAAGTTGTTCAGATATTCTAATGTTTTTATAAGTGCCTTATTACTATTCATTATCGCTAACGGAATGTTCCACGTGGCACGGTTCCTTCTTTCCACGTAATTTGAAATACCGCGAATCTCAATCACGGGAATTGTCATTTTATCGGCGGCATAGAAAACCGCAGCTCCTTCCATACTTTCAATAAGGCTATTGGGATGTAGTTTTTTAATTTTTTCGATACTTTCTGTGCTACCATGGACTTTGTTTACGGTAATTCCTTCCCCCTGTTTTAGAAAAGGAAGCCTAAGCTCCTTGTCATTCAGTAAACACGAGGTAAATGTAGACCGTCCATAGCCCAATTGATCTATTGGAATAAAATTATGACCGTCTTCCGCACCTAGTTCAACAAACGACTCTGAAACGACCTGAATAACCGAGCCTATTTCAATCGTACGACCCAAACATCCTCCTATACCGACATTAATAAGGAGATCATATTTTTTTTCGTGTAGCATTCTTCCCAGCTCAAAGGCTGTGGCGACCATGCCTACACCAGTTACTAGGGTATCGCATTGATCGTAATTTGATACCACTTCCAGAAAAGGCTGCAATTCAAATGAAGTAGCCGCAATAATTAATATTTGCATGACGAGCTCGTTTTGGATTGAAAATTACAAATTATCTTGCAAGCGCACCTCTTTTTAGCATAAAAATAGCATGCATGCAATGCGTCCTGCTTAGAAATCCGAGCTTGATGTCAATAGGGCTAACTGTTTTTTTGCTACGATCTCCTCTTTTGTAGTGCTGTACGAAATGTATAGTTTTTGTCCTGATGCTATTGGAAGTAATGCAAATCGATCGATATAACCGCTTGAATTAGTTTAGATTTTATATACTCTTAGTTTAGGGTTTAGTTAGGGTTACTTTAGGTAAAAGCTATATAAAACCTAAACTAACCCTAACTAAACCCTAAGTAAACCCTAACTAAAGATAAAAGAAAATTAACTTTAAAAATCATCCATCGTTGTCGTTCTTTTTAAACAGGGAGTGTTTACACTCCGCTACAAAATTTTATATCAAATCATTCTTGAAAGCGAGTTATGAGTAAGGATAAAGTGCTTAGATTTTTGCCTGTTTGTTCAATAAGAGAAAAAGCACTTCATTATATTACTATATTCTGACGGCATTCCTTAAATTGAGATGTTTTAATTGCACTTAAAGCCTTATCTTTGTATCATTATGGTATTTATAACTCGTCGTGAACGTTTCTGTGCTGCGCACAAGCTCTATCGTGAAGACTGGAGTAAGGAGCAGAATGAACAGGTATTTGGTCTTTGCTCCAATCCAAATTGGCATGGACATAATTATGATCTTTATGTAACAGTTAAAGGAAAAGTAAACCCAGAGACTGGTTTTTTGATCGATTTAAAGATCATGAAAGAAATAATCAATCGTAGTATCATTGACAAAGTCGATCACCGTAATTTCAATTTAGATGTTGATTTTATGAAAGGAGTCATGGCTTCTACGGAGAATATAGCAATCGAAATATTTAAGATCTTAAAACCGTTATTTGATGAACAGGGTGTGATCTTGCATAGTGTCCGTTTGCATGAAACAGAAAATAATTACGTCGAATATTTTGGCGATTAATCTTTAATACATTTAAATAGTAGAAACTATGAGTCAACACTCATTTGACAACGAAGAGTTGGATGGATATATTAAGATCGACAAATACAATACTGAAAAGGTAGATCGCATCGCTGCTCATTATACAGATATATTGGAATGTCTGGGGGAAGATCCAAAACGCGAAGGTTTAGTGAAAACACCAGAACGTGTTGCAAAGGCACTGCAATTTCTGACACATGGCTATGATATCGATGCTGCGGAGGTATTACGTGGTGCTATGTTTGAGGAAGACTATAGTCAAATGGTCGTCGTTAAGGATATTGAAGTATACTCTCTTTGTGAGCACCATATGTTACCTTTCTTTGGTAAAGCCCATATTGCATATATTCCAAATGGCCATATTGTAGGTTTAAGCAAGATACCACGTGTCGTTGATATTTTTGCGCGTCGTCTGCAGGTTCAGGAACGTCTCACCAATGAGATCAGAGATTGTATTCAAGAAACTTTAGGCGCTCGTGGAGTAGCTGTGGTTATGGAATGCAAGCACATGTGTATGGCGATGCGCGGAGTTCAGAAACAAAATTCCGTAACAACTACCTCTGCATTTACTGGAGCATTCCAAAATGATGTGACGAGATCCGAGTTTTTACGCTTGATCACTGCTGATCTTGCTTAGTATATTTGTTGTTTAATAATAAAAAAAGCCCCCCTAAAAGATCATCTTTTTGGGGGGCTTTTTTTTGATGAAATTTGGAAACAAAATAGAAAATCAAAAAATGGCAATATGGCTTTTTTATGCATCTGACGCGATTTCCGAAAAATGCTCTTTACAAAAGGATAATTGTATTTTACTGATATTCAGCTTTTTGTAAAAAAAAGTTTTTATCATAAAAATGTTTTTTGGTACCTTTGTGGTTATGGAAATTGTTGCCGACGATTTAGAGTCCTATTTGGAACATACTACAGACGAGGAAAATTCGTTACTGAAAAGGGTAAATCGGGAGACATATTTGAAGGAAACAATGCCCCATATGTTATCTGGACATTACCAGGGAAGAGTTCTTTCTTTATTGAGTAAATTGGTTGCTCCGAAACGTATCTTGGAGATAGGAACGTTTACGGGATACGCAACGTTGTGTCTCGCAGAAGGGCTGCAGGAAGATGGGATATTACATACTATCGATATCAATGCAGAGCAACAGGAACGCGTCCAAGGTTATTTTGATGAATCGGCATTTGCTGATAAAATCAGATATCATATTGGAGATGCAGCGGTAATACTACCTACATTAGATGAAACATTTGATCTGGTATTTATCGACGCGGACAAAAAGAGAAATTTATATTATTTCGAAACGATAATAAATCAAGTTCCGTCTGGGGGACTTATTTTGATTGACAATGTCTTATGGAAAGGTAAGGTGTTAGATTCAAAACCAGACAACCAAACAAAGCAGATCATTGATTTGAATGCACGTTTAGCTCAGGACAAGCGCGTAGAAAAGGTAATATTACCGATTCGAGACGGACTTTTTGCCTTACGCAAGAAGTAATTTGTGAACTAAAACATTCTTCATGAATTTAAAACAATTAAAAAGCTTTGTACTGTTACTAGCTTTGGGAACTTTTGGATTAACAAAAGTTTCAGCTCAAAGTAATGCGGCATATGTCGATAAGTACAGTCCAATAGCAAAAGAAATGATGGAGGAACACGGTGTTCCAGCATCGGTTATCTTAGCCATCGCTATGCATGAAAGCGGAAATGGTGGTAGCAGGGTAGCAAAAAATTTGAATAACCATTTTGGTGTCAAAGGAAAAAACAACAGTACCGTTATTCGGTCAGCTTACAAAGGTTATCGGTCTGTAATGGACTCGTATGATGATTTTGTAGGAATAGTAAAAAGAAAAAAGACTACTCAGAGTCTTTTTGAAAAACATCCTGGTGAAAAATACGAAGCTTGGGTAAAAGCGATTGCTCGTTCGGGTTACTCTACGAGTAAAGGTTGGACAGCAAAAGTACTCGCTACTATTAGACAATATCATTTGGATATGTTTGATAATGATGCTAAGCAAAATAGATTCTCGTCAACAAAAAAATAAGCGCGACATTATTGCATGAAGAAGTTTTTTTATGGCATGTTTGTATTCATGATGTTGATTACATCATGTTCAAGCCGGAGAGGCACAATATCCTCCTCTAAATCTGGCTCCAATTCAAAAACTTCTTCATCCTCTTCTGTGGGACGACCGACCATGGCTGGCAACGACTATATTGCTCATTACAAAGATGTGGCCGTTGCAGAAATGAATAAATATGGTATTCCTGCGAGCATTAAACTTGCTCAGGCTTTACTGGAATCCGGTAATGGTAACAGTTATCTTGCGCGTGAGGCTAATAATCATTTCGGTATTAAATGTGGCGGAGTTTGGAAAGGAAAATCCGTGACTCGTCCCGATGATAATATCAATGACTGCTTTCGTGTTTATGAAAATCCCGAACAATCTTTTCGGGATCACTCAGAGTTTCTGTTACGACCGCGATATGCGGCACTCTTTAAGTTGGATAAGAACGACTATAAAGGCTGGGCCAAAGGCTTGAAAGCGGCTGGATACGCCACCAATCCGCGTTATCCTGAATTGCTGATCGAAATGATCGAAAGATATCATCTTGATCAATACGATCGCGGTGAATCGCCACGTGAAAAGGTTGTACGTGAAGAGACTGTTCAGGTCGAGATCGTACAGAATGTACAAGAAACCCCTCCTACCGTCGTAAAGACAGAAGAAATCAAGAGCCCGGTAGCTATGCGTATTCATGAGGTTAAAGCTCAGGATACGTTATATTCGCTCAGTAAGCTGTACAATGTATCCGTTGATCAGATCAAATCCCTAAACGGTCTTACCGATGATGCCTTATCTTTAGGTCAGCTATTGGTTATATCTAAATAGTTACGCTTTAAAAGATGTTAAATATTTCGCTTTTGTACAGCGATATAGTAGTTTTACGAAAGTGATACTATTGCGATATATTTTTCTACTTATTGCCCTTACGGGCTTTACTTCTCCACTTTTTTGCCAAGATAAAAAAGTCGAGGGTATCGTTTTTGATAAAAATACCAAACAACGTATTGGAAATGTAAAGCTGGCCAACTTACGTACCGGGGAGGTCAATTATAATACTATTAAAGGCGAGTTTGTCTTTAATGCACAACTAGGAGATCATATTGTTGCGATATGTAAAGGCTATTTTCCAGATACTCTTCAGGTGGATAACCGTGGATTGTTGCTGTTTCATTTGGTACGTGAATCGTTTTATATTGATGAAGTTCAGGTTTTTGCACGCAAGACGCCAGAAGAAATTCTGAAAAAAGCAAAAGAGGATTATGAGAAAGCGTATCGTCTTGCGGGTTATGGAGACGTATTTTCTGTTGGCCCAAATGGCGCTGGATTAAGCATCAATTCAATTTATAGTTTATTTAGCAAGGAGGCTAAAAGAGCACGTCGACTAACTAAAACCATTGAAAACGATTATAAGGAAAATGTGATCGATTACAAATTTACAAAAGAGCTTATCAGTAAGATTACAGGATTAAATAGCGAAGAGGCTGAACGATTTAGAAGGATATTTAGACCCTCCTATTTCTTTGTTCTCTCAGCGAGTGATTATGAATTGGTGAATTATATCAAAGATTGTTATTCACGGTATCAATTGAACCCTTCGCAATATTTTATTGAGCCTTTTCCAACAATTAATTATAAATTAGTACCGTAAACAAAAAATAGACGTTTTCAGAATGAAGTTATTCAATTTTGTCGGCATGGCTCTGCTTTGCCTTTCTATTACCAGCTTAAAAGCACAGGATCTGAAAGATCTTCGAGCAAAACCAGATACCGTAATTTCTGTACAGAAAGAGCAACCATTAAATATTAAAACGATTCGTCCTATAGTTCCAAAACTAAACTTAGAGGTAGACTATTGGAAACATTGGACAAAATTCGGGATCAATTTAAACCAGGCGTCATTTAATGATAATTGGAAAGGTGGTGGTGTTGGTTCTATTGCTGTAGGATTGAATGCGAATCATAAATCGGATTATACGAAGGACAATTTCAATTTTGTGACCGAAGTTGATTTACGTTATGGAAAGATAAAGAATACCAATAATATTGCGAAGAAGAATAATGACCGTATATTTTGGGATAATAAGCTTTCTTATAAATTGTCTGCCAATTGGGCATTGTTTACGTCGGTGACATTTGAGTCACAATTTGATGCCGGTTATAGGTATAAAACGGCAAATGGTCGAGATACAATTGATTATATTGAAAATGCTTTTATGGCACCAGCTTATCTGACAGAATCTTTCGGTCTTGAGTATAAGCCGAGTAACGAATTTTCCCTACGTTTCGGTACGGGTACTGCACGCCAGACTTTTATCTTGGATGAGCGAGTTAAGCCTCGTTCGGCAGAAAGTTTCTATCAGAAATATGGCTATTATCTTTTGCCTGATATGAGTAAGCCAGAATCTGAAAGCAATAAGCGAAAAGGTACTGGTGAGCGATTTGGTGTAAAGGAAGACCGTTCTTTTGCCAATGCACTGGCATTTCAGCTAACGGGTAACCTGGACAAAAACTTCACAGATAAACTGAATGTAAAGGCTCGTTATAACCTTTTTGCTGACTATGAGAAACTTTCCAACCCTACACACCGTTTGGATGTAACTGTAACGGCAAAAGTCACGAGAGTCATCAATGTGAACTTAAATGGTATCATGATCTATGATCCGGATGTCATTTCAAGAGTGCAGTTGAGCCAGTCATTGGCGATGGGTATAGTCTATAGTTTACCAAAATAATGTTTAGGCCTGTGTCAATAGGGATATTGCTTTGTTCATTGCTGTCTCTGGCAAGCTGCAAGTCGAAGATACAGCCGGTGGTTGCAAAACCGCTAGTTGCGTCATTTGCTTCTGCATTGGTTGTGGAAGAAAAGGTCGAAGCTAAGCCAGATACCAATTTATTGACACCGGAGGAAAGAAAGGTTGTTTTTTTACAGAAGTCTGGAAACCATCCTTATTGGCGCCAGGAGGAAGCCATACATTACGATGTTCGTAAACCTAACTATGTCATTATTCATCATACAGCACAAGATAGTATTGGGCAGACGATCAAAACCTTTCAGATTCCAAGAACTAAAGTGAGTTCACATTATGTTATTGGCCGGAATGGGGAGATTATACAAATGTTGAACGATTATGTTCGGTCTTGGCATGCAGGGGTGGCAAAATGGGGTTCAATTGTCGACATGAACTCCTGTTCTATAGGTATAGAATTGGATAATAATGGTAGGGAGCCTTTTCCTGAGGCACAAATTAATTCATTGATGACTGTGCTTGATACCTTGAAATCGCGTTATTTAATTCCAGCAAATAATTTTATTGGCCATGCCGATATAGCTCCATCACGCAAGAATGATCCAAGCGTTTTTTTCCCATGGAAAAAGCTTGCAGAACGGGGTTTTGGAATATGGTATGATGAAGGACAGCTTATGGCCCCTCCTGATAGCTTTAATGCGATAGACGCGCTTAAAATTATTGGTTATGATACGTCCAATCTAAAAGCCGCTATCGTTGCCTTTAAACGAAAATTTGTCGTTCGGGATACAACCCCCGAATTGACCATATACGATAAGAGTGTATTGTACAATATCTATAAAAAATACTGAGCCTGAGCAATCAGGCTTTTTTATTTTATTCAAGATCTTTTTTGACCTCTATAGGGCGATGTGTTTTCGTCCCCAGTTGTACGATATAGGCGATTAACATGACAGCTAGGCAGCCAATAAGATTTAGCCAGAGAAAAGGAATCTTATTCATCGCCCATACTGCTATCACTATAATTTCGGAAAGAATGGCTGCAAGAAAAACAGCTTTGCCTTGGATTTTCTTCATGTAGAAGGCAACGATAAAAATCCCTAGGATAGTACCATAGAATAGTGAGCCCAAGATATTGACCGCTTCGAGGAGATTACCCAATCTGTTCGCATACAAAGCTACAATAACAGTAAATGTACCCCAGATCAACGTAAATAAACGCGACCACAAAAGGTCTTGTTTTTCAGATGAGTTAGGATTAATAAATCTTTTGTAGATATCAATGGTCGTTGTTGAGGCCAATGAGTTAATAGCACTCGCCGTAGACCCCATGGATGCGAGAAAAATGACCGCTATGAGTAGTCCAATTAGGCCCTTTGGAAAGACGCTTGTCACAAAAGAAAGAAAGACATAATTATTGTCATTCGTTTCCGCTGTTGGGTTGTTTTTTTTGATTAAGTCCAAAGTCCCTTCTTTTACGACCTGCATTTTTGCATTAAGTTGACCGAGTGACGATCGATAATCAGCAATTCTTTTTTCATCGCCGTGATCCAATGCTGTATTAAGCTGCTGAACAACGGATTCACGTGTTTTAAATAGCTCACTATGCTTTTGTTCAAGAAGCTGGTAGTCAGGAGCATATTTGCTTTCTTTGAGCTTCTTGATCTCGACTTGGTTGAAAAAAATGGGCGGTTGATGGAATTGATAATAGGCAAATACAAGAACTCCAATCAACAGGATAGCAAATTGCATAGGGATTTTCAATAGACCATTCATAATTAATCCCATGCGACTTTCTTTGATCGAAGCCCCCGTCAAATAACGACCTACTTGACTTTGGTCGGTCCCGAAGTAGGAAAGCTGTAGGAAAAAACCACCGATTAGTCCTGTCCAAAGTGTATAGTTATTATTGAGGTCAAAAGTAAAATCCAATGCATTGGTTTTTCCTGATTTTCCTGCAATATGAAGTGCTTTTGATAATCCAATAGACTCTGGTAGCAGATGGATAACTAATATACCTGCTACGAGTAATGATCCAAAGATAATGCTCATTTGAAGCAACTGTGTATGAGACACGGCTTTGGTTCCTCCATAGGTGGTATAGATAACAACAAAACTTCCTATAGCCAATGTGGTCCATGTTAGATCAATATGAAGGATGGTCGATATAATTAAAGCCGGTGCAAAGATGGTAATACCCGTTGATATCCCCCGCTGTATCAAAAAAAGAATGGCAGTGAGCCCTCTGGTTTTGACATCAAACCGCTTTTCTAGAAATTCGTAGGCTGTAAATACTTTTAGCTTATGAAAAATAGGAACAAATGTAATGCAGAGCACAATCATGGCCAAAGGAAGACCAAAGTAGAATTGGACAAAACTCATTCCTGAGGAATAAGCTAAGCCGGGGGCAGATAAGAAAGTAATGGCGCTCGCTTGCGTCGCCATTACCGATAATCCGACATGATACCAGGGTAAAGAACGATTACCTAGAAGATATCCGTCAATATTTTTTATACCCCTACTCTTATAAACGCCATAAATGACAATAACTAAGAGTGTCAGAAATAACACGATCCAATCTGCTGTACTCATGAATAGTGGTTCGTGAAAATGTACAGAAAAAGGATGAATACGAATAGCCAGATAACGACCAACCAGTAGAAACGCTTCCAGCTATTCATCTTTCTTATCTATCTGAAGGCTTTTGAGGATAGATAACGCTATTAAAAATAGCAGCGATAATCAATCCGACAGCGGCACCTCCAAAGATGCTTAAAAATGTCTCGTTTGCAGTGAATCCAATTAATGCACCAAATACTACAGCAACTAAAAGAATGATTCCTTTTGCTTTGCCAGCATCAATTGTTGTGCAGCTGTTGTCAATCTGATTTTCCATTATTATATTATTTTGATTTTGATAACAAATTTACGAATAATCTATAAGCTCCGGGAATGCCGGCAGGCAATTGTCTGAAAAAAGACAAAGATGTATAAACAAATTTACCTTTTCCATATTGAGCAATGAGTAATGAGCCATTATGTAACGGTTCGCCGGGATCTTGCATGGTGATCGGGGTGCGATATTTTTTATCAATATCTTCCGCAAAGTAGAGTCCCCGCTCCTGCACCCAGTGTTCGAAGTCGGCGTCGCTGATCTTGTTCGGATAATTAAAAATCGGGTCATTTTTATCGAAATGTACCGTTGCAAGTTCGTCTGTTACACGGCTTCTTCCGATGCTAAAAGGAAAAGGACCAAAGTTTTTTGAGAACAGTCCATTGTTTACATTGTACTGTTCCAGGACCGTTCCACCCATGTTCACATACGCAAGTAGTCTGTTTTGGAGCTGCGCAATTTGCTTGTTAACGTTGAAAATTCGTACACCCAAGATTACAGCATCGTAGCTAGAAAGGTCTGCTTTTAATGCCTGTTCGTTACTTAAAACATCGACTTTAATACCAATGGCTGCCAGCGACTCCGGAATTAGATCCCCTGCCCCATGGATGTATGCCACTTTCTTTACGTCGTTGATCAGGTTGATATTGCTCATTTTTATAGCTACATCTGGAAAATAAACAATATTAGGGATATGATTGTAATCGATGGATTCTATCTCTTTTAAACGTTCTTTGTTCGCCAAGAGGAACCCCAGGGTATCAATGGAAGATTTAGAATCATCTGATGGTTTTATGCTGATCTCTTTGAAAATTGTACGTTCGCCTTTGTCAAAAGATAGGTCAAAAGATGCCGGTGAAACTTCCCAGCCTTTAGGTACATTCGGTCTGACGTTAAACGTGGTTGTGTTTGCTTGTCCGTTTTTCTGAAAAGTCAGATTCACTTTGACAGTGTGGGCATTTTGTGTAAGTGCCAAAGGGCTGGAACTTTTTGCCGTCAACTGTGGGACGATCACAATGGGTTCGTAGATTTCTCCACGAACAGGATCGGTATATTTATATTTTATGGGCTGACTGAGTGTGATATTTTCACCATTGATCCGGAGTTGGAAAGATACCTCTGGAGCATAGGGGTTTTCCGGATAGCCAGTCAGGTTAAAATCACTGACGTTAAATTTGCCTTTTCCATGTGGTTCAATCAACCAGTATGGTTGTGTCGTCCTGTCGGCATGTATAAGAACAGAGTCTCTTTGTAGCTTGTTTATTTTTAGTGTTTCATGAATGCTATTTCCATTTATTTGGGTCAGCTCAACGGTTACATTTGGACGCCGAACAATAATGGAATGTTCCACTTTGATCTGATCTTCCAAGGCGTAGGATGGATTTTTAGCGATACTTTCGAACCAAATTCCACCACAGGCAAGAATTAGCTTTTCAACCTCTTTTTTCTTTTCAGTTTTCCAGTATTCATCATCAATTTGATCCAGTGCTTTGTACAGTTGGATCAATTCAGCAATGATCAATTCGGGTTTATCAATTTGATATGTTTGATTGATGTGATCAATCAAGGATTCAACTTTACTGCCGTTTTGAATTCTTTTCCATGAGGTGTCAACACCATCCAAGAGTGTATTTTTGGCAGGTGCACCGTCTACATATTCAAAGTATTCGATTGATGAGCCACGTTGGCTTGCCGAACCAAAGCCTTGGCTTTTGTGTGATGAACGGCTGTGTGCGGCAATTTCTCCATAAGAGGCTCCCAGAAGAGAATTGTAATCCCCGATATCTATTTTTAACTGATCTTCACGTGTATTGTTTTGACCTCCGAAGTTAGCTGTATTCCAAAGCAAGCGTTTAGCTTTCCAGGGGCGTACAAATTGAAGTTGCTCTGGAAATTGATTCGGATCAGCAGCAGCTTTAAAGGCTTCATGTGCTAAAATTGCAGACGCTTGATGATGACCATGTCCGCCTCTTGGATCTGGAGGGAAACGTGTGATGATGACATCGGGTCTAAATTTACGGATAATCCATACGGCTTCGCGAAGAACACGCTGTTTATCCCAGAATTCGAAAGTTTCTTCTGGGGTCTTTGAGAATCCGAAATCATATGCCGAGGAAAAAAATTGCTCGCCCTTATCGATTTTTCGAGCAGCCAGTAATTCCTGCGTTCGAATCAATCCAAGTTCAATACCTTGTTCTGTTCCGATGAGGTTTTGTCCGCCGTCACCTCGAGTTAGGGATAAATAACCTGTTTTATATTTTTTTTCCTGAGCTAGCCAAGCGATTAGCCGGGTATTTTCATCATCCGGATGTGCCGCAAAATAAAGGACTGAGCCCAACACGTTCAGTTTTTCTAGATTAACTTTAATTTCAGCAGCATTCCACTGTGGATTCTGTGCTTTAACGATTGAAGTTGACAAGATACCAGCCAAAATAATAATAACAGAGAGAAAAGGTCTTCGCATGTTTAAAGATAAAGATTTTGATGAACAACGGATTGTTGGAGATTGTAATTTTATTGACAGTCTTTAAGTGGTGCGTTTTTGACGTTGGTTTATTACTTGGGCGTAAGGAAATCGTGCTGATTAAGCTTAGGAAATAAAAATAATCTGGATTTAGCTATGAAGTAAGAGATCGATCATTTAAAGGTAAAATATAGGTATAAATAAAAAACGGAAATCCCAATCAAGTTGGAATTTCCGTTTAACAATTAAAATATTTTTTCCTGAAACGAATTTTTAGAGAATAGTTATTTTGTCGCTTCGCTCCAAGTGGCAACCTTTAACATAGTAAATATATGCAGAAAATATTTAGTTCTGTCAGATTACTTTAATTAGTTTTCCACATTGCTAAATTTTGTCAACATTTTAGCTTTTGGAGAACATATAATATATAGGCGTTATGCGTTTAAGATGCTGCAATACAACGATCTTTAGGATAAGATAGATACCCTCCTACCTCCAGAAAAAATCTGGATTGATCTAAATCCAATTGCTTAGTTGTTTGACAAATTTCAATTGATGTTAGTTTCTATGCATCAAATGCTCAAAAACGACAGGAACAACCTTTAAAGAAAGTTTCACACGAATGCTTTTTTTGCAAAGACTATTTATCAATAGTACCTAAAACACGCTTCATAAACATATTTAACGCGTCTTTTTTTGAGTTACCTTCTTTAATTAATTTATCAACCTCTACAGCTCCGTATAGGTTTGAAATCAATTCACCAAGAACGTCAAGTTCTTCATCTTTCAAAGGAGCTTCGGTTAATGCTTCCAGTGTCTCGATTGTTTCCAAGACATAATCTACATCATTCTGCTCGATGAACTCTGTCAAATGCTTAATTACTGGTAGTTTCATTGAATAATTCTACTAATGCGTCTAACTTATTGGTTTGTACCTGATTGACTAATTTACCGTTCTTAAAAGCGGCAAAAGTGGGTAGGTTATTGACATTTGCCAGTTTGCGGGATTCAGGAAATTTTTCTGCATCAGCAATAACAAAAGGTACGCTATCATTTTCGCCAGCCAGTTTTTTGAATTTTGGTTTCATGATTTTGCAGTTACCACACCAAGTGGCAGAGTACTGAACCATAACAATATCGTTATTGTTTACAATTTCTTGTAAATTATCGTTTTCTAATTCTTGTAACATGATTTTATTATTAAGGTGATTGTTGGAGAAATCAACAGGAGCCGGGAAAAGCTCCTGTTGATAAGACACTATGGTCTTGTATTGTTAGTGTTTCGCTAAATAATCAGCTACACCTTTTCTATCTGCGTTCATGGCATCTTTACCTTCTTCCCAGTTTGCAGGACACACTTCGCCAAATTTCTGTACGTGAGCGTAAGCGTCGATCAAACGTAAGTATTCTTTAACGTTACGGCCCAAAGGCATGTCGTTTACTGATTCATGGAATACACGGCCAGTTTCATCGATCAAGTAAGTTGCTCTATAAGTAACTGCAGAACCTTGCGCTAATATTCCGTATTCAGGGTGTTCAACTTCTTGAACATCTAAGATTCCCAATATACTTGATAAGTTGCGGTTGGTATCTGCCAAAATAGGATATTCAACACCTTCAATTCCACCGTTATCTTTTGCTGTGTTTAACCAGGCAAAGTGTACTTCATTTGTATCGCAAGAAGCGCCGATCAAGACTGTATTGCGTTTTTCAAACTCAGCAGCTGCTTCTTGGAAAGCGTGTAATTCAGTAGGACATACGAAAGTGAAATCTTTTGGATACCAAAACAAAAGCACTTTTTTACCTTCTTTAACTGCTTTTTCAAAAATGTTGATTTGTAAATTATCGCCTAAATAATCAATTGCATCTACTGTAATGCTTGGAAAACTTTTACCTGTGAAACTCATAATATATCTTTCTTTTTTTTTGTTGACACAAAGATACAGCAACTCGATCCAAAAAGCGAATTGATTTTACCAATACACTATCGTCAAAATCTATTATGACTAGATTATAACAATAAGTTTTTATTATAATAATGATAACTTGATCTGGCGAAGAACAGGCCATTTGAATATTTCTTGAAAATAAATGAATTCATACTGCGGTAGTTACAAATTTATGGTCTGAAATAATTGCAGTTTTGCATATCAAAAGCTACTTTTGCGACGTTCAATTCTAGAACAACACAATGCTGGAGGGGTTCCAGAGCGGTCAAATGGGACGGACTGTAAATCCGTTGCTTCGGCTTCGAAGGTTCGAATCCTTCTCCCTCCACCATTTTTCATTTTCTAAATCCAGTTTATCTTTCAGGTTCTAAATTTGCGTTTGTTCGGGACTATTCCATCGTACATGAAACGGCTTTAATATAGATTTTTTGCTATTGTGGATGTCAATGGCTTTAGTAAAACTAGTCTATACAGCGGTTACCTCTCTTTTTGAAAAAAATATAACAGGATTTTAGACTAGCTATTGACTTATATATAAAATAAACCTAAGTTTGGCTTCTGAAAAGGCCCCGTAGTTCAACGGATAGAATAGATGTTTCCTAAACATTTGATAGCAGTTCGATTCTGCTCGGGGCTACTGAGAAAAGCGATGGATTTCCATCGCTTTTTTTGTTTAGCGCCTAGTAGTTTTTCTTTTCTTATCAAAATAAATACGTAATAGAATTGTAAATTTTTAATATAATTTTTATTTTCGGATCATTATTTACACGTACAGCAATTTTATTTTTGGCCTGTAATCCTGTAACATAGATTGAATGGGAAAATTTTTATTATACCAATTTAGAAAGGTATATGCAGCTAATCCTGCTTTTTTTGTTTGCTTTGCCATTTGGATGGCCTTAATGACAGCCATAGTTGTATTTATACCGAAGGGAGATGCATTCCATTTTGTGAATACACGTCATGCATTTTGGGCCGATATTCTTTTTACAATACAGACCTATTTTGGAGATGGTCTTTTTGTTATAGGTGTATTTATTGCTTACTGCTGTACACAGCAGTGGAATTTTGCTCGAGCTATCCTCGGGACATATATCTTTTCAGGGCTGATCTGTTGTGTATTGAAAAACCTCTTCGATGCCGATAGACCGGCAACGGTATTTCATGGAGACCCAACATTCCATGTTGTTTCTTGGTTGCGTGTAGCGCACTTTAACTCCTTTCCTTCTGGACATACAACGTCGGCCTTTGCAATGGCAGCTACGTTAGCCATTATCTCAAAAAATAGAGCTTTTGGTATAATTTTATTTGTTCTCGCTGTATTAACGGGTTACTCTCGGGTGTATTTGGGCCAACATTTTGTGGAAGATGTATGGTTTGGCTCCATCTTAGGGACAGGTACAGCTTGTTTTTATCTATTGGCAATGCCTTATGTTTTAAGAAGTAAACGTATGTCATTTAGCCTGAGATTTCTTCAGGTCAAAATCTAAAATGCAAATTCGGTAAAAATGTGCTTTGATAGATTAGGCTGCGCGTACTTCTTTAAATAAAGATAATCGCCCAACCATCACAAACATCAATAGGCCGAAACAGGCAAAAACACCGTAGGAATAGCGTAGGCTAAAAGCTTCAGCAATATATCCAATTAAAGGCGGTCCCATTAAAAAACCCAGGTAACTGATGCTTGAAACCATGGCTAAGGCTACTCCAGATGGTACATTTTTGTTCTGCCCAGCAATGCTGTAAATGGAAGGGACGTTGCAGGCCACACCTATACCTACTAACATAAAAGCGAGGGTGCAGATGATAAATTCAGGAAAAATAACCGATGTCATCATTCCGACAAACATCAACAGGCCACTGTATTGCAGGGTTCTTTTTCTCCCTAATTTGCGAATGACAGCATCACCAACAAAGCGTCCAGTGGCCATCATAATCATAAAAGAAGCGTAGCCAACGACAACAAATTTTTCTGGAGCTTGAACGATCTCCTTGAAATAGACCCCACTCCAGTCAAACATTGCCCCCTCTGTTGCCATGCTGAAAAAGCCGATAATGCCGAGTTGAAGTAGGCCACCTTCCGGTTTAGAGAAAAAACTACGCTTTTCCTTTTGAGGAGATTTGCCTGGAACCAAATACTTTTGGTTGATTAGTGTATTCGCTGTGACAATGACTAATATGATTAAAAAATGATAAAAGGTGTTCAGACCCAAATTCATCGTCAACAAGCCGACTAGTGCACCTGTGAAGCCAGCGATGCTCCAGGCTCCATGAAAAGAAGTCATTATTGATTTTTTGAAAATCTGCTCAGTTGCAACGCCTTGCGTGTTAACGGAAATATTACACATATTACCAGTGACACCAAACAGAAATAATATGCCCCCCAACTGCCAAGCATTCTGAGCAAAGGGGATGGAGCACAGGACCAAGGTATAAGCGATGGGCACAATACGCAAGACACTTGCACTGCCATATTTTGTGACCAGCTTTCCTGAAAGAGCCATTGTTGCAAGCTGCCCAACAGGAAGCATTAATAAAATTGTACCCAATTGCCCTTCACTTAAATGGAGATGAGCTTTAATAACGGGAATTCGACTTGCCCAAGATGCAAACGCGATCCCTTGGCAAAAAAAGAAAAGTGATACCGCGATTCTTATGCGATTTCGTTTGTTATAAAGATCTTCTTCTGAGTGAGTTAACGTTGCGTCCATAGTTTCTGATTTGAGGGTGCAAAGTTAAGGATAAGTATCCCATTAAAAAATATAATGATTCAAAAAATACTTCAACTTTTAGGTTGCAATAGGAATACAGAAATATGTCCATATTTAAATTGCTCATCGGCTTGTTGATAATTATACGCGATTAATTCGATAATTATCTTCTGTTTCAATCTTTCAGTAAGAAAATAAGACGATGTCCTTTTTGAATTTGGCTAAAACATATGTATTCAATATGATATGTTTTGCATAACCATTCCTTGTATAAGAACCGGAAAGACACACATTTGTTTCAGTCTATTTTCAAGCATGGTTCAATTTAAAAAGATATTAGATGTGGAGGTCAAAAATAGGCCGAGCGGGAGCTTCTACTTCTTTAGAAAATAAACACCAATGAATAAGTGGAATAGGTCTACGATTAAATGCTGAAATAGTGAAGAAATAAAAATATAAAATTCTTCACGCTTTCATATTGGTATTGTTCAATACCTATTCTACCTTTGTGTTGGCAAACAATTATTAGCCTCCTAGATAAAATGATAAAAAAACTAATCTTAAGCACAGTACTAGCTTATGCTGGAACTACCTGTGTTATTGCGCAGCAACCCACATTTTTGTCTCATCCGACGTTGAGTCCCGATGGTAAGGAAATGGTTTTTAGCTACGAAGGTGACCTTTGGAAAGTAGGGAGCCAGGGCGGTGTTGCAGTTCGGCTGACAGGAATGGAAGGAAATGAGATCAATCCACGAATTTCCCCTGATGGAAAATGGTTGGCTTTCTCGGCCAATCAAAATGGTAACATGGATGTCTATGTGATGCCTTTGGCTGGTGGAGATATACGACAGCTTACATCGCACGATGCTTCGGATGAAGTAGACAGCTGGAGCTGGGATAGTAAGACGCTTTATTTTACGTCATCGCGTTACAATAGAATGAGTGCTTATCAAGTCGCTTTGGATGGCGGAACGGCAACAAGGTTGTTTCCTCATGTCTTTAATTATATCAGTAATGTGGTGCCAACACCTTCAGGAGAATTATTATTCAATGACAGCTGGGAAGGCTATAGCTCGGCCAACCGCAAGCGATATAAAGGTGCTTTCAATCCGGATATAAAGTCCTATAATCCCAAAACAAAAGCTTTTCAACAGTATACAGATTATATAGGTAAGGATTTTTGGCCGACAGTAGACCAGAAAGGAAACATATTCTATGTGTCCGACGAAAGCAATGGGGAATACAATCTTTATCAGATAGCTGGAAAAGCGAAAACCCAATTGACCTCTTTCCCAGAATCAATCAAACGTCCGTTTGTCGCGGCAGATGGTAGTAAGATCGCATTTGAAAAAGGGTACCAGCTTTATATTTACGATGTCAATGCAAAGAAAACCGTGCAGCCCAACATCGCACTTAACCGTAATCAGGTCCTAGGAAAGCTGAAGGAGTTCAATATTTCAGGTAACATCAGTAATTTCGACGTTTCACCGGACGGGAAAAAGATGGCATTTGTATCCCGTGGGGAATTGTTCGTTTCGGATATCGAAGGAAAGTTTGTTCGTCAGATGCCAAGTCAAGGTGAGCGCATCATGGAAGTTAAATGGCTTAAAGACAGTAAAACATTGCTCTATAGTCAAACGTATCAAGGGTATCAGAACTGGTTTTCACGCACAGCAGACGGTAAAGGAGAGGTAAAACAATTGACGCAAGATCTGCGTAACAATCGGGACATTACATTCAATGCAGATAAAACAAAAGCGGTATATCTCAGCGGACGTGATGAAGTTCGTCTATTGGATTTGACAAGTTTGAAGAGCCAAACAGTAGTTAGAGATGAAATATGGGCATTTCAAAATTCTTCACCCTCATTTTCTCCCGATGGAAATTATCTTTTATTCACGGCTATACGCAATTTTGAACAGGATATCTTTGTGTATAACCTGAAAAATGAGCAAACGACGAATTTGACAAATACAGGTGTTACAGAAGCAGCACCATATTGGTCTCCTGATGGTAAATACATTTATTTTGCGAGTAATAGAACTAAACCTTCTTACCCTACTGGTATGCAAAACTCAAGCATTTTCCGAATGGCATTGACCAACTTTGACCAACCTTATCGTAGCGCAAAGTTTGATGAATTATTTGTTACAGCTGAAAAGAAAGATACGACATTAAATAAAACCGGTGCAACTAAGAAGGAAGATGCTGCTAAGGATAAGAAGAAGAATGATACCGACAAGGTAAAGTCAACCGCAACACCAGCAGCCGAAGCCAAGAAAGCTGTTTTGGTCCAATTGGATTTAGAAGGATTACGTGACCGAATTGAGCAAGTCAGTCCAGCATTTGGAACACAATCTGATCCTTTGGTGATACAAAAAGGGGATAAGTCCTATTTGTTCTATGCTTCCAATCATGAAGGAAAATATAGTACATATCGTACCATATATGAGTTATTTACACCAGCCAAAACCGAGAAAGTCACTGATGGAGGCATGGGGCAATTTGTAGAGTCTGCAGGCAAGTACTTTGTGTTGAGTCGAGGAACAATTCAGAAATATAATCTTGATTTGAATAAGCTTGATGCGGTCACCATGAGTTTTAAATTCAATCGGGATCTTGAGAAAGAGTTCAATCAGATGTTTTATGAGACATGGGCCAATCTGGAGGAGAATTTCTACGATAGCAATTTCCATGGTGTAGATTGGACCGCTGTTAAAAAGAAATATGAGCAGTATCTTCCAGGTATCAACGATAGGACAGATTTGCGCATCCTCTTAAATGATATGTTGGGCGAACTCAATTCGTCACATTTGGGTTTCAGTTCAATGGGGCAGGAAGAACGTAAGCCGTTTGGTTTTGTAACGAATGAAATCGGTGTCATCTATGATACAAGCAACCCTTATCGGATTAGCTATATTGTTCCGAATGGCCCCGCAGCAAAGAAAGAGGCTGATATTCAGGTGGGTGATATTCTCATAGCGATTAATGGAACAAAATTGAATACGCAGGCAGATCGCGATAGTTATTTTACTTGGCCTTCACTGGAAGAAGAAATCCAATTGACCTTGAATCGTAATGGCAAGGAAATTCAGACAAACATTCGTCCGGTATCAAGCGCCGTGTTTAGAGACCTACTCTACGACCAATGGATTAGAGATAACCGAAGTCGAGTTGATCAGTTGAGTAGCAATAAGATAGCGTATTCACATATGAAAAATATGTCAGACACTGAATTACAGCGGTTCTTGATCGACATGGCTGAACAGGAGAATAACAAACAAGGGATTATTTTAGATTTACGTTATAATACAGGCGGAAATGTGCACGACGAAGTTTTACGATTTCTGTCACAACGTCCTTACTTACAATGGCAATACCGAGGTGGTAAACGTGCACCACAAAGTAATTTTGCGCCATCTGCCAAGCCTATTGTTTTATTGATTAATGAGCAATCGCTGAGCGATGCTGAAATGACGGCTGCGGGCTTTAAAGCCCTTAAATTGGGGAAAATCATCGGTAATGAGACCTATCGTTGGATTATTTTTACTTCTGCTAAAGGCTTAGTCGACGGATCAAACTATCGACTTCCGTCTTGGGGATGTTATACGCTTGATGGTCAGGATCTCGAACAAACCGGAGTTGCCCCAGATATTCTTGTAAAAAATACAGTACAAGATCGGATGGAAAATAAAGATCCGCAATTGGAAAGAGCGATAAAAGAAATTCTTGACAATATAAAATAGGGAAGTAACTGTTAGAATTACTTACTGTAAATAGGCTGTCTAATTTTGTTAGACAGCCTATTTTTTTTAACGTCTCATGTTTTTATGAATACGACCTTCTAATTTTTGCTATTTATCGCTCTTCAGCGTATAATTTGCCTCATTCGGTTCATTTACTCCATTTGGTCCCACCCTTTGCTCAGTGGAAGTTAATAGACGATTTTAAGTAGTTTATTTTTTTAAGTGCCTGTTTTTCAGTGTTTAGTTGTTTTTTGCGCTGTTTCATTATGAAATTGGCGATTTTTCTGCATCCCTTCTCAAAATATAAAGCAATATGGAAAAGATTATATTACAGGTAAAAGAATCTTGCTCTGCAGATTGGGGTAAGATGACGCCACAAGAACAAGGCCGTTTCTGTGGTCAATGTGAGAAGATGGTTGTTGATTTTTCACAGATGAATGATCAGGAAATTGTGGATCAAATAAAAAAAGCCAGTAGTGGGTTATGTGGTCGATTTTATGAAGATCAGTTGATGCGCGAATTGGATGCTACTATTTCTTTTTCTAAAAACCCTATTTGGCAAGGAAGATGGACAGGGATTGCTGCGGGCCTCCTATTGGTTGGGTCCTTGAGTTTTCATACTGCCCAAGCACAAAACAAACTGACTGGAGAAGTTGTCGTTGTCCAAACAAAAGCGAAAAATGATCAGATAAAGAAGCAAGATCAGGGCAACTCATCAACAAATGATATTTCAGCGTTAAAAGGGAGCCATGATAGTACTAAGGTAAGCATAAAAGGTAAAGTTGTTTGCGCTGGAAACGATGTGAGCATGGTGGGCACAGAAGTATCCTTAGGAAATTATCGTACGAAAGTGGATGAAAATGGAAATTTTCAACTTTGGGTACCGCAATCTTTGTTTCGAGTAGATCAAGAGCTCCGTGCACAGATGCTTGGCTATAAAACTGTTGTGATTCCATTCAAAAAAGGAAGTAAGATGCAACTGGATAAACCAATAGAAATGGAAGTTAAGCCAATGATTATGGGAAAGATCGCTGTGGTGGGAACACAAAGCAATATAGGGCGAAAGAATAAGTAGTTTAATTGGCTTATTTTGGTCTGTTTTTTTATCGAGCAGCTGCCAAAAATCTCGCTTGAATGTCATAAAAGTCAAAAAAATATTCTTTTCCACTTGACTTTTTCTACGGTGAACCTTACATTTGGATTATCGAATGACTTCGTAGCTCAGTTGGTAGAGCAACAGACTCTTAATCTGTGGGTCCTGAGTTCGAGCCTCAGCGGGGTCACTTTCAAAAAAAGCCGTTTTACGTAAGTAGGATGGCTTTTTTTGTGTGTTTAGAGTGCCTTTAAAGCGGCTTTTTCATTTTTGTCATACCGAGAAGTTATAAAATCTATTAATTACTTCTTTGCTCAAAGATACTAAAAAAAGGTCGCTTTAGGGCTATTTTGTCTCGCAAAGTGTCTCACTAGTGTCTCGCTTTTTTCTCGCAAAATAGTGAAAGATCAATTTGAAAATTGTGATGAGACACCATTTTCTGTTTTATATACCCCTCAATTATTTTCATGTCTTACCCATCTTCTATCTCATCTCTATAAAGTATTTTAAAGCCTTCTAATACCCTCAAACAATTTTAGAATAGCGGAACCTAAAACCCCTTCTTTAAACTGTATATATGATAAATTCAATCTTTCTCTGAGACACGAAAATTTTCAGGGGGTATATATAATAATTTCGGTGTCTCACACCGAATGAAAATTTCATTATATTAAAGAATAAAAAGAAATTATATATGGCCTTAAAAACTGAGAAAGATTATTTTAAATGTGAAATAACTAGACCTATTAATGGAATGAAAAAGGCCTTGGAAAAATTGAAGCAGGGCGATAGATTCTTTTTGGAGAATGGCGAAGATCTATTCATTAAAAGTAATCAGGTTTCCGATATGGGAATTTTGTGTGTTTCCGACCGAGGGCGCGTAGAAATCATTAATACAGAAACAAAGGTTATTCATGTTCATGGAGTCGCTATGACATATAGAAAGTTAGGACGCTTAATAATAGATGATGTAAAAAATGATGGTAGACGTCTATTTCGAACCGATCTGAACCCCTAATCCGCATTATGATTCGCTCGCCGTCCTGCGAGTTGAACGAAGGTCGTTGAAGAAAAGTCCGTAAGGACGATTCAACGATATCTATGAAATAGACGAAGCTTCTTGGCGGTATTTTTGAAAAAGGGGCTTGTGACGTGGGCTTATCAAAAATAGTGACAAGAGCGAAGCCTGAGAGAACAGCAGGCGAGCCAAACTCTAAAAGCGGTTGGATTTTGAATGTGCATGCAATGCTTATTCAAAATACAAAGGAGTTTTTATGAAGTGGAGGGATTTATAAAACATTAAGTATGACAAACAGCGAAGCTATAAATATGAAATTTTATGAAATAAGGTTTCATATTTATAAAGTTTGGCGTATCTTAATGGCATAAATTCCGAAACGGAATGCCATATTACCATAAACATTGGGTATATACATTACTTAATATTTATGGAAAACGAAAAGATAGTACAATTTTCAGCACAATATAATGAAGATAATTTCGGTTTTTAATAACAAAGGAGGTGTTGGCAAATCCACTTTAACTTATCATGTGGGGAATGCCCTAGCGGAACTTGGACATAGAGTCCTAATGGTCGATCTTGATCCTCAATGTAATTTGACTATTTGCACAATGATGGAGGAAAAACTTCATCAAATTTGGGAAGAGGAAGACGGATACATAGATGATTTTGAAAATGCTTTCCGCCAAAATGCAGATATAATAAATACTCCCAGAAGTATTCACTTTATACTTAAACCCGCTGAGGATGGTATCAGTGAACCAGCTAATTTACCTCCAGCTTTTCCAATAGATCATAACATCGACTTGTTGCCTGGGCGTCTGTCCTTACACATGTATGAAAATAAGATAGCTGAAAGATGGAGCGGTGTCTATCAAGGAGATAATTTATCTATTCGTACAGTAACTAACATTAGAAGTATATGTCAACGGTTTGCGGAATTAAATAATTATGATTATGTTCTTATTGACACGTCTCCTAGCTTGGGCGTTTTAAATAAAGTTATCATGTCTACCGTTGATGGCTTCTTTATTCCAGCTCAGCCTGATATGTTTAGCTTGTATGGTATTAGAAATATTGGAAATGCTTTGCAATTATGGCAAAGAGAATTTATATCTATATATACTTTAATTTCTGAAGAGAAACGATCAAAGTTTCCTGCGAATTTTGTGCAATTTCTTGGGTATACAATTTATAATGCGAAGAAATATACAAAAGATAGCCAACCAATTAATGAGTATAATTTAGCGCAAGCTCATTATCAGTATGTTACCCAAATTCCAGAAACAATAATGGAGTATATCCAAGAGGGAAATCGTTCTAGAATTTCTAACGAAATAATTTCAAGACCTATTGGTGGTAGTACTATTATACATTCTCATAATACTTTTCCGGCAATGGCTCAGGCTCTCAAGTGTCCAATGTGGAAAGTACCAGATGTGTATACAAACTTACAAGCGGTGGATCCCGATTATTTTGCTTTTCTAAATCAAAATGGTTTTCAATACAATAGAGGAAATAACGGAAGGTTAAGGGAAATAGGGGAAAATTATCAAATATTTACAAATGACTTATTAACAAGAATTAATTCGTTATGAGTACAACTATAAGTGATATAGAGTCGGTTTTGAAATTTTACATAGATAACCAACATAGGTTGATTCAGTTTCAAGCTTCTGTTGAAGCATTTTTTTCAAAACATCCTAAGTTAAATGAAAAGCCTTTTCCTATAATACACTCGCTCAAAACTAGGCTTAAAGACCCTCATCATCTAAGGGACAAGATCGAAAGAAAAAATAGAGATGGTGTGGAAGTGTCAACAGACAATTTATTTGGAAAGATTACGGATTTAATTGGTTTAAGAGTATTGCATTTGTATCAAGATCAATTTCCTGTGATTCATGAAGAAATATTAAAATATATTCAAGAAGGAGATTGGATCTTCGTAGAAGAGCCGAAAGCTATGACATGGGATCCTGAATCCAAACAAATGTATGATGAATTAGGAATTGAGACTGAAATTAGACCAACATTTTATACCAGTGTTCATTATTTAATAAAGCCAAATAACAATAACACCAATCCAATCTGTTGTGAGATTCAAGTCAGAACACTATTTGAAGAAATTTGGGGTGAAATTGACCATAGCATAAATTACCCCCACCCCACTGCAAATGTTGCTTGTAAGGAACAATTAAGAGTTCTTTCAAAACTTGTTGGAACTGGGACCAGATTAGCTGATTCAATATTTAGAACTTTAAATATCCAAAATCAAGAATAATATAAGTCTAAAAAAAATATGATAGGTCGCAATTTAATTTAGGAAAAAATATAGAAGAAATCTTAGAAAGATATGAGAAATTCAAATTACCCAGATCATTTTTTTAAGATTTCTGAATCAGAAAATAAGCATTGGTGGGATATCTTAAGATTTGTAGATAAGCATTTTAGTAGAAAAAAATTTTACGATAAAATATAGTTTTTCCCATTCACGGAACCTTCCGATATTCAAGTGAGTGGGATGATGATAGGTGAGACACCAAAATTATTTAGGGGGTATAAAAGTAAATAATCGTGTCTCAAAAGTCTCTATTATCCTTAAACTATATTGACTAGCAGATAAATCCCCAACACTCATGGAAACACTCAAAAGTTTCAAATGACGTGTTGGGGATTGCTTATTGATAGAACATCAAAACTATTGGTAGGTATAAAAAAATTATTCCGATGCCTCCCCATTTATTGAGATTAACAGATTATACCATCTATTTCCTCATAATTTGATTTGATAAAAAGAACCGCAAATTCTTCTATTGTTGGATCTGAACTTGCATTTAAATAGTCTCTGCTTGATTCTGCTATTGACCATAGAAAAATTGCATCCCATGCTGGATCAGAATAATGGAAAAGAAAAGCTGTATCTTTTGTATCCTTATCCTTGTCAATGTTAGCATTTTCATCCATCCCCCACGCTATTAAGTACTGAATCAATTTTTTCTTTATTTGTTCAAATTCTTCGAGTGGTATATTTTCCTTTTGATTCGGGAATACCTCATCAAGAGTCGGAATGTACGGTTCTTCGGGGCTCCTATCATGTTCAATTACAAACAAAACTATCTTAAAGATGGCGGTTATAAAAGCAAGTGCTATAATTATGTAAATCAGTGTCATTTGTTGTGATTAAAAAAACCTCTCTGATTAGGAGAGGTTAATTGTATTTGAAAATGCCAAAACCTATAATCTATTCACATTGATAATTGTATTTATAGATGTCAGACTTGTTGGGAACTATTTCAGTTACATTTCCTTGGTTATCTACTGTAGATTCTAAATAATATGTTTCCACTATATCACTGCCACTGGCGCTAGTTTTAACAGATCTTACCATATTTTTAGAGGGAACACCAAAATAGCCTTGTGAGTATAATAAATTCTCATTTTGATCCGTACCAAATAATTTTAAATATTCGGAATTGTAAAGCGGTGCTTTATCATTCGTAAAAGTAAAATTTAAAGTCTTGCTGTATCTCTGATTGAATATCTTGTCATAATTATTTTCAACCACTTTAACAAGATTCCCATTTTCATAGGTCAATTGCATATCGTTCTCTTCATTGGAGTTACTGGAAATATAGATTATAGATTGCAATTGATTGGACGTGTTGTAAGAGTATTCATAAGCCCCCTTTTCACCATTCATAAGATATTTATAATCTGATCTAACAATCAGATTTTTACTATTTAAAGTATATGTTGCATCTGTATAGCTATCTTGATATTTAATAGTATTATCTTCATATATGAACCTGCCTATCTCTCTAGAAGTTCCTTTTTTCTTTTCAACTTTAGAAAATCGATTCTTTGAATCATAAGTAAAACTTGTTATAGCTTCATCGTAAAAACCTTGATTTGTCTCATCTGATAAGAAAGAGTAGGATATAACCTTGCAGGATTTATCCTGTTGATCTTCGGTAGGATCATTTTTAGAACAGCTTGTAAATAAACCAATAGCTAGGACTAACAAAAATTTCTTTTTCATAAATCTAATATATTACCGCTATGCCCAATGCGGTGGCTAAGAAATATAAGCGATGGGCATAAAATATCGCTTATAAAAGTAAATTCATTTGTGAGTTGCGTTTTACGGGAATCCGTACAAGAAAGGTCAATTCATTTAGGATGCTGATTTAATACCGATACATCCCCTATCGATTGGTTAATAATAGCAAAGCGTGGGACGTAACCTAGAGCTGAATGCTGAGAGAGGTACCTAGGAGAACCCTGCACAAACAAACAGATAGGTACGTCCCACGCTTATATATAGCGTAGAACGTCACCTTATCCGCTCTTGTTGTGCAATTGAAAATTTCCTAGGTTTTCTCTTTCACAAGAACTTCAAGCTAACGCTTTATTTCTTCAATATTTTAATACAATGCAAAGATAAATAATTATTGATTACCAATATCAAAATATCCCTCATCTTTTAAACTGAGGTATTTGTCAGGCGTTACTATTAGATGGTCGCACACTTCAATATCTAAGAACTTACCTGCTTCGATTGCTTTCTTTGTAATTGCTCTATCTGCTGAACTCGGTTGCAGTTGTTCCGATGGATGATTGTGCGCCAGTATTATTTTAGAGGCTGATGCTTTTAGCGCTATAGAAAAGATAACTTTCATGTCCACTGGAACGAAATCCTTTCCCCCTCTTGCTAGGTCTATAATGCCCAGTACTTTGTTAGCATTATTTAGTAAGATAACTTTAAACTCTTCTAAAAAGCTCATAACTGACCTTTCCCAGACCTGCATTAATATTTTATAGGCTTGCTGTGAGTTGGTAATTAATGGGCATTCTGAAATTTTAAATTCAGGAACGAACTCGACCCGAATTTCTGAAACATTGAGTAGATTTTTCATGGTTTGATTGTGTTTTTATTAATCGTTTCTCTCAATGCGACGATTGGGGGTTGAATAATTTACACCTTTCACGGTTAAAGGAGGGGGTACTTTATTTATCGGTTGTGAAAAAAAATATATAATTTTTTATTCTTTGTGGAAGCTAAGCTGACTTTTTAGAAATAGAAACCATTTGTTAATGCTGTGTTTCTGTATTTAACCAACTGAAACACAAAGCATATCGGATTCAAACTCTGTATTAAAAACAGTAAATCACTGTATTTCAATTTTTTAACATCTATTTCTATCAGCGACTATATTAACAATACAGTTTCAATAGTTATGATTTTTTCTATTACTAATTTGGGGGGAGATAGACTGATTATATGGTTAGTGCGATGTTTGGTTTAAACAAAAAATTTCAGGACATCAAAATTATTGGGGGATATAAATAATAATTTTGATGTCCCGAAAATCGTTTATTTTTTATGGATGAATCCTGTGATTTCTAGTCTTCTTTGTCCATCAAGTTTCGAAATTTTCTTTGTTTCAATAAATAATCCTAGACAATGTTTATTCCTTTTGATCTCAATATCATAGTTTTTCGCAATCATGAAAAATTTGTTCAAAATAGATGCTTCGTTATATACCTCTCCTATTTTAAATTTTTCTTGCAATTGGGAAATAAGAGGAAAATTTTTTGAAGCGTCATTGAGATAGGTCTTTTGATAGTATTGGATTAATTTAAGTTGACTTTTGGCTATTTCCCTCAGTCTTTCTTCACCCTCGTCCATGAAGATATTGAATATCATAGGATGTTTTTCTAAAAGATATTTTGTCATTTCTTGCATATTTCCTATCACATATTCACCTTCGTAAATTCTCTTTTGAATATTTTGTAACTCATTAAGATTATCAATGATTGTGTTTAGTTTTTCTAAAAACGGAATGCTGGTATCCCTAAATTTAACTTTATCTAAATCAAGATTTGAAAATGGGAGGTCTCCATGCAAAACATTGAAATATTTCATCTCTGTATTATAAATTTTTACATTTTTAAATTCGATTATTAATCTTTTAATATCGATATATAACGATTTGACGTGATTTGACAAACAGTAATTGTCTCTTAAAAAGTAGTTAATGCTATAATCCTTATTTACAAAAATCTTATAGCCAGTCATTTCAATAAGACCATCAATAACTTCCTTAATTGCAGAGTCTGATGTGGAAAAGCGCATAGTTTTAAGGTAATTAAACACCTCTTGGTTCGCTTCCAAATATGCTTTGCACTGTTCTTGGCTTTTAAAGGAGATGCTGGGGCTAGTATCTGTGATGAAATGTGCTGATTTGATGTTGTTCTTTCTAAATCGGCCTAGTATCTGAATAATCTCATTTGAAGGGTCGATGATCGTATGTGAAACTTTCAGATCTGCAAGGATAAATACATCAGCATCTTCTTCGATATCTATATCGACAGCAGTAAAATATCTGCTGGTCAGAAAATTATATTTGCCGAACTTTGTTTCGTCCAATATATAATTTAGATGATAGGGGGTTATTTCTTTTCTTTTGTTGTAAAACTCTTTGACTTCTTCCTTTGAAGTGAAAATACTAGACTCATTTTCAATATTCAATGATTTAATATAATTGGAGATTTGTGCTAGTGATTTAAAGAAAACAAATATTTTATCTGATTTACAAGATTCTAATTTGGATTTAAATGCATCCAATACCGAATTTGTTGTAATTACCTTTAACTCTCTTGTGATAGGGTAAGTTGGAACAATATTTTTAATTGTAAAATTGTGTTTTTCAAAACGAGTGTCTGATGGAATGATAGGAGTTGCGCTCACCATTGCTTTATTCTTGAACTCAAAAAATACCGACATTGGAAACGTTATTTCTTCCCGAAAGTCACTATCGTGTGTCATCTTATCAAACTCGTCAATCAAAAGAAAGTATTCGTTGAGATAGTCTATTTCTAGTTCCTTCAACGAGTCCAATACGCGGGATAGCGATTCAGGAGTTACCATGATTTTCTTAAATTTTGGTTTACTTTTCTTTATAAAGCGCTTGATTTGATCTTTTCCTATTCCTTCATAAACGCCCAATAGATGGGTGTGCTTAGCTTGCTTGCCTTGTATTACGGGAACATTTGGTACTATTATGATTGAGTTTCTAGTCTTATCCATTATTTCTGAGTAAGTCGCTCCAATCCCAGTAATATTCTTAAATAGCAATGTGTTTGTAGAGATTCGAGAAAGTATTTTATTTAAATAATCACCTTTTGAAATGTATAGATTTTCTGTTTTCATGACATTAAAATGCTGGGCCAAATAAATTGGCTTATGGGAATTTTATGAAATTTGGAATAAATAAGCTGGGGAGATTACCCCAGCTTGTGACGATTTATTTTTGATTTGCTATCTTTAGTAACTCCTTGACATCAAGATCGTATTTAGTAAACGATACAAAACCCAACAGCTTATGCAAGCCTCTCATGTAGTATAGATCAAATTTAGTTCGCTTTCTATCGAGTGTAGTTTTGATTTCGACGTACGAAACATTATCCTCATTAAACCGAACTTCGGATATATCCATTTTATTTCCCGCCGAAAGATTTTTGAAGAATAACCATAGACATAATCGCTGTTCGTTATTTAGCGATCTATAGTATTCTATGAAATATTTTTTTGAAACCACTCCAAAATATTCATGGTTTTCGATAAAGAAATTTTTATTTGAAAGCGTATACTTAGCGCTCTTTGCACTAGCCCGTTTTGTTGTGCTAGTAAGTAATTGTTTTTGCTCTTGTGAGCGTTTGTTTAATTGTGATTGAACGATATTCATGTTCAGAATTCTTTTAACTTGATTTTTCTATGTCATCCCAGTTCGTTTGACCACTTGAACTTGGGCGCCTTATTGTTCAAGTGTTATCCCTTTCGGACACAACAAAAGTCAGAAGAATCGTTTGTGGGCTAAATTTTACTTCATTTTGAACTCCCCACAAAATATTTATCATGCTTTGCCCTTAGTAATTCTTTTACATAATCCTCTTTAGCTGATTGCTTACCAGTCAGTTGTATATTAGGATTGTCTTTTGGAATTAAATTAAAGAGCGCGAGAATAGAAAATAGGAAAAGGTCTTTGTTTTTGACTCTGTATTTCCTCTCATCAGAATTGAGATCGGTTTCCAGATATTTGTTGATTGCCGTGACGATGATTTTATTAAAATGGTTAAGCACTGAGGTTGCTTTAAAATTTGGAAAATTGGTTTCGATATGATGATATAGTTTGGAAATATAATCAAAAGACAGATTCGGTTTCATTTCATGGGTTATGTAGAGATAAATAACAGCTTGGTTTGTGATAGTGGCCAATTGATCCGAATATTTATCCATAGGCACCTCGTCAATGCCATAACGGTAAGTTTTTCCAATACTTTTATTATAAGCCTCTATCAACTCTAAAGGTTTATAACGATCGATCCAAGCATTGAACTTCAGCTGTAATAAATACTGGGAGATATTGGCATGCTCTATACCTTCTATTTTAATGGTTTTTGTCGTGTCAACAGCCCTATATTCGTTGACTAGCCTAAAAAGTGAATGGGAGTTATTATTGTTCTCTGTCATTTCAATCAATGTAAGCATATCGCTTAAAAAGCATTTTTGGATTTCTAAATGATGCTTCTTTGATTTATCACTATCATCTTTAGAAACGCTATCGTTGTTGTGGAGATAGCTGTAAAAATTCTTCCATTCATTTTCGACGTAACAGTGGGCTATCACGGTCATATCTTCCAGTATATAATCGATCCTTGCTTTTTCCTCTTGATTTAACTCTTCATAGGTTTTACTATAATAAAGCGTTGTAAGACGTTTTTGAATATTGCAGTCATCATGGGGAATAGGAATACCATTTACGATTGTTTGATAAGGAATGATCCTTTTAATATCAAATCCCATGACCTTTACACCTTGGTCTAGATATTTTTCAAAATTGTAATACTCGTTTAGATCCTCTAGGTTAACCTCTGGGATATTGTAAGCGAACTCCATATATTGGACAGCATCTTTATCTATTGCTTTCATGTAAAAATTAATTTGCTGAAAATAGATAAATTTAGAGTTTTTATAAAATGAAAAGGCCCATCCCCACAAAGGGAAATGGGCTAATTTTCATTTTGACTGAGACATCATTTTTATTAAGGGGTATAATCAATAATTTCTATGTCTCGGAGACTATAGTTCAGGCATCACATGTTTCAATTCATCTGCATTATGGACGCCTAATCCACGAAGGTATTTAAGTGTTACAATCATGTCCGAATGTCCCAATAACTGTTGAAGTATATGAAGGTCTTTTGTCTTCTTGTATACATTTATGGCAGCGGTATGTCTAAATGAGTAAATGGTTTGGTTTTCGTTTAATAAACCCGATTCTCTCATTTTCTTTGCCTGCCTTGACCATGCTTTGCTAAAATAATTGTCGTTAAAATAATCTGAAGTTCCTGTGAATAGGTTTTGATTAGGTAAAAGTTTCCTAGCCCTTTCTATTATAGCTTCTTTTACATATTTGGGTATGGGTGTGACCCTAACCCTTCCGCTTTTGTTTTCTTCTCCTGAAAGATGGATTTCATTAAAATCATTTTTAAAATGTCGACCTTTTAGGTTTCGAACTTCAATATGTGGTCTTAGAAAGCAACCATAACTAAGCAAGCAACATAAGTAAAGATTTTCGTGTGCATTTTTTAGATAGTTCAATACCAAATGGATTTGTTTTTCATCGTAGGTTTGATGTAAAACACTCTTGGGTTTTCTCCTTTCTGTTTTCTTTATCAGATTAATATTTAGATCATACAGGTTGTTAATTTTGGACAATAAAACTCCTAGATCTCTTCTTTTGTCCATATAATAGGTGTTTGAACTTTGAAATTGATTGAGGAAATTCTGAACCTCTTGTACCTTTAAAGTGGAGATTGGGTTATCTAAATTTTCTTCTCCAAGGTAACTGATAAATGCGGAGTGAACTTTTGTCAAGTTTTGTTTATAACGAGCATTTAAATTTGATATTAATTTTTGATTTAAGGCGCTCTGAAATGCTTTTCTTATAGATACCTCTTCTTCCACAGGTGTATGGGTAACTTCGGACGTTGGCGGGTAATTTCCAATGTCAATTGCCTTCCTAAATTCATACTCTAATACTTGCAGTTGTTTGTCTCTTTCATAAACGGATACAGCATAATTAGGCCTAATATCTAAACCTATTTTGAATCCTGTGTATTCCTTTATTCTTTTCCCATTTAGGAAAATAGAAATAAATGCTCTTTTTTTTAAGTCATCAGATCTTTTAATTTTGACTGAATAATCACTCATAGTGTCTCACTTTTGTCTCGGGAAGACGAAAAATGGGAAAAAGCGTATTTAAAGGTGTTGTAGAGGGTATAGGAGGTATACTCTTAATCTGTGGGTCCTGAGTTCGAGCCTCAGCGGGGTCACTTTCAAAAAAGCCGTTTTACAAATGTAGGATGGCTTTTTTGTGTCTAATGCAAGTTGGATTATTACCGTTGTTGAGATATTAACTTTAAATCGTTTTTCCGGCGTCGGCTGCTATAATTTTCGGATAACTAATCCATTATTTTATCAGAGATCAGGTATTATTTCTGCTAGGAAAACATAAAACTCTTTAATCTGTTATTAATTCAGCGAATTTATTACGTAAATTTGTATTTCAGACGATAAGCTTATGGAAGACAAGAAGATTTCGATATTGTACGTTGACGACGAAGAAAACAATCTGTTTTCTTTTAAAGCGACATTTCGACTAAAGTATAAAGTGTTCACGGCAATTAGTGGTGCCGATGCAATCGATATTGTCAAAAACAACCAAATACATATTATCATTACTGATCAACGGATGCCGGAAATGACCGGTGTAGAGTTTTTGGAAGAGATTATTAAGATCAATGCAGCCCCAATGCGTATCCTTTTGACAGGGTATACAGATATGGCAGCTGTCGTTGATGCTGTCAATAAAGGAAAGATCTTTCATTACCTCAACAAGCCGTGGAGTGAAGAGGAGCTCGATCAAACGATTCAACGCGCTTATGATGTCTATGCTGAGCGTCAAAAGATTGTGGAGACCAATTCTCAACTTGAGACTTCGAATGATCAGTTGGAGTTTTTGCTTCGCCAAAAGCTGCTTTCCTAAAAGAATGTTTTTTTAGGAAAGCAGTTTTTATTTAAAATGCCTGTTTGCGTTGTGATAACACTCGCTTCCATAGGATATGCTTGGCAGCGGTGAGGGCTTATTTGCTCGGTATAACGACTGTAAACGTGGTGCCCTGATCTGGTTGTGACTGCACGTCAATTTTTCCATGTAACTTCAAGAGCGCATTCTGGACATTATAAAGTCCAAATCCCATCCCCTTAGCTTGATCACTAGCCCTGAAAAATAATTTGAAGATATCTTCAACATACTCCGGAGATATCCCTATCCCGTTGTCACTCACAATAATTTTGGCTTTTCGTTCTGATACCAAAACCGAGAGTTTGACATACTGGTTCTCCTGCCCCTTGCGTTGGTATTTAAAGGCATTAGAGAGAAGGTTATGCAGAATGAGTTCTAGCAGTGCTTTGTCTCCATTAAAGATTTCCTTTTGGTCCACTGAGATTTCAAAAGCAACATCTTTATTTTGCGTATACATGCTGTAAAACTGGCGTATGTTGGCAAAGAGTTCTTCGAAATTTATCTCTGACAACATAAGTTCACCTCTTCGTAGGAGATAATAGTCCCGTAGACTGTCAATATAAGCATCTAAACTGACCAATGAACTATCCATTAGGGCCAGTAACTCATGAATGCGGTCTATACTGTCAAACTCCAGTCCAAGTTTTACAGCAGAAAGAACACCTGTTAATGGATCACGAAGGTCATGACTGACACTATAAGCAAATTTATCCAATTCATCATAAGCTTTTTGTAGCTCTTGATTCTTAACTTCAAGCATAGAGTTAGCAATATAAAATTTATTTGCTTCTTCTATAGCGGAAACGATCTCTTCATTCATCCATGGTTTTCGGACAAATCGGAAGATATGGCCCTTATTGACTGCATCAATTACAGTTTCCATATTCGCATAAGCCGTTAAAAGAATACGAATCGGTTTCGGGAAGTCTTTTTTAATGCGATGCAAAAAATCGATGCCCATCTCATCAGGCATACGTTGGTCACAGAAGATAATACGGATATCAGGATGACTATGAAGTATCTTCTCAGCTTCGCCCGTGTTGGATGCTGTAAGGATAGCATAATCGTATCTAAAGTTTGCTTTAAAGCTAACCAAATTGTTTACTTCGTCATCGATATATAATATTTCAAGCTCCCTCTGCATAATTTTATTATATGGTTTATTCCCTTACAAAAGATATGAAAAAATAATAGTTAATTGAACTATTTTAAGTTTATAGTGGTACTAATTATTCTGTTGAATCGGAATGATGAGCGTAAAACTTGTTCCCGCTCCCACTTCTGAGTCTACAATAATCCGACCGTGATGTTTCGCAACGGTATTATAGGCAATGGACATCCCTAGACCGGTACCCTCACCAACGTCTTTCGTGGTAAAAAATGGTTCAAATATCCGTTCATGGATTTCTTTAGGAATGCCGATTCCATTGTCGGCTATTTTGATAAACACTGATGTATTATCGCTATAAACTCCGGTCTCAATCCATATTTTGCCACCCACATCGTGATTAAATTTTTTATTTACAGCGTATATAGCATTGGTCACAATATTCAGGAAGACTTGATTTAGCTTTCCTGCATGGCACTCGACCTTTGGCATATCGCCATAGATCTTATCAACTTCAATCGTGTTATTTAATAAGCTATTGAGGATAACCATGGTTGACTCCAGCCCTTCATTTAAATCGGCAAATTTTAATGTATCCTCATCTACGCGCGAGAAGATCCGCAAACTCTTTACTATTTCAGCGGTCCGGTGGGCTCCATCGTGCATCCCTTTTAATAGAAAATCTACCTCTGTTTTTAGATAGTCAATATCCAGATCATCTTTGAATTTTTTGATCTGAGACTGCTTTTCAGTATCGGATATCCCCTCTTTAAAAGCAATACGCTCTACTTCCTCCAGCGTTTCCCAGATCATCTTAATATCACGTTTTAACGGAGCGACATTAGACGTAACGAAGTTGATTGGGTTATTGATCTCATGCGCAACCCCAGCAGTCAATTGACCTAAGGAAGCCATCTTCTCGGCTTCAACAAGTTGAGACTGTGTTTCCTTCAAGTGAGTAAGTGTAGTTTGTAGAGACTCATTAGACTCTGTTAACTCACGTGTCCGCTCATCCACTTTCTGTTCCAGTACAATATTTTGCTCGCGTATCAATTTTTCGTTTTCTAGCGAGATCGCTAATTCCCTGACTTGTGATGCTTCTTTCTCTTCTTTTAAGATATTGATACTATAGGCTAGACCGAAGGACAATAAGGCCATTTCTATCACAGATGCAATTTGTACGGCATTGCTTGTGAAATCGTTATATTTTAAGATGCCATAGTCTTTCAGTAAAAACACGACAGAACCTAATAATAAAATTGTCCAACCGTAAACAAAATATTTAGCCGGTTTATAACCATTTATCATCACACGATAGGATAGGTAAAGGACAAATAAAGATCCGGCCCCTGTTGTTAGCTGCATAACCATGAACGCTGGTTGTGTCAGGTTGAGCAGTGTAAGAAGGCTGCCAATGACAAAAAAGATGATAAAAACAGTAATTACACGTCTTGACCGAGGTGCATTTTTCCGTAATTGAAGAAATGAATCTGCAAAAAGCAGGGCGCATAAGCCCGATAAACAGCCAAAGATAATAGGACCCTTTGTTGCGAAATAAGTCCAATTTGGCCACAAATATTGAAAACTGTAACCTTTAATACCCATTTGTGTTATTCCTGCACAAAGAACATAAAGGACATAATACAGATAGCCTCTTTCACGGACGGAAAAAAACAGGAATAAATTGTATATCGCCATAATGCCGACAATACCAATATAGATGCCGCTTAACAAACTGTCGTCATTCATCTCTTTTAAGAAACTGCGCTCGTTACTTAAATAGATCGGGAGAATAATCTGTTCCGTACTTTTTATGCGAAGAAAAAAGATGGTCTTCTCATTTCCAGGTAATTGAATGTCGAATGCATAATTAGGGACCTTATATTTTCTCGCCGAAAAAGATTGATGTTCGCCCAGCTTGATCGAGTTATAATGCCCGTTTGATGACGGTACAAAAAGTTCGACCTCATCCAAGAGGGGATAGGCGATTTCGAGCAAGAGTTCAAGCTTTTCTTTGCCCTTGTTTGTTACGGGCAATCGAAACCAGATGTCAGCGGGTGATATGCCCAAATTTGGGACCTTGCTTTCTAACGATTGAAAGGAGGAGGCCGAAGTATCTGCAAAGTTAGGCTCTCCTTTCCCGGTATAACGCTCCAGGCCGTATCCGATCAATACACGCTGTGTCGGTTTATCGATAATAACCTCTCCAAAACAAGTTGAACTGCACGTAAAAATAAATAAGAAGATCAAGTTAAGCCAGCATTTCATCACTATATGCTATTTTTTTGCTTCGGCAATAACTAAATTCATAGAAACAAGGAAACAACCCGCTTCATCAGCGTGGTCTAATGTATTTTGAAATTCCTCCATTTCAGCTGTACTCAATTTCTCTTTCTCAACCATCTCCAGAAGAATTTTATCTAAGAAAAGATAGCGATTGGCCTCTTCTTTCGAACGGGCTACCATACAGTATGTTTGCAATTGAACTTGTTTAAAGCCTTGAGTCAATAGGTCTGAAGTTAATTTATTCCCAGCCCAGCCATTCTTGACTTTCTCTTCGGTCAAATAATGACATATTTTCGCTTCAATGTCAACATGTTTGCTGTAGAATGTCAGGCTATTCCAGATCGTCTCAACAATTACCAAAGGTTGACCTTCGCGCAAAACACGATGAACCTCAGCAAACATTTTTGGTGCTTCCGATAGATGTTGTACAACGCGTTCCATTCTAATGCCAGAAATGGAATTATCTGTAAAGCTAAGTTGATAAACTTCACCCTGAACAAAGTCGACATTCTTTACCTCTACACTGCTTGTTTTGGCATGCTCGATTAAGGCCTTATCATGATCCAATCCAACGACAAGTACATTATGGCCCAGCATATTAGCCAAATTGATGGCATCCATTCCAGTTCCACAGCCAAGATCGACGACAACCCCCTCTTTAATCGTATTAAAAGGAGTATATGAATGTATTTTTAATTGTTTAAGAAAATCACCGGTATCCATTAAATAGCCGGCACCATAATGTTTAGTGTCCATTATAAGATATTTAAATTACGATCATCTGGTTTATGATCTAATGATGTATGTTTCAGATTTTTAATAATTTCATTTAAATCCCATTGATTGAGATTCGGAATATCGATTTGATAATGAATTTCAATCTCCTTATTCCGTAAAGTTTCTATTCGGACAATATTGGAATTATTACGAAGCGACAAAATTGCATCTTTGTTTTCCTGATCGGCTTCGGTCAAGGTGTCTAGATTGCGCATAATCATTACGGTAGCCAGTAGATCCAGCTTCGGATAATAGAATGTGCCATTATTTCCAACACTTGTATCAATACGGTAGCCAACACTTTCTGCTAATTTCACTGTGTAAGGAGCACATAGAGCAAAGAGCGATTTAATGCCAACCTGTGTACTGATGGCGGCACCAGCTCTCGTCAAAAATATGCTGCCAATGCCATATCCAGCAATCTCCCTGGAGTTCCAAAGGCCACAACCTTCACCTGTCCCCTGTTGCGCATAATCATAAACAAGGTCTAAGATTTTAGCGTCCATCGCTCCCGTGGCCTGTTCAATGGGAAGTGGTTCGCTCCCTCCAGATACGTGTATACGTACTCCTCCATAGACTTTATCGCCATCAAGGGATTCTACGATCAATACGAATGATGCGGGATTATACATCCAGTCATTTTTAGAAGAAGTTACTTTCTTTACGCCTATAGCAGTTAACACATGCGCGTGTCCTTCTATGAAACGTTCACAGGTTTGGGGATCGTCGATAGCCCGAAATGCTCTTAGTCTTACTACTGGACGCCCGTCGTTGAATAATAATGCCACCGGATGCTTTGATTTATCGTTTAAACGCAAAACTAATCAATTAAATGCAAAGGTGTTTACTCTTCAACTAAATTATACCGTAATGCAACCGCCAGTGGCAAGTAATAGTAAAAATTGTTTGATTCTTTTTTCACCTTTAAGGGGCCCAAATGGCCCCATTTAACTGATGTCATCGAAAATACATTTGATCATCTTAATATGTTGTATTTTCGATATACAATAAATTTGACCTTGGAAATATTAACGTTTCTGAAGGCTATTTTTATGAATCTGACCGTCTTTCATGATTAACAGAAAGTTTTTTTCTGGATCTGCCAATAGTTTTAAATTCTTAAGAGGATCTCCGTCTACAAGGATTAGATCTGCCAACGCTCCTTCTTCTACCGTTCCCAGCTTGCCAGAATAAGGACTTCTTAATCCCGAAAGCTGCAGAAGCTCGCCATTGTCTTGGGTAATCATTTTAATGATTTCGGCATTTGTAAACCACTTTTGAAGGCGCAAAATAAAAGTATTCTGCAATTTATTCAGGTCCGGTTCAAAAAGGAAATCTGTACCCCAAGCTAGTTTTACTCCATATTTCTTAGCCATAGGCCATACTTTTTCTTGACCTTCAATGACAGGCTTACGCTTGATTCTTCGTTGTGGATCCATATCGGGTGTATCTTCCACAAGATTCTGTAAACTAAGCCAGATATTTTTTTCTGCAATTAGCTGTAAAGTTTCTTCATCGAGCAATTGTCCATGCTCTATACATTTTACGCCAGCTTCGATCGCTCTTCGAATTGCTCTTGGCGTATAGGCATGTACGGTGACATAGGTTCCCCAGTCTTCGGCTGCCTCCACTGCGGCTTTCATTTCGTCTAGCGTATATTGGGTGACATCTACAGGATCATATGCTGAAGAAGTTCCTCCGCCTGCCATGAGTTTAATTTGACTTGCCCCGAATCTTAAATTCTCTCTTACTGCAGTCAGGACCTCATCACGACCATCGGCGATGAAGGTTGCTCCATATCGCTCCGCACGAGAGACAACGCCGAAAAAACGACGCGATTTTTCCTCCGGTGTCCGAAAATCTCCGTGGCCTGCAGTTTGGCTTACAACGGCACCAGAAGGCCAGATTCTAGGCCCTAAAAGCTTGCCTTTGTCGATCGCTGCTTTTAATGGAAATATGGGGCCACCGACATCACGTACACTTGTAAAACCCCGCATTAACATCTGTTGAGCTGATAGCCCCACCGTCTTGATCAAGAATTCCTCGGATAGGTCATTTGTCATCATTTGAGGCATTGTCAAAGCTCCAAATACCAAATGGACATGTACATCAATCAATCCAGGTATCAGTGTTTTGCCTTTAGCGTCAATTCTGACGATATTCTTTCCTTGTGCGTCAATAGGGGATGTACTGATGGTCTGAATTGTATTTCCGTTTATTAAAACATGTTTTGGTGGGGTTAAGGTTTGAGTTGTATAGTCGAGCAGTTTGACATTTTCTATTAAAACTTGGCTTTCCTGTGCTTGGATAACATGTACAAAAGCCGAACAAAGAAATAAAGTAAGTAGTTGACCTAAACGCATAGCTTGGAGAATTACGTTAAAATATAATATGACAAATCAATTTTAATTCAAGCTAACTAATGTGCTTGAAAAAATATCTTCTAAGTTAAATTATAAATTCAATATATTTCAATTTCTTCACTATAAATTTTTACGCTGCCAGCCTTTTTTGAAGAAGTCTTTGTGTAATGTACGCTGTTAATCACAAGAAAAATGCTAAATTTATCCAATCATGATATGTAAAAAATCTATTCTAAATTATTTAAATATTGTTATCCCCAAAATTGTCTCCATAAGAGAGCTGCTCACCTATGCCTTCTTACTTGGCTTATCAGCTTATGTATTCCTACTGGTTTTTCAGCCATTTGGAACGTATAATTTTGAGAATGCCTATAAATTTAGCTTGTTATCCGGATACGGGGCTATTTTATCCATTGCATATGCCTTAATTTCTATCGTCTTGCGTAAAAAAAGAGGAACAGTTGCGATAGAACTATTTCGTATTTTTCTTGTATTCCTATTATCAAGTTTTTTAAATTTCGTCTATCATGGTTGGTTCATCAATCAGGCCCCGTTGCAGTGGAATAACCTGCCCTATATCGGATGTTACACGCTTTCACTTTATAGCCCTATTGCAGCGATTTATTTTTTGCTTCGAGTTGATAGACGTCATTCGAATCATGAAAAGGATAACCCGTCGATGGAAAGTCTTTCAATAAAGCCGGCTATGATATTGAGCCAAGCGAATGACTGCCATTTAGCCCTGGTCGATATTCCCAATGGTAATCAACCGTTAAAGTTGCTGCCAAGCGATTTTATTTTTGCAAAATCGATGGATAATTATTGCATGATCTACTTTAGGAAGGATGGTATGGTAAAGAAGCAGATGGTACGAATTACATTGAGTCGCTTATCTGAACTGTTGAATACAAGGTCTATTCACCGATGTCATCGGTCCTTTCTTGTCAATTTTGAAAAAATCCTTGTAAAGGAAGGGAATGCTCAAGGTTTTTTGTTACGTTTTGCAGATACTGAAGATTGTGCTGTTATTTCGAGGTCTGCTTTAGAATCAGTTAGACCCTATTTGTCGGACTGACCACCCACGTTTTGGTCAATCGTCCCTAAATCTTGCCATACGCCACATAACTTTGTATACCCGTCTTGGGTAGCATAATTTTGTTCAAAAAAAAGATGAACACAAAAAGTTTAAACCTGCTGGTATTATTTCTCTTCTTCGGAATATATTTTATCCTCGATTATTTGTTTTTTACGCCCCTTCAATCCATGATAATCAACTATGTCCAAAGTAGATTTTTGGGGCATGTACTGACCTATTCAATTAGCCTTGTACCGTTGCTTTTGGGGGCAATGCTGCTTAAACCGAAAGGGCAGAATGAATTCTTGGAAAAATTTGGGTTGAAAGGCAATTTTTTACAGGGGCTTTCTTTTGGAATAATAGCTACTTTACCGATGTTCTTGGGTTATGCCTTTGTTTTTACCTTAAATCGGAAAATAGATCCAAACACACTATTAATAAATAGTGTGTCATCAGGATTCTTTGAAGAAATGATCTTTCGTGCCTATTTTTTTGGTTTAGTTTTTCGCTATACCCGACTAGGTTTTATTCCATCCATTTTAGCTACATCACTCCTGTTTGCTTTACTACATCTTTATCAGAGTCAGGATTTGGGAGAATTGGTGCTGATTTTCGGTATGACTTTCTTCGGCTCTATCCTATTTTCGTGGTTGTATGCTGAGTGGAAGTTTAACCTTTGGATACCGGTAACACTTCATGTTTTGATGAATTCGGCTTGGATGATTTTTGATGTTTCGGACAATGCTGCTGGAAATGTATGGAGCAATTTTTTCCGCTTCTTGACCATCATTGTAGCAATCATAATGACCATTGTCCATTCAAGGAAGTCAAATGGCGGTCTACAAATTGAAAGGAAAAATTTGTGGCTAAAAGATTAGAAATCCGGCGGTTTTTTAATGAATCTTCATAGCTGTAGATATGTGTTCTTCAAATGATCTCGTCCACATTTGGAATGAGCGTTAGATTTTAGGTTGCTAAAACTATGAACCTTATTGATAATAGTATTGGTTCTCGAAGAACCCCTGAAAACCAGTATTTTTTTTTGGCATGGGAATCGCTACCTTGACCTTTATGAATAGACCGCTATTTTCACCCCTATTTTTATTCCTAGGAGCGACGTTATCCATGGCAATCTTGAGCTGTGGACACAATACAAAAGTCAACGGTGCGGATTTAAAGGATTCTGCTGAACTTAAAACAGTCGCTGTGAAGGATACGATGGCTGCTGCTAAATTTCCTCCTTTGCCAATTGACTTTGACAAGACGAAGGTTTTAAAAAATACCTATGTTGTTGATCGAGCTGGAGCCGAGCTTAGACAAGGCGCGGATAGGGCGGCCCCGCTATTAGGAAGATATCCCTATGGTACCAAGCTCGATGTGATCGGTGAAGAAGGAGAATGGATTGCCGTCATGGATCGTATCCAGCGCGATTATAGCGGGAACAATGGCGAAAAAGGTGATGTAACGCGATGGGAAAAGGTCTATGTAGCGAAGTCCAAGCTGGGGAAACAAGATAAAATTACAATCTCTCCCAAAGATTTAAATTCAATCGTTTCACTGACGATAAATGGTAAAGAAATGCATTACGAAAATGGGCATTCTTTAGATAAGTATCTCCAGCTAGAATTGATTGATGAGCAAACGTTCTTAGCCGCCCGGAATACGGCTAAAAACTACTTGATTAAGGATACCCTGTCTTATCCGAAAAATGGAAAGATTTTGGAATTGCCGTTGACAAATGGGAAAAAGCTAACATTTAAGGATAAGGATATCGATAATGAATTAGAAGCCAGCTATTCTTATAAAGGGCATTACGATTTTTTAAATGCTTTTGCTGTTGATGGGCATTATTGGGAAAGTGCTGATGTGCGGCTTTTTGATAAACAGGATGGTCATCTTATTGTGGAATGTGGGGATTATCCATTCTTCTCTGCCGATAAAAATTACCTAATGACCTTGCACGCCGACCCCTATGAATCGACGGGCGACCTGCAGCTCTTCCACGTGAAACAAGGAAAGGTGACACCGATGCTTTTTATTAGTTTTAAAGAGTGGATGCCAACCTGGAAAGAAGAGTTAATGTTCTGGGGCAAGGACGGTTGTATCTATACTGCTGCCAACCATGTAGACGGTTACTGGGGCGAAGAAGGATCGCTGAACGAAAGATCACAGTTTATCAGAATCAAGATATTACCCCATTAAACAGGCACAAACCATATTTTTATTGGTTTACTGCTGGCGTATATATTTATTGTTTTTCTGTTTTAAGTAAAACTATTCTGGCATGCACCTGTTGTATTCCATAAAATAGATTATAGTTTGTAATTTAGCTGGATGAAACTAAGAATATTATCGTTATTTATTATCCTTCTTCTCTTTTCCACGTTGTCTATGGCACAAGATAAGCCATGGAAACAGCATAATAAATGGATTTGGGGTCCTTCAGTAGGGTATCAGTATCAAAGTGGTAATTTCCTGAAAGTTTCGGGCTGGGGATTATTTGCACCGAATGATTTTCAATATATGAAAATTGATGCCGGAGCCAATTTCAGCTGGATGGAAGGTAAAACGACTGTTATTCCAGAGCTGGGGGTTACCTATTATCTAAATGATTTTGTTGTTTTTCCTTTTGTAAAAGCAGAATTAACACCTTATACCATAACGCCAAAAGTTGGTGCCAGTTTATTCTCTATTGTGGATCTGGGAATAGGTTATGGATTTGATTACAATACTAAGAAAAATTTTAAGCCGATTGACGGAATTACCGTTTCAGTAGGGGTAAATATTCCGCTCAATTTTCATATTTATTAATTGAAAAATGCGCAGTAAGACGATTTATAAGCTCCTGGAGTCACTTGTTGTATTGTTAGCTATAGTTAGCAACCTAAAAGCACAAGACCACTTAATCGGTCCGACATTAAGCTACCAGTTTCAAAAAGGGAGTATTATAAAAACTGGTGCTTATTTCGCATTTCCTTTTACAGGAGATCATATTCTCCGAGCCGATGCCACAGCCAACTTTACTTGGACACAAAGGAAGTTTGCCGTGATACCTGAGGCTGCAGTAACGTATTATCCTCAAACATATGTCTTAACTCCCTTTGTTCGTGCAGAGCTTACTCCGTATACCTTTACGCCCAAAGTTGGAGTGAGTTTGGCCACGTTGGTGGATATCGACTTTGGTTATGGATTTTCCATCAATGAAAAAAAAGATTACAATCCGATAAAGGGGTTCGCGGTGTCTCTTCGATTTAGTATTCCGTTAAATTATCGAATCAATATGTAGCTTAGATTAATGGATCCAACATCTGCTTGGTTTACCTTCCAAAAGCTAAACTTGACAGGACCATTTTTTTATGATAGTCTATTTCGCTTGCAAAGTAATTGTGCTAAAGCACTTTTAAGAAACGACTAGACTAATTGTCAAGCCAGTTTTTGAAGGCCGTGACTTTCTCCCTTGAAACAATAAGCTCATCCGATTCATAATGCTTAAGGTATATTTTCAACCGGGCATTAGAATGTACGGCAATATTCTTGATGGCATCAAATTGAACAATCGTGCTTCGGTTGATCCTAAAGAAATCTTTAGGAGATAGTTGTGGCATCAGCGCATCCAATGTTTGGTCCAAAAGATAATTCCCATTTTCATTCGTGTAGAGGTAGGTACCCTTATTTTCACTGTAAATGCATTCGATTTGATGCGTTGTCACAACTTTTAGGCTTTGGCCAATTTTGATGGTGAAGCGTTCCTTATATGTTTGGACAGTGTTTCTAAATAAAGCTTCAAAAGATGCCAGATCGAATTGTGGCTTTGGGTTCCTAAATTGGCGGAATTTTTCAATTGCGTTTTCCAATTCTTCATCTTCAATTGGCTTCAGGAGGTAATCGATGCTATTTTGTTTAAATGCCCGTAACATATATTCATCGTATGCGGTGGTAAAAATAATGGCCGAACTGGGCTTCACCTGCTCAAGGATGTCAAATGAAATCCCATCGGCGAGCTGAATATCCAAGAACAATAGGTCAGGTTCGGTATTTGACATAAACCATTCGATAGATTCTTCTACAGTCTGCAGTACAGCAACTACCGTGTAGCCGAGGTTCTCCAGTTTTCTTTGAAGTAGTCTAGCTGATGGGAGTTCGTCTTCTATAATTACTATTTTCATTGTTTTTTTGCATGCTTATCGATCATCAGACCGTTTTATTGTTTAATGTGTCGAGCATCGTTGTGCCTATGCTATTAGTTTTGCTGCGATTACCGCTCGTATGTTTATTTTAAGAACAAGTTACTTTTAAGAGACTATTTCATTGATGATGGGCAGTCCGACAGAAAATAATATATCGCTTTCCTGAATATGCACAGGTCGATTGGAGAGGATAGCATAACGTTCTTGAATATTTCTTAAACCAATTCCCGAGCGACCGTGGAGTACTTTCTTCTTTTGGAGGTTGTTTTCAACATAGAGATAATCGTTCTTTCGATAGATCTTCAATAAAAGAGGTTTTTTAAGCGAAATAACGTTGTGTTTGATCACGTTTTCAATAAGTAACTGAAGTGAAAGCGGTAAGATAAAGCCTATATGTTGCTCCGCATTAATCTGTAAATCGATCTGAATGCCCTCTTCGAATCGCAGACTCAAAAGATTTAAATAAGCTTTGGAAAACGCGAGCTCGTCCTGTAATGAAACAAGGCTTTTATCTTTCTGCTCCAGTACATAACGATAAATTTTAGAAAGATCAGTCGTAAACATGCTCGCCTTTTTGGGACTTTCATCAATTAATCCATTCAATACATTCAGGCTGTTAAACAAAAAGTGTGGATCTAATTGATTCTTCAGGGACTCAAATTGGGCCGTTATTTGTTCTTTCTCCTGTTGTGTCTCTTTTATCTGATAATCTCTAAACCGCTTGTAAAAGTGAAAGCCAAAAAACACGATAGAGATAAATAATGCGATAACAACGGTTTGGAAATAATAAGCAACATGTTGCTGAGATACAAAGTCATGAAATCTTACCATGAAACTTTTATTTCCATGGAATAAGCTGGAGAAAAATGCATTGACAGTAAATATCACCATGATAGTGAGTGTGATATTACAAGTAAAGAAAAGGACCATTTTCCTTCCTAAATCTTTTGCCTGTGGGTATTTTGCTGATACCCATTTTGCTAAATAATCATTGCCCAAAAAAAGGAAAAAACCATATAGTATTCCTTTTTGCATGCTTGGATGAAGGATAATTGCCTTCCAAGAAGTGTCTTTATATTCAAGTTTTGCGACGAGAACAAAATACATGCTAAGGGCTAGGCTTGAAAGAAATGCCCTGATAATGGATTTTAAATATGGTCCTTTCACGAAAACTATTATTTACATTCTTTTATCAACTGTTCTGCCCGATCTTTGCCCCATGAAGGTGCAAATGGTGTAGTAATTTTCTCTTCACCGAATAAAGATAGTGCTTTCTTGACATCCTCACATTCTTTGTTGGTATCCTGGTTGAAATATTTTTTTGCGTTTATTTGGAATTCCGCTAATCCCAATACCGCACGTGGATTATTTGGCGCAAGGGTGATGGCTTTTTTATATAGACCTATAATCTTAGGTGAAAGCTCTTTGGCTTTTGTCATCGGATCTGTAATCATCAATGCCGTTTGGTTCATCGCTCTCAGCACAAGCCATTCTGAATTATTGTCCTGGGCGCTATTGTTTAGTATTTCTTCTGCAGACTGTATATATTTTGCTTGTGTCTCTTTATTTTTCTCCCTGAAGGATGCTGTTGTCAGTACCATGGCCTGATAATAGGCAGGAATCCAATTGTCCTTTTCTGCCTGTGAAATACGTTCTAAAAGAGCGGCCGCTTTCTGCGTCTCACCCGATTGCCATAGGCTCATGGCTTGTCCCATACTTTTTTCAAAATTGCTTTGTGCAAATGTGCTGCCGCTTATAAGGCAGATGAGAGTGATAATAAATGATTTCATGATCTATCGTTTTTAGTAGTAAATATTTTTCTAAGTTATTGCTGTTGTGTTTGATGTATGTGATATTGAATGTTATTGAAGTTGGTAATCCTTTTCTGCAAACAGAAATAATTCTGGATGGACCGACGTATTTCGATGATGAGTTGATGTTTATTATAGATTGTCCAATTGATTGTCTTTTTCATTTTTACTGATTGTCCAAAAATAGCCTAGAAATACAAAGCGTTTGGCAGTAGGGACAATCGGTCTACGGTCGTAGATTCCTTGTGAATTTGGCCGGTCTGCATATTGATACCCATAGATTGGGCTAGCGCCAAGAACATTACTGACGGAGAAATGGATAATTTTTTGCTGGCTGTAAAGAAATGACCAACTCATAGACAGGCTATTGTAGCCTTTTGTACGGCCATTCATGAATACTGTTTGGTTGGGATCATTGTAATTTCTGCCGGATACAAACGAATTTGTCAAACTGAGCTGTGAACGGAGGCTTGATAGCCAGTATTTTCCAACGATATAGAAACTGTGTTTGTAAACATAAGGGGGAGTGACTGTCGTCGGATAGTTCGCTTCATTTCTCTTACTGTCTGTATAGGAATATGAAATCCAGTATTGGAGGTTTTTGATGCTACTGCTGTTTTTATAAAATAAGTCAAAGCCTTTGACCTTACCGCTTCCGTTATTGTCATATTGGCTGTCATATTTTGGAGTTATACTGTTGTATTTTGCCAAATTGTTATATTTTTTGTGATAGGCTTCTAAGCGAAGTAAGTGCCCTCCACGCGAATAGAAATAATTTGCGATATAATGATTGGCCTCCATCCAGTCAAGTTGTGGAGCATATTTTAACAGCGTTGTTGGCGCCTGCTGATGGAAGTTCCCGTAAGCAAGTGATAGCTGCGTATATTTATTTAATGCATAGCCCAGCGAAGCCCTCGGTTCTAACGTGCTCTTCGCCTGCAAATTGGAGGAAGTTTCTCGTAAGCCGATCTTCCCGATTAAGTTCGGGAAGATGCCGAAGGTAGTTTCCGTAAATACAGCGGTCATCTTGCTATGATAACCATAGCTATAGCCAAGGGTTTGTCGGTGATATTCTTCTTGATAATTCGTGTCGAAATATTCTATTCCTCCGATACTTTTAATCTTATTGTTCCAGATCTTACTTAGCGTTCCTTTTACGTGAAGACTCTTTTCTTCATTAGGGAGGTAAACGTCATCGTAATGCAGCTTATCGGTCAGGTAGCCTAGGCCAATACCAGACTGGAGTGTCCATCGGTTCCCCAAATTCTGACTGTAGCTGATGTTGGCGTAGGCATTGTTGGATTTCTTTTTCAATGGGACGGGTTGCTCATAATTGATGTCCGTTTGGTAAAGTCCCATATTTTCGAAATTGTAAGCCCCATAAATATTTAGAAAACCTTCTTTAAACTGATGGCGATAGATCATTTCTCCAGAAGCGTTTTCATAGGGTTTCGTCCATTTTATATCTGGTGTAATAATTTTGGAATAGGGTTTTAAGTTTGTATAACTGCTGTTGAAGGTGAGGGAGTTTTTGCCCCATTGTACGGTATGTCCTAGCCCTAATCCAACGGAAGATAGCGAAAGCTCTGTTTTGGGCTGCTCTATGGTATTTTCGGTGTTTAGCGCTAGAATGCTGGACAGCGCATTACCAAATTCTGCAGAATAGCCGCCTGTAGAGAAATTCACGCCTTTAAAGAGCATGGGCGAAAACCTGCCCCTTACAGGAACCTCGTTTGGTGTTGCGGTGTAGGGTTGGGCTACTCTGATTCCATTGATGTAGGTCTGTGTTTCGGAAGCATCTCCACCGTGAACCATAAGACGTCCATTCTCTCCCCCAACCTGTGCTCCGGGCAATGTTGCCAGTGCGCTGATGATGTTTCCCATACTGCCTGCCGTAGTGACAATATCCAATGGACTCATTACCGTGTTTTTTCCGGAGCTATTGGCTTGTAGTACCCCTGCCTGAATCGTGACTTCCTGTAAGCGATTCTCACTTTCTTGCATTTGAATAATCAGCAATTCTTTTTGAGGTAGCTGGATAGGCCTGTGATATGTTGGGAGGCCCACAACAGATGCTTTAATGATTTTAGTACCTTGCTCACTGGTCTCAAACAAGAAATTTCCAAGCGAATCGGTGGTGCCACCATCATAGGTGCCTTCAATATAAACATTGGCTAAATATATAGGTTTGCCGTTTTTGCCCAGCACTTTCCCTTTCAAGATGGACTGCGCCGATACGATGGTAATACTTAAAAATAGTAAGGTTAATAACAGCTTCATTTTTCTTTAATTTTATTCAAATATCAGCGGCTCTAAGTGTTCCTGCGAAAAAGAGTGGATGGAATGTCAAAATATCATGACGAATTGCAGGATTCAAACTTTATGCTGTAAATTGATATCGAAAAACAAAATTTCCTCCATAAATAAGTTCCGCGATGGAAAGTGGAGAACGCGAAAAATTGCTTTTATATGCGATGTACTTATAGCGGATATAAAAGTCATTTTACTTTCGTTTGATATTGAAAATAAGAGTTTAAAATTAAGTCAGTAAAAATGCGAATAACCATTTTAGATGACTATCAAGACGCTGTCCGAAAGTTGGACTGTTTCAAAATTCTTGATGGTCACGATGTCCAAATATTGAAACAGTCCTATTCAGATCCGGCTTTACTGGCCGAAAAATTGAGCGATACGGAAGCGCTAGTGCTCATCAGAGAACGGACGCGAATTACAGAAGACCTGTTGTCTCAGCTTCCCAAACTAAAGTTAATTAGCCAGACGGGCAAAATTTCAAACCATTTGGATTTGGCTGTTTGTAGCCGTTTCCATGTGGCTGTTGCTGAAAGTATGGGCTCTCCTGTTGCTCCGGCTGAATTGACCTGGCTTTTGATCATGAATGCCCTCCGTGGATTACCTAAGGCTCTTTCAGATATGGACAAAGGCCTATGGCAAACGAACATAGGAGATTGTGTCGCCGGGAAAACAATAGGGATATGGAGCTATGGAAAAATAGGGAAGCGAATAGCGCAATATGCAAAGGCTTTTGGTGCACAAGTAATTGTTTGGGGAAGCGAAAATTCCCGAGAGGAAGCTGTAAGAGACGGCTTTTTAGCTGCTGTCAGTAAATCCGATTTTTTTCATTTTTCTGATGTTGTTACTTTACACCTTAGGTTAGTGCCTGAGACGCGAGGTGTCGTAAAGCTCGAAGATCTCCGGTCTATGAAGCCGACTGCGCTTTTTGTCAATACCTCTCGTGCTGAGTTGGTTGAAGAGGGGGCACTATTGACCGCGCTCGAGACCGGTGTTCCGGGGATGGCTGCGGTAGATGTCTATGAGTCCGAACCAATCTTTGACCCGAACTATCCATTATTGCAGTTGCCAAATGTACTTTGTACGCCACATATTGGCTATGTGGAGAAAAATGGTTACGAACAATTATTTAGACTTGCTTTTGAGAATATTGTAGCCTTTTCCGGGGGCGATCCACAGCATATCGCTAACCCCGAAGTTTTGACCCGCTAATTAAATGAATCGGCTATACATAGATGAATAATTTTACGCATTTAGAACAACCAACAGGTCGCGTTATTGTGGTCGGCGGTAAGGAATATCTTTTTTTTGGTGGAACTTCCTATCTAGGGCTGGCGACAGATAAAGCATATACTTCTATTTTCATAGAAGGTATACAGCGCTATGGTATCAACAATGGCACTTCACGAAATAATAATGTGCAACAGGCCATATTTGATCAAGCCGAAGAATATGCAGCAAAGCGTTTTGGTTTTGAAGCAAGCCTGTTGCTCTCCAGTGGATATCTGGCAACGCAATTTCTTGTAAGAACCTTGGCAACCGAAGGAGAAGTATTGTATGCTCCTGCTTGTCACCCTTCTTTATGGCTAGATAAGAAGCCCGTCGCAACTGGGCATTTTGTTGAGTGGGCCAATGCAACGATCGAGTATATCAATCATTCAGCCCAAACATCATTTATCATCGTTAGCAACAGCTTGGACAATATGCGGCCAGAATTGTACGATTTCACTGTTTTCAATCGTATTGATCCGGACAAAAAGATTATACTGCTCTTAGACGATTCTCACGGAATAGGAGTTTTGCGCAAGAATAGCATTTCATTGGATAAAAGTATTTTTCAGCAAACTAATATCGAACTGATCGTCGTCGCATCCTTGGCAAAAGGCCTGGCAACAGATGCTGGATTGATTTTGGCCGATGGGGAACGGATCAAGTATCTCAAGCGATCAAACTTTTATACAGGGGCTTCTCCAAGTTCACCAGCGAGCTTATATGCATTTGTTCATGGAGAGCAGATCTATCTACAGCAATTCGAAAAGCTGCAGGATAATATTGATTCCTTCAAAGCACATATGGAGTCTGGATTAAACGCTGTTGCTGATTTTCCGGTCTTTTCTTCAATGGATACGGGCCTTTATGCGAGGCTGATGAATGCTGGAATACTGGTTTCAAGTTTTCCTTATCCCCTCGCTACAGACCCTCTATTAAATCGGATTGTGGTAAACGCGCACCATACCAAAGCAGATTTGGACCAGCTGAGTCATGCAATTGGCATATATTGATTTTTATATGACAAGTAATAAGTCAACATCTTGTAAATTAGATAATTGTTTTTATTTTTGAGGTCTATTTAATGGTTGGTTGGACGCAATGTCTCGTTAATTGATTGTAAATGTTTGGCTTTTGGAAGCTTATTTATCAAAAAAGTATTTAAATAATTTCCATTACTCATTTTAAAACAATACTTTTGCATCCCCAAACATTAGTTGGCTTAAGGGTTGAAAAATAAATAATTACAGTAAAATAGATATGACTAAAGCAGAAATTATTGCAGAAATCTCTACCAAAACTGGCTTAGAGAAGGTAGATGTTCAAGAAACCGTAGAGGCGTTCTTTAAAGTTGTCAAAAACGCAATGATCGGAGGAGAAAATGTATATGTAAGAGGTTTTGGTAGCTTCGTAGTCAAAAAAAGAGCTGAGAAGACTGCAAGAAACATTTCAAAAAATACAGCAATCATTATCCCTGAACACTTTGTTCCTAGTTTCAAGCCAGCTAAAATTTTCGTAGAGAAAGTAAAGAATGGCAATAAATAATCTTTAAAGTAGATTAAAATGGCAAAAACCAAACAGATAATAGTAATAGGATCAGTAGTAGCCTTGGTTGCTGTGCTTTTAGCACAGCCTATTAAAGGTTTGGTGAACAAAGAAAAACAAACTGCTGCAGCATCTGAGTCGAAGCCTTCCAATGAAGTAAATTTGGAAAATATATCTTCGATGACAAAACAAGGTTTAGATGCTAGTTTAGTCAAAGAAATTTCCGATATTGAGGGCCAAGTTGCAAAAGCTTCTGGAGAGGATAAGATAAAGCTGTTGCAACAGTTGGCAAATAAGTGGGATGATGTCGCAAAACCAGCCCCTCAGGCTTTCATCTATGAGGAAATGGCAAAGGTTTCACCGAAGTTTGAATATTGGTTGAAAGCAGGTAATGCTTATCGTGCCGCTTATACAAATTTGCAAGATTCTACTTTAGCCCAAGCGTTAAATCAAAATGCTATTCATGCATATGAGGCTGCGTTAAAAGCGAATACAAGTAGTTTGGATGCAAAAACAGGATTGGGTGCCGCAATGGTGTCAGGAACGAACAACCCTATGGCAGGTATTGCCTTATTGCGAGAAGTCGTTGCTGCCGATCCTAAAAACTTAGAAGCAAACAAAACTTTGGGATTGTTTTCATTACAATCCCGTCAGTTTGACAAAGCTATCGAGCGTTTTAAGACCGTTATCGATCAAAAACCCGATGCTGAGTCATACTTTTACTTAGCCACAGGCTATGAAAATATTGGGATGAAAAAGGAAGCCGTTACAGCTTTTCAAAAAAGTAAGGAACTGGCAGCCGATCCTTCCCTATCACAATTCATCGATCGAAAGATCGCGGAATTGAGCAAGTAATTAATTTATTATTTTATAATCATTAAAAAATTTAGCTATGCCAAGCGGAAAAAAAAGAAAAAGACACAAGATGGCTACTCACAAACGTAAAAAACGTTTAAGAAAAAATAGACACAAGAAAAAATAGTCTTGTGATAAGCTTTTAAACATCTTGGCCCATTTTGCTGAGATAGCTTTACGAAACGATCTACATGTCTGTGAAGGGGATGTAGATTGTTTTTTTCGTAACAACGTTCTTTAAATGTTTAATCGGATACCCAAGATTGCGATAGGATATTGCATAGGTATCAAAAATGAGTAGCTTTTGGTAAAGGAATTAATTATCGATTCAACTCCTGATAAAGGGGTAACTATTGCTTTACTACAAGATAAGCAGCTTGTTGAACTTAACCGCGAGCCCGCAAATAATAACTTCGCCGTTGGGGATATCTATCTCGGACGTATTAAGCGAATTATGCCGGGGCTTAATGCAGCTTTCGTAGATGTAGGCTACGAAAAGGATGCTTTTCTACATTATTTAGATCTGGGTCCTCAAGTTCAATCTTTGCTAAAGCTTACGCGTATAGTGAAGAATGGCAGTTATCAAGAGAAACTGCTCAATAGTTTAAAACTTGAAAAGGATATCGATAAAGCTGGTAAGATCTCTGATGTCTTAAGCAAAAATATGCTCGTGCCAGTACAAATCGCCAAAGAACCCATTTCAACAAAAGGACCGCGTCTGAGCTCAGACCTTTCGATAGCGGGTCGTTTTGTCGTTTTGGTACCTTTCTCAAGTACTGTTTCCATTTCCAAGCGTATCAAAGGTAGTAATGAACGCAATCGCCTAAAAAAGATTGTCGAAGGAATTAAGCCAGCTAATTTTGGCGTTATCATTCGCACAGTTTCCGAGGGTAAGGGTGTTGAAGAACTACAACGTGACTTATTGGACCTGATCTCAAAATGGGAGCTATTTACCAAACGTCTTCGTAATGCTGAACCGCCTCAAAAGGTTCTTGGCGAAATGGATCGTGCATCCACTATTCTACGAGATATTTTGACAGACGAGTTTTCGCATATTTATGTTAATGATCCTTCGATCTTCGAAGAAACAAAATCATATATACACGATATATCTCCAGACTTGGAGAAAATTGTCAAACTTTATAAACATAAAGAGCCAATTTTTGATCATTTTGGAGTTGAAAAGCAAATCAAGGCAGCTTTTGGCAAAACTGTAACATTGCCGGGCGGTGCGTACCTCGTTATAGAGCATACCGAAGCCTTGCATGTCATTGATGTCAACAGTGGTAACCGTTCTGCTAATAAGGAGAATCAGGAAGACAATGCATTGCTGGTCAATATGGAAGCAGCAAAAGAAATTGCGCGTCAGCTGCGTTTGCGTGATATGGGCGGAATTGTAGTCATCGATTTTATCGATATGCATAAACCCAATCATCGAAAAGAGTTGTATACATTCTTAAAAGAATGTATGGTAGCGGATAGAGCGAGACATACAATTTTGCCTCCAAGTAAATTTGGATTGGTTCAAATTACACGTCAGCGCGTTAGACCTGAAATGAATATCGTCACAAACGAAAAATGTCCGGCTTGTGATGGTACAGGTGAAATCCGATCAAGTATTGTCCTCATGGATGATATTGAAAATAATTTGAGCTTTATTCTTCAAGAACAGAACGAAAAGAAGGTGACCTTATGTGTTCACCCTTATATAGACGCCTACATTAAGTCTGGTTTGATTTCTAAAAGAATGAAATGGTTCATGAAGTACGGAAAATGGATTAAAGTAAATCCAATGACGTCATATTATCTAACTGAATTCCATTTCTTCAATGCGAAGGATGAAGAAATCAAGTTATAATAGAAAGAGATTAACGAAAAGGGTTAGTAGTGATACTAGCCCTTTTTTGTTTTTATATCATTGTATTATTTATACCCAATGGATAATTATGCCGTCTTTTTCCATTTTGCGGAAGTAAGTCATTTGTCTTTTGGCATAGCGATGTATTTCTGTCTCCAATTTTGTGGTAAAAGCAGGATAATCGAGCTGTCCAAGGAGATGGAGTGACGCATATTTATACTCCAAACCATAGTATTGAAGTTGCTCGTGTGTAATACCTTCTGTCAAGAGCCCGCACACTTCTTCTAAGAAGCCTTCATTCAATCGTTGTTTTAATCTTTGGCTAATGTGTTCGCGTCTGATTTCCAACGGGGGATTTAATCCGATAACTATGCTATCTACTGCTTGTTGCTGGACGATGTGATCGGGGTGATTCTCTAAAAACGCTAATATTTCTATTGCTCGGATGATACGTTTTTTGGTCGAAAGATCGATTTGAAAGTTCACAGGTAGTGTATATTCCTGAAGACGCGCTAACAGCTCCGTCTCTGGATATGCAAGTAATGACTCCTTGAAGCCTTCGATTGATGGGATCAGCGCATAGGGATTTTGTTGGATTACACTTTGAATATATAAACCAGTACCACCACATAGGATGGTATGTTTTCCCTTTTCTAGAATGGATTGTTGGGCTTTACGGAAGTCAGCAATAAAATTTCCGAGATTGTAGCGTTTTCCCGGTTCATGTATGTCGATAAGATGATAGGGAATATCTTGGTATTCCGATAGATCTTTTCCCGTACCGATGTCCATCCTTCGATAGATTTGGCGGGAATCAGCACTGATGATTTCAGCATCAATGTGTTGGGCCAGCTGGACGGCCAGTTTCGTTTTTCCAGAAGCTGTAGGCCCTAAGATAACGATAACTTTCTCTTTTGGAACGGTTTGCTGTTCCAAAAGAGAAAGTGTATATTTTAATCTGTCTATCACAGAACAAATTTAGTCCATTTTTCTGTTCCTTCGTTATTTTTTACGACAGTATCGATAAAAGCCATGCCTCTTACGCCATCGTAAACTGTTGGAAAATCCTGTTGTTCAGCTGTAGGAGTTTTTCCTTCACGTTTGGCTGTAACTGTTGCCGCAAAATTACGGTAGATATTCGCGAATGATTCTAATAGCCCTTCAGGGTGACCCGCTGGTACACGGGTATTATGTGTTGCAAACGAACTCAACGTATAAGGCGCTGCATAAGCATTGCCTGTGCGATAAAGCTGACGAGGTTGATCAAGCATTTTGATAATTAAATTGTTCGGGTCCTCATTCGCCCATTCCAATCCACCTTTTTCACCATAGATACGGATACGAACAGCATTTTCTTCTCCGGCCGAAATTTGCGAAGCCATCAATACACCTTTAGCACCATTTTCGAAACGTAAAAGCACCGACCCATCGTCATCCAATAGACGGCCTTCAACAAATGTTGTTAGGTCTGCACATAGTTCTTGGATTTTTAAGCCCGACACATATTCCGCTAAATGCGCAGCATGGGTACCGATATCACCCATAACCAACGATTTACCAGAGCGTTTCGGATCTGCACGCCAAGCGGCTCCAGCATTACCCTCGCGTTCCGTTAAACGACTTAACCAACCTTGTGGATACTCAACAACAATCTTTCTGATCTTACCGAAGTGACCTTCTTTGACCATTGCTTTGGCTTGTTTAACCATTGGATAGCCTGAATACGTATGGGTAAGGCACAGCGTACGACCAGTACGTTCTACCGTTTCTTGTAATTCTTTTGCTTCTTCAACAGATACTGTCATTGGTTTTTCAACGACAACATCAAAACCTTTTTCTAGCGCTAATTTAGCGGGAGCAAAATGTAAAAAATTGGGTGTTACGATCGTTACAAAATCCATGCGTTCGCCTTCGGGAAGCAAAGATTCTTTTTCGATCATCTCTTCATAGTTTAGATAGACACGCTCAGGAGCTACAAATAAGTCCTCTCCAGATTGTTTTGAAATCTGTGGATCAATACTAAATGCACCACAAACCAGTTCAATCTTGCCATCCATAAAAGCAGCAATACGGTGTACAGCGCCAATAAAGGCATCGTTTCCGCCTCCGACCATACCCATGCGAAGTTTTCTCTTCATAACATTATTATTTTTGATTATTTATTTTTCAAACTTTTACAGTGTACAATATACACAATTTAGCTTATTTTATGTATAAAATCATCTTGGTGCTACCCATATTTTCTTTGGGAAAGCCATGGGGGAGCTGCTCCCTAAGCACCTTTAATTCATCTGTATTTCGATACGTATACCGCTTTGTTCCTGTGATCCAAAAGTTAATCGGTGCCGTAATTTCTTTAGCAACAAACCCAATTTTTTCGAGCGAAGAGTGTTTGCTCCAATCACGATCGGTGAAAGTCATAATGTCTCCTGGCGAGAAATCGCTACAAAAAGCTTTAATTAATTTGCTTAGGCCTCCTATAACATTAATACCTGTTTTATTACAAAAGCGTAATAATTCAAATGAGCGATAGTCTTCATCTTTATCCAGCATTCGGCGTCCTCCAGAGAATACCGCGAGGGCAACAAGCTCTCCCTGTTCATAAAGGCCATAACGATACTTGCCGGGAAGAGCGGTTTGTAAATGATGTTCCACGAGGAACTGTAAACTCGTTCTTTTGTCGATCCGGGCAACTACAGTATTACGTGCGTAGATGCGTTTGTCATTTTTTGTTCTAGAAACAATGCGCCTGACGATCAAATCAAACTTTGTTATTAATTGGTCCTCATCGATATGAATGCAGGGGTCGGAAGTATCACGTCTAACGGATTTGTTATGAGGGTATAGTAAAATGTTAATTGCTAATTCCGGAGAGGATATTTGTATAAATCCATCATCCTGGCAAAGCCCTAATGGGGCTTCAAGGGCTTGCTCGAGCCTAAGCTTGAACTGTGTTGACAAATTTATAAACGAAGGATCCATAAAACAAAAGTAACTTTTATGGAAGTTTTGACGAAATATTCACTTTTAATAATTATCCGTACCTTTGTACACGAAAATATAATGGTGCTATAGCATCTCCTTGTTATAAAAGCTAAGATCAGGGGTATAAATTAGTCTGATATGATCTAAAATTTAATTGTGCTAAAAATACAAGCGGGACTAAATAACCGTTAAAAACAAACAATGTGTAATGAACTCACATAACAATGAGTATCGGCACTTATAAATAATTATTTACATATGAAACTTCCGATAGTGGCGTATGGCGATCCTGTATTAAGAAAGGTCGCTGAAGAAATAGATGAAGACTATCCAGATTTAAAAAAATTGATTGATGATATGTTCGACACCATGTATGCAGCTCATGGTGTTGGGTTGGCGGCTCCGCAGGTAGGCTTGCCTATACGTATGTTCGTTATCGATGCAACTCCTTTTGCGGAGGATGATGAAGAAAACAAAGAAATGCTCCAATCGTTCAAAAAAGTTTTTATTAACCCGATCATGGTTGAAGAATCTGGTGAGAAGTGGGCTTTCGGAGAAGGCTGCCTGAGTATCCCAGATATTAATGAGGATGTATTGCGTCACCGAAATATTCGTATCAATTACCTCGACGAGAACTTTGAAGAACACGAAGTGGATCTTACAGGTTTGGCGGCTCGTGTGGTACAGCACGAATATGATCATATTGAAGGAAAGCTCTTTACCGATAAATTGAGTGCGTTGAAAAAGACGATGTTGAAAGGTCGTTTGGATGCCATCTCGAAAGGAAATATTCGCGTAAGTTATAAAATGAAATTTCCTCAACAAAAGAAGAAGCGTTAGTCCACACTAACGCTTTTTCTTTTATAATGGTTTTCAACATATTAATAATTCCAGTAAGGTTCAAACATCGTCGTTTTTTAAATCATTTTCAATTGCTTCTTCCAGGATTTTGAAAACAAATCGAGTCTCATGCATTTTGACCGGTTTCAAAGGGACGTACGCTTCCCAAGGGACGTGCTTTCACTCAATCTAAACGAGGTAAATATAAACGATATTTAACGGCAGTCATCCGTATCAAAAATACAACAGCTGCTCCGATAAAAGCCGCCCAGGAAATATCGAGATCAAGATGTACCAGCAAGATATACATTAGGCCACCACCTAAACAGGCCGTAGCATATACTTCTTTTTTAAAGATGAGCGGTGTTTCATTAAGTAGGACATCGCGTGTCATCCCCCCACATACTGCTGTGAACATTCCAAAGATAATAGCCGCATAGGTGTTGCTTTCGTAGTTGAGTGATTTTTGTACCCCAAGGATAGTAAAAAAGCTAATTCCGATGGCATCAAAAAGTGTCAGCGTGCGATAATAACCATACAACTGTTTATTGAAGACAATGGCAATTAAAATTCCGAGGAAAATAGCGATGAGGTAATTGCTGTCATTGACCCATACCGGGCGCAGATTCAAAAATACATCCCGCATCGATCCGCCGCCAATGGCTGTCACAAAGCCTAAAAAGGCTGCCCCAAAAATATCAATATCTTTACGTTTTGCCGATAGGGTTCCTGATATTGCAAAAAATAAGGTGCCAAGCAAATCGCTTAGATAAAAATAGTTGGCATCAGTAATCATGGTGATTTTATTTAAATACGTATATTATATCTTTTATGCTGATGAAAAGGCACTACTGCCAACATCAATCATGAAAATTTTTCCCTTTCAATGACAAATTTAGGAGAAATCTTGATAGTTTAGATTCACCGAAAGGCGAATAGCTTTCAAACCCGCGATTCCCTGTACATCCTCCAATTTTAAATGTTCGATGGCATGCTCAATGATGCCCATGTCGTAGATTGCCTTTATACTCAACATGAGGTCCTCCAGGATTTCATCCGATAAATAGACAATAGCAATTTTATTGACCTGGGTAAGTCGTTCTTTGGTTCGCTTTATCCGAATTTTGTCTATCCTTTTTTTGATTATTTCATAACGGATATTGAGTGATCCCTCTACATCAAACCTCCGTTCATCTTCCCGGAAGCTGATATCAATGCTATGTGGATTGATAAAAATCAACTGTGTTGTTTCTAAAGCCAAAGGCAGAATATTTTTCGCATGGTAAGCTTTCAGCGCAATTCTTGCCATAGAAATAATTTGCTGACGCCTAAATACATTGATAAATTCGTAGCTGAATGGCTGTTGTGGCGTAATGGATTCGCCGATATAAATGTCATATTCAATACCGTCTGTCCTGAATTTTTGAAAATACGATGGGTAATTCCCCTGGATGAAGCTATTGAAATGGTCTAGTTCCTTACCGATCAATTGATTGATCTGGCGTAAAGAAGTTTCAAATTCATTCCTATAAAATTCACCGGTTTCTCGATTGGTGAAAAAATGCTTCGCGTAATGTTCAATCACCTCTATTTTTGATGGAAATTGCTTTCTGGCTTCTTCTAAAAATGGCTGTACATCTTTTCTAAAAAACTCAATAATCTTGACCATAGACTCATCAAACGAAATACGGTCAAGAGATTCTGTAATTTGATCAACACGTGCTGAAAAAGTCATGATCAACTTGTGTTTTCCATCTAAAGAGAGTTCATCAATAAGCATTGCGAGCTGTTTGACCTTGAAGCTAAAGTCTTTCAGAATGGAGGCGTTTCTTATGATAGTGGAGTCTTTGACATCGACAGCACCATAGAGCGGATAGACTTCTTCAAATACAACCGCTTTGATATGTGCATCCGGGCTGTCGTTTTCCAGTTCCTGGATATACTGGGCCGCTATATGGTTAAATTTCCACTGAACCGAAGGCTGTATGGTCGTAAATCGGTTGATGATGATATCGTCGATACGTTTTTTAAATTCTAGCGTAATATCCTGAGATAATTGTGATAAAAGCGGGACCAAAGAACTTAAGGCTTGCATTGTCTCATTGTCGAGCTGATCTTGTTCACGGCTGTATATTTCCAATATGCCTGAGAGGGAATGATTATGGATAAGTGGAATACACAGATAGGTCGTTACGCCCGAGTGGCCAATCCGCTCGTCAAAAATGGATGTGGTATTTCGGAGGCCATTCGTTTCATTATTGGTATAAAAGATCACATGCGGATGTTTTAGGTAGCCCGCAAGTTCAGGATTGATCTTGAAGGGTTTATTTGCGGAATACGCTTCGGCAATCAAGACGCTCTTATTGTTGATTGAATAATCGAAAAATGGTACCCCATTTAATTGGAATAACGGAAATAAACTAAACACGGTATCAGCCCCTTTTAATAGCGGTGTAATGATTTTCTCTAAATCAGCTAAAAAGAGATGATAATTGTATGTCGGCAAGTCCAAAAGAATGGACTGAATACGGCGTAAAATATGTTCCGTACTGGTCTTTCTGAAGGTTACAATACTAAAGCCCGATAATTCAAAATCTTCCAGTTTAACAGTATTGATAACGGTGTTCCAATCAAAAAGCGAATCACTCGGATTTTCCGATAATCGTCCTATATCAAGGGCAGGCAATGTTTTTTTTGCCTTGATCTCCACAAATTTGAAATCGATGTCCAAATCGTAATAATCGACGATCTCCCCCTTATCATTGAGTTGATGGTAAACAATACTGCTGTTCTCATTGGAAGAAAAGCCATAGAGCCGCTCGAAGATGAGAGTATAAAAGAGCTTTTCTTGATTAGTAAGAAGGCTGCCGGTAGGCATCTTCCCTTGAATTTCTTGCTCCACAAGCTGATGACTAGCTAGGTCGAAAAAGGCTTCCGTGCCATAGAAGGCTTCTTCTGCTAGGGCTGTTGTGAGTGCCCAATATCTTTTTGGAGCAGTGTCAAGCAACGATACGGAGAGGCTATAAATCAATTGCAGAATATCTTTATAGGCATTGAGGTTATGCTTGCAGAGTTTACCGTTGAGATGCTCTATTTCTTTGATGCGTTCCAGCGCAAACAAAGGAATCATGTCATCCGATGAAGTGCCATTTTCAATAAAAGACTCCAGGTATTTGAAAAATGGTTCAAAGTCTAGCCTGCCATCATACGTATTGGCCGTTTTCGCCGTTGTGAGTTGTACTTTCTTTATCTCCATAGATCGAAAATTTTAAAAGCGGAAACCTGTGCTGAAATAGGGATACCAGCCTTCATTGGATTTCGTCATGACAAAATGCAAAGGAAGCGCATTGGCGACGATGTAATAAATGCCACCACCCACACCTTGATGAAACTTATCGCTGTTATAGCCCTTTGCCCACACTTTTCCAAGATCATACATACCCATTAGTCCGAATTCACCCGGAAGAACATAGCTTTTGACATCAATTACTTTGATACGAGCCTCTAGGTTATTGTAAAGCATCTGTTGCCCTGCAAATCGGTACTGGCGAAATCCTCTGAGATTTTCATGGCCGCCTAGAAATAGATATTGATAAAATGTAGGGTTCCCGACAACGGTGCCCCCTCCTGTTCTATTGGCAAATATAATACCTTCATTAAATGCACTAAAATAGCCCGTCATAGCAGCACTTAACTGCGCTGAGTTTTTTGAATACTGATTGAGTCCAAAATAAGAATTCAAAGCGGCTTCAATATATAGCCCTTTACTTGGGTTAATCTTTCGATTACGGGAATCTTGCGTTAAAAAGGCATTGATACCTGCAAAAGCTTTGTCTTTGGTAATCGATAAACTATCGTAAGAATGTAAAGCTTGGGGATTTAAAATAAATCGATCTTCATTTTCAATCGGATCTAAGTGGTAAAATTGGATATGCGGACCTACGGCAAAGTTTAATGTAGCTGAAGGTTTCCACCGTAACTGTGGATTGATATTGAAAATATTGAATCTACTTCTGTAATATTTTGCACCATACTGTTCCTTTAAGAAGAGCGAGTTATTACCTACGCCGAAGAAATTCTGGGTGTTGTCAGGAGCCTTTGCTAGTGCATCGACAACAAGATCCGCATCTCCGACAACAGCTATCCATTCGCCTCTATAGCGGATTTTATAAGCTCCGGTTCGGAAGGCTGTTGCTACAGTAAGTTGTTGCTTATACGTAAAAGGGCTTTTTCTAAATCCACGCTGATGTGTGTAAGCAGCCCCTAGCCCCAGCGAAAAACCGTCATCAGCATTATAGCCCGCAGTCACCAAGGGTAGCCAGGTGTTGTACAGGTTTACAGGAACAAATTGCGTGTTGGTACTATCTTGTGCATAATGAAGCTTTATTTTGTTCTTTTCACCCAGTAAAGTGGAATTTTTGGTGTTTTCGTAAAGCTGTATTTTCGATTTGCTTTGGTTGATCACATAAGTCTTTGGCGTGTTATCGCCAATAATTCGGAGTTTTATAGGAGAATTTGTGTTATCGATGACAACAGAGTCTTTCCCTTCAGCCAAATAGAGGCGAATTTCTTTTGTCAGGGAATCTTTATAGGTTTTGTCCATCAATGCTTTGGTGACTTTACCATCTTTATTGATCTTCGAAACTTTGACTTTTAAGTTTTTATTTGCTGTGCTGTATATTTCTACTTTTTCGTTTTTGTCGCTAAGATGAATATCGACAATGTTATTAATGAAATTGTAATACTCTTCCATCGCCATGGGAAGTGCATCACGACGGCTTTGAAGTGTTTTAAAAATTTGCTCTCCACGAATAGTAATGGACGATTGCGGTAGGCTATGTACCGACTCCCATAATACCGAATCTGTGAGACGTGCTACAAATTGCTTGACCTCTTTGGTCCATTCCTTGTGAGGAAGCTGGTTGCTCGGATGAGCATTTAAAAAGCGTGATTTAAATAAAGAATAGCGAATATCGGGAATACCGGTCGTGAAACCTTGCATGACTGGGTTGACAAATTGCTGATAGATATCTTTCATTAGAAAACCTTGTGTGACACGCAGTGCCTGATCCCGATCGCGGGGAATAGGAATATAGTCTTTATCGTGATCTGCGCTATCCTGATTTTCATTGTACCAACGCCATTGATCCTCGTGTCGATCCCAGTCGCTTACCAGTACATCCAGCATTCTTGCGCGGAGATATGCCTTAGCCTTAAAGTTATCGTCGTTATCTTCCTGTAGTTTTCGTACAGCTTTTGGGCTGTTGTCTGAATCACCAAGAGGTTCGCGTTCTTCTAGTAAAGCCACCGTATGCTCAAAAAGCGGCGCATATTCACCCAATATGCTGTCTTGTGCAACAACGCCGATGATTGGATGGGCATGTGGGACGTTCACGGCATTTGCCAAAGCCGGGATCATAAGCGCGGAATAGGGATGCTGCGCGCTAGTGGCATCGTCCAAGACATCCTGTACAAAGGTGCCATGTAGCTCTTCTGGTATAAGGGATTCAGTCCTTTTATTGACTGATCGTAGGGCCCATTCCCGACCGCTTGAATCTGTAAGTCGTAGAGAAACCGATTGCATCCCGCCCCCTTGTTTGACAGGACGCAGTCCCCCGTATAAGGTTGAAAGTTGGAGCAAAGGTAAGGTGGTTTCTGCAGCCCATTCTTTGCGGTAGTTTTCGCCAAGGAAGAACTTTTTGAATTTACTGGCTTTACCATATTTTGCATTTGCAACGATACTTACACTGTCCTTGATGACGGTTTTAGCAAAGGACTTGCCCTGGCGTGCAGGTGACTGTTTTTGTTGTGAATAAACATGACTAGCAAGAAAAATAAGAAAGAATGGTACAACCTTTTGCATGCCTATTTTTGTTCAAATTTATAAATGATCCCTTTATCCTGATTACCGGCTTCGCTGCTGACGTAAAGATTGAATTTTGAATCAAAGTTAATGCCTTCAGGTTGAGGGAAGATCTTCGGATCTAATGGAGAGAGCGATTTTACACGAAAATTCTCATCGGTGACCACAATGGTTTTGTCGACAGAAGATAAGATATACCATTCCTTACTGTCTGCTTTTTTAGCTAACGCGGAGGGTTTGAACGTTTTCTTAATTTTAGCATCAAATGCCTGAAGTTGATCAAGCTGGATGGCAAATTCTCCTTTCGGCTGAAATTGACCATGCTCGTCAATTGAAAAGACATAGCCAGAGGTTTGCGGTTGTTTTCTATCGACCTTGCATTCTTTACATAATACGTATGCCTGGTTACTTTCGCGGTCAACAAAAAGTCCCTCGTACTCTCCTTTTGGGAGTAAATTTTTCTGTTCAACAACGTTTTTTATATCGTCCTTTTCGGCAATCGGAAAGGAATAGATGCTGCCATTGCTCTTTAAGATAAAGAAATGTGTATTGCTTATCGAGATATCCTCATAGTCGCCATCTTTTCCGAAAGGGTTGAACGTGACTTTTTGTGTCGGTTGGTTAAACTTATAAAGAAAGCCCTGCTCGTCTTGGATGGCATAAATATCGTCATCCTGTCCCGCGAGGAAGGCTATTCCGGATATTTCTAACAATTCGTCTGGCAAACTCATTTTTATGCCCGAAGATAATGTATAGGGTATTTGTTGCGGTTTTTCAGCTTGAACATGAGCGAGCTTGTTGTTATTTTCCTTGGCTGTATTATTCGGGTTGCAGGCGAGAAAAATAGCGGAGGCTAAGCCTAATGCCATCGTTGTCAATATCGTCGGGTTTTTCATCATTATATGATTAAATTTAAATTGATGAAGTCATCAGATTTCTGAATGAGCTTACGTGCAATGATTATTTTGTTGGGCTTTCAGGCTGGTCATGCTTTTATGAGATGCCCTGCTGAATAGTCCTATTTTTTCATTTTACCTTTCAAATAATTAAAGATTTGTTGCTGAGAAACATTCTTCTGTTGTGTTTCTATTGCCTGATTTTGCCCATGTTCATCCAGGAAAGTTGCTTCGGTGTCGTCCGCAAACTGAATATCGAACAGCTCCTGTATTTGATGTGCTAATGTCAGATCCAACAGCGGAAAGCAAGTTTCTATACGTCGGTAGATATTGCGGTTCATCCAGTCTGAAGAGCCTAGATACACGTGGCTTTGGGCTTGATATTGAAAAATAAATATTCTGCCATGTTCTAAATATCGTCCTACAATCCGTTTCACGACAATGTTGTCGCTCAATCCAGGTACTTGTGGTTTTAGTCTACAGATTCCTCTAACCAATAACTGCAGTTTTACCCCTGCCCGGCTTGCTTCATACAATTTATTGATTAACGATTCTTCTTCCAGATTGTTTAATTTAATTTTTATTGTAGCTATGTCTCCGGCCTTAGCAGCTTGGATGGCCTGGTCGATCAGGGATAAAAATGTATGTTTGAGGTTGAACTGTGCAATCAGTAGATGACTAAAACGCAGCTCATTTGGACTATGGGGTTTTCTCCGGGCTGGTAAAAACTCGAATAGCATAGCTAATTCGTTGGTCAATAGCTTATTTGAGGTGATGAGGAAGTAGTCTGTGTAGACCTTCGCCGTTTTTTCATTTAGATTTCCTGTACCTAGCAATGCACTTTCACGACCTTGTTTGCGTTTGACCAGCGCTATTTTGGCGTGTACTTTTAAATTGGGGATACTATAGGTAATTTTTACCCCCTGTTCTTTCATCAATCGAGCCCAATGTATATTATTTGCTTCATCAAAGCGCGCTTTCAATTCGACAAATACATTGACTCTTTTTCCATTTTTTGCTGCGGTAGCGAGTGCTTGTGCAATATGTGAATCACCGGCGATACGGTATAAGGTTGTGTAAATCTCGTCTACGGTTGGATCTATCGCCGCCTCGTTAAAAAAACGCAGTATGGGGTCGAACGATTCATAGGGAGTACAGATTAACAGATCCTCTCGGTCTATTTGGTCAAAGATAGATTCCTTAAAATTCTGATTCGTATTAATTTGCAGCTGTTTTGGATAAGAAAGTTCCGCTATTTTAATAGGAAATGAAAATAGATCCTTGAGATTGTGGTAGTTTCCGCCTTCGACAATGCTACTTTTCCGCAGATCAAAGAGTGTTGCCAGTGTTTCTATCAACTGTTTTGGCAGATTTGGCTGGAATAGAAAGCGTGTCGCATAGCCAAGGTCGCGTTTATTGACTTCCGTCTCGATTTTTTGGGCAATATCACCCTCAAATTCATCTTGGAGATTTAATTCCGCATCCCTTGTGATTTTAAAGGAATAGAAATTTAATGATGTATTTCTTATGGCTTCAGGAAAAAATGCTTTGATAATATCATCTATGAGCAAGACATATTTATTCCCATTGGTCTCACAGGTGAAAAAGCGACCAATATGATTTGAAGGAACATTTAGAAAGTATACCGCTCCAGTATTGTCGTCTGTAACGGCGAAGTACAGCTGGTTGTTGACCGGAAAAAAAGAAGTATCCTCAATTGGGATAATTTGGAGGTAGGAGGCAATTGTACTAAAGAAGTATTGAGCTGCCAAATCTTCTATTTCCGTTGGAATAGCTTGATTGTAAATAAAGAGTATATCTTCTTTTGCTAATTCTTGGATAATATCAGCTAGTATTAGGCCAAATTTTTCCTGTTGTTTGTTGATGGTTTTTGATGCTTTTTTATACGTCCCAATATCTATGTTCGGAATGAGCTCTCCAGGATTTTGCTTCATTATTTTTTTCCAAGCCATCAGTACAGGCATTCTAACCCGATAAAATTCATCCAGATTGGATGAGAAAATAGCGAGAAACTGTAGTTTTTCCAATAAAGGGACCTCCTGGCGACCAGCTTGGTCAAGTACCCTATCATTGAACGACAGCCAGCTGATGTCTCTGTTGATATAAAGATCTTTCTTCTTCATCCGTATAAATTTATGGTTATGGCAACATGCTTACAACAACATCAATTAAATGATGCAGTCTATTGGTCGCTAATGATTGATTTAAAGGCCGCATCTTTTTAAACAAAAGAAAGTATGCACATCATGACACCGGTATATTTCGCGTGTTTATAGGATCGCATTTAAAATATCATATTAAAATATGGTTGCGAAGACAAAAGAAACAACGGATATAACAAGGCCAAACATAAAAATTCCATATGCGTATCGTAGAAGTTTGTATTTTCGGCCTAATACCACACCTTGCGAATAAACATCCTTAGTGAGCATGCCATATAGAAATTCCGAATCGACCATTACCTTCTGCATGCCCTCGTTGTAGTCGTCGAGTTTCATCTTGTAAAAGTTCCCAAAAAAGAGCAGATTGACGGATTTTTGTTTGATTTCCTCCTTTGAGAATTTGCCAGAGGGAATTTTGGGTATTGTTGATAGTATTGCCATGACCATGGTTGCTACCACGGCCGTTGTTAAGATAATTGTTGGGATAATAAGGTGCTCGTTGGCATCTAATTTCCGAAATAAGACAGCAATCACGACGGAAAGGATAATGGAATTGACCGTTAATAAGATGTTGGCCTTATTGTCTGCCATGTCGCTTAATCGCTGATTGTTTGAGGACGTAATCCGGAACATCGTTTCTATCCCACGTTCTGGCTTACCGCCTTTCTCCTTTTCTTTCTTGTCTTCTTTTTTACTTTCTTTATTTTTTGAGATGGATTTCTCCTGTTTTTTCTCCAGTTCTTCTAGATTCATCTCCTTTTTGGCATTAAGCTTTTGTTGCGCATATTCAGTATGGTAATGATGGCTCTTTAATAGTTTGATTGTGCCCGCCCGCCATACGTCTTTATCGATCTCCTTCCCCAGTACTGCTTCGGCTTCGGCTTTCATGAGTTTGTTTCTGTTAACGAAATCCTCATTCCCAAAATGAAATAGGTCCGCGTCACAGAGAATTTGTTCCAGCAGGTTTTTTGGATCCTGAGGCATTCTCGTTGCTAAAATGCAGCCTTTGATTTTTTCTTGTATGGCTTCCGGTATTCCTTTGTCCTGGAGAAAATTGAGCGCAATTTCGACACTGATCTTCTCATGACCGATGGCATTATCAGATTTAACGTAGCCAAGGTCATGAAAGTAGGCAGCACTAATAACGATAAAGTGATCCTCCTCTCCTAGTTTATAGTGCGATGATATCTCCTCCGCAGCACGGACAACAGAACGTGTGTGTATTGTATTGTGAAAACAATGGCAAACTGAAATATTTTCTGTAATATAAGTTTCAGCATATTCTTCTACCTGTTTTAAAAGCTGAGCATAATCTATCATGGACCAATATGGTTTTATGTGCAGTAAAAGTATTTAATATCTTTAATTTCTTAAAAATAAGGTCTTCTTTTTTGTTATTTATTAACCTAGATCAAATTTACTCAAAAAAGAATTATTCCAATAGTTGTAAAATTACCTGTTATATAAGTAGATAGTTGATTGTTAAAACAGATCGTTAATCGGATAAGATTTTTCAATATAAGCCATGACGCTCAGGCCGACTGGGTTTGGATCGTTTTATGATGAGAGAGACCTCATGGTTCCTCCCTAAGGGAGGAAGAATTCTGGATTGCTTATCATTTAGTTTAGTTTTTACCTAGAGTTAGTTTAGCCTTAAGTTAGGGTTCGTTTAGCTATTACCTAAGCTATACCTAAACAAACCCTAAGTAAACCCTAACTAAACCCTAAGTAAAGTGGTAAGAAAGTATAGCTATAAAATGGGTAAATCAGGAGCTCTGTATGCTGTCATCCTTTTATAAGCTGTGCTGCGGTATCCTTGGGTGCCATCTTTCCGGCGGCACAATTTTCCCGTCTTTCCGGTACGGATTCTATCCGAGGGGCCGCGCAGGCTTTTGGCAGAAGATCCCGACCGGATTATGCAGCCTGATATTTCTGTTGTCTTGTTGTTGTTCTTTGACCTTTTGGCTGCCATCTTCCCACCCTATCCCCGTCCGTCTGTTGTGCCCGGCTCCCTGTCGCGGGTATTGGCTGTGCTGGTATTCCCGGCCGTCACTTAGTACTCTTTTGCGCAAGCCCCCTCTTTTCGGTGTCCTGCGCGGTTGCGGTTCCTGATCACATCCTATCTCTATTATACCTATCCTATCCGGGGTTCTCTGTCGGCTACGTTTGCGGTTCCCAGTCTCCCTTTTCAATGCTGCGTCGGTGGGGGCAGTAGATCCGGCAGGAGCATTTCAGGATGTTTTTGCGGCCAGATGCCGCTATGTGGGCCAATCTGGCGGCCGGATCAGCCATTCCAGCCTTCCGACCACCTATTTTACAAAAAGAATCTCGCACCGTTACAGGCAGTTAAGGGGAAAATGAAATAAATAAGAACAAAAGGCTTGGAAGTTTGTTCCTAAACTCCCTATCTTTGCACCACTCCGCAAGGGAGGGACGGTTACTTCGAAAGAGGGAATCATAAAAAAAGAAGGGTTTAAGAGAAGTCTGGCAGGATCTAAAATCCCGCCCGGTTTATTTTAAACGCGGAAATCGAAAAAAGAGAAAAGAAAAAAAACTTCAAAAAGTTTTTGGAAGTTCAGAAAAGATTTCTACCTTTGCAGTCCCAACGGAAACGAAGGGAAAAACAAAACGATAAAGAGTGGTGCAATGCCCATCGGAATAAAGCGGATACGGAAGTTGAAGCGACAGAGTTCTTTAAGAAAACACAATCATGTAAGCGTGACGAGTAGACAAACGAAAGTCATGAACAAATTCAAGTAATTCGTT
>PJUD01000135.1_pt1 | contig 78164 bp, 66 predicted proteins | sample 1512341 | NCBI WGS metagenome assembly PJUD01 (sample SAMN08177675, study PRJNA422409) | Feces metagenome, whole genome shotgun sequencing project. | isolation source: Chicken feces (3) enriched on wood chips: beechwood xylan treatment | host: Gallus gallus | place: USA: Madison | collected 2015-01-15 | reverse complement strand
TCACGATGGTCGGATCACGGAAGAACAGCTTCACAAAGTCGAATGCACTGCCTGTCCGGGACCGGGTGCATGCGGTGGTATGTACACCGCAAACACGATGGCCGCGGCCGCAGAGGCGATGGGAATGAGTCTTCCCGGCTCCTCGTCGACACCCGCCATATCGAAACTGAAGGCGGAGGAATGTGCGCAAGCCGGCGAACGGGTATTGGATTTGTTGGAGAAGGGGATCTACCCAAGCGATATCATGACAAAACGGGCATTCGAGAATGCGATTACGGTCGTAATGGCGCTTGGCGGTTCCACAAACGCTTTTCTTCATCTGATTGCCATTGCGCATTCGGTCGGTGTCGATCTTTCTTACGACGATTTTGAGAGGATTCGATTAAACGTGCCGCACTTAGCCGACTTGAAGCCGAGCGGAACTCACGTTATGCAGGATCTCAACGACGTAGGCGGAGTGCATGGCGTAATGAAAATGCTGCTCGACCAAGGCTATCTGCACGGCGATTGCCTCACCGTTACCGGCCGGACACTCGCCGAAAATTTGGCTCAAGTCGATCCGCTGCATCCGGAGCAGACGATTATCCGCCCGCTGGACCGGCCCCTCAAGCCGACAGGCCCGCTGGTCGTTCTGCGGGGCAATCTGGCGCCCGAAGGCGCGATTGCCAAAATGTCCGGCATGAAGATTTCGCGCTTCAGCGGCCCGGCACGCGTATTTGACAGCGAAGAGGCGGCTACGGAAGCGATCATGCGAGACGAGATCCGGGAAGGCGACGTTCTGGTGATACGCTATTGCGGCCCGAAGGGCGGACCCGGCATGCCGGAAATGCTTTCGGTAACGGCGCTAATCGTAGGCAAAGGATTGGGAGGCAAAGTCGCTTTGCTGACAGACGGTCGTTTTTCGGGAGGGTCGCATGGATTTGTCGTCGGCCATGCCGCACCGGAGGCACAGGTTGGAGGGCCGATCGCGCTGTTGCGCGAAGGCGATATCATTACGATCGACAGCGACGCGCAGGACCTTTCATTTGCCGTTTCAACAGAAGAACTAATGAGAAGGGAAGAAGCTTGGCAAGCTCCTCCTTTGAAGTACAATTCCGGAGTTCTGGCTAAATATGCACGACTGGTTTCCTCCTCAGCCAAAGGAGCGGTTACTGATCTATTCGAATAAGACCAATAGCTTATTACTAACGGGACAGCTGAGACTAGACAGCTGTCCCGTTTTTTCTTTAGGCGACGACCGGATAATCTTATTATTCGTCGATTTGCCCTCCGGATTAAAGACTACTGTTATAATGAGGGTGGTAAAAATGTAAAAATTTATTGAGGGGAAGAGATGAAGTTGAAGCCGTTTGCAAAATACAAATACATTTTCGCAGCTGTTGTAGTTGTGGCGGCAGCCTTGATCGTGCAGCGCTGCTTATTTCCAGAAAAGCTTTCCGATCATATTGCAGTCAATGATGACATTGTGCTCACCAAGGAATTCAGCGTAAAGTCCACGACTCCAAATCAAAACTCATCGGTAAAAGGAACGATCTTTGTATGGGGCGACAAGGGAGTGCCCGAGCGCATGAGGATTGTGGCGTCGTATGAGATTGATCCGGAAGATTTCGCCGGAATGACGATTCACATCCCGAAGAAATGGTATATTTCCAATATGTTAAGCAGTACACCTGAGAACCAAAAGACAAATCTACAGCCAACTGCTTCAGAGGGCGATCGCATGCTTGACGAATGGAGAAATCGAGTGGAAATCGGTGTAGATCCTTCGTTTAAACCTTCAGGAGGCGGAACGGGAACGGTAATGATTGATTTGGTTTCCGATCGCAAAGCGATAGTGCCAGCGGAAACTTTTAATATCTTGGTTACCATTGGTTCCGAAATGAAAAACGGCGTGAGGTCGGTAGGGGTAGGTTTTATCAAAATTCCGATCACTGGGAGCAGTCGATGAAGAAGATTTTCATAGGGATAAGTATTCTGGTTAATTTTATTTTTGGTTTTATTTCTATGTATGCTTTCTTATGGTGGGCAATTGCCTTATATTCGGTTAATTGCTTAGTCAAGGGTTGTTCAGATATGGCGGGAGAAGAATGGTCCGGAATTATTTTGGGATTGATTATAGCAGTATCCATAAGCGTCGTACTTGTTCCTTTAATGATCTATACAAACCTAAATTTTATACGAGTTACTGGAGTACGAAAAAAATATTATCTTTTATATATTTTGCCTGTATTAATATTAGGGTTTATTGTTGGCTATTACTTAAGAACCCATCAAATTGGTCCCTTTTGAGAGGGCGAGGCAGTGTCGGAGGCAAGTTGGTAATTTGCCGTTTATTTGACAGGCAGGAGCGCTAATCTTTATACTTTTCTTAATCCCTTTAGGGGAAATTCGACTCAGTAACCTAACCAAATCAATCATGGAAGGACTGACGGTTTCTAATGAATAATGAACAACTGGAACGAATTCGTGTTGGCCAAGGATTCATTGCTGCATTGGATCAAAGCGGAGGCAGCACACCACAAGCGTTGCTTCGATACGGTATCCAGGAATCCGGCTATTCGAACGAAGAAGAGATGTATAAGTTAGTTCATGACATGAGGACGCGAATAATCACTTGCTCTGTATTCGATTCGAAATACATTCTAGGTGCCATCTTGTTCGAGAATACGATGAATCGAACCATTGACGGTCTATATACGGCGGATTATCTCTGGGAGAAGAAGGGCATCGTACCTTTCCTAAAGATTGACGAAGGACTCGCCGGTTTAGAGAACGGCGTACAGCTCATGAAACCCATGGCGGGATTGGACGAACGCTTGGCTCAAGCTGTCGATAAGAATATTTTCGGAACGAAGATGCGATCCGTCATTAAGGAAGCGAATTCGGCCGGTATTAGAAGTCTCGTCGAGCAGCAGTTCGACCTTGCGAAACGTATATTCGCAGCAGGTCTTGTTCCTATCGTAGAGCCCGAAGTAGACATCAACAGCACGGATAAGGTTGAATCGGAGAGTCTGCTTAAAGAGATGATTCTGGAACAATTGTCGCGCCTCGAATCGAATGTAAAGATTATGTTGAAGCTTACCATTCCGTCCGTCGACAACTTCTATGAAGATCTGATGGGAAATCCCCACGTCGTCCGAGTTGTCGCTTTGTCAGGAGGATACGAAATGGAGGACGCCAATGCAAGGCTTGCTCGTAACCGCGGGCTGATTGCCAGCTTCTCACGCGCATTGGCAGAGGGGTTGACTTCCCAGCAAACAGATTCCCAATTTGAAGAGCGGCTTGGCGACACCATTCAATCCATTTTCCAAGCTTCCATTACTTAATAGCCAGCCTACCCTGAAAGGGGCTGCCCTCTAAGCGCTTCAAGTTGCTTTCAAAGATGATCCATACTAAAAGTCCAAGGGGTATGTACCTCCTTCCGATGCGATATGCTCCCGAAATCTGAATGGGCAAACCCGTTACAGAGCAATTTCAGGAGCGTATGAGGCAATCTGCAGGAGAGGCATACCCCTTACTTTGTGTGTATCGATCATCTCAGGCGACTTGGCTTATGGGAACAGCAAGAATCGAAACGAATAGGGCAAGCCAATGAAACTTATACTCAATTTCAGCGTCTAATAATTGGAACATTCTGTATAATGATATAGGGAGGTGAGATCTATGTTCCTGTTCACATTGATCCCGATTCTTTTCATCATTATGGGGGCAATCGGAGTATTCTTTCCAAGGATTTCTTGGTACTTGAGCGTAGGCTGGCAGTTCAAAAATGCCGAACCGAGTACGGCAGCCCTTGTATCGGCACGAATAGGCGGTATTTTTGCAATTGTTGCGGGGATTTTCATTCTTACTTCCGGCATTTTTCCAAAATGATGATAAAGGTATGAGGGACATGATAACTTTGTTTTTCTGGCCTGCTATGATTGCATCAATAATTTGTTCTATTTTAGGAATATTGATTAGAAGCCCTCGCAGTTTATACGTCTCTGCTGTTCTAATAATACCCTTGTCTATTTATCTTGCGGTATCGCCAAGGTTTCATATTTGGGGCTTAATATTCCCTTTGTTTTATATCGGGTCTTCAATATTAATAAGAAAGAACAAATACACATTGGCATTTCTAATAAATACACCAGTATATCTTGTTATTGGTTGGTTAGGCTATGTGGTTTTGAATCAATGAATTTAAAAGGGTATTTTTATAGAAAAGCTCTCGGCTTCGCGAATACAAGAACGTTATCTCAAACCGACAAATTCTAAGAAGAAAGGAGAGCAATAGCCATGCGAAGATCAATTTTAGGTTTTGCATTTTCTTCGCTCATATATATTTTATTAACAGGCTGTAATCCGGAACCTCAAGTCAAATCATCAGACATAGATCAAATAAAAATTGAATTAATAGAAACATCTATCATGCCTCAAGGAATAGCTTATTCGCTCAAACTAAAGAATTTGTCGCAATTCACAATTGCACAAAATAATGTATACATAAGTTACCCAATAAAAACGTCAACTGGATCTATGAGCAATCCATTTAAAATAGAAGCTAAGAATAATAAATTACAAATTGGATCCGAGGAAGAGATTATTTTAGCTGCTTTTGCACCAATTGAAATATACGAAGAGAACCCTAAATTGGATACAGAAAACTTTTATGTAGAAATCGTCGGATATATAGAAGAACTTAAGGAGACAAGACGTTTTCAAAAAATCGGAGGCTTAGAATTCTTTAAATAATTATTTTCGGAGTGGAGGGCGCAAAATGAGGATCGAAGATCGGTTTGATTCTTTTCCCATTTTAGAAACGAAGAGATCCATATTAAGACCAATAACATTTTCAGATCTCGATGATATTGCCAGTTACTGCTCCATACCGAAAGTGTCACAATATACGGTCTGGGATGTTCACAAAAGTATTGAAGACACCAAAGAATTTATTCAGTTTGTAATCAATCGATACGAGTCACAGAAAGTCGGTCCATGGGGAATTGAACTTAAAGAGACTGGAAGAATCATTGGGAGCTGCAGTTTTGTTTCATGGGATAATAAAAATCGTAGAGCCGAATTGGGCTATGTTTTATCCAATCGTTATTGGAATCAAGGAATTATGACAGAAGTGATTAACAGAGTAGTAGAATTCGGGTTTAAGAACCTTGAACTCGTTCGAATTGAAGCACGATGTCTTCCTGAGAATTCGGGTTCATCAAGAGTAATGGAGAAGACGGGAATGAAATTTGAAGGGGTATTAAGAAAGCACATATGGGCAAAAAACGATTTTCAGGATTTAAAGCTATATTCGATAGTAAGAGAAGATTTCGAGAGCAGGATTGAGTATTAAGGAAGGGGGAGCAAACTTGCAACGAGCAATTATTGTTTACTTCTTGACTTGAGGGGGCTACGATGAAACGTTATTATATAATCCTTATAGTATCCCTATTTTTAATTGGCCTTACTGTCTATCAGTTCTGGTCGATTCAACAGCCAAGAATCGGCCCAGTCGGAGATGGATCTATTTCTCGTTTTGTTTATATTCCTATTATCTTAGGGTTTATCGTCGGAGTGTCTTGGTTGATTAGAAGTATTTATTTAATTATCAAATTACGCAAAAAATAGTTCCTAACCTTGGCAAGTCGTTCAACTCAGGGAGTGATTAAATGAGAGGTATAAAAACAATTCGATCTTTAATATTTTTCATCATAATTTGTACCCTTTCGATTAGTGCGTGCAGCAAGAGCAACCAAGCTGACGTTGTGAATGACGGTCTAGTTATAAATGCAATTTCATTTGGTCTTGGTGGAGAACCCAACGAAACGCTCGTAACTTATAACTTTAATATTTGGAACAAAACGAGGAATACAGTTCTTATAAGATCTATTGAGCCCGTTTTAAGCGATGCTCTTCAGCAAAGATTAATAGATAGTGAAATGATAAATGAAGTGAATAGGACGATTAATGGAAGTACTTCAGAAATATTTACCGGATCTTTTGAATTAAACACTCAAGGCTTAGATAAGCAAGCGATAGAAAAACTGAATATCAAATTAGATAAGTTTAGAATAGTAACTGAGCAAGAATTGGGGCTAGAAACACATTGATAAATATGTCATTAATTCAAGAGAGCTTGCATTGCAGCAACAGGTAAGCGTAATCAGGCTGACACGTCAACGCTTACAAACTAACCATGCACGTCACGTTGCCGGAATCCCCGCAACCCAGTCCATGCGAGAGCCACAGCGACCATCGTTAGAAGGAGCAGCGGCGTCCATTCGAATGAGGCGGCGGGCAGCCTTGGAACATGGTGAAGCGGGGAGAGGCTCATCACCCACTCAGGCAGCTGCAATATTCCCCCAAGGTAGACCGCAATAAAAGCGTAGACCACAATAATCCAACTCAGTGCTGCGGCCCTCGGGAGCCAGCCTATCAGAGCGGCAGCCAGGCCGACGGAAACCCACAACGCTGGTACAAAGTTTATTCCCGCAAAAATCAGTTCAGACAAATACCTGGAGTCGTTCATGCTTTGGCTTCCCGTTAGTCCCATTCCCAGGCCGGCCATAAACATCATTGCGACACTGCCTGCTGCGGCGAGGAGGAGATAGCTGCCGAGCAGCCGAGAGCGAGACAGCGCTCCTGACAAAAGCGCATCCACACGTCCTGCGTTTTCTTCGCTGCGCAGCTTTAAGATACTCTGCAGGATAGGAATCGTTGCCAGGATGGCAGTCACGGTCATAAACATGCCGGCAATATTATCGGCAAACGAAGCCCCGCCTGCCTCCGGGAGCATTTCATTGAGCGCACCGCCGATGGAATCCATCATTTCCTCGGCTTCTCCGATAAAGGAGCCGTAGGACATTCCGAACAACAACATGGCCAAACACCATACGATCAGATTCAATCTTTGAAGACGAAAAGCAAGTCCGATCGGAGTCGTCAGGCTGCTGGAGGCTTCACTGCGGCCACGCCCGGGGCGCACCAGACCGGCTCCGACATCGCGCCTCACGCTCATCGGATAGGCGATGACGACAAGAAGCGCAGTCAACCCCGCTCCAAGTAGAAGAGGCGTCCATTTATTGTCGACAAAAGCGGAAGTCTGCTGGGCCCATCCGATTGGCGACAGCCACGAAAGGGCGCTATCTCCGATATCGCCGACCGCCCGCAGACAGTATGCGGCAACGAGAACACCGGCGCTCAAGCCGGTTGCGCCGCGTGCATGCTCCATCAACTGACCCAGTACAGCAGCGATTGCCGCAAAGACGATTCCGACGGAAGCAAGGGCGGCGGCGAACAGAAAGGAGCCTTCCCAGGTGACGGACTCGATCCCCATTACTCCCATTCCCAGAGCAAGGAGAAGGGCAAGTGTTACGTTAACGCCGCCGACAAGCAGCAACGCTGCGGTTGTGTTGGCATGACGTCCTGTAACCGATGCGCGAACCAATTCCATGCGCCCGGTTTCCTCTTCCTTGCGCGTGTGGCGCACAATAAGCATGATACTCATCAAGGCAACGGCAATCCCGGTCATGCCAAGCATTTGATGTGAGATCATTGCTCCGATCGTATAATTTTCCAAGTAAAACTCCGGACCCGTGAGGGCGATCCCGGCGGGATTAACCATTGTCGCTGCCATCGACTGGCGAGCCGTCTCGGTCGGATACAATTCGTCGAAGCTGCTGAGTGTTGCCAGTACGATAAAAAGAATGCTCAGCACCCATGCGGGAATCGCGATCCGATCCATCCGCAACATAAAACGCAGCAACGTCCCCGTTCCCGTCAAAGTCCGCTCCCGTTTCACTTCCGTACACCCCCAGCCGAAACTGTCGTATTATCGCTGTTGTCATAGTGCCGCATAAAAAGCTCTTCCAAAGTCGGCGGAGTGCTCGTCAGCGCTTGAATATCAAAGGCGCTCAATATTTGCAGCACATTTCCCAGATGAGAGCTGTCGATCTGAAACTGGGCTTTATTCCCGTTTAATTGGAGAGCATGCACCCCTGCCAGGCCATCAAGCCCGGTTATATTCCGTGCGGTTTCCACAGCGATAAAAGAACGGGTCAAATGCCGCAGCTGGTCAAGGGAGCCGGATTCTACAATGCTGCCGTCGCGGATTATGGCGACACGGTCGCAAAGCTTCTCCACTTCGGCCAGAATATGGCTGGATAGCAGCACGGTTTTCCCTTGAGCCTTTACTTCCGCCACGCACTCCTGAAAGACAGTTTCCATGAGCGGGTCCAACCCGGATGTCGGTTCATCCAGAATGAAGAGCTCGGTTTTAGAGGAGGAAAAAGCGGAAACCAAAGCCACTTTTTGCCGATTGCCTTTGGAATAGGTGCGGCATTTTTTAGCAGGGTCCAAATTAAACTTTTCCAACAAGGCCTGACGACGCTTGCGATCCATATCCCCTCGTAGACGTCCGAAGAGGTCGATCGCTTCGCCGCCCGTCAATGTGGGCCATAGATTGACGTCTCCGGGCACGTAGCTAATCCGGCGATGCAGTTCAACCGCGTTTTTCCAAGGGTCTTGACCGAAGAGCCGGACTTCGCCGCTTGTTTTGCGCAGTAACCCCAACAAAATACGAATCGTGGTGGATTTTCCCGCACCGTTTGGACCGATGAAACCAAGAACTTCGCCTTCGCGCGCCTCCAGATTCAAACCGTCCAATGCTCTGACTTGGCCATAATATTTGGTTAACTGATTGGCTTGAATAACCGACATGGCTACACCTCCAATTTTGATTCTTTACCTTACAGCACTCCAAATTGGATATAATAATAAAATTGTGTAACGTGATTGAATTCAGTTACATAATATTTCACGAGCAATTTGCTGTCAATAAAAAAATAACGACAGGTTGTTTTGTTACATAATTTAAATGTAAAATGAATGACGGAGGGATAGAGAATGAATGGATTCCAAAAACGAAGAGAGCAGAAAAAGCAGCAAATTCTTCGTTCTTTGCACAATATGATTATGAATCGCAACTTTCAAGAAATCGGCGTACGGGAAATCGCGAAGGAAGCTGGCGTTTCGCCCGCTTCCATCTATAACTTTTTTGGCAGCAAAGAGGAGCTGGCCAAACAAATTTTTTATCATCTCATGGAAGAAGAAGGGGAAGCCTTCCAGAAGATGATGGAAGCCGACATCCCTTTCGAAGAAAAAATGGAAAACATGTACGCGTTGTCGATCAGTAATCAGGAAACTTTAAACAACGACGGTTTAAAAAACTTCATGTTTGAGGATCCCGTATTTACCGAGCATATTGAACAATATTCACGAACAGTTGTCATTCCGGCCATTATGAAGCTGATCGAGCAAGGCAAGCAGGAACAGAAAATATCCGGAGGCGTATCTTCGGAGGCGATTCTGTTTTTTATGAATGTCATTATGCAGATGCTCGGCAGCTCTTCTGTACGGGACAAATTGAATGTGGAGATGCGAAAGGAAATCGGCCATCTGTTTTTTTACGGCATCTTCGGGAAAAAGCCCTAATAAGCATAGGAGGCCAACCCTTCTCAACGGGCTGACCTCCTAATAGGAACGGGCAATTGCTCCATGAATTATCCGAATTTCCATATCACCATTTATTTTAGCGGATAGACCTTCATTCCGGTCTGATTAATATTTACTTTAACCGTGATCGAAGAGATGGAGCTTTCGTTTAATAATAAGTCGTTTGTACGTTTTAATTGCTTCCAAGCAGTTGGCTTTTGTCGAAATAGGAGATGTTCCAAGCTATATATATCTGATTTAATCTCCAGGCCGTTCCTGAACGTATTCATCACCTCGTTTCTAACCACATCCTCGGCTTTACTTTCTATCTCGCTTCTGGTTAGCTCATCCAAGGTTTCAATGATGTCGCCATTGAGCTTGATGTGGAAATGATAATTCGGAGTCCCGTTATTGAAACTGAGAGACAGTCGGACACTGGGACTCCCAAGAGACACTACTGCAGCATCTTCTCCATGACTTGTGATGACAATCGGCGATCGAGTCGTATTTTTATCTAGCCATCTTAAGCCCAATAATTTATTATTCTCCAGCTTTCCAAGAAGTTTCCCTTCCTCTATCACGTATGCACCGTCAATATACATTTTGGGATCTATTTTCTCGTTTTTCTTCCAGGTCGTCGAGTCGATCGAGAGCGTGGGCAATAGGACGGTAGTTCCAGGCTCCCATAGTCGAGACAGAAATTTCAAATAGCGAACGGGTTCGATTAACGATCTCTGATCATAGGCTTCTAAAGGTTCTTGAGCCAGCGTATTCCTTTGGGAAAAATTAAAAAATGCCGGAACGGAGAGCAAACGTTCTATCGGTTCGCGAGTACCGAAGATCCATGGCGTTAGCCGGATTTCCCAAAATCGGCCGATCAGATCGTCGGTTTTGAGAATATTGGATTTTAAAGCATTTTCTCCGACGATAATGCTTGAAACATGACTCCACGAAGTCAATTCTTGGGCAGTCGAATAGAGTTCGTTCATGGCCAGTTTCAACGTCTTTCCTTTTGCTTTGCCTATCCATGTCTGGGGTCTCTTTCCCGATTTCCCCGACTCGGTCTTCGCTATGAAAGTGAAGTCGAGCATCTGAGCATATAAGACGAAGGAATTGTCGATATAATCAATTCCGATGGACGTTACATAATTCACGTTTTCAATCTCTTTAATGTCCCAGCAACCGCAGGTCATCCCTAACGATAGGACGACGCAAATTAGCTTGAAGAAAGTCCTCATCTCATTCGTTGTCCCTTCCTTGCCGAGTCGTATCCACCGTATTCAACATACTCGGTCTCTTTTTGTAGAAGGACCACGGTTTCGCAAGCAAGCCGGCCACCACGTCCTTCCACACAAGTGGCGATACCGGGGATAAGTAAGGAAGTCCGAACGATTTCAGAACGGACAGGTAGGCAAGCAAGCTCATCATCCCGATAAAAAAACCAAACATCCCAAGGATAGAAGCCCAGAGCAGAACATAGATCCGAATAAGGCTGACCGTTCCGGTCAAGGTCTGATTAACCAAAGTGAACGTGGCTACCGCGGTAGTTGCCGATACGACCAGCATGGTCGGCGACGTCATTCCGGCCCGTATTGCCGCATCGCCGATGATTAATCCGCCCAAGACGGCTATCGTCTGACCGACCGCTTTCGGCAGTCGAATGCCGGCCTCCCTGAACAGCTCGAACATGGCTAGCATGAGCAAAAGTTCCATTGGAGTCGAGAAGGGGAGCCCGAATCTGGAAGTCGTAATCGTTGCCAGCAAGGGGAACGGAATTTGATCCAAATCGTAGGAGGTTAAAGCGATCCAAAACCCTGGTAAGAAGATCGCGATGAACAAGCCGAGCAATCGAAGCATTCGTTCGAATATGACAAAGTAATACGGAAAATAAGCATCTTCAGGCGTTTTCAACAATTCTAACAAATTGCAGGGAGCGATGAGCGCCATAGGAGATCCGTCGACCAAAATGATAAACCTGCCTCTAAGTAGACATGTCGATGCAAAATCGGGCCTTCCGATGTAATCCAGCAACGGAAAAATCGAAAGCGATGAATCCGAAAGGGCTTCTTCAAGTTGATTGCTTGCAATCAACGCATCGACTTCAATCCGTTTCAACCGATTTCTTGCTTCGTCGATGATCTGCGGCTGAATAATATCCGAAATGTATAACAGGGAAATTTTCGTACTGCTTCTTGTGCCGATTACGTACCGTTCGTTATGAAGCGAACAGGTAGGCAGCCTTTTACGAATTAAAGCAACGTTGGTGTTGATATCTTCCGTAAACGCATCCCGAGCCCCTTTGATCGAAATTTCGGTACTCGACTCTTCGGGCTGTCTTTGCGGCAATTGCGAGATATCCATGGAAAAAAAGCAACCCTGTAAGGCAAAAAAGGCGATCAAATGACCGGCGAAAAGAAGGGTCTCCACCTCGGAGCGCTTGTCCAGCTTCTTCCATTCCATCGACTGTTCCATGGCCACAACGAGTTCGTCCCACTGCTCACTCTCATCGATCAAGCGTTCCAAATTCGGCAACGCGTGCTGATTGAGGAGTTGGCCATCAATCATTCCTTCGCAGTAGAGGACTAGACCCGATATTGGATTTTGCCCCTTTGGAGGAAGTTCTCGCAAAACTACGTCAACGGAATGGGCAAATAGCGATTTCAATCGATCTTCATCTAAAACCTCGCCGTCAACGAGGTTATTTCTGTTTGTTGGATTCATGCATTTTCCTCTCCGCTCCGGAATTTAAATGAGGCAAGCGTCAAGATTAACGTCAACGCCGAGAAAAACACGAGAGAGACCAGGGAGTATCCCCCAAAAAGAAACGATTCGATTTGCTTATCGACGAAAGCGTTTAGCGATAACCCGAACAATAGTGCGCCGATAATAATCAAGGTTGTCAAACGCCTTTTTTTGCTTTTGAACGGGGGAGTATCCGTGATTAGAAACAAGAAAAGGGTAATCCGAATCAGAGCCCCGGACATCCATTGATACAAGGCCAAAAAATCCAAGTGATTGATATATTTAGTGACAACGACAAGTTTCCATTGATCGAAGGCCGGATAACGAGCTTGGGCGGCCACTACCGGTCCGAAATTCGCAATGGCTCCCATTAGCGGACCAAGCGTAAGTCCGGCTAGCAGGATCGCCATGATGCTAATCGAGAAATAACTTACCGGTTTGGCCAGATGGTGCTGAAGAAAGACAAGCACGATCAATTCCAGAAACCCACCGCCGGCTACGATCATACTTCTTAAAACAGGCTCGTAGCCTTCAACGAATAACGGCGTTAACAACGAATATTCCTTATATCGCAGATTGGCAATGGCAACAAAATTGCCCAAAACCCAAACGACAGGTAAAAGGACGCCCGACATGATCGCAATAGAGCGTATTCCGTTGTAGGCGATGATAACGCATAGAGAGAGAAGGATGAACACGACGACCCCTTTGGGCGTCTGAGGTAAGTAGGAGACCTTGATCCACTTTACCGTTTCACGAAGTATAATTAATGCCATTAAGAAGAAAAAGGAAGAGGTTAAGATAAGCAAGAACCAACTAATAAAAGGACCATATCGTTCCTTCAGCCAGGTGAAAATAGGCTTTCGATGGGTTCGCCTGATTATAAAGGAGATCAAATATACCCAGAACACGCTTATTATCAGAGTCAAAACAATTCCGAGCCAGGCATCCCTTTTGGCCGTATGCAGCAGGAGCGGAATCATAATGACATGATTTGTAATCCCTAAAGAGAGGAGAAGGATGAAATAGGCATCTCGCACAGAGATCCTGGAGGTTGATGTCATTTATGCTCCACCTTTTTATTTCGACAACTGGTACTCACCAGTATTCTCCATTCGAATGAATTTATGTATCGCGGACTATTACTGAACCTGTTGAGAGTAACCCTCCGGCTAGAAGCCGCATATACCTGGCGCTCCCGACAGCACAGGGAAAATCGTTCCCGAAAAATTCCTTTCCTGCCCGGGAATGTGTCTCTTGAGAGCGGGATATGCGGAATATTACGATATAGCCGAAGCCAAAAAACATTGGAGGGAATTCATGTGACAGTCGGTTTAGTACTAAGCGGAGGCGGAGCGCGCGGCAACTTTCAAGTCGGGGCAGCGCGCTACCTCTATGAGAGAAACGTTAGACCTACAGTCATTACAGGAACGTCCGTCGGGGCCATTAATGCGGTCAAACTCGCGGAAGGAGAGGGGGATGGCCATGACGAAACCCGAGGACTCCGTGGATTAATTCGCATCTGGCGAGATCTGCAAACGACGTCGGATATGTGGGTGGAAGAGAATTGGTATATTAATGTTAAAAATAATAAAATTATAAAACATTTAGAGAGTAAAGATGTTCGTAAAGAAAAGTTTCAAGTTGCAGGGGCCAGCGTAGCGATATTCGGAACGCTTGGACTCATGTATCACATTAATGAGGCATACGATTCTGCCGAAGATCTAATCAATCAAATTAAAGAGGTGCTAAACGGCCAGTCTCAATCGCTATACAATTTGGGTCCCATTTACTCGAAACTGAACGATCAATCCAAACTCGATCCTGTAAAAGTGTGGCATAGCGGCATTAAATTACGCATGAGCATTGTCGCCCTTGAAAGCGGCACATTGCGATATGTGACGGAAAAGGGTAATGTGCTGGAGCGGGACTGCGTCACCTATGTGCAGACATTACCTCCGTACGCTCCGGAATGTTTACCGATTGCCGTCAAAATCAAAGAGCTAGAGCAGCAGCGAGCCAATCTTTACTCTGAATTGGAGATGGCTGCGCCAAGAGATAAAGCGGGTATAATTGAGAAAATTCGCGAAAAGAACGGAGAAATTTCGTACCAAAATCAGCTGATGACGAGTTGCAAAATCTCTTATCCACCTCAGTCCGTCCCTTTGAGCATCGCATTGAGCGGCGGTACGTTGGCTTCCGCCTCGATTCCGCTGGCATTTTCTCCTATTAAAATAGGCAATGAGCATTATGTAGACGGCGGCGTTCGTGAGCTTGTGCCGATTCAGGCCGCTATTCAGGCGGGGGCAACTGAAATTTATGCGCTATTGGCCTCGGATAACTCTTTGGAACCGGCGCGAAGCCTTTTAAACGGAAAACTGGTTGAGACCTATGCCAAAGGTTCCGCAAACTTGATCGACGTGGCGAATCGTGCGACAAGCGATATTATGGCTAATGAAGTGGGATTAAGTGAGATAGAGCCCTATATTTCAAACGTAAACCCGAACGTAAACGTGATGATCATCCAGCCCGATCACGACATTCATGACATAATGACCATAGATCCCGGACTTATCGATATTCGAATGGCCTACGGTTATATGAAAGCGGACGATACTTATCAGGCGAGGCAAGCCGATCCGGCAAACTACAGGCAATTGGCGAACCAGTACTCGCAGGAACGAAATACGGATTTGATCTATCGCATGCGTTATGAAATCTGGAAATTGGAATACGAGGCGACAGGTTATAGGTTCGAATTCGACGATAAAGGCCGACCAAAGTATCCTCCTCAATGGATTGGACACAATCTCGATGCGATTCGACAAGTCCGGGATCTTAAAAACCGACTGAGCGACCTTGTTCATGACAGAAGAAGAAAAGGGGGATATGTTCCGGCGGAGGCCCAGGATTGGTCCAACACCTGGGAGCGTCATCCATGGACGCCCGATCGCGGACTGTGGCTTCCTAACGCCCCCGCAGCACAGGGCAGCGTTGTCCGACCGGGAGAAACTTTAGGCATCGATCAGGCCATCCATTCGCCAAACGGGCTATACTCGCTGGTTTTTCAAGGAGACGGAAATCTCGTTCTCTATAAAATAACTAAAACGACAGGTAGGGTAGCCCAGGAGTGCCGTCCTATTCAAGCTGAAGTTAACCAACTACAAAATCAATTAGCAAGTCTGCAAGCGCAGTTGGCTACCGCATCTCCGAGAGAGAAAGCGGTAATCATGGAGCAAATTCAGCAACTGAAAGCGGTCATCGATCTCAGACAAGGGGATTTGACCGCGTGCAATGCAACATACCCTCCTGAAGTATTGATCACGAGGAATGCAGCTTGGGCGACAGGAACTACGGCAACGGCAGGGGCATGTTATTTGGATCACGATGGGAACTTGTACATTTTCGATGAAGGCAAGCAGATCGTCTGGTTCACCAATAAAGGCAGGAATCCGAATAGTCATCTCGCTGTCCAGGACGACGGCAATATTGTCATCTATCGTCCGGACGGAAGCGTAGTCTGGTCGATGAAAGGCTAACGGCAAAATCGCTGCTGTTCCGGCAATAAGGAGTAGCAGCGATTTTTGTTTGGTGAATTTGCGATCAACAGTATCCTCCTTTGATTTGAATATGCTAGCTTGAAAGAAGGGTAAAACTTAAACATCGGATTCGGGAAGATGAGGATAGCAGAGGAGAAGTTGTAGGCCAAGCAATCTGTAAGAGGCTACGCCTTACAACACCCAAAGAACCGTCAGGACAAGCCTGACGGTTTGTCTTACAGTCTGCGCTGGTTTATTCCGGAATCGAAATCGAGAAGGAGCCAGTGGCGCTGGCTCCGCTTAAATTCAGAAGACCGATAGTCTGAATCTGATTGATACTTACCCCGTATTCCAGCCCGCCATTCACATCCAGTTCAAAGGGAGGCAACCCATTGTAGCGAGTAATGACCAGCCGAACAGGGCCCGTCAGACTGTCCGTGCTAAGCGTTACAAGTCCGGTAGCGCCTGGAGGATCGACCGCAGAATAGTAGCCCTGCCCGACGCCGACGTCAAGCGTATAAAATGTGAAGAACCCAAGCGACATGAAAGTTCACCTCCTCTTCCTTCATTGAATGTCGGAGGAAGCGGCCGCGAAACGGCTGCTGCAGGTAGAAAACGCATGTAGGCTGCATATCTGCATGATAACGATTAACGCCCTGCTCCAAATACGTCATTCAGTTCGACGTCAAGGAGGCAGGGCGTATATTTTGAATATCGGGTTTCAACCTTATGCTAGGCACTGAACGGTTCACGACATCGTCCTCAGAACTTGGGCAGAATATACTTGACCAGGAAGTACATGATGCCGAAAAAAATGATAAGGTAAGCTGCATACTTGATGAATGTGGCCGTCACTCGGCTGGAATCCGATCTCTTCTCGATATGGCGCTCTTCAACCTGAATGTTGCGCTGATCGGTTGTCATGCGAATCACCCTCTCTTCCTATGTTGCTATTTCTTACCCCAAGCGAGGGATGGCCAATCAATGATAGTAATTAAACCAGAGGGAAAATAAGAAAAGAACCTGACACGGCTGCCCAGGTTCTTTATATATTGCACATAAACAAACAGGATGGTATAATCAAATGCCAACCGGTTTAGTCATTATGTACACAAATATCTTATCTTACACTTTAATCGTATCACTTCGGCAAGCTCTTGTCAATTGCTTTTCTCAAATTAAGGGTGAGGAGAGATGTGGGATGAATGCACTAGTTCTCGATTTTCAGGAAATGGAAAAAGGGCAGCTTGGGCTCGTTGGCGGCAAAGGGTTGAATTTGGGGGAATTATCAAAAATTCAAGGAATACACGTACCGGACGGATTTTGTGTAACAACGTCGGGATTCCAACAAGCCATCGAACAAAACGAAACGTATCATGATTTGCTGGAACAATTAACTACATTAAATATTGAGGGCCGTGACCAAATTCGCGAAATCAGCGGGAAGATTCGTCAAACCCTCACAGAAGTACAAATCCCTTCCGATGTTGTGAAAGCCGTTGCTCGCTATCTCGCCCAACATGGCGAAGAACATGGTTACGCAGTACGTTCCAGCGCAACTGCCGAAGATTTGCCGTATGCTTCTTTTGCCGGTCAACAAGATACCTATTTAAATATCATCGGCAAAGACGCGATCTTGCAGCACATCGGCAAATGTTGGGCTTCCCTGTTCACGGAGCGCGCGGTCATCTATCGTATGCAGAACGGTTTCGATCACAGGCAGGTTTATTTATCCGTCATCGTTCAAAAGATGGTTTTCCCGCAGGCTTCAGGCATTTTATTTACCGCCGATCCCGTTACTTCCAACCGCAAATTGCTATCCATCGAAGCCGGCTTTGGACTTGGAGAAGCTTTGGTCTCGGGGGTGGCATCTGCGGATTGTTATCAAGTGCGGGAGGAGGAAATCGTCGAGAAGAGGATCGCAACCAAAAAGATGGCTATCTATGGAAGAACAGAAGGCGGAACGGAGACGATGCAGATCGATCTCGATCGGCAAAGGTCTCAGACCCTCACGGAGCAACAAATTTTACAACTGGCACGCATCGGAAGACAGATCGAAGCTTATTTCGGTTGTCCGCAAGATATCGAATGGTGTTTGGCCGATGATACATTTTATATTGTCCAAAGTCGACCTATCACAACTTTATACCCGATCCCGGAAGCGAACGATCAAGCAAATCACGTTTATCTATCCGTCGGTCATCAACAAATGATGACAGATCCGATAAAGCCGTTGGGCTTGTCTTTTTACCTGATGATCACTCCCGCACCTATGCGTAAAGCCGGAGGGAGGCTGTTCGTTGATGTTGCATCTAGTCTGTCTACGCCAGTCGGCCGGGAAAATTTATTAAATGCCGTGGGCTCCGATCCGCTCACTAAAGGCGCACTCATAACCGTCATAGAGCGAGATTTTATAAAACGGTTACCCCATGATCAGCCAGCGCCGATTCCGCACAGAAGCCTTATAGATAGGGGAACACAATTCGAGAACGATCCGGCGATCGTTTCCGATTTGATTAAGCGCAGCCAAATCTCGATAGAAGAGCTAAAGCAGAACATCCAAACGAAATCGGGAACGGATTTGTTTGATTTTATTCTGGAAGATATCCAGCAATTAAAGAAGATCTTATTCGACCCCCAAAGTACGGCTGTATTTATGGCGGCTATAAATGCGACATCATGGATCAATGAAAACTTAAACGACTGGTTGGGCGAAAAAAACGCAGCAGATACTCTTTCTCAATCTGTGCCCCACAATATTACTTCGGAAATGGGACTGGCGCTATTGGATGTCGCAGACGCGATCCGCCCTTACCCGGAAGTGATTGATTATTTGCAGCATGCAAAGGAAGATAATTTTCTGGATGGGCTGGTTAAGCTTAATGGGGGAAGGGAAGCCAGAGACGCTATCCATGATTATCTCGACAAATACGGAATGCGATGTGCCGGAGAGATCGATATTACGAGAACCCGTTGGAGTGAAAAACCGATTACGCTTATCCCCCTGATTCTTGGTCATATCAAGAGCTTCGAGCCTAATGCCGGTCATCGAAAGTTTGAGCAAGGACGCCAGGAGGCATTGGATAAGGAGCAAGAGTTATTAGGCCGACTGAGACAATTGCCGGACGGTGAACAAAAAGCCAAAGAAACAAAACGAAAAATCGATCTCATCCGGAATTTCATTGGCTATCGGGAATATCCAAAATACGGAAAAGTAAGCCGCTACTTCGTTTATAAGCAGGCTTTATTGAAGGAAGCCGAACAACTCGTTCATGCCGGCGTTATCCGTGACACAGAAGAGATCTACTATCTAACTTTTGAAGAATTTCACGAAGTTGTCCGCACCAACAAGCTTGATAATCAGATCGTTAACCAACGTAAAGAGGATTACAAGCTTTTCGAGAAACTAACTCCCCCGCGCGTCATTACGTCCGAAGGTGAAATCATTGCAGGCGAGTATAATCGAGAAAATTTGCCGGCTAACGCGATCGTAGGTCTACCTGTCTCTTCCGGAACGATAGAAGGGAGAGCGCGTGTTATTTTAGATATGGAAAGTGCCGATCTGGAGGACGGAGATATATTGGTCACTGCCTTTACCGATCCTGGCTGGACACCCTTGTTTATATCCATTAAAGGTCTTGTCACCGAGGTTGGCGGACTGATGACCCATGGAGCAGTGATCGCGCGTGAGTATGGCTTGCCGGCAGTTGTTGGGGTGGAAAATGCCACGAGACTGATCCAAGACGGGCAACGAATTCGCGTGAACGGAACCGAAGGGTACATTGAAATATTGTAAGGATTGAATAGTTGTAAACCGCACGGACAACAGAGGCGATTCGTTCATATTTCCGAGCTTGGGATTTCCGTTTTGTATCGGATATAGGTATACTTCAACATGAGACGGAAACAGGGAAAAGAGGGAAGAGATGCCGACGATTCTGGTGGCCGACGACGATACGAACATTCGCGAACTCGTCTGTCTATTTCTGCGCAACGACGGATTCGCAACGGTTGAAGCCGCGGATGGCAAGGAAGCGCTGGCCGTCTATGCTTCAACGCATGTCGATCTTGTCGTGCTCGATATTATGATGCCGATTATGGACGGCTGGACGTTATGCAAGGAGCTCAGAAGAGCCAATCCCGATCTTCCGTTGCTTATGCTGACCGCGAGAGGCGAAACATGGGAGAAAGTGAAGGCCTTCGATCTCGGGACGGACGATTATTTGACGAAACCGTTCGATCCGCTGGAGATGACGGCCCGTGTCAAGGCCTTGCTGAAACGATACCGGATTGGCACCACGCAGATGATCCAGTTCGGCAACGTCACCTTGGACCGACAGACTTATAAGGTAATGCGAGGAACAGAGTCGCTTACGCTGCCGCTCAAGGAGTTCGAATTGCTGTATAAGCTGGCCGGAACACCCGGACAAGTCTATACGCGCGAGCAACTGATCGATCAGGTATGGGGGATCGATTATGCGGGAGACAGCCGAACGATAGACGTCCATATTAAACGTCTGCGCGAACGGTTCGCTGACACGCCCGATTTTCGTATCGAGACGGTGCGCGGGCTTGGCTACCGGCTTGAGGTTTGCGAATGATTAAATCCATATATACACGAGTCGTCCTGACATTTTTAGTTTCCGTAATCGGGGGCACGGTGCTTTCCTTTTTTGTGGCAACTTGGGTGTTTAGAGACAAATTAAATGAAAATTTGCAAATCCCCTTGCTTTATTTCGGCCAGGACATTGCCCGGATTTACAAGAAGCTCCCGTTACCTGAAGCGGATGCATTCGTAAGCGAAATGAACCAGCTCAAATCCTATCATCTTCGTATTTACGAAGCACCGGGCCAGTTCCAGTCTTATGGAACGGTCAACGGACATAAGCCTGCCACTGTGACGATGGAACAAGTGAAAAAAGTATTGGCCGGGGAAATTGTTCAAATCAATCCGAGCGGGATCTCGACTACTCTGTTAGGGTTGCCGTTTACAACAGATACGGGTACGAAAGCCATGTTTATAGAACCGATCGGTCCTCCTTCGGCCCCTTTTATCATTAAGTGGATTTGGAACTTTTTGATCTTCGCGTTGGTTACGGGAAGTTTATTGATTCTGGTTGCTGCCATGTTCTTGGTCAGACCGATCAAAAAGCTGACAAAAGCGACCAGGCAAGTCGCAGGCGGCGATTTCAACGTTAAGCTGAACATTAAGCAAAAGGGCGAGCTGGGCACATTGGCTCAAAGCTTCGAAGAAATGATGCACGATCTGCAGCAGCTTGAGCGGATGCGCAGGGAATTTGTGTCGAACGTATCGCACGAAGTCCAATCGCCGCTTACTTCGATATCCGGTTATGCTCTGGCGCTCAAACAAGCAGGCATTACCGACGATCAGCGAAGCCGTTATCTCGATATCATCATCGCCGAAGCAGACCGGATGTCCAAGATGAGCGACAGTCTGCTCAAGCTGAGTTTGCTGGAATCGCAGTCGCAGCAGCTGCAGTTGGCCACGTTCAGCCTGGATGAACAGATCAGGCGAGTCATCGTCGCGATTCAGCCGCAATGGTCGGCTCGCAGCATCCGTTTCGAGCTCAATTTGAAGGCCGTTCGAATAATGGCCGATCATGATCAATTAAACCAGGTTTGGACGAACATACTCGGCAATAGCATAAAATTTTCCACGGATGGCGGTATGATTAGCGTCAACATGAAACAAGATATCAAAAACGTGACCGTCCAAATAACCGACACGGGTATCGGTATTTCTCCCGAGGATCAGAAGCGTATCTTCGAGAGGTTCTTTAAGGCTGACCGCTCCCATAGCCGCAAGTATGGCGGCAGCGGCATGGGTCTGGCTATCGTGAAACAGATCGTATCGCTTCATCAAGGCGATATCCGAGTGGAGAGCGAACCCGGAAGAGGGACGACCGTCCTTGTCACCTTGCCCATTACAACTCCGACAGAGTAATTCATTCTTAACTTCACGGCATCATGTGCAAGCTTTTGTACGTGTATAGCCGTAATTTTTTTTGCTTGTTCATACTGCGTTCATATTACCGTCATGGGCCGTACATTTTCGTCGTGTAAACTCTCCTTATCAGCCGATAAGATAGCCGGAACTAACCGGCGAGAACAGGAGAAGATACGCATGGAACTTAAAGAAGAGGTAACGAAAAAGAGGATGAGCAAGCCGCTTCGCATTATCCTTAAATCTCTGGCAGCTATAGCTGGCGCAATTTTACTTTTTATAGCCATTGTTTTTATCGTTGATAAGATCAGCAGCAAAATAGAGCAAGGAAAAATACAAGCCTATGGCCAGTTAGTGCCTGTGGATGGGAAAAAAATGAATGTTCTGATTCAGGGAAACGGCGAAGAAACCGTCGTGCTCCTGCCCGGTTACGGAACAGCCGCACCGGTCCTTGATTTTAAGCAGCTCATCGACAAGCTCTCTCTCGATTTCAAGGTCGTCGCGATCGAGCCTTTCGGTTATGGACTCAGCGATCGAACGAATAAGGAGCGGAACACGGACAATATTGTAAGTGAAATTCATGAAGCCTTACAACAGCTTAACATTGACCGTTACACATTAATGGGCCATTCTATTGCAGGCATTTACGGGATGGCTTACGCGAACAAATATCCGGACGAGGTGCGTGCATTTGCTGGAATCGACAGCAGTGTTCCTACGCAAGGGGGGATGGATGTCACATTCCCTATAACAACGTTTAAGTTACTGAAGCAATCGGGCTTCGGCAGATTGCTGCTGAAATTAGGTTCCGACCCTTATGCCGAACTGCCGTTTGACGAAGAAGCCAAAGAACAAATGAGGATGATTACGCTTAAAAACATGTATAATAAATCTGTCCTGAATGAAATGGAGAATATTTCTTCTAACTTTAATGGGGCTCAACATTCAGAATTCCCCAAAGAGCTTCCCCTTATTTTGTTTGTAGATGCGGGTAACACAAGTAATGAGGGATGGATACCGCTTCATGAGGAGCAAGCCAATCATTCCGTACAGGGAAAAATGATGACATTCGAAGGAGGCCATTATTTACACCATCTTCGGTCAAAAGAAATCGCCGAAAACTTCAAACAATTTATGCAAGAATTAAAATAAGTGCATTTATCGAGCCAATGAGGTGTCCTATGAAGACTATTCGCAATCCGTGGTTGAAGCTCAGAGAGGGAATTTGCCAAGAAGACTTTGACTTGATCAATAGACTCCAAGAGCAGTGTATCCGCGAAGATCGGACGACGCTGAAGCTCGAGTTGGACTACAAGCTTCGCGCATATTCAGAGAAAGAATGCGTGGGGATCCGCCCAATCAATGAATTCATGTACTTCGATGGACATGAGTTAATTGGCTACATGGGGATTTGTGAATTCGGCGGCGCAGATGCACCGCTCGAGGTAAACGGTATGGTGAATCCGGACTATAGACGTCAAGGCGTCTTCGGGACATTATATAAGCTTGTTGTGGCAGAGGGGAGGCATAGATCCCCCGAAAGCATGCTTCTTCTAAGCGATCGGAATTCGGAAGCCGGGCAAGCGTTCGTCCAAGGCACCGGAGCCAAGTACCGACATTCGGAGTATGAGATGTATTACCGGGGGAACCGGCCGGAGATAAGCGATGACCTAGAAGGCATTACATTTCGTAAGGCGACGAATGCCGACGCGCGGGAAATTCACCGGCAGAATGCGATATACTTTGGCGACAAGCTGGGAGAAGAGGGGACAAGCGAGCAAGAGGAGGGGATGATCCTGCCTGAGGAGGAAGAAAAGCGGGGCATGATTATCTATCTTGCCGAAGCTGACCGACAGATCATTGGAAAGGTCCATATCCAGTTGTCTTCCGACATCGGAGGCATCTATGGGCTTGGCGTATTGCCGGAGTACCGCGGCAAGGGATACGGAAGAGCGACACTCTTAAAGGCAATAGATAAGTTGAAGGAAGCGAACGCAGGGGACATTATGCTGCAAGTAGCCGTGGAGAACGCCAATGCACTGCGGCTCTACCAATCCTGCGGTTTCGTGGAGACCTCGACGATGGATTATTATGAGCTATTTAATCAGTAAGAGCGAGCCTTTGCTTTATCTCGATTAATGTTTTTGTGGGGATGTATCTCCCCCTTTTTTTATCGAGATTAACCTTTGAAAAACGCAAAAAGAAACCGTTCTTTCATAATAAAATGGAGGTACCACCCAACCATTTTCGAAAGGAACGGTTTCTTTGTATTTCAACGTCCGGACTTTCCCACCATCAACCGCTTCCGCTCCAAGCGCATGAAAGACGTGCTCGAGACCTGTCTTCACGGCTGTCCTGAAATTTGTCCATAAATTTGCTCAAGAAGGTCGCAGTAGACCTCAAATACGAAATGACGGCGCAGGGTTAGCACCCTTAACACCGTCATTTTTCAATTAGGCACCTTTTTTCTCAAGCGAGCTGTTCTAAAAGTGAGCTAGAACTTACACTTGGAACAGCTTCTTTGCTTTTTTGATTATCCAAAATGAAAGGCTAGAAATTTGCAGGAAATGTTTCCTCGAAATGATCCTTTTTCTGAAAGAGGTTATACCAGGTATCCGCAATAACATCGGGATCTCCGGCGGTACCGACTTGGATCATCGTGCCGATGGAAAGGTGACCGACGAATACCCCTTTTTCTTTCAACTCATTGTGCAGGTTGGTTGTATAATTGCGAATACCGGACATTACAATCCCGCCATTCCCGACCATAGACAGAGGGTGCATGGCAGATTTAATCTTTTAAAAGATGGATAAAAGAGCCAATGGAAAGTCATCGCAAGTGCGCCGTCCCTCGCAGCAAAAAATTCCCAACCGATTTATTGCGTCTTTTCGAACAACCTCTGCGTCTAACGAATGTAACTTCATGAAGCTGCGAAAAATATCACAATATAAGGAGTACACAACCATGAATAAAAAAATCATCGCATTGAGCACGGCTGTCGTTATCGGAGGCTCCGCCTTTTTTGGAGTCATGAACACGTCCTGGGCGCAGAAATTTTCGCAACAATTCGACCAAAGCTTCCTTAAGCCTGCCGTAAAAGCCGCCGAAGAAACGGCCAAAGAAGAAGCTTTCCGCAACGTCAAAGTATCGGATCGCATCGTGCAGTATATCGTATCCGGCAAAGCTCGAGTCCATGAAGGCACCTACAACTACACTGTGAAGCAAAGCGGCGAGGTCGTTGCGGAAGGCTTCGGTACAGCATCGATGGGCGCTCCGGAATGGGGGACGTTCACTCAGGAAGTTTCGATTCCCGCGAATAAGCTGTCCGACGATCAAGCTTTAACGATGGAACTGTTTCAGATCGACATGGAATCCGGCGATGCCGTGAACAAAACGAATTTCGATTTGAATAAGGAATCTGCCGTAAGTACGAGGAAAGCGGCTAAAACGTTCCGCAGCATAAAAGTGTCCGATTCCAACGTTCAATATACGGTGACGGGCAAAGCGCGGGTCCATGAAGGCACCTACAATTACGCCGTGAAACAAGACGACGTCGTCGTAGCGGAAGGCTTCGGCACGGCATCGATGGGCGCTCCGGAATGGGGAACGTTCACTCAGGAAGTTTCGATTCCCGCAAGCAAGCTGTCCGGCGATCAGCCGTTGACGTTCGAGCTGTACGAAATCGACATGGAATCCGGCGATGCGGTTAATAAAGTCGTATACGAACTAAAATAAGTTTTTTCAATGGATATCTCCCCGCGGCATTGCGGCACGCGAACGACGCGGGGATTCGCACGGTTAAACGCGTCTTTCCGAATTCTGGCGACGGGAGGTTGGTGCAATGGAAGAAGCGGAGCTGGCGAGAAAAGCGATAGCCGGCGATGAAAATAGCTTCACGATCTTGATCCAGTCCAAGAGAGAGCGACTGTACCGTATGGCTTATACGTACGTAAGAAACAGGGAGGATGCGCTCGAAGTCGTGCAGGAGACCGTATATCGCGCTTTCCTGGCCGTCCACAAGCTGCAGCAGCCGCAATACTTCAATACATGGTTAACGAAAATTGCGATTAACAGCGCTTTGGATTTCGTGCGCAAATCGAAAAAAGTCGTATACGCGGAACCGGGAGCCGAAGGCAGCTATGAACCGAACCATAACGAAGAAGCGATGGATTTGCGCGAAGCGTTGGGCAGTCTCGACGAGAAATCCAGAACGGCTATTATGTTAAGGTATTTCGAGGACATGCAGCTCAAGGACATTGCGGACGTGCTTGATACGCCGCTCAGTTCGGTGAAATCGATCATCTACCGGGGGCTGGAGCGGTTGAAAATCAAGCTGGAGGAGAGTGAGTCCATTGGATGAGAGGCTCAAACGAATGAAGCAAGCTTACGACGAGATCGACATTCCCGATGAGTTGTCAATAGCCGTTCTCAAAGGAATAGAGAGAGGAAAACAGCAGCAGGTTCAACCGAATGCGAGACGGCGCAGCCGGCGGTGGATCGGACGGGTAAGCGCCAGCGCGGCAGCTTTGCTCATCGTTTTTACAATCGGCATCAATACGGTTCCGGCGTTCGCGAATAGCTTGCAAGAGGTTCCCGGACTGGGCACACTGGTGAAAATTTTACAGTTCAACAAAGGGAGCGCAGGGGGAGGAACGATCCAGGACGCGACGGACGTTAACTTTATAACGGTGAAGGAGCAGGGGGACAAGGAAAGCATTATTTTGAACTTCGCGCAGAACGGCGATGCGCAGCAGGTGGCCAGCTCCTTCCGCGTCTCGTTCTCGGAGTATCCTCATACGATGACTTTTACGGTCGGCGGCGCCAGGAAATTTTCCGCAGTTAAAGATTTCGCCGCGTTAAAGAAGAGCAAACGGATCGAGGACGCATACGAGCTCATTACTTTGGACGATTCGATGGTTCGGTTTAACGTAACGTTCAAAGAAGCGGTAACTTACGAAGTCCATGAGTACAAGGAGCCCGCACAGGTGGTCATTACAATCGCTTCGGATCCGGAGCGCAATATAGATCGACCTCCGGTATATTCCGTGCGTACGGTATCCTTCCCGTTCGGAGAGTCTGTTGGGATCGCGGAAGAAATGCTGTTCGGCGTAGACAACATGCGCGTGCTTAAAGATAAACAAGGCTTATACTTCGTCGAGGCGGGGATTTACGACACGGAAGCCGAAGCGAAGGCGCAGATGAACGCGATTAAGACAAAGCTCGGATACATGGATCCGCTATTCGTCGAAAAGAGAGAAGACCGGAGCATACCGGAATCCATTCAGGCACCTGCTCAATAGACAGCGTCTTTGTGAGTTCGGATCGTGTATTAAAGTGGAACAGAAAAAAACGTGCTGTCAGCCCAAGGATCGTCATCCAAGGCCGGCAGCACGTTTTATTTTGCAGCTCTAAAAAACTTCAATTTCAGACAAGCCGTTGTAGAGCGCCATTAAGCGTCGGGATCGGCCGAAGAAGTTTCCACTAGATTGGCTGCAGCAGCTTTGTTGCCGCTTACGACTAGACCTAACTCATATTTCAGCAATTGATCCAGTAGATATTTTCCTGCTACGTTCTCCCTAGGACCAAATTAGTCGATTGGAAGGATAGAAGCGGGTTTCTTCATGTAGTAACATAGGGTGCGGGAACGTTTGTTTGGAAGGGGGCCGCAATTCATCTCCTGTTGACCGCAAGATAATCGGCTTTGCTGCCGCTCCCAGGTGCCATTTTGAAATGAGGAGAGAATCGACATATGAAACAAATGAAGCTTGTCCAAACGTTGCCGCTCATCATGACGGCAGACGAACTGGAGACAATGCAGCGTCAAATGCCTATAACCGATCCGGCGTCTCAAGCAGCGGAGGAGCAGTTGCAAACGCTAATCCAAAACGGTCTGTTGCTGCAGATCGATTGGTCCGGCGAAGAGGAGCAGCACCAGATCAGCCGGTTTTTGCAAACGCGTGCCGCCGCACTCGCCAAAGGGGATATCACGCTGCAACTGGAAGAACAACGGGCATATGCTGCCGCAGAGAACGAAGATTTGGAACGCGGCGATCATGTTCCCTATTTGCTCCGTTTTTTCGACAAGCGGCTTAAAAAGCACGGCTACACGATCAGCCTGCTGGATTGCGGCAACGATGCTTACTATGTGGTGTTGACGACGGTCGAGCAAGCCAAGTCGCTTCGGAAAACCGCATGCGAGTTCGGACCGTTCCTTTCCTTGCAAGCTAAAAAGACGAAAGCGCTCTTCACGATCTACTGTCCGAGTTGCAGAAACATGAGCGTATGGGAACTGCCGATCAACGCCCCGTTTCCAGCTGACGAGCAGTGCGAGGAATGCGGGACGATATTTTCCGACGCAGACGGCAACTTACTCGTTTCCTATGAGAAAGATTTGTGCTAGTGTATTGCACCCCGAATCATTCGATTGTCTTCAGACGCGCGCAAGCTTCAGCAGCCAACTGGAAGTACGGTCCAGAGTACGTGTATTTCGCGCGCTGTTGATGACGGCAATGTTTCTTTTTTCGGTTAGGCACGTCAATGACCGGTTTTTTATTTTCCCGAAAAAATAGCTCTCATTTAATAAAAGTGATGGTATAGTAGAAATATCCGTCTGTATGGAATCGATACCATATAGATCGTGGACAACTTTCCCTAGAGACAAATCACGATGTTGGAGGTACTTATGACCCAGATTATGTTTAATGGAACGATTAGTCGCGACACGCTGGAAAGCTACCTTTCGCGGGCGGTTACGGCCGCGGATCTGGTCAACAGCACGACGTTGGATGATGATTTGAGAATGATAGGCAACATTGGCGCCAAGTTTCTCGGCCGCGCCTCGGGCGTGTGGCTGCTGGAACCGGATGATGACGCTCATTTCCGAAACTCGCGGACGCTTGCGGAACGCGTGCATGAGGTCGACCCGGACATTATGTTGCAGACTTGCATTTTTGAAGCCGTTTACAGCGGCGTGGAAAACATTGAAATACCGGCATTGGTTTTCGAGGCGTTTCAATTGCCGGTCGAACGGCGTACGTTCCGTTATGCGGACATGCTGTTTGATTCGAAGCCGCAGGGGTTCGTATGGGATGGGGACGGCGGCATTCCGAACTTGAATAAGCTGGAGACGCAGCTATGGTTCTACTACAGGGCGGTGCGTTATATCGATGCCGGGTATGAAGCGATCCATATGGGACAAGTTCATTTATATACCGCCGAAGACAACGGGTTTAAGAAAACGGCCGCTTTGTTCCGGAAGATCAGGGATTACGCCAGAAACCATGCCAGACGAGGCATCGTGCTGCTTGATGCGCATACGCACGGGGTGAATATTAACGGCACGCTTTTGTTCGATTTTCATTCGATGCCTTATTCGCGGATGCCGATCCTGGATCGGACAGGAGAGAAGCTCGCACTGGTGCAAGAGGGATTCAGCGAAGGCGGCGTAACGCCAAGCGGCTGGACCTGCGATACTTTGCCGATGTTGATGGAGCTCGATAATTGGGGAGGGAAGTTCTTCGGCGAAAACGACGGCATTCCGTATGAGCGCCGAGCCTGGAAGGAGTGGTGGGGCTACGATCAAATTGCGTGGTTTGCCTCGCAGGATTCGGAGAGCCGCGATCAATTTTTGGACTATGCCTTCAAATGGACGGCCGTGAACAACCTCCATGCTTATTTGCAAATGCCGATCCGCAGAACATTAGGCAGCTGCCAAATCCCGATGCCGACAAGCGGCGAAGGCGAAGCGGTATCCGACGTTTATCAAGCCAATCAGGCAAGCGACGGCTGTCCGCTCGGATTCGGTCAGGAAGAGACGATCAAGCGGCTGTGGCAGGCGGAGCATAATCTCCGAGGCCGAGCAAGCAACCCGCTCCCCAATGCATCCTTTGGCGCGGCAAACGACTTTGATCCGGAGACCGGCGTCAAGCTTCCGGCCCGCGTTATCCTTTACGGCAGCTTCCAGCACCAGGTCGGTGCGATCAATAACGATTCCAACAGCGAGACAACGCGCATGTACTATGCGGGGAACGGTCTTTATAGGCGTACGTTCGTATTTCCGTTCCGAGGCACGTTCGATTATGCCGTAGCTCCTTATGGAACGTTGTCTCAGACGTTTTCGATCGACAGTTACCCTCGAAGCGGGTCTTCGACAAAGTCGACGTTGACAGTAGAACGGGATAACGAAGTCGTGGAATTCGTCTTCGACTTCGCCAATCGGCAACTTACCGCTCATGTAGTCGAAACTTACTGATTGGATAGAAAAGCCGAAGCAGCTGATCGCAACGATCGGCTGCTTTTTCATTTATTTGATAAGTAACATTGACTTAAACGAAGAACTCGGTCTATATTCTTTAGTATACATTGTAAACTACATTGTATAAAAAGTGAAAGACTAATAAAATGAGTCGAGGTGGGAAAATTGATAGATATTAGCGAGTTTGCTTCCAAGCAAATTAAAGAAATGCTGGCCCAGAACGATGATAACTTATTCCTGCGAGTAGGTGTCGTTGATGGAGGGTGCAGCGGTTTGTCGTATGATTTAAAACTTGACGATATCCAAACAGAAGATGATTTGTATTTAGAAATAAGAGAAGTTAAAGTACTTGTCGATTCGAGGAGCATTGAGTTTCTCGAGGGCCTGAAGATCGACTACTTGGTCCAAGGGATGACAGGAGGATTCACAATGGACAATCCTAACGTTAAAGCAAGTTGCGGCTGTGGCGCGAGTTTCCGGACGGCAACATACAGAGGAAAAGCGCAAAAGTGCTGATTAACTCTCGCAACAGATGAATTAATCGATTGGGATCGTCATTTTGTAACATAAATTAGCAGCGATTTTTATTTTATACGATAGGAGTACGAATAATGGCTTATATCATTACATCTGCTTGTATTGAAGAGACGGCAGGGGAATGCACTCTCGTTTGCCCTGTTGATTGTATAACGGAAGGTACGTCGGTTGACGGCGAACATATGTATTTTATAGATCCGGAAATCTGTATTTCTTGCGGAGCCTGTGAGGCGGTTTGTCCTGTTGGCGCAATTTATTACGAAGACGACATTCCGGCATCGGAGCATGCGTATATCGAAAAAAATAGATTGTTTTACCATAAATAAGCTTTGATCCGAAAAGATAGAGGAGGGAGAAATGATCATGTCATTTCTGGTTACAGGCGAAGCGATTCGTACCTTCAAAGAAGAATGGGGCTTGCAAAATGGGCAATACGTACGGATCTATGCAAAGTATGCCGGAGGAGGAAACAACCCTTTTTCAGTCGGTATTAATGCGAGTGCTGAGCCGGTAGATCCCGCAATTATTGTGCCTCTTGGCGGTTACCGTTTTTTCGTTGAGAAGAGCGATGAATGGATTGTAAATGATATTAAACTCGATATTGACAGTGGCGAAGATGGTATTTTCTTCACAATCGAATAGAGGGTAGCTTTTAACTGTTCGAGCCAGTAGCAGGAGCAGCAACGGGAGCGGGGGCGGGGCAGCAGCTCCCGCTGCTGCTCATTGTTAGTCCCTGTCAATCCTGAAGTTCTTACTTGCGCCCCAAGTGCAAATGAAGCAGCGGCCGAAGCGCATCCGCCCATATCTGATAGCCCCGCTCCGTCAGATGACAGAAGTCGAAGGCAATACGCTCTGAGAGTGTCCCGTCTGTTTCAAGTAAACTTGGTCCAATATCCACAAAGTTGTACTCCCGATCATTGGCTAATTGAGCATAACGCCTGTTGATCTCTTCGATCAGTTTTCGGCGCGGATGAACTGAACTTTCTTCGCGTGGGAGCAGGGCCATGATGACAATCGTCGCTTGCGGCGCATAGACATTTATACGGTCGCAGATGGCGTTCAGACCTTCGGCAATTTCATCGGGGTCGTTAGCCCGTGCGTTATTGGTTTCGCCCGTGTTGTTTGTTCCAATCAGGATTACGACAATCTTTGGATAAAGACCCTCCAATTCGCCGTGATCGAGCCGCCAAAGTACATTTTGCGTTCGATCCCATCCGAATCCGAGGTTCAGTACCCGGTAGGGCGCAAATAAGGAGTTCCAAGCTTCCTTCGACCCGTGAATGGTCCCCGTTTCGAAATCTCCTTCCCAGAAATGCGTGATAGAATCGCCAATGAGCACGATTTCCGGATCGACTTGATGCTTGACGGATAAAATCCTCTCGTGGCGCGCGCGCCAGTCGTAATGGTTATCCTCCAGTTCAGGCGTTGGAATGATCGCAGTGTTGGCTGCTTCATGTAAACCTGTATGAACCATCGTTTATTAGCCCCTTATATCACTGATATGAACGCTCTTATTTTACCTATTGCCATACGCTGCTTCAACCCATTAAAGAGATTTACTAGAGCGCTGCATACCGATTCCCGAAGTAGAGGCAAGCGGTATATGCGATGTTGGGCTTATATGAAAAATCTATATCACTCCTCAGATAACATAATGGGGAATTGAGTGATTTTAAAACAACATGTATACTTGCGTTAAAAACAGTAATATGGGAGAAATCGGAATTCTACGCTAGGGGGAGATCGTTTGAATAGATTTGCGGGATTAGGAAAAATCCGTTTAAACAGGACATTTTCGAAAATTTTTATTTCTTATTTGGCCATCGTATTAATATCCATCACGCTTCTGTCCAGTGTGCTGTACATTCAATTTTCCCGAAGCAGTCTGGAAGAAATTCAATTGAACCAGCGGGAGAATTTGCGTCAGACGGCGGAGCATATGAGCTTCATCAGGGAGTATATTTTCTCCCTGGGGCTGCAGACGCTGCGCGACTCGGAGGTAATGGACGTCATCTATAGCAGTGAAGTACCGGAACTTAAGAAATATACGACCTCGCTGAAGATCGCCAATATTGTCAATTCCAATCCGATCATCCATTCCATCTATCTGTATAATGCCAAAACGGGTGATATCCAGTACGATTTGTCCCACAATACGCCCTTATACGAAGACCCCGGCATGGTAAAGGAGCTCACTGAGATGAATACGGGGCAAACCTTCCGGTTTATTCCTCGTTCTGTATCCGTTTACGAGCCCGACGGAGAGCGCGGGGAAGAGAAAATCATTTCAGTCATCTTTACAGATCGTGTAAATCAAAGAATCCATTCCGACGAAGGCTCGACCAAGCTTCCGGCAGACGGTGCGCTAGTCATCAATCTGAAATCGGAAGATGTACAGAACGGCATGAAGTCGGCGGTGAAAGACGGAGACTCCTACACGGCAATCCTCGAAGGTGACGGTCTGGTCGTCAGCGACTCTAACCTCCGGGACTTCGGTAAAAATAGAGGGGGAGACAGCTCTATCTCCGACATCCTGTCCTCGAACGCCGATTGGGGCTATCAAGTTAGACATATCGACGGGAGCAAGGCGGTCGTATCTTACTATCGCTCGGAATCGCTTCCCTGGACATTCGTCAACATCTCGTCGTACAGCATGCTGTTCGAGAAACAGCGGAGCCTTCTGCTTACAATCTCAATTTTCTGCGCAGCGATTCTTTGCGTAGGCATCGTTTTGTCGTTGCTGGCGGCCCGGAACATCTATTTGCCGTTCGGGAAACTGATTCAGACGATCGACAACCAACTCTTTTCGCGCAAATTGCCAGGTGCGGATCGCGCGCAATCGGACGATGTCAGGTATATTTCCGACGCGTTCACGAATGTTTTAGAGCATGCGGATCATTTGGCGCTTTCGGTCAAAGACAGCAATGCCATTTTGAAAAGGGACTATTTGAATCGCCTATTGTCCGGACATATCGAAATGGAGAAGGATATACAGGATAAAACCAGCCTATTTCAGATTCATTCTTTTTATGAAAGCGTTTCCGTAATTGCCTTTTGCCTGGACGATTATTCTCGGTTTATCAAAATCCACGACAGACAGAAGCAGAACGAAATCAAAACCTCCGTCGAGCTCATCGTACATAAGCTTCTGACGCCATACTTTGCTTTTGAGCCGGTCGATTTCGATGAGGAAATGTATACCGTCCTTGTGGACGTGGGGGATAAAACGGCATACTACACCGATGCGCAAAGCGCAGTGACGAATATTCAACAAAACATCCAGCTGACTTTGGGCATTTCGGTGTCCGTGTTGATTGGACAATCCGTAAGCAGCCTGGAGGACGCCTACTTATCCTACAGTAACTGTCTGGAGCTCTTGCCCTACCGGTTCGCGCATGGCCCAAATTCCGTTTTGCACAACGACATCATCGAGCGCAAACGGACAATGGATTTCACTTCCCTCGATAAGCGCAAGAAGCGGCTGATCGAAGGATGCATGCTGTCGAACACGGAGCAGGTCAAAAGGGAATTGGACGGGATCATGGAAGGGATGAGGGGATATCCTCAGCATTATATCCTGCTTATTTTCAACCAACTCTCGCTGGATTTGCTGAAGTCCGTGGAGACGGGTTTCGATGCGGATTTCGAGGAACTCGAGTTCAACAACATCTATCGCGAATTGAACCAGGCGGACACGTTGGCAGAATTGCAAACCTGGTTCATCACATTGTGCGAGAAGATCATTCGGTTGCTCGAGAGCAGGAGGTTAAATCGAAAAACGTCCACGGTTCAGGATATTTTAGACTATATCTCCGAAAATTATCGCAAAAGCGATATCGGCATTGAGCAGCTTGCGGAAAGAGCAAGCCTTTCACCCGGATATTTCGGCAAAATCTTCAGCGAAAGCGTAGGTAAGACGGTTAACGAATATATTACGGAGTTAAGGATGCAGACGAGTAAACGGCTGCTTGTGACTACCTCTCATCCCATCGTTGAAATTTCAGCCAGTGTCGGCTATAACAACCCGGCCTACTTTACGACCATTTTTAAAAAGCATACGGGCATGACGCCGAATCAATATCGCTCGGAGCAGCGGAAAACGGAGCATTAAGACAAAAAAATGATAAAATCCGAAAAAATCATAAGGGCTTTTTCCTGAAAAATAGAAAGAATCATCAATCATTTGGGTTTACCCCGAAACCGTACCTCGATTACGATAAGTCGTGTCAGGGCGAGAAGGAGGGGATGGCCGTTATGGCCTATGTTACGAATCGAAAGAGAAGGCGAGACGGGTTTTTAAGGGAAATTTTGAAAAACAAAATGCTTTATTTGATGACGGTGCCGGGAATTGCTTTCTTTTTGATATTTAACTATGTTCCCATGTATGGATTGTTAATCGCTTTCAAAAGTTACAATATCCAAGACGGCATTCTCGGCAGCCCTTGGATCGGGTGGAAGAACTTCGAATTTTATTTCAAATCGATTTATGCCGCACAGACTACTTTCAACACTCTATTCTTAAACGGCTTGTTTATCGGAATCGGTCTTGTCGTCCAAGTGACGATCGCGATCCTGTTAAACGAGATCGGGAGCGCAGCAGCGAAGAAATGGTTTCAGTCCGCATTATTCTTTCCTTATTTTCTATCTTGGATCATTGTAAGCGCTTTCGTTTATAATCTGCTTTCGGATAATGGCACCTTGAATTCCCTGTTGGAGATCATGAACTTGCCAACGGTGGCTTGGTTTAATGAAACGGACAAATGGCGGTTGATCCTGGTGCTGGCTTATTTGTGGAAATCAACCGGATTTTATGTTGTCGTCTATCTTGCCGCGATAGTAGGGATTGACAGCGAATTGTACGAAGCTGCGAAAATCGACGGGACGAACAGATTCCAGAACATTCTGTATGTGACGCTTCCCGGCATTTTACCGACGATTGTTATCATGCTGCTGCTAAGCATCGGCAGAATATTCTATGGGGACTTCCAAATGATTTATTCGCTGGTGGGGGACAATGGTATGCTGCTGCCCGTCACGGATGTGATCGATACCTATGTGTTCAGAGCCATGCGAGTATCGGGGGAGTTCGGAATGGCCACGGCAGTCGGCCTGTATCAAGCGGTGCTTGGTTTTGTGCTGGTCTCCGCTTCCAATCTCCTTGTCAAGAAATACGACAAAGACATGGCGCTTTATTAAGGAGGGGAGAATCTTGCAGCTTAGCGCAAGCTATAAACTTTTCAGGCTCTTCAATTATTTCGTTTTGACTCTGCTATCCCTGGCTGCATTTATTCCTTTCTATTTGGTTGTCACGGTATCCCTCACCGATGAAAAAAGCATTTCCCTTAACGGCTATCAGTTGTTTCCCGACAAGGGGTCCTTAGAGGCATATCGCACGCTATTCATGAACGGATCAACGTTTCTCCAAGCCTACAAAATATCGATAACGATTACGTTGCTGGGGACGCTGCTGTCCGTTCTTGTGACTTGCCTGCTGGCTTACGCCATCTCGCGCAAACACTTGAAATACCGCAACAAAATCGCCTTATTTGTTTACTTTACGATGCTTTTTAATGGCGGAATCGTGCCGTGGTACATCATTGTAAGCAAACTGGGGCTGGTCGACAACATCCTGGCGCTGTTTGTCCCGCTGCTGGTCAATGCATGGAACGTCTTTCTGATCCGGAATTATTTCAGAGCGATTCCGGATGCGATCATGGAATCCGCAACGATTGACGGTGCAGGCGATTTGAGAACTTTTTTCCAGATCGTCATCCCGTTAGCGCTGCCAGGTCTGGCCACGATCACGTTGTTTTACATGCTTGGCTACTGGAATGATTGGTGGAACGCGCTCATGCTCATTAATAACAAAGAGTTGTATCCGCTGCAATTTCTATTGAGACAAATCTTATCCACTGTGCTGTACGCGACATCCTCCGATAGCATGGTAACCAACGTTGGGCAGCTTCCGGCGGAAGGCATTAAGATGGCTACCTGTGTGCTGACGGTCGGACCGATCATTTTCGTATATCCGTTTATACAGAAATTTTTTATCAAAGGCTTGATTTTGGGGTCTGTAAAAGGCTAGGCTTCATCCGGCAGCAGCCGGTTAAGCGATAAATAAAGTAGAGGAGCGATTCTAAATGAACAGGGTGTCAAAATGGGTCAAGTTGCTCGTAATGGGCTGTTTGGCGGTCATGGTCGCAGCGGGCTGCGGAACAAATAATGAGCAGAATGCGCCGACTTCTTCCGTAGCTTCCGGCACAGCCGGAACATCTGAAGCCCCCAAGCTGGACAAAGTGGATTTAACCTTGGTTTTGGCCGGCGATCAGCCGCCGGAGCAGAATGAGGTGCTTGCCGAAATCAACAAACGGTCGGAGCAGGAGCTGAATATCAATCTGAAGGTGCAATATATCCCGTGGGCCGACTACCAGGAGAAAATTAAAGTGATGGCGGCAGGCGGGACACCAATCGACATTTACCTCGACTTTTTCGGGAATTTGTCTTCCGCGGCTTCTCGTAAACAGGCGATACCGCTGAACGAGCTGCTGGACAAGTACGGACAGGATCTGAAAAAGGTAATTCCCCAGGCCGATTTCGACGGGTTGTCCATTGACGGCAAAATCTACGGGGTACCCGCGGTTTATCCGCGAGCGGAGATTGGCAACGTCGTAATCATTCGCAAGGATCTGAGAGAAAAATACGGGCTGCCGGAAATCACCACGCTCAATCAGTTCGAACAGTACCTGGATGCCGTCAAAAACAATGAGCCGGGAATGACCCCATTAGTTGCGAATCAAGGACGTTTCGGTTCCGCCATCGCGCGGGAAGTGTATGATGGGAAAATGTGGTTTAGCTGGGGTTCCGACACCCAGCATCCTTATACGATCGATATTAACACTAAGCCGTACAAGGTCGTCAACAATTTTGAAACCGACGGGTTCAAGCAAATGATGGATTGGGGAAGGAAAGCCTATTCGAACGGATGGTTCGCCAAGGACATTCTGATGGAGAAGAACGATCAAACGAATTTTACTTCCGGTAAAGCCGGCGCTGTGCCAGGCGATTTGTTTAGCATGTCGAACATGGTGCCGCAGCTGGAAAAGAACATCCCGGGTGCAAAGCTGGAAATGGTCATGTATAAGAAGGATCAGCCGTTGACAAACACTGCACCGACCAACAATTATTCCGCGATTTCCGCGACCAGCGCGCATCCGGAACGGGCAATGATGTTCCTGAACTGGCTTCTGAAGAGCCAGGAGAATTACGATCTGTTTATGTACGGAATTAAAGGGAAGCACTATACGCTCAAAGGGGACCTGATCGAGTTGCCTGAAGGTACCGATCTGGCGAACCGTCCTTACAACCCGACGCCTTGGTTTATTTATAATATGAAGTATCAAAGGGCGCTAACAACAGATCCGGTGGAATTCTCTGACGCATTGCAGTTCTGGAAGACGGCAAAAATCGAAAATAATCCGCTCATGAACTTCTCGTTTAATGCGGACCCGGTAAAGACGGAAAATGCCCAGATCCAGAAAGTCGTACAAGAGCTTGCCATGCCGGTTTTTACAGGAGTTCTGCAATCCGACGCCGATTATCAGAAGCTTCTCGATCAATTGAACAAAGCCGGCATACAGAAAGTATTGGCCGAAGCTCAGAAGCAGTTGGACGAATATATAGCCAAAAATAATCTTCAATAATAAATAAGGGATGGTGTCCAGCATGAAACGTATCGTGTTGACCGTCATGATCTTTTCACTGGCATTTTGCGGATTCATTCTTAATGTGCCCCCATTTCCGAGCACCGCGCAAGCTGCGGTTGGGGAAGGGACTCCTGGAACTTTGGATGATTATTGGAATGGAAATGCCAGTTGGGTCTATCTCAAAAAGGATACCTTCACGAGTACGGGACAAGAAAACTATTCCTATGGCAATCACACCGAGGTCATGCCGGACGGCACCTGGTATTACTTCAATCGCATACTTATTAAAACCTATAACGCAGGCTGCCCGAATAATGACGGACTGGGCACCCAGGTAAGGAAGTCGACTGACAAAGGCGCTACGTGGTCCGCGCCGGTCACGATTATCGCTCCAACTGCCGGAACGGCGTATTCGTGTTATGCGACCGACGGAGACGCTTGGTACAATCCAACCGAGAACAAGTGGCACTATCTGTTCCAATGTTGGGATGGCGTAACCTCAAGAGGATGCGAACTCGAGCGTTCCGGCTCCGACCCGATGGGTTCTTTCACCATCCAGCCGACTGGCGGAAATCCAACAATTGATCCGGGAGAGCTTTGGAATTCCATCTGTAATGTCTCAACCGATGATTGTTCGACCTTAGCCGGCGGTCCCGGTAAAGTCGATGGTGAAGGGACCTACAATATCTTTAAGTTTGACGGCACCTATTATTGGGTGGCCTTCCATGGCTATGATGGCGTTAACGGCTACCAAGGGATCGCCAAGACGATAGATTTTCAGACTTGGATCGCCGGAGACGCGAGCCAAGGGGTGGCGAACGATGCCATTTTCGATCGCCTGGATTCCCAGAGCTGGCGCGAAAACTGGGACGGCGGCGTGTCGATCGGCGGCGGGAAAGGTGTCATCCTGCAGGAGGGCAGTTATTATTACAATTTGGTCGAAGCTGCCGATATTAATCTGTCATGTATGCCGAACCAAAACTGGAATTTCGGGCTTTATCGGAGCACCTCGCTTACGAGTACCAGTTGGACTCCGTTCCCGGCCGGTAATCCGATCGTATACTCTAGCAAGGCGGAGACCGGAGGTCAAAGCTATTGCCCTGCGGCCTATATGGGGATGTTCAAGGATCCGACCAACAATTTCATCTATTTGTCATACGGTCGGAGATCGGCGGATCCGAACTATGAAGGGGTATATTGGTATCGCTTGGAGAAGAGCAAAAATCTGTTAAAGAACAGCGATCTATGGACAGCAGATGCATCCAATTGGACTAAAGTAGTGAACAGTACGAACATGGTCGTCTATCGAGCGCCGAACAATTCTTGGGATGGAACGCAATACATGGAATTTAATTGTGGCGGTTCATGTACAGGGGCTAACAGTGTCTATCAAGATGTGACGATCCCCGGAGGGACTGCAGGCACGGTCCAATTCGGCGGGAAATTTATGGCCGTGGGAGGTGCGGATTCCATACTCTTGAGCGTCTATCAAATGGATCTCAATCATAACGTGTTGAAACAGGATCAACATCTGTTGTCTGTAGGCCCCAATTGGACCACCTTTGATAAATCGGGCAGCCTTCTGTCTAGTACCAGGATCTTGCGCTACCAGTTCTATTTCTATAATCCAAGTCTTAATTTCCGTGCCGATGATATGTATATGAAATATTAGGAGTGAATAGGGGCCGTACCGATGCATGATTCGGTTGGCCCCTTTCAAATATAGAAATGACAGGCAGCCTAACTTGCTGTAATTTATACTATAAATAAGGAGGAGGATTGTATGGCTATCTATTTTAATATTTCAATGCCTGTTATGGACTTTCTTACGGAGAGCCATAAAACAATGTTGCGTCATGGAGTTAAACTATATGCAGAAATATTCGTTGACGCACAGGGTGAACGTCAATATTCAGCTTTTGAAAGCAAAGAAATCGAATTGTTCGCCAGTTATTTTGACGATACTGCATATAATTCTTTTTTCTTTTCCTGCTACCCGATTCAAGATATCAAGCGATTGAATGAGTTTGGCTATTTTTTCGATGTAGCTAGTTCCGATTCTATTGAAGTGAATGGCGGTAGAGAAACCGATAAAAGTCGAGAACTTATACAGATGCGGATGATATCAAAGAATCCTAACAAACAAATCCAATCTTTCTATCGCGCATTGCAAAGAGATTTGAAGAAAATTTCAGGCTTGCAAAAGCATCCCCAAAAAAATTATTTCTACTTGCCAACGGAAAAAATAATAATTCCGGCCAACTCGCATTCACAGCACACAAGAGATAATTGGGAAGATTTTTGTCTTTCCAGAATGGAGAGCGTTAAATAATACTAGGCCGCTACGCAAAAAAGTAGGGGCTGTCATAAGCGCGGGGGCTGTCTCATAAGCGGAATTGTTTTAGATAATCGATAGACAAAAAAGGGGGATGTACTTCCCGGAGACCTAATCATGACCCACAACGTTTCCAATTTATCGGATATTAAACTTTTACGACGGTTCTATTTGCACACATGAGCTTACGCAGGGAAGTTTAGTCGGAAATTCGTACAACGCAGCTCGAACCAGGCTTAAACGGCGAACGTTTGTAGGAAAAACCGCACAAAGCAACTCGGCTCAGACTCAAACGACGAACATTTGTGGGAAAAATCGTATAAATCAACCAAGATCAGGGGTTGTATGCCGCTAAAGCGTCTTCGATAATTATACGAATAACTTCTGGGGATTATCTGGAAGTGTTGTGGGTCAAGCGTAGCCTGTAGACTGCCTCATACGCTCCTGAAATCACCTATTTACGGGTTTCCCCATTTCCATTTCAGGAGCGTATAGCATCGAAGAGAGGTACAGCCCCTTGGTTGGCTTAAGTGGCAGCCTCTAATTCTTCTATTGCGCGGTCAGGATTTGCGGACCTTCAGCCGTGACGGCGATCGTATGCTCGTATTGGGCGGCGAGCTTGCGGTCCAGCGTTCGCGCGGTCCAGCCGTCCGAATCGATCGTCATGTGGTAGGTGCCTTCGGTGATCATCGGCTCGATGGTGAACACCATGCCTTCTTTGATGCGGAGACCTTTGCCGGGCTTGCCGACATGCATATAGTTCGGCTCCTCGTGCAGGTTCCGGCCGATGCCGTGCGCGAGAAGATCGCGGACGACGCCAAAGCCGTTCGATTCGGCATGCCGCTGGATCGCGCTCGTCACGTCGCCGAGCCGATTGCCGGGCAGCGCCTGCGCGATGCCGAGGTCGAGGCATTCCTTAGTGACGCGCATCAGCTTCTCGGCCATCGGCGAGATTTTCCCTACTGCATAGCTCCAGGCCGAATCGCCGAGCCAGCCGTCGAGCTCCGCGACCGTGTCGATCGTCACAATATCGCCTTCCTCAAGCGGCTTATCGCTAGGGAAGCCATGCGCGATTACATCGTTGACGGAGGCACAGGTTGCATATCGATAGCCCTTGTAGCCTTTCGTGTAGGGCTTGGCGCCGTGCTTCAAGATAAGGTCCTCGAAGATGCGCTCGATCTCGTTTGTCGTGATTCCCGGTTTGATAAGAGGGGCGATCGTACGGTGGCATTCGGCCACCACTTGGCATGCTTTACGGATGGCTTCGATTTCATGTTTGCTTTTTAAGATGACCATGTTTGTATCAGGACTCCTTTGTAATAGCTTGCATCGCGAGCTTGGCGATTCGATCGGCGTCCAGCTCCGAAGTGCCCGCATAGTAATATAGCCCGCAGCAGCCGACCAGTACGGCAAGCAGATGGTCGACGCTGTCGTCTTCGCACTCGGAGATCGATTGGAGCGGAACGTAAAGCCGTTCCATAAACCTTCTCTTGGCGGGACGCCGATCTTTGTCAGGCAGGCCTACATAATGCTCCGCCGCCATTTTGTAGACGAGATATGCGCGGGCGTCCGACTGCCACAGCCGGAGCAGTGCCTTGCAATACGTCAACAGCTGCCTGTCATCCGGGCTGCCGCTGCTTGCCCATTCTGTCAGAGCTTGCTCGCATCGCTCGAAGCCGCTTCCCAACACATCTTCTATTAATAAATGCCTGTTGGGGTAATAGTGGTATACCGTGCCGTAACCGAGCTCGGCCTCCCGGGCGACGTCGCGAATATCAAAGCTTCCGCCTGTGCGGAAGTAGGCGCGCGCAGCGGCGTCCAGAATCTGTTCTCTGCGCTGCAGGCGGATGAGCTCGTTTTGTTCTTTGCTACGGGGGCACATAGGCGCGTGAACCTCCTTGTTTAGACCTGCAAATTTGTCGACATAAACATCGTAACTCATAAAGCATGGTTATGCAAATAGACCAACGCTACTTCCCGACGGATGACCAGTCGAGAGCCAGGAGGAGGAAACTAACGGAGTAGGACCAAATTCTCTTTTATATCCAGTATCAGTAAATGGTAAAATCAGCACATGACATAGCCAGAGAGCGGCATTATGCTTAAGTTTCATCGCGTTTCGACCCTAAATGGAATTACTTGCGCAGCCGATATTTATTTTAGACAGGCGATCCCGCCCTTTATCTGAAGGACATTCAAGAATACGTTAGCCTCTGGCATTCGCCGCATCCTTCGCAAGAGAAGGTTTGGCAGGGAGCAGGCGATAACTTCTATATGCTGACTGGGGAGCATTTGCCGTGGAGAGAACGTACGGTAGCTGAACCGGAGAAAGCTCCGGAAATTGAACCGGCGTCGCCCAAACCCCTAGCATCTGGAAAGCGTCAGCCCAAATGGCGGCAGGAGCTCTACCTATGGGGACTTGCGATACTGTCCGCAGCTCTCTTTTTTGCGGTCTATGTCAGTACCTCCAGCGGTGGCTTGGCGGTACTCGGCTTCCTCGTCCCTTCTCTGTTTATCGTATTGTGGACTAGGATTTCTAAAAAAACTCCCGCCATCTGCCGGAGGAGGCCACGACTCAGAAGAGGAGCAGTACTCCCTCGCATGCTGGGCTCAGGATTGAGTATTTCGTTGGGCATTCGCCTATAGCGGTGGATGGCTTGGAAACCGGCCCTTCGGACAATCAATCATTAGCGGATCGTATCCCATGGCTGCAAATCATGCAAGCGAAGGTGCTTTCATCTCATGAGGTTGAGCTCAAGATTTCTTCTCAAAATCCACCAGTCTCTAACGTACAACTTCATTTGAAGCTGGAGGAACAGCCGGCGGCCAAGGATATCGTACTAGCGGTTAATGCGATGGTATTGGCTCATAAAATGTCCAAGGCAGAATTAGGTGTTCAGGAGCGTGAACGATAAATGACCTATGAAGAAGTCATGCAGGCACTGGCCGGCATGGGCAGCGAGCAGACGAAAATGACTTATCTTCGTCATGGTGCGAAAGAACCATTCTTTGGCGTTAAGATCGGAGACATGAAGAAGCTCGTCAAGTATGTGAAAAAAGACCAAGCTCTCGCTCTGCAGTTGTATGATTCGGGCAACTACGATGCGATGTATCTAGCAGGCCTGAGCATTAATCCGAAAACGATCACCAGAAAACAGCTGCAGCAGTGGGTGGCAGGAGCCAATTGGCATGCGCCCGCCGAGTATACGGTAGCGAGAGTGGCTGCGGAAAGTCCTTATGCACGTGAGCTGGCGGTGGAGTGGATTGATTCGCCGGAGGAATTGGTTGCAGTGAGCGGATGGAGCACGTATGCCAATTATGTATCGATTGCGCCAGACGATGCGCTCGATATAGAGGAGATACGCGGTTATTTGACAAGAGCGCGCGATACCATCCATGACGAGCGCAACTGGGTCCGCTATGTTATGAATACTTTCGTTATTTCGGCGGGCGCATACGTTGAGCCGTTAACGGAGGAAGCGAAGGCAGTCGCCGAGGCGATCGGTAAAGTAGATGTAGATGTCGGCAATACGGCTTGCATTGTGCCGTTAGCAGCGGAATACATTGGCAAGATCGAGACGATGGGGCGAATCGGCAGCAAGAAAAAGACTTGTATTTGTTAACAGAATTGCCGGAAAACTTGCCGCCCTATGGAGCGGTTGTTCACGCAGAGTACACCGTTCGCGTGTACTCTCGAATAAGCGAATTATGGGAAGGAGCGCCGACTAAAGGCGTTCTTTTTTTATAGAAGAAAATATTTTTACTATTATTTTGTCAAAGAAATCGCTTAAATATTTTTGGACTAGAAAACCTACCACAGCAAAGAATAGTGAAATAACTATTATAAACGCAAATAGTTTCAGTCCTGTTTCTATAGCTTCCATTAGATATAACGCCTCCTTCACTTTACCATTATATACTCAACCCCAGGTTTTAACAGGGGGTTCCTTTTTGTTTTTGATGAAAGTAAGCGTTTTCATTGAAAATTGACAGATTGGTGTAGAATCCTGAATGTCGCTTGGAGGAAGGCTCGCCTAAAATGATTACAGTAATCCATCCGCAAATTATGAGGAGGATAAAATGATGAGATTTCGCGCTTTGATTCGCTCGCTAGTCGTTTTCCTGTTTTTGGCTTCGGTATTTAGCGTATTTCCAGCGCCATCGTCTTCTGTAAAAGCACAGGAAGTTTCCAAAATGGTTGTATTCGATTTGGACGAGTATAGTTCTGCGACGAATCGGGCGGATTGGTACGACTTAACCCTGTTTGTCGGTACCCTGCAAGGGATTGTTAACCAAGCCGGACCTAAGCTCTATATTCGCGACTATCAGCATGGCGTGCCGATCATGGGGATCACGAATGCAGAGATGGCCTCGATCGGGGATTACTGGTTTGAGAAGTTCCGTCAGCCCGGACAATGGTTAAGCGAGATGACTGTGATTGAGATCTCAAGTGTCGACGAATTGATTGCCGAGTTCGCTTCGGAACTGTCCGGCATCGTCGTCTGGGATCCGCGGATTGAATCCACAGTTAACGTCGCGACAACCATCGCCGGCATTGAACGGGCTCCGATCGTTATGGCTGGCGGAAGCCTGTATCATAAGATGACTTCGGCGCCTTACAATATGCCCGTCGTCATCGATTTGAACGGGCAATTTACCGGGGCAAACTCGAAAACCGACGCCTATATGTGGGCCAAAACCGCCTATCTGGATACGGGACGCGCTAACGCAGGCGTATTATCGTATGTGGAAGACGGCTTCATCCGGCATCCGGGAACGGGCGGGGCGCAAAACTACGCCATTGCCCGGGATTACGCGGTAAAGAATAAAGGGTTTGTATTCGACTTGTCCCCTTGGGGAACCGGGAAGCCGAACGATGCGCTTAACGAGACGCTCGGCCGAGACAAGGCAACTCTGGAAGCGATCCTGCAGTCGGCATACAACAATTACGGCGTCGAATGGCCGATCGAAGTTTTCGGCTTTTTCCCATGGTGGGGCAAATACAGCGATCTCCATGGAGAGGCCCATGACCCGGTGGCGGGAGAGTGGGAGATGATCAAACTGTTCTCTCAATACAATGCGCATCTGTCCAGCATCATGGATACGATCGGGTATTCCAATGCATCGTTTCATTCCTGGGCGCCGATCGGCATCGGCCTTTCCGGAGCCAAGGAAGCGCCGGCAAGGCCAACTCTCGCAAACAAGACGTATATCTTGTATTATATGGGCGACCATGACGGCGGAACGATTCATCAACTCATGCCGATGATGTGGGAGGACAAGCGGCGCGGTTCCATTCCGCTCGCTTGGGGCATCGTGCCGAACATGATGCGGGATTACCCGGATGTCGCCCAATATTTGTACGACACAGCTACGCCTAACGATTATTTTGTGGCCGGAGCGTCCGGAGCGGGTTATTTGGACCCGGGACTGGTACCGAATCTGGAGAAGTGGACACAGTGGAACGAATTGCTATTCGGGCGAACGGGGTATACGATGAACGGATTCCTGCTTAACGGTTCCGCCGGTGCGATCAGCAATACCGTAGAACAAGCATACGCCCGTTTCAGCGGCGACGGCTTGGCCGGCTATCCGGACAGTATCGCAGGGACGACTCCCGCCGTGCGGAACGGCAATATGATTGTCGTCGAGAATACGTTAGGAACGACCAGCAACTATAATGTAGACGCTGCGGCCAATCAAATCGTAGCCGCGGCAGCATCTATGCCGAATATCGGAAATCAGCCGAATTTCATCCATGTTCGATCTTCTTTCGCCTTTCCCAGATTCATTGAGGCGGTCCATAAGCGAATTCAGGAGCTGCAATCGGGCTACAACTTTGAAGCGATCGATCCATTTTCGTATTTCTCCCTGGCGCGGCAGAGCGTGAGTCCACAGGCGGACGACGGTATCGTGCTGGCTGTTGACACGCCAAAAAAGATGGTAGCGGGACAGACATACGACGTGGAGATAAGGGTTCGCAATATCGGCAGCAATACCTGGTCGCCGGAAGGATTCTATCGCCTTTCCGATACCGCGAACAATCATTTTATCTGGTCGAACTTGAACGGCGGATACTCGCTGGGTCTGGGCAACCAACGGGTATTTCTTTCCCCCGGCGACAGCATAGCTCCTCAAGCGACGACAACGTTTAAATTTTCCGTAACGGCGCCTTCAACGGCCGGTACCTATACGTTGGCTCACCGGCTGGTCAGGGATGGCGTTGCATTTCTCGGGGCGGAGTTTGCGCAACCGATTGAGGTTGTGAATGCAACAGGCAACCAGGCGATCATCACTTCGGTGAGCGTTCCGGACGTGATGACGGAGGGGACGACGGAGACGGTGGCCGTTACCGTCAAGAACGTCGGAAACACAACCTGGACGAGAGCCAATAGCTACCGACTCGGCACCTTCAGAGAAGGCCTCCCCCATAAATATTGGATGGCCAACCGAGTAGACTGGACGAACTTCGAAAACGGCGGAGCAAGCGGCTTAGACTCTACTTATCGAGCCTATCTCTCCGATACCGATTCAATTGCCCCCGGCCAGAGCAAGACGTTCAATTTCAGCGTTCAAGCGCCTTCAAAGCGGGGCAGCTTTGTGTTCTCCGGCCGCATGGTGCGGGATGGGGTTGAGTACTTCGGTCCTGCCTTCGAGAAAGAGATTCAGGTCGTTCCGTCCGGTAGATCGGGCTTCGCCTTCACGCTCATTGGCTCAACCGTGCCCCAATATATGAAGGCTGGGGCCAAGCAGCTCGTATCGATCAGCTTGAAAAACACAGGGACGCAAGCCTGGACAGCCGGCGCGAATTATCGATTGGGAGCCGCATCGGGCAACCAGTTCGAATTTAGCGATTTCCAGAATGGCGGCAGCAGCGCCGGGATCGTCAACCAACGCGCTTATTTACGTGCCGGGGATGCGATCGCCGAGGAGAAAGCCACGACCTTCACCTTTGCGTTGAACGCACCGTCCGCGGCAGGAACCTACACGGTTGCGGTTGATATGGTTCATGACGGCGTCGCCTGGGCCGGACATCCGCTCACATTCCAGATTCAAGTCGCCGATACGGATGACTCAAGTATCCTCAGTCACAACGTCCCCAATACTATGAATGCGGGCGCGGGTTATTCTATCCGGGTTGAAGCGTTTAACGAAGGTGTAAACGAGTGGAAGAAGTCCTCGTTATATCGACTGGCGACGCTGACGAACAACGATTTTAAGATTGTGAATTCAAGGGACGGCGGAGAGGGCACAGCTGCGAACAACCAGCGGGTATACTTAAACGGGGAAGATGTCATGGGTATCGGCCAGCGCAAGCAATTCGATTTTACGATCGTCGCGCCGTCGACGCCCGGCAGCTACATGTTGGAGTTGCGCATGGTGCATGACGGAGTCGCCTTCTTCGGCGATACGTTGACAATACCGATTACGGTTACGACGGGGTATTCGCAGCGCGTCAACGTTGGCGGAGGAGCCTATACCGATTCGAACGGCAACGCATGGTCAGCGGATGCTGCCTATTCTTCGAGCACTGGTTGGGGGTATGTCGGCACGACAACCACCGACAGCACGACGGCTGCGATCGTATCCAGGGATTCAAGCTCGGCACTGGACGTCCAATTGTTTAAGACAGCCCGCAAAGGATCTGAATTTGCTTATCGATTTGACGTCGCCAACGGCAAATATCGCGTGACTCTCGGTTTTGCGGAGCTGGTCAAAACAGCACAAGACCAAAGGCTGTTCAGAGTGGAAGCGGAGGGGCAGCGATTGATCTCGGGATACGACATGTTCAAAATTCTTCGCGGCCGCTTCTTCAGTTTCCCTTATTCATTTGAGGTAGCTGTGACGGACGGACAATTGAATTTGAACTTCGCGGGTCAAGTCGATCAAGCGTCGGTAAATGCGATCTGGGTGGAACGTATACAGTAACGAATGGCTAAAACAGCCGACCCTCAGGTTCCCGTGGGTCGGCTTTTTCTGTGTTGGGGCAGAATATTTACGGGGGGACACTTTGTATTGAATGTTTAATTACTTTTTTATTGTAACTATCTTGACTAGTTGCTATTCTGTATTGTAGAATTACTTACATAAAGTAACTAACTATTTAATATACAGTTACTTCGCGAAAATTCGCTCTAGACCAGCTGATTTTCGCTTCAAATAACAAAATTAGCGGAGGTGACAAATGAACTTCCATCGCAAGCCTTACACGTACATCGGTCAAGTCAATCTCAAAGTAACGGATCTGAACCGTTCTCTGGAATTTTACCAACAGATCATCGGTTTCCAGGTACTCAATCAGACCGAGAAATCCGCAGAGTTAACCGCCGACGGAAGGACCGTCCTGTTAACGATCGAGCAGCCGGATGGCGTTGTAGCCAAACAAGGAAGAACAACCGGGCTGTATCATTTCGCCTTGCTTCTTCCTTCGCGCTCCGATCTGGCGCAGTTTGTCGTGCATCTTTCCGAACGGAACATCCCGATCGGTTCGGCCGATCATCTGGTCAGCGAGGCGCTGTACTTGTCGGACCCGGACGGGAACGGGATTGAAGTCTATCGGGATCGCGATCCTTCTGAGTGGACATGGAATAACGACGAGGTAGCGATGTCTACGGACCCATTGGATTTCCGAGGTCTGCTTGCGGGCGTAAGAGAGCGGACCTGGAACGGTCTGCCGTCCGATACCGTCATGGGTCATATCCATTTGCACGTTTCCGATTTGAACCAAGTCAAACCATTCTATCTTGAGGGACTCGGGTTTGAGCTAATTTTACGCTTCGGCGGGCAAGCGCTGTTTATTGCCAACGGCAAGTACCATCACCATATCGGTCTTAATACATGGAACGGGGTTGGCGCGCCCCAACCGTCTGCAAACAGCGTCGGCCTTAAAGCGTATACCGTCGTCTATCCGAACGTCGAGGCTCGGGCGCAAGCCGTTGCGAATTTACAACGGATCGGCGCCTCCGTATCGGAAGAGGGCGAAGAGTTCCTGACTGCCGACCCGTCGGGAAATCGCATTCGCTTAGTGATTTAACCAAGGTAAGGGATTCGGAAAGAAACAAGCAAATCAGGGCAACATAATAGGTGGTGCGAGAACATGGGATTGTGGGATAAATTATTCGGAAAAACAACCAGGGAGGGTCATGGGATGACTAAGCTTAATATCGGAATTATTTTAGGAAGCACGCGCGAAGGGCGCGTAAGTCCGCAAGTAGGGGAATGGGTAAAGGGGATCGCCGATAAACGCGGGGATGCGAATTACGAGATTGTGGATATCGCCGATTTTAAATTACCGTTCTTAGGTACAACCGATGGTACGGAACCGGGGATTGCAGCCTGGAATGGGAAGCTTGCAAGCTTGGACGGCTTCGTATTTATCGTGCAAGAATACAATCACAGCATTACGGGCGCATTAAAGAACGCGCTCGACTTCGCCCGGGATGCATGGAACAACAAATCGGCGGGAATCGTAAGTTACGGATCGACGGGCGGAGCTCGCGCGGCCGAACATCTGCGAGGAATTATGGGCGAATTAATGATTGCGGACGTTCGCGTGCATCCGACACTCTCCTTGTTTACGGACTTCGAGAACGGCACAGTGTTCAAACCGAATGATCTGCACCTTAACAACGTTAATGCGATGCTTGATCAAGTCATCTCCTGGGGCGGCGCTCTGAAAACATTGAGATAAAAGTCATGAAATAAAGGGCTGTCCCTTAAGCCAAGTCGCTGAAAGGATCAACCCACAAAGTAAGGGGTATTTACCTCCTGTAGATTGCCTCATACGCTCCCGAAATTACTCTGTAACGGGTTTACCCATTCAGATTTCGGGAGCGTATCGCATCGAAAGGAGGTACATACCTCTTTAAACTTTAGTATGGATCATCTTGGAGAGCAACTTGAAGCGTTTATGGGACGTTCTCTTTCTCAAGCCTTGTATTTCCCGTCCTTGACATGATCACAAAAGTGAAATAGACTAATGATGCAAGTAAGTACTTGCATTAAGACGGGGTGGAATAATGAGCAACAATCAAAGCACCGGCGATAAAATCCTGCTAGCGGCAATCGATCTCATGGCTGACAAGGGATACGATTCTACAACGACCAAGGAAATCGCTAGCGCGGCCGGCGTAAATGAAGTCACGTTATTTCGCCATTTCGGCACGAAACAGAAGCTCCTTCAGGCCGCGGTTAGCCGCTACCATTATGCCGAAGAGATGACGAAGCTTTTTAACGGAACGCTGAAGGGGGAGCTGCATTCAGACCTCCTCACGATCAGTAGAACGTATCACAAGATCATGAATCGAAACCGAAAATTATTGTTAATCGTTCAGAAGGGGGGAAGCAATCTTCCTGAGGAAGTCTATGAGGAGGCCGGGCGCCACCCGCAACAGCTGAAAAATCTGTTAACGAAATATTTGATCGACATGTCGGATCAACATAAGGTGTTGAAGACGTCGAATCCCGAAATGCAGGCTTTATCTTTCATGTGGATGAATCGCGGCGCATTCAACGGCAACCTAAACGAAGAAAGATTGAACGAGTTTATCGAGGAAAGCGTACGGTTATTCGCTAGGGCTTTAACTCCCTAGTTTTTTATTCCCCATATTGCAAGTATGTACTTGCATACATTCACTAAAAGAGGTGTCTAAACATGAATTCCGATTCGCGTCAGCAAAAAGGCCCGGTATTAATGCGTCTAATGATGTTTACGGTTATGGTCTCGTCGATGAGCGCTCTTATGTTTAACGTTGTGCTTCCGCAAATAAGCGAGGAATTTCACCTTAATCTTGCCGAGGCGAGTTGGCTGTCCTCCGCCTATACGTTAATCTATGCATTCGGAACCGTGGTTTACGGGAAGCTGGCGGACAGATTCCAACTGAAGAGTCTTCTGACGTTCGGTCTATCGCTGTTTGCGGCGGGGTCGCTCATTGGACTCGTTTCTCACAGCTTTTGGATGGCTCTCCTCGGAAGGTGTTTGCAATCCGCGGGAGCCTCGGCTGTTCCTGCCATTGCGCTGATTATCCCTATACGGTATTTTGCGCCGGAGAAGAGAGGTTCGGCCTTAAGCATGACAGCCGTGGGGCTTGCGCTTGGAGGCGCTCTTGCGCCCGTCATATCCGCGATTGTCGTCAGCTTTGCGAACTGGAGGTGGCTATTCCTGCCCTCTCTGTTGATTCTGCTGCTGCTTCCGTTTTATAGAAAATATCTGGAATACGAAACGAAGGAAGCTCCTCGTAAATTCGATTGGCTGGGCGGAAGCCTGCTTGCCGTTACCCTATCGCTTCTTTTACTTGGGGTCACCAACCGAAACTGGATGATCGCGGTTGCCGGATTAGCGGCATTAATCCTCTTCATCGTGCGCATCCGAACGGCTAAAGAAGCTTTTATCCAACCGCGATTGTTCCATAACAAGCAGTATGCCGTCGGACTGGCGCTGGCTTTTCTCATCAGCGGCATAGGTATATCTTTATTTTTCTTAACTCCGATTCTGCTTTCCGAAGTTTATCGTCTGGATGTCAAATGGATCGGATTCGCCATGGTTCCCGCGGCGGTAGCCTCCTCGATTCTGGGAAGAAAAGGCGGGAAGCTGGCGGATCTGAAAGGAAATGCATTTCTGTTCTCTGTAGCTTCCGGATCTTTAATCGTTTGTTTTGCTTTATTGTCCGTCTTTACGGGGATTTCTCCGTTATGGATTTCGCTTTTTCTGGTCTTCGGCAATGTGGGCCAATCCTTCATCCAGGTCGCCATGTCCAATTCGATATCGCGATCGTTGCCGAAGGACCAGATTGGCGTAGGCATGGGGCTGTTCTCGATGGCCGGCTTCATTGCCCAAGGAATGGCTGCAGGCGTCTACGGCATGATCGTGGCGCAGGGTTCGTCTTTCCAATGGAATCCGCTTCATGTCGATCCGGGCAGCGATCATCTATTCAGCAACATTTATCTCGTTCTTGCTGCCCTGCACATAGGAATCTTCTGGTTCTACCGCTTGAAATTCCGTGCAAAGATTTCAAGCGTTGCGATAGAACAATGAATTTGTAACCGATATGAACGGCGAATTTGCGATGGAGGAGAGCTGTATAGTGCAAATAGTATAAAGATTATGTAGAAAATTACATTCATTAATGGAAGCTATTTTTTTATTCTATAGGTATTTAGTGGAAAATGTCCGTATTCGAATTGTGGGGGCCGACTCTATGATTTCGGAAATTTCTATTGTACCTATTCAATCATCTTATAGCCTCGACAATCGCATCATTACCGCTGCAGTTCTGAACGAAGAACCTTTGGTTATGAAATTCGAGCAAGTATTGAGCGATGACGAATGCCAAGCCTTAATCGAATCGGCTTCGTCTCGTTTGACGAGATCGAAATTAGCAAACAAAGAAGTCAGCCAAATACGCACGAGCAGCAGCATGTTTTTTGACGCAAACGAAAGTCCGTTCATTGTTGCGATTGAAAACCGTATTGCGAGTTTGATGCATGTACCTCGTTCTCACAGTGAAGGATTACAAATCCTGCATTACGAGCCCGGGCAAGAATTTAAGCCGCATCACGACTATTTCGGACCCCATCATCCCTCTAGTCGCAACAATCGAATAAGCACGTTGATCATGTACTTGAACGATGTGGAAGAGGGAGGAGAAACCACTTTTCCTCGCTTAGGGATTGCTGTTACACCGACAAAAGGCTCCGCCTTATACTTCGAATACTTCTATGACGATCCCCGAATCAATGAACTAACGCTGCATAGCGGCGAACCCGTTATCCGAGGCGTTAAATGGGTAGCTACGCAATGGATGCACAGGCAACCTATATAGACTCTACGCATGAATAGGTCGACCAGAGAAATTCTGGTTGGCCTATTTTTATACACTGCGCTCTGCGCTTTTAAAACGCTGATCGGACAATCCGTACAGTTGACTGATATTTGGATTACCTTTTATTCTGATAATATAGATCACCGCTCGTTGGTAGTTTACAACGGAACAAGGCTTTACTCTAGATGATCTGTAACCTCAACATAAGAAGTGGAGATGCTGTCATGATGCTGCGCCTGGACGAGCACATCCGACTGTGGGACATGGCCCGTATCCGGCATATTGAAGTTCGTAAGATTACCCTGAAACCCGGAGAGCGCGATTCATTCACCTTCCGATCAGGCAGTTTCCTCTGCATAAGTAAAGGCAATGCCTTGATTATATTGAATCGGCGCACCTATTCGGCGAATAACCTGCAAATTTTTCATATGCCGAATAAAAGCTATTGCGAAGTGAACGCAGGGGTGGAAGGAGTGGAGTACAATATCGTGGACTACGAGGCCGACCTGGGGGAGTCTCTATCCCACGATCTGTTATCCTTGCTGGACAAATGGAATCCTTTCGATTCAGTCTACTATGCGGTTCCTTATCAACCGGTGATCCTCTATGATCTTCTCACGAATATGCTTGAATTAAGCAAGCTCCCGCAACAAGCGGTATCCTTGCAGCTAAAAGGAGTTTTCTACCAATGGCTGTCTCAGGTCATCGAGCAATATCATTCCGGGCCTCCGTCGTCCCTAACGGCAAGTCCGGCCGACTTGGTCACAATGACTCTGGAGTATATGCTTAAGCATTATTCCGAGCCTCATACGCTGGATACGCTGGCGCTTGCGGTTAACAGAAGCCCCGGCTATCTGTCGAACTGTTTCAAACAGGTCCTCAATCGCGGTCCGATCGATTGTCTCATTCGCTTGCGGATTAACAAGGCATGCGCGTTACTCGCCGAAACCAAGCTTCCGCTGCGTACGATCGCAGCTGCGATTGGATATCAGGATACTTACTACTTCAGCAATGCCTTTAAAAAACACAAGGGGATATCCCCGCAGCGTTATCGCAAGCTCCTCGAAGAGGAGGATGTTACATTATCTGCAGGGAGAAATTCCATTGTTGCCCCCGAGCAGTCGTGCTATATTCCTATTTGTGATAATGAGAATCATTGTCAATATAGGAATGGAGGGTCTACAAACATGTTCAAACATTCAATGAAGGTACCGACCAGCCTGTTGCTGGCTTTTGGTCTGCTTCTTGGAGGTTGCAGCACCAACGCCGTTAACGATGCCACACCCAGCGCTTCTCTAAGCGCATCCCCGTCCCAGCCGGTTCCAGAAGCGACCGGCTCTGCGAGCAGCGATACTTCCAGTCAATCAAATACGCGGCTTGTCGCAACGCCGTCGGGAGAGCTTGAGGTTCCGACCGATCCCCAGCGAGTCGTTACCGATTTCTATCTGGGCTATTTGTTGGCATTGAATGTCAAGCCTGTGGGAACCAATCGTATGTTTTTGGAAAATCCTTATTTGGAGGATCAAGTAGCGGGCATCGTTGACATATCCGATAACTTGGAGGCGATCGTGGCACTCAATCCCGATCTTATTGTGACAGGGGATGCCAACAAATATGAAGCCTATTCCAAGATCGCCCCTACCTTCTTCCTTGAAAATAACTCCAATGTCCGCGAACAAGTGGAAAAATTGGGCGAGGTTCTAGGCAAACAGTCGGAAGCTTCGGCCTGGCTGTCGATGTTCGAGGAGAAACTGGCTCGAGCGAAGGAAAGAGTGGGGGCCCACATCAAAGAAGGGGAGACGGTCACTGTATTTGACGGAGGCATCCTCAAGGAAATCACGCTTTACGGAAGCGCCTATACCGGCAAAACCATTCACGGAGAACTGGGTATGCCGATGAATGAGAATGTCATACAGAACATTGATCCGAAGGTGGGCTGGCTGAGCATTTCCAGCGAAGTGGTGGACAAGTATGCCGGAGACCATATTTTCATGGCGGTGAATGCCAAGACCGAGACGTTCGATTATGCCAACGACTCAATCTGGGGAACATTGCCTGCAGTCAAAAACAATGAATTATACGAGATCGACGGGTATCGCTTCTATTTCTCCGATCCAATCTCAGTAATGGGACAAATCGAGGATATTGCCGACATGATGGACGAGCGGGCGCAGGCAAATGCCGCGCGATGATAGTTAGATTGACAATAGGGGAACGGTAGAAGTCATAGGCTTTGAGTTCATTATAATTAATCTTTCCCTTTATTGTGAGTCAACTCTATGTTATGATTCTGTTGCTCTAAAAATTAATCGTAACGAGGTGAGGACAATGAAAACAAAAACAAAATATACGTCCTATCCTCATATTGCTTTTTAGTTGTTTTTTACGGATACATTAGGCTCTGAGGGGAGGATTCACCCTCAGGGCTTTTATATTTAGGCAGAAGAAACGTTTAGGTTTTCTTGCCGGTCTATGACAGCCACTTATGGAGTGGCTGTTATTTTTTTATTAGGGGGGTGATCCGGTGATCCGCTTCGGCGTTGCTTGTTCCAAAAGATAAGGGGCCTCCTTCTTCGGTACCGTTTCCCGTTGTTCCCCGCTTTCCAAATACGAAAGGATGATGCTTTATTAAAAGACTCGCTCAATATTTTCGCTCCTTACAAGCTGGACAGTCATCTTACAATATGATTTATGAAGGTTCTTACTATGATGAAGGGGGGACGATAAGTGATCCAACCTATTGGCATAATGATGTTGCCTATTACATTGAACGGACACATAAACTCACACTCGATATCCCCTGTATCACCATAAAAATACCTTTTGACCGTCTCGGCTTAGATGAAAATAGGGATCAGGTTGTTCTTTCAGATTTTGCCTTAAGAGAATGGGTTAGTCATATTGAGGCATTAAATGAATTGATTTATAACCGGTCGCGTTCAAGTAAAGAAAACGGTGCTTTTTATTGTTTTCGTCCAACCAACGTGGTGTTGCAACGTAATGCAGCCTTTGTCGAGATCATCTCGGAAAAATGGTATCTATGCCTAATGATTACAGTTCAACTTCCCTATAAGAATAATGATAAAGCTATGCGCATGCTCTGCAAAATGCTTCCAAAAGAAGTGGAGGAGTTGATAGTCAACTTTGATCTTGGCAAATTAAATGCTGCCTATGAGTTGGCTAAAAAACAAAATAGGATACGCGAATAGCTGAAATCCAGTAATTATTGTGCGTTTATTGCGAATGGCAGCATTTTTCCAAGAAATACAAACAACAACGGACCACTCGAAGGTGCCTTTCCTTTTGCATCCCCGGAAGATGTTGAAGTTGAAATTTGCGGATTGCGAGGGATGGGAATCAAACAGGGCGTAACGGTCATCACGGGCGGTGGTTACTCGGGTAAAAGCACCTTGTTGGATGCGCTAAATTCGGGAATTTACAATCACTGTATAGGCGACGGACGAGAATTTGTAATTACGGATCAAAGTGCAATGGAAATATCCGCAGAGGAAGGCCGGTCCATAAAAAACATCAATATTACCCCATTCATAAAATGGATACCCCATAGTTCGACTGAATCGTTTTCGACGGACTACGCCTCAGGTTCCACATCTCAAGCCGCAAATATAATGGAGGCAATCAACTACGGGTGTAAGCTTCTTCTTATTGATGAAGACAGAAGTGCGACGAATTTCATGATTCAAGACATCAAAATGCGTTCTTTGATCAAGCATGAGCCCATTACACCTTTTACGGAGCGTGTCAGGGAGCTTTATGAGGCTGTTGGCGTATCTTCCGTTCTTGTTATTGGAGGTAGCGGTGAATTTTTGTCGGTTGCCGATCAAATCATTCTGATGGACAATTTTGTGCCACAAAACGCAACCCAGGAAGCAAAAAAATTATGTGAACACGACGAACCGCGCGAACGTATTCCCTTTGCAAAATGGGAGATAGAGAGAAAAATAACCACCGATCACTTTTCGAGCTATCCGAGCGGCAGTGGAAGAGAAAAGCTGAAAGTTTCAACCATGGGGTACATCCTGATTGGTGATGAACAAATTGATATCAGAGGGCTTTATAATATGACATCACCCGCCCAGCTTGCAGCTATTGCCTTTTTAATTCGCAAAATCGCCATAAGCAATCAGGATCGCCTCATCGTTCTTCATGAAAAAATCAAAAAAGGTCTCGAAGATATGGAGAGAGAAGGAGTGGATATGGTATTTTCCTCCTCTTTTCCCGGTTTCGAAAGATGGCTTGAATTACCAAGAATTAATGAAGTATTATCTGTCATAAACCGAATGAAGCATTTGAATTTTATTTAGCGTGAGCAGTCTGAACGCCTCTAAAGGCCAAGAATTTATTAGACGTTTAAGGGAGATAGAAAATGAATGTTTATTTGGCAGAAGTGACGCCCGGTAATTTCGATCAGATTATTAATTTGAAATCCAGTATTGAACAAGAGCAAATGATTCAAATTTTTGAAAGATGGGTGGGGTCGAATGCTTTCTTCCTTGCTGTTTGTCAAGTTTACAAATTCACTCCAAAGGCAATATATGACTCTGAGACCTTAATCGGTTTTACTTGTCATGGATATAATCCAGAAACCGAACGCTTTCAATTAATAAGTATTATGCTTGGTCATCAGTATCAAGGCAAAGGTTATGGAACAGCAAGCCTTAAATTAGTTGTTGAAGATATGAAAAAACAATATGATTGCAAGGAAATCTATCTCACAGTCATTCATGATAACCATCCTGCAATTAAAGCATATGAAAAAATAGGATTTTTTCCAACGGGAGAAATTGAAAAAGCTTTTCATGAAGAACATGTATTTAAATTAATTTTAGAAGAATAGAGGAATCACGATAAGTAGAATAGCACTGGTCTATCGCGCAGTCTCGTATTCAAGTAAATGCGCTTCTGGGGGTACTTCGCTTTTATGATCTGAAACAGGAGGTAGCACATGAGTTCTATTCTTAAGGTTATAGAAAAGCTAAAGTTGAACGCTTTAAACATTGAAGACGTTCCAGAATCATTTAGTTCAGATGTATACAAACTTACTCTTGCCTGTGGAGAAACCGTTTTTGTAAAAATCCCATTTAACAAGGATAAATTATTCCGTGAATTTCAGATGCTTGAAACATTAAAGGATATAATACCTGTTCCTAAGGTATTGGACATTTGGTACGGGGATGAAAGTACGACTGGGGCATTGCTTCTTTCGTCAATTCAAGGTATGCCGTGTACAGGAGAAGTTGATAAAAAACTCTCTTATGAAATTGGCGTGTATCTTGCTATGCTCCATGAAGTTAGAACCCCCGGGTATGGTTACCATGTAACCGATGGTTTTAAGCAACTTGACCAAAATAATTGGAGAATGCATATCAAAAGGAATTTTGAAAAGTGGAAAGAGCCATGTAAACAGATTCTCGACTCAAAATTTCAATCGATTCGACCTATGTTGGCTCTGGAAAAAGTGCTGCCTTTTTATGATTTTTACGATGCTTTCTGCGCAGTTGTTTGGTGTAAAAACAGAGGAATTGAAAAAAATCAAACTTTCCTTCAGGAAAATATTGTTACCTTAAGGAATACGGTGGGCTATTGAAGCGGATTGAAGAGAAAAATAGAGAATAGTTTTTTTAAAACAAACACATGTCCATAAAGCTCTTATTCCCTTAATCTATTTTTGAAAGCGCTTCATAGATCATACAGGGAGGATAAGTTAGCGATGAAAAGAAAAGCAACGCTATTAACGGCTTCGATGGTCCTGTTTTTTTCAATGGTTGCGGGGCAGTTGATGATTTCGGTTCCGAGAGCGCACGCCGCCTATACTACCGAATCGTGGAAAGCGGTAGACATTACCTTGCACAGCTCGAAGAGCTACGCCAATCCTTATATGGACGTGGAGTTAAATGCCACGTTTGTCGGACCCGGAGGAGTAAGCCTGACCTTGCCCGGTTTTTGGGATGGCGGGAATACGTGGAAAATTCGCTTCGCGCCTACGATTGCCGGGAATTGGTCGTTTACGACCGCCTCTTCCGATCCGACGGATACGGGGCTGCACGGACAAACCGGGACTGTACAGAGTCAACCGTATTCCGGCTCCTTAAGCATCTACAAACATGGATTCTTAAAGTCGGATTTGTCCAATCGCTTCCTGACCTACAACGACGGGACTCCTTTTTATTGGCTGGCGGACACCCATTGGATGGGGCTGTCTTATCGGGAAAGATGGGATGCCTCCAACGATTCGAGATGGCCTTCTCAATATAAGGGAATGGTGGACAAACGGGTTAAACAAGGCTATTCGGTCTACCAGATGAACTTTTTCGCTTTCGAACAGGGCGACGTAAGTTCAAGCGGGACTTACAATGAAGGCGGTCATGTATGGAACTACAACCGAGTCGACGCCAACGCATCGAGCTTTATTACCTCCAGCAGCCTGTACGACAGTTACGTGGCTCATCCTTCCAAAGCTCTGGACGACCGGGAAGGGACGATGTGGAAGGCCGACTCGAACGTTTATCCGCAGTGGCTATCCATCGATCTTAAAGCGAATACGGCGATTAGCTCAATCGAAACCTTATTCGGGGAAAACGACGTTTGGAATTACAAAATCGAAGGCTCCGCGGATAACGTCTCTTATACAACGATAATAGACCGCACGGCCGGAGCAGCGGGAGATTCCTTCACCGATTCCGTAACGGCGACGGCCAGGTACGTGCGGATTTCGATTATGGGAGCGGCGGGAGGAAGCGTTCCGTCCATCCGGGAATTCAAGGTACGCAGCGCGACGAACGACCTGTTGAACTGGAACGGTTTCGCTTCGGACCTAAACCCTGGCTTCTGGCAAAATAGCGATCTTCGCATTCAGTATGCCGTGGATCAGGGACTGGTCGTGGCGCTTGGCATCGATTGGGGGCGTCTTCTGGACAGCGGCAACGAAGAGGATTATAAGAGGATGGCCCGATATATCGTCGCCAGGTACGGCGCTTATCCGACGGTCTGGACGGGCGGCGGAGAATACGGCCAAGGAAGCGCGGCCAGTTGGAAAAGCGTGCTCGATTACACTTACTCGATAGACGCATACAAGAGGGCCAATACGCTTCATAACGATTACACGAACACGATTGCGTTTCGCGATGACGACGCCTATCATTTCGATTTTCTGCAGAGTGGACACGGGGCGTTACGGGACAAGAGCTATTGGCTGGAGCATTACAATGCGACGCCGACCAAGGTCGTCATCGAAGGCGAAGCCAATTACGAGAATATTAACGGAATTCCGTCCTCTTACACGAGGGAAACGGCATGGAATGCGAATATGGCGGGCAGCGCGGGCTTCTCCTACGGCGCCGAAGGATTATGGCAGGCCACTTGGGACAGCTCCGATACCTGGCAAGTGTGGGGCGGGGATCCGACTCCTTGGAACTTGGCCATCGACAAGCCGGCCGGAGAACAGATGCGGTATATGAAGGATTTCTTCGAAGCCGCCAATTGGTGGACGCTGGAACCGAATGCTTCCGCGATTTCTTGGAGCGGCGCTCCTCCCGGAACCCAAAGCCCAGCCGTCAAAACGAACTCGGATCGCTCGACGGTCGTGGCGTACTTGCCTTCGGCTATAACGACCTACAGCGGGATTCTGAACGGATTAAACGCTGCGGACACCTATTCGGCAAAATGGTTAAATCCGCGTACCGGAAAATATACGACGATCAGCCCGGGATTCTCCCCGAACGCGTCGGGGCAATGGAGCATTCCCGTCCAACCCTCCGCGGAAGATTGGACGTTATGGGTGTCCAAGGTCACGAATGCGGCGAACCCTCCCGTGATGAGCACGGGCGGAGGCACTTACGATTCGATGCTTGGCGTAGCGATGACATCGACAACTAGCGGCGCAACGATTCACTACACGACCGACGGAACGACGCCGACGACGGCAAGTCCGATCTACACAAGTCCGTTGCTCATCACGTCGCCTTCGCCGGAGACCCTTGTCCTGAAAGCCATTGCGGTAAAGAGCGGGATGGCAAGCAGTCCGCAATCGATCGAGTACTACAAGCTCTTGTCGGAGAATGCAGCTCTTAACCGTACCTACAGCAGCTCATCGCAATACGATGCCAACCAGACTGCCGCCAAAGCCTTCGACGGCGCGGCCACTAACTGGCAAGCGGCATCGGGACGTTACGCCAATGAATGGCTGCAAGTCGATTTCGGAGGCCAAACGACCTTTAACACCGCCGTCATAAGCGAATACGGGAACCGTACGACGGGATTCCGGATCGAATACTGGAACGGATCGGGGTGGGCCGCGGCCTATACCGGAACGACTATCGGCGACTACGGCTCTCCTCTGACGGTTACTTTCCCGTCCGTAACCGCGAGTAAAGCAAGGCTCTATTTTACGGGCGGCACGGGTTTCCAGCCTATTATTTACGAACTGGAGCTCATAAATCGAAACCACGCCAGCCATAAGCCGACATCGAGTTATGCCAGCTCATCGCAATACGATGCCGGTCAATCCGCCGATCGCGCGTTTGACGGGTCGCTGGCCACCAACTGGCAGGCAGGCTATCATTTGTTCTCGGGGCAATGGCTTTCGGTGGACTTCGGACAACCGGTAACTTTCAGCAAAGCGGTCATGACGGAATACGGAAACCGCACGACAGGCTACCGAATCGACTATTGGAACGGCTCCGCATGGGCGACGGCCTATACGGGAACGACCATCGGCGATGCGAATACGCCAAGAACCGTTACTTTCCCCGCGGTCACGGGAAGCAAAGCCCGACTCTATTTTACTTCCGGGACGGAGCAGCCTATCATCTACGAGCTTGCGATCTATTAAAACGAAATCGGAATAAGGGGGAAGCCGACGAATGAATAGAAGTAGAAGATGGCCGGTCCAAATCGCGGCGTGCTTGCTTGCGATCGCACTGTGGCTCGGAGCGACCGCTCCGGAGAGTTTCGCGAGCTCGTCGCCTTCGGGTCTGAAGGTCGAGCAGTGGAAGGTCGCGGAAATTAAATTGACCAGTAAAAAAAGCTATGCGGACCCGTTCAAGGACGTTGAAGTAACGGCGGTCTTCGTAGGTCCGGATCGTACGGTCATCACCCGCCCCGCCTATTGGGACGGCGGGAATACATGGAAGATCCGGTTCGCGCCGACCCGACCTGGGACGTGGACCTATCGGATTACCGCTTCCGATCCGTCCGATAAAGGGCTTCACGGTCAGACCGGCAAAGTGCTGAGTCAAAAATACAAAGGCGATCTGGCGATTTACAAGCACGGATTTCTGAAGGTCGGCGACGGCGGCAAGTATTTGAGTTATGCGGACGGCACTCCGTTCTTTTACTTAGGGGACACGCATTGGATCCTGCCTCATGAGCGATTCTCGTCGTCCAACGCCCCCGGAGTGGCTTCTCAGTTCAAGTACACGGTCGATAAACGCAAAAACCAAGGATTTACCGTATACCAATCGGAGCCGATCTGGCAACCGCACGGCGGAACGCACGACGGAGCGGACGAGGAGAAAACGGCGAATTTAAGCGACGGCTTTACCGCGGCCGATTTGGAGGGCTTTCGAAATCTGGACCGCAAGTTCAAATATATCGCGGACAACGGACTCGTTCATGCGAACGCGCAAGTGACCTGGGCGCTGGACCCGGCGGAGAATCCGATCTATACCGAGGACTACATGTCTCGAATCGCGAAATATTGGGTGGCCCGGTACGGCGCTTACCCGGTGATCTGGACGATCGCCCAAGAGATCGACAAAAACATGTACGGAAACTACGATGAAAAGTCGATGGGCAAGTGGTATGCGGTAGGACAGAGCTTATCTGACAACGACGCTTACGGACATCCGATCATGCCGCATATGGAGAGTACCAATTCGACTCTCCCGGCGAGTTCCAGTTGGGCCGACAAACCGTATCACGACGGATGGGCGGTTCAATGGCAGGGCAATCTCTCCGGCATGAGAGTAGCCAAGTCCTTCTGGGAGGCTTCCTCGTCCAAACCGGCGGTGTTATACGAAAGCGGCTACGATCAGTTTTGGACCGATAGCAGAGGAGCTCTAGGCGCGGCATACAAAGCGTTTCAGTACGGGATGTACGGATACGGATATGGGGCTGCGGGCGTATGGAACGATATTTATTCCAAAAAGGGGCAGCCGGGCGACTTCGGAACGGCTTCCGAAATGCCCGACCGGTACTTCTGGTGGTATGACGGCGCGAATTTGAAGACGGGGGATCAATTGACCGACTTCAAAAGGTTTTATACGTCGCTGAGCTGGTGGAAACTGATCCCCCGATTTAACGACGGAGCATGGGCTTCCTTTAACGACACTACCCGATCGTTGCTCTCGTCCGACGGTAACGAAACTTACGTCGTCTTTCTCTACAATAACGACACGGCCACCGGAACCCTGAAACAATTGGATCGGACCGCGACTTACGAGGCTTATTGGTTCGACCCGCGCACAGGACTGTACTATTCGATTCCCGAGAAGGTTCAAGCCGCTGACTCGAGCTGGTGCATTCCCGCCAAACCGAACAACGAGGATTGGGTGCTGCTGCTCGAAAAGCAAAAGAAAGGGAAGAAGAGCGTTAAGAACAAGCCGAAAGCGACCCTCGATCCGGCGATTCGGCAAGCGATCGCCGATTCCCTGCTAGCCGAACCGCGCTGCCCCGCTCAGACCGGCGAGAACGGAGAACTACCCGCGCCGGTATCGACTTGGAAATTCGATGAGAATTCCGGGAACGCGTCGCCTGAATCATCGGGAGCAGGCGACGCCGCGCAATTGAAAAACGGAGCTAAGATCGAAGCAGGGGGAGTATCGGGCAGTAGGCTTACTCTGGATGGCCTTGACGATTACGCGGTCATCGACAGCACCGCACTGAATGGCAAAGAGCAATTTACATTGTCCTTATGGATAAACTTGCAGAGGCTGCCGCAGCTCAATTATTCCTTGATCGGCAAAGAAGGAGGGGATGCGGACAATGCGTTCCGATTAACGATTTTACCAAGCGGAGCGGGTCATTTCGTCATGAGCACGTCGAAAACGAGTTGGTACAGTACGGTTGCGTCCTTCGATTGGCCCCTGCAGACCGGCCGATGGCACCTGGTTACCGTGACTTACGACGGGAAAAACGCGCGCGTATATATTGACGGAGAGGAAGAAGGGATGAGCGGTGAGATAAACGGAGGACTGACGACCGTAGCGAGCCCGATCCGTCTCGGGTATCAGTCGGCTTCCAATATCGAATACGCGCAAGTCCGAATGGACGAATTACGATTGTATGACCTAGCGCTGACGGGCGACCAGGTAGCCAAGCTCTACTCGCTGCGCTAAGAGTGCGAGCCCCGGCATGAAGTCGAGCCCCTTCCGGAGATCCCGGCAAGGGGCTTTTGCACTTGTCAAATAGAGAATAGAGAAAGTCATTTCCCGCATTGACTGGGGACGGGGCCTTCTGCGAGGATAGAGAAATACCGTAACTCGAAGACGCACGATGACAGGAGAGGTTCGCCGCATGAAAATCGTTCGGTTCGTTCGATCGAAATTGCATTACAAAATGATGTTGATTTATTCGCTATTAACGCTGATTCCCTTGATTATTGTAAGCGCTACCTTCTATGTGACTTCGAAAAGAATTCTCGAGAATAACGTCGATCAATCTTTCGAACGAACGATGGCCGAAACCTCGGACAAAATCGACGGGGTTTTTAAGGCGTTTGCTAGGGAGGCTTCCGGCATCGGCGACAATCGGTTCGTCAACGCGCTCCTTCGCAACGCTTCCATGCCGGATCGGTATCCGCTTGCGCCGTCCGAAAGGGACGCTCTGGAGGAAAGGGTAGAAGAAATGCTGCGGATCGAATTGGAGGACATGAGCAAGAACATCGGCGATTTCGCCGATTCGATTCACCTCTTCGACGCGGAGGGCAAACATTTTTTCACGGGCTCCGACCCCGACATCCAGTATTACGAAGCGATCGTCATCATGCCGTTCGAGAAGCAAGGCGTGCCGGAATGGGCTTTTTTCGTCGATCATCACCGGTTGATCTGCAATCTGCAGCTCGTTGATCCTGAATTGGGAACGGTTCTCGGAAATTTGGTCGTTTTGCTGGATCCGATCAAAGTACCATCGCTATACGACTCTTACGATAGGGGTTCCTTTTTCATTACGAGTGCAAGCAACGTCGTGTTGTCCTCCGACCTTCGGCAGTCGATCGGAGAGCTGATTCCTTCGCCGGCGACGAGGGATACGATCGCGACGGAAACCAAATCCAAATCGACGGGATTCAAGTATGTAAGCCGGATCCCCGTGTCGGAAGCGAGCGCGGGAATTCGGAGATTGGCCGTCTTCTCCGTCGCGGTCGCGCTTGCAGCCTGGATAGCGGTCATCGTCATTACCTATTACGTGCTGCGAAAAATCACCAGCCCCTTGGCCACCCTGAGCAAGCTCATGCGTAAAGCGGAAAAGGAAAACTACCAATTAATCGAAAACTTCGGGTCCCACGACGAGATCGCGCAGCTGTGCCACAGCTTTAACCGGATGATTCTGGAAACGAAGGATTTGATTCAGAAGGTCTATAAAGCGGAGCTCGAGCAGAAGGAGGCGCAGCTGGCGGCGATCCGGACCTATTTCAATCCTCATTTTCTGCATAATACGCTTGAATACGTAAGCATTCTAGCCAAGTCCAACGATAAGATCGAACGGATCCCTTACGTCGTGAAGAGCTTATCCAGCATTATTCGATTTTCGATATCGCCGGGCAAACCGTTCGTTCCCTTGGACGTCGAGATGAATTTCGCGAAAATCTACATGCAAATCCATCAATATCGTTTCGAAGACCGATTCGAGTACGGGATCGACCTGCCTGAACACTTGAAGCAGGTCGAAGTTCCGAAGCTGATTTTGCAACCGATCATCGAGAACGCGTTCGTCCATGGAATCGATCATATTCGCGGAATAGGCCGCATTGATATTCGAGCCTACGAAAGCCAGTTTAACCTCGTCATAGAGATCGAGGACAACGGCGGCTCCGCGCAGCCTCCGGCTCGCGAATCCAAAGGAATGGGATCGGGTCTGAAGGGGATCGAATCTCGGATTCGGCTGCATTTCGGAGAGCGCTACGGAATCGAGAAACGTCAAGGCGAGCAAGGGATGATCATCCGGCTTCTCTTGCCGATCTTATTCAACGAGCCTGCGGAATTATCAACTAGAGAGGGGATCGCATCGCCATGAAGCTCTTTATCGTAGACGACGAAAAAGCCGTCAGGGATTACGTGGTTTCCCTGCCGGCCTGGGACAGACTTGGTTGCAGGATCGTCGGGCAAGCGGCAGACGGATGGGAGGCCTACGAAACGATAGCCGGAACGAAAGGAGACGCGCCAGACGTATTGATCACCGATATTCGCATGCCTTACATGGACGGCATCGAATTGACGAGACGCGTTCTTGAGGAATTTCCGGAGATGAAGGTGATCTTCCTGACCGCATACGGCGAATTTGAATATGCCAAGCAGGCCGTTAAGCTAGGCGCCGTGGACTTCATTACGAAGCCGTTCCACGAGGACGAGCTCGTGGAACGAGTGAAGTGGATCAAGGATCACCGATTGGATCGACGGAGACCCGAATGGGTTCAACAGGAAGAATGGATTCGAACGCTGTTGAACCCCGCGATGTCGGACGGGGAAAAGCCGGGTTCGCTCGGAAAGCCGGAAGCGATGAATCAAGCGGCAGTGTTCCTCTCCATCGAAATCGATAACGCAGGGATTTTGGAGGATACGGGCAACCCCTTTTCAAACCTTGCTTTACGCGAGATCATCGCCGATGTCATGTCGTTATACCCGCACCTGTACTGGTCGGCGTTGTCGCCAAGCGGCGTTTATTTAGTTCTGTTCATGCTCCCGGACGTATCGAAGGAACAATCGGCGCATGAAGCAATGGAGATTGCCCGACACCTTCTCGACGCCATCCGAGCTTCGCTGGCCTTCAGCGTTTCGATCGGCATCAGCGATCGTCTGTCCTCCGCGAGGGAGCTTCGCAAAGGACTGGATGAAGCTCGGAGTTGCTTGGATTACCGTATGCTGATCGGGCGGAATTCAATCGTCGCTTATTCCGCCATGCTGTCGATGAGGGAACAGAAGCGGGAGCAATCGGAGACGAAACGTTCCGAGCTGTCCGACCTATTGCGCAGGGGGGACGAAATCTTCGTTTCTGAATATTTAAGAACTTTGAACAGAACGTTCTTAATGGAGGGGTTAAGCAAAACGCGCATTCAGGAAGCTTGTACGGAAATAGTTGAGACGGCGGGACAAGTGCTCCATTCCTTCGGCATTCAACAGAGTCCGGAAGAGACGGTCGCCGTTCGCAAAAGCGTTCTTGCTTTTACAGTTCTTTCCGATTTGATGACTTACATGGAACAATTTCTGAAGAAAACGGCGACTCTTGTCGGTCATGCCAGGCAAAGTTCGTCCGCCCAATATATCGATTCCGCTATGAAGTTCATCGAATGCCGTTATATGGAGGACATTACGCTGCAAATGCTGGCGGACGAGCTATTCGTCAACTATTCGTATCTAAGCAGGCTCATCAAGAAAGAAACCGGTCGAAATTTCAGAGATTTGTTATGGGAGCACCGGATCGAAGTCGCCAAGGAAAAGCTGACGACGACCAACCTGAAGCATTATGAAGTCGCTTATGCTGTGGGGTTCAAGGACGCCGCCCATTTTAGCCAATTGTTCAAGAAAACGACCGGGAAAACGCCCGGAGACTATAAGACATAAGTGTTCAAAAAGTCCGATTTTCAGCACCGAGGCTGGTCGTTCGCCTACAGCGAACTGCTCGCCCATGCATCCGGGAAGGTTGGACGAAGACCCGGCTGAGTTCAAGATTCGACGTCGAATCCGCTTCCTGATCCGCTTCGTGATCAAAATTGGACTTTTTGAACTTCCTATTAAGAAAAATACAGAACAGTTCCTGACAAATAGACACATGTCGAATCCAGGCGAGATTCTTTAATCTTAAGACAAGGGAGACGCCATCGTCTTGTGGCGCCGAACCCCAACTTAACATCCAGGAGGTCAAATTCTAGTGAAAAGAAAAAGAAACAGAATGCTTCTTGCGTCGACCCTGGCGCTGGCCACGCTGCTCTCGGCATGCGGAGGAAACGAGGCTAACGAAGCTCAATCTTCGAAAACCCCGGATGCGCCCGCTTCCGGAACTAGCGCAACCTCGTCCGGTAATGACGACGCTTTTACGATCCGACTCGGAGCCTGGTTCATCGACGACAGGCCGTACATGCAAGAATTCAAGACTAACGTCGAGAAGGCATACGAGCAGAAATACCCGAACGCCTCCATTCAATGGGACATTACGCTGGGGGATACGTATTCGGATAAGCTGAAAGCGGAGCTGGCCTCGGATACGGCGCCGGACGTTTTTTTCCATCAAGGCAAAACCGCGGCATTCGGAGAAGTCGGTTATTTGGCGGATTTGTCCGGGGAGTCGTGGGCGACGGAGCTGAATCCGGGCGCAAAAAGCGCCTATTCGTTCAAGGACGCGGTATACGCGCTGCCTATGGGCATCGCCGCGAGCGGAATCTGGTACAACAAAAAGATCTTCGCCGACTTGGGAATCGAAGTGCCGAAAACCTGGGCGGAGATGGATGCCGCGTTTGCCAAAATACAATCGGCAGGTTTTACGCCGGTGGCGGCGGGCTTCAAGGACGTATGGACGGCGAGCATGACTTTTAATCTGTGGATGCAGCCTTACGGCAACGAGAGCAGTCCGACTTACGGCAAAGACCTTTACGAAGGCAAGAAAAAACTGGACGGTCCTGAAATTCAAGCAGTCATGACGCATCTGCAAGAGATGGTCGAGAAGGGTTACCTGAACAAGACCGCGCTGAGCATCGACTGGCCGCAATCCGCGGAGCTGTTCAGTTCGGGGAAGGCGGCTATGATCGTTCAAGGTCCGTGGATGCCGGGAACCGCGGAAGAGAATTTCCAAACGAAGGGACATACGCCGTTTGATATCGGCTACTTCCCGTTCCGCACAGACAAAGGGTATGCCAAGCTGTCCCTAGGCATCGACCAGTCGCTTTCGGTAAACGCCAAAACCAAACTTATGCAGCAAGCGAAAGATTTAGTCGGCGTCATCGCTAGTCCGGAAGTGTACGGACCGTTTAACGTAGGCAGCGGAACGGTTCCGGCTATCCAGGGGATGCAGCTCGACTATCCGAATTCCGCGCTAAACGAATATTTGAAGGTTGTCGACGAGACGGAATCCGGTATGGGGTACGAAACCTATTTGCCGGCGTCCGCGATGACGTCGCTAGTAGAGACGTTCACGAAAGTGGCTTCGGGCCTCAAGTTCGATCCGAAGGATTTGACGGAAGCCCAGAAGAAGCTGGATAAAGACAAAGGCACGGTTATCCTTCCGGCCGAGTAAAACCATCCATTCCAATTCGACCGGCCGGCTCATCGAGCGGCCGGTCGAATAGTCAGCAGGTGAGATTATGTTGAAACCGAGCGCGCGGGAGTGGTGGACCGGCTTCTGGTTCATCCTTCCGGCAACGGCTTTATTCCTAGCGTTCGTATATTATCCGTTCGCTTCAAGTTTGTACTATTCGTTTACCGAATGGGATTCCATTCGTCCGGCCAAGTTCATCGGCCTGGATAACTACGCGTTCCTGCTCGAAGATTCCAAGATGCTTCAGGCGGCGAAAAACACGCTCTGGGTCACCTTGTTCGGTATCGTCGTCCAGAACCCCTTATCCTTGTTATTGGCCGTCTTGTTGAACCGCCCCTTCAGAACGAAAATTTTGCTCAGAGTCGCGTTTTATTTGCCCGTGGTCGTCAGTCTCGTGGTCACCTCGATCGTGTGGGGGCAAATCCTGCAGTATGACGGCTTGCTGAACGGCCTGCTGGAACGAATGGGGCTGCAAGCCTGGGAGCGGGATTGGCTGGGAGACACGCGCTCCGTGTTCCCGACCCTCATCGCCCTGACGCAGTGGCAGGGGCTCGGCTATTGCGCGGTCATTTACTTGGCCGGATTGCAGGCCATTCCCCAAGATTTGTACGAAGCCGCGAAGATGGACGGCGCCAAGGCGGTCAACCGGTTCGTGCACGTGACGCTTCCGATGCTCATGCCCGCGACGACGATCGTTGTATTTCTGACCATCGTAGGCGGCCTGAAGATGTTCGATATTCCTTATGTCCTGACCGGAGGCGGCCCCGGCTCGTCGTCCTATACGCTCACGCTTGCGATCTACAACGCCGCATTCCGGGAAAACACATACGGCTATGCCATCGCGGGCGGAATCGTTCTGATGATCTTCATTATGGCGGTTACGCTGCTTCAATTGAGGATCATGCGGCGCAAGGAGGTGGAGATGTAATGGGCAAGCTCTTAGCTAAGCGGAAGGATCCCGGGAGCGCGGCGCTGGAGATCGGAATGCTGCTGACCGCGTTGCTGTTCTTATATCCGATTTTTTATCTTATATTGACCAGCTTTAAATCTCCGGATCAATTGTATCAGCCCTTAAGCCTACCCGATTCCTTGTATTGGGGCCATTATGAGAAGGCCATTGCGAAAGTCGACGTTCCGCTTGGTTTCTTCAACACGCTCGCAATAAGCGTCGGTTCGATCGGGCTCATGGTCGTCGTTTCCTCCATGGCGGGTTACGTCATTGCCCGTATTCCGCGCAAGTTCTTTCAATTTCTCTTTTACTTCTTCATCTCGGGTATGGTCATTCCGCTGCAGACGGGAATGATCCCCTTGTTCAAGATGGGAGTTGCCTTGCATTTGATCGATACGCGCACCTTCATGATTCTATTGTACGCGGCGGGCGCGCTCCCGATGGCGACCTTCATGTACGCGGGGTTCACGAAGTCCGTTCCGAAGGAAATCGAAGAATCGGCCGCCATCGACGGATACGGAAAATATCGTGCGTTCTGGCTGATTATTTTTCCGCTCCTGCTTCCGGCGACCGGGACGCTTATTATGTTGAACATCTACGGAATCTGGAACGATCTTTTCGGTCCGCTGCTTTATTTGAAGGATCCCGCTAAAATGACGTTGATGGCGCAAGTCGTGCAATTCAAAGCGAATAACCAATCGATCGATTACGGTCCGATTTTCGCGCTGTGCGTCATGGCGACCTTGCCGCTGATCGTTCTGTTTTTCTTCACCCAGAAATATATGATGAAAGGACTCGTCGCCGGTGCGATTAAAGGTTAATCAGGGCAATACCGAGGAAACCCGCAGGTCCGAATTCGGCGTTGCCGATCTTCGCGTCGAATACAGGCTTAATCCGATCGGCATCGGCGCGCGCGTTCCCCGATTCAGTTGGAAGCTTTACGGAACGGGAAGAGGAATCCGGCAAACCGGATACCGGCTCCAAGTGTCCGAGGGCGATCCGCACTTCCGAAGTTTGATCTGGGATTCCGGGGAAGTGGACTCGGATCGGTCCGTCCACGTCGGGTACGAAGGAGAGGCGCTTAAATCCCGTCAAGTCTACTACTGCCGAGTGCGAGCCAGGGATATCAAAGGCCGGGAAAGCGACTGGCAGAACGCCAGCTTCGAGACGGGAATATTGGATTTTCGAGAGTGGATCGCGCAATGGATTACATTCGACCCGGTGCGGCGGAATCTCCCGGCGGAAGCTTTGCCTCTATTTCGCAAAGCTTTCGAAGCGAAATCCCCGATTCGATCCGCGCGAATCTACGCGACCGCGCTCGGAGTATACGAATTGGAGCTTAACGGCCGCCGCTTGAAGGACCAGTTGTTCGCGCCGGGATGGACTAGCTACCATCACCGACTCCAAACGCAAACCTACGACGTGACGGAGCAGATCCGGCTTGGCGGCAACGCAATCGGAATCACCGTCGCGGACGGGTGGTACAAAGGCAGGATCGGCGGGCATCCCCGCGATTTTTATGGGGATCGCCGAGCCGCGCTGCTTGAATTGCATCTCGTCTACGAGGACGGCAGCGAACAGTCCGTCGCGACGGACGGCACTTGGCGGGCGGAGACCGGTCCGATCGTCATGGCTTCCCTCTACGACGGAGAGACATACGACGCTAGACTCGAGAAAGACGAGTGGAGCCTGCCGGAGTACGACGATCGGAATTGGCTGCCCGTCGATACGATGAAACGCGGCAAACAAATGCTCATCTCGCAGGAAAACGTACCGACGGTAATCGTGCGAGAGCTTAAACCGGAACGGGTCTTGCGATCCCCGGCCGGAGAAACGATATTGGATTTCGGCCAAAATCTGACGGGATGGGTTTCATATTCGGTGACGGGGGAAGCGGGAACGCTTGTCGAACTGACCCATGCCGAAGAATTGGATGCGTTCGGGAACCTGTATGTCGACAATCTGCGTTCCGCGAAGCAGAAGACAAGCTATATTTGCAGAGGAACGGGGAACGAACGATATGAACCGCGTTTCTCGTTTCAAGGCTTTCGTTATGTGAAGGTGAGCGGGTATCCTGGAGACTTGCTTCCCGAATCGTTTACTGCGCACGTCGTCAGCTCGGACTTGGAAGAGACAGGGACGTTCGAATGTTCGGATCCTCTGGTCAACCGTTTGCAAAGCAACATCGTGTGGGGGCAACGAGGAAACTTCCTCGACGTGCCGACGGATTGCCCCCAGCGCGACGAAAGATTAGGATACACGGGCGACGCGCAGGTTTTCGTTCGGACGGCCGCCCACAATATGAATGTTGCCGTTTTCTTCGTCAAGTGGCTTAGAGACTTGAAGGCGGACCAACTGCCGAACGGCGGCGTGCCTCATACGATTCCGGATACGCTGCCGGGATGGGAAATGCATTCCGCCTCGGGATGGGGGGATGCGGCGGTCATCTGTCCGTGGACGATCTACTCTTGTTATGGAGATTCGCGCGTGCTGGAAGAACAATACGACAGCATGAAAGCATGGGTCGAATTCCTGCGCGAATCGGGAGAGCAGGAGTTTCTTCGGAACGAAGGTTTCCAGTACGGAGATTGGCTGGCGCTGGACGCACCCGCAGGAAGCTACGCGGGCGCGACTCCGAAAGATTTGATTGCGACCGCTTTTTACGCCTATTCCGTGAGCTTGCTCGCCAAATCCGCGCGCGCGTTAGGGAAGGAAGGGGACGTCGCCCTATACGAAGAACTGTTCGCGAACGTTCGCGACAGTTTCAATCGAGAGTTCGTTACGCCTACGGGAAGGCTGGCGTCTCCGACCCAAACGGCGCACGTGTTGGCGCTTCGATTCGGATTGGTTGAAGGCCCGATCCGCAAACAAGTGGAGAAAAGCTTCATTCGGCTCCTCGAGGAATCGGATTTTAAGCTGACGACCGGATTTCTGGGAACCCCTTATATCTGCCCGACGCTTTCGGATATCGGCAGAAGCGATTTGGCGTATCGGCTGGCATTGTCGCGTCGTTTTCCGTCATGGCTCTATTCCGTCGAACAAGGGGCGACAACGATCTGGGAGCATTGGGACGGTCGGAAGGAAGACGGTTCTTTCTGGAGCGCGGACATGAATTCCTTTAATCATTACGCTTTCGGGGCGATCGGAGAGTGGTTCTATCGTTATGTAGCGGGAATAGACACGGATGAAGCCGCGCCGGGCTTCAAGCATATTCGGATCAAGCCGCTTCCAAGTCCTAGTCTTACCTATGCCAAAGCGACCTACCAATCGATGTACGGAGAGATCGTGTCCGGTTGGAGGCTGGAGAACGGGGAGATGAACATGGAAGTCGCAATTCCCCCGAATACGACGGCTACGCTCGTCTTGCCGAACGCGCTGCAAGATCGGGTGACGGAGAAAGGCATAAGGCTGGGCGAGGCGGAAGGAGTTCGGATCGTCGCGCTCCACGAAAACCGCGTGACGTTAAATTTGGAATCGGGAACCTACCAATTTCGATATCAATGGCGTACCTGTTAGCGAGAATCGATAACACAGATGATAACAGGCTGGTGACAATATCGGCAGACTCTTCCACTTACGAGCAGGATACATTGGCTTTACCTCGAATATACAGTGATAGAGAATTTGTACGATAACATCGAGGGAACGGTTGATAAAAAAAGGAGGAGAGTCAGTCGCATGGCAAAGTTCGTTTACTCATTGAACCAGTCTCTGGACGGTTTCGTCGACCACATGGCATTTCGGCCCGACCCCGTGCTATTTCGTCATTTCATTGACGACGTGCGCGGGCAAGCGGGAATCCTCTACGGGCGCCGCATGTACGAGATCATGCGGTATTGGGACGAAAACCAATCTGAGTGGGATGCACCGGAACGGGAATACGCAGCGGCGTGGCAAAGCAAACCGAAGTGGGTTGTGTCGAGAACTTTAAAGTCCGTCGGTCCAAACGCATCTCTGATCGAGGGCGACCTTGAAGCGGCCATAAGTGAGTTGAAGGCTCAGCATGAAGGAGTGATTGAAGTTGCCGGGCCGGAGTTGGCGCACGGTCTAACGGAGCTCAATCTCGTTGATGAATATCGACTCTATCTCCATCCGGTCGTGCTGGGACACGGAAAGCCGTTCTTCGCCGGTCCGCGGCCGCCGCTGCGCCTCGTGGCAAGCGATCGAATTGGCGAGCAGGTGATCAGATTGACCTACGTTCCAGATTAGTTGTGCGGTTGACCCGGCGGCCTAATAGGGCGCGTTACCTTAATAGGGATTCTCCGGCTGTAGCGACAGTCAGAGGATCCCTTATTAAAGTTAAGAATTCTTTATGCCGTGTTTGTTTGCAATTTGCTCGCTTTGGTTGGGCTGGCCCTTGCACTTGGCGATCAAGTCGCGAAGACTGCCGTTTATGTAGATGCCCCAGGAATCCGTACAGACGGCATAGCACTCATACGTTGGAACGAGGCCAAGGTGTGTAAATCGAACTTCTGTTTTTCCGTCTTTCTTGGCGATTTCAAAAACAAGGTCGGTATCCGTCCACTCGTTCTTGTCCTTTACGAAGTTAAAGTAGTTGTCAGTAACGTGCCAAACCACCTTGTTACCTGGAACAAGATCGGTGATTTGGATGGTACAACGGTGAATATCCTGGTAGTGGTACTTAAATTCACCGAGTTCGTCGGTAGTGCCCTCAATTTCCTCAGACCACCATCCGCGGACGTTATTAATGGCGGCGAAGACTTTTTCGGGGCTTTGGTCTACCGTAAAAAAAGTGCTGTAACTTTGATTCATGCAAATGATCTCTCCTCGTTAATTGTAGACTACACACCGAGTATAAATTTTGTACTTGCAATTTGCAAGTACAAAATTGCAAAATGCAAGTACGGATTGTATAATCATTCTCATGAAAAAGCGACCTTCATCCGTTTGTCCAATCGTATATGCGCTCGACCTATGGGGTGATCCCTGGAGCCTAGTCATACTTCGTGACGTCCTTATCCATAACAAAAGGTATTACCGCGAGTTTCTTGCTTCACGCGAGCGCATCTCAACTAATATTTTGAGCGCACGTCTCCAATCACTGATCGAAGGAGGCCTGCTCGTCAAGATAGAAGGAGATTCAAATCGCGCACAAACTATGTACCGCCCCACACAAAAGGCGCTTGACCTGTTTCCGGTCGTTTTTGCCATTATGCACTGGGGCCTGAAATACAACCCCAATACCGATATGACGATTCCGATCATGCAAGAACTAAAAACAAACGAGAAAAGGCTGGAGCAGCGTCTTTTGCAAAATTTCGACGATATTACAGATTAAGAGGGGCATATGGGGAGATCTGATTGGATTCCAGTACCTTAGTGTCTTTTACTTATGATAGCGAAGAGCTTCGTCACGATCGAGCAGAATGACTGAAAATGTGGAATTGAGGGAACACAAGGAGCAGATTGCCAGTGGCAGCTGCTTCTTTTTTTATTGGACGGTCAGCGCAACTATATCTTTACTGGTCGAATCAATAATCGTGTCTGAACCATGTTGTCGCTATTGACAATTTGGCTACTGTGTGATACTTTGTAGTGGTAGTAAGTAATACTGCATACCAGTCATGCGGAGTAGCGAGGAGTGATTGTACTGGAAAACTTAACTGAAATGCTCAAAGGCGTGCTTGAGGGCTGCGTTCTTGAAATAATAAGCCGGGAAGAAACTTACGGCTACAAAATCACGCGGCGGCTGAACACTCTCGGATTCACCGATGTTGTGGAGGGAACGGTGTACACCATCCTGATCCGGCTTGAAAAAAACAAGTTGGTAGAGATCACAAAGAAGCCCTCCGACCTGGGACCGCCGCGAAAGTTTTTCGCGATCAACGACGCGGGGCGGGAGGAGCTGCGGAAGTTCTGGGAAAAATGGGAGTTCGTGTCCTCAAAGATGAATGAGTTAAAGGAGAGAAGAGAATGAATTTTTGGGAAAAAATCACCGGCAGCGACATGACGAAGGCAATGAAAGCTTTTGAATCGCGAGCCCAAAAGCTGCCGGCTGAATATCAAGCCGCATGGGCAGAAATCCATCTTAATATTTGGAAATACTCGGATTTCACTGGACGCAACCTCATGCCGATTCTTGACGGCGTGCTTGGCCTGCTCGAAGAAACGGCAGCGGACGGCCAGAGTGTCCAAGAGGTTTTGGGCGACGATATCAAAGGCTTCTGTTCAGCGTTGGCCGGCGAAGAAGGAGCAAAATCACACCGCGACAAGTGGCGCGAGCAACTTAACAATAATATCGCCAAAAAATTAGGTAAATAGGAGGATAAAATGAAAATACAAGATATCATCCAAGGCAAAAAAGAATGGCGAGCGCACATGGCACGCGTCAAGGCGCTCCCGCGAGATTACCAGATTGTTTATAAAGAGATTCAAAAATATTATTTTAAGGTCGGCCCCGTTGCACTAACCGACGGTACAGGTTTGCTATCGGGAATTATTGATCTTTTTGAAGAGGGAGCAGCCTCGGGGAAAGAGGTGCTCGATGTGACGGGCAGCGACGTAGCGGCTTTCTGCGACGATCTAATCAAAGATTCCAAGACTTATGCGGATATGTATCAAGAATCCGTTGACCAAGAAGTTAACAAGGCCCTGAAAAAAGTTGCGGGCAAATCAAAATCAAAGAAAGAGGAGGATGGCGATGGAGAACTTAATTGAAGCGAAAGGTTTGCGAAAATCTTTCAAGAACACGGAAGTTCTAAAGGGCGTCGATTTTGAAGTGAAGCGAGGGGAGATTTTCGCCCTGCTCGGCTCGAACGGAGCAGGTAAGACGACGATTGTCAGGATTCTTTCCACACTGCTCAAAAAGGATGGGGGAACCGTCACCGTAAACGGGTTTGACGTCGCGTCAAAACCCGAGAATGTACGACATGCGATCAGTTTGACCGGGCAATTTGCCGCCGTGGACGAAATATTGACCGGAAGAGAAAATATGATCATGATTGCAAAACTGCGGCATCTCAAAAATCCGCGTCAGATCGCGGATGATTTACTGAATCGCTTCCGCTTGACCGATGCCGCCAACCGCAAGGTGTCCACCTATTCGGGCGGTATGCGCCGCAGGCTCGACATTGCCATGAGCCTGATCGGAAACCCGCAGCTCATTTTCCTTGACGAGCCGACCACAGGGCTTGATCCTGAGGCACGTATGGAAGCCTGGAAGATTGTCAAGGAGCTTGCCGACTGCGGCACAACGGTATTCCTAACCACGCAGTATTTGGAAGAAGCCGAGCAGCTTGCAGACCGTATTGCCATTTTGCACGAGGGCAGGATCATCGCAGTCGGCTCGCTCGCGGAGCTGAAAAAGCTGTTTCCGCAAGCGAAGGTGGAGTATGTTGA
>PJUD01000134.1_pt1 | contig 79996 bp, 53 predicted proteins | sample 1512341 | NCBI WGS metagenome assembly PJUD01 (sample SAMN08177675, study PRJNA422409) | Feces metagenome, whole genome shotgun sequencing project. | isolation source: Chicken feces (3) enriched on wood chips: beechwood xylan treatment | host: Gallus gallus | place: USA: Madison | collected 2015-01-15 | reverse complement strand
TTAACGTAGTCAGCGTGACCTGGACAGTCAACGTGTGCATAGTGACGGTTAGCTGTAGAATATTCTACGTGTGCAGTATTGATTGTGATACCACGCTCTTTTTCTTCAGGAGCAGAGTCAATTGAATCAAATGAACGAGCTTCTGACAAACCTTTATCAGCCAATACTTTAGTGATAGCAGCTGTAGTTGTAGTTTTACCGTGGTCAACGTGACCGATAGTACCAATGTTTAAGTGTGGTTTACTACGGTCAAATTTCTCTTTTGCCATGTTTATGCGAATTAGTAATTATAAATTATTTCTATTTGTTATATACTCTTGCTTAACTTTTACACAAGTACGAGCCAAAGATGGGATTTGAACCCACGACCTCTTCCTTACCAAGGAAGTGCTCTACCCCTGAGCTACTTCGGCTTACTAAAAAACCTTATTTACGTATTAATGCCCCCACCTTTAGATACATTATTATCAAAGAAGATAGAGACTAAATTTAATACTTGAAAAATTTGAGCGGAAGACGAGGTTCGAACTCGCGACCTATAGCTTGGAAGGCTATCGCTCTACCAACTGAGCTACTTCCGCTTAATAATTAGAAACTAGAGTAAATCTAACACCCTAATTAAAATAAAGTGTGGAGGGAGAAGGATTCGAACCTTCGAAGCCGAAGCAACGGATTTACAGTCCGTCCCATTTGACCGCTCTGGAACCCCTCCAGACCTGTAACTTTCGTTACATTTAGAGCCTCTTATCGGAATCGAACCAATGACCTACTGATTACAAGTCAGTTGCTCTACCAGCTGAGCTAAAGAGGCTTCTAATATCTTTATTTAAACTTACATTCTATCAACGTCTGACCAAGTATCTCTACCTTTTCAGCGAGTGCAAATATCGAATTTACTTTTGATTTCTGCAAGTTTATTTTTTATTTTTTTCATTTAAAGAACTAAGCAAACTTTCGTTGTTTTGAACCGTTGTTCCCTTGTTTGCTGATGCAAAGATAGACACAAAACTCACTTTACAAAAATATTTATCAAAAAAAAACGACAGTTTTTGGCAATTATACTGATATGCAGCACAATAATTTTTGATTGCATATTTACCTGTTTTGGTTATTTGGCTAATATACTATCTTTGGGCATGCAAATTTTACCGCAATCACTTTCAAAACTTACCCGATACTCTGTACTATTTACGGTACTTTTAATGGGATCGGCCGAATTGAAAGCTCAAAATATTATTCAAAAATTGAGTAAAAAATTTCTTTCTTCCGAAAGGGATTCTACACGTTCCGGTAGTTTTATGGTTTTACCGGCCGTTGGTTATGCGCAGGAAACGGGTGTAGAATACGGCCTGGCCAGCGCGTATAACTTTTATCTGGACAAATCTGATCCCAAAATCCGCACCTCCACCGTCATGGCCATGGGAACCTTTACATCCAATAGCCAGTCCAACTTCAAACTACAGACCGATCTCTGGACTAAAAACAACGACTACCATCTAATAAGTGAAATACGCTACCGTAATTGGCCCTTCAACTATTATGGCATCGGTATGGACACCTGGAAAGCGGATGAGGAACGCGTTGATCAAAAATTATTTCGCGTCAAACTCGAAGCTGAGAAAAAAATCAGCAACTTCCTTTATTCGGGTGTCAACATTCAATACGATAACTTCACCATTCGAAGCGATAGTGCCGATCGCATTTTCAACCATTCCGATCTGATTGGAAAGCGTGGCGGACAACAGCTACTCGTAGGTCTTTCGCAATTGTTTGACAATAGGGACAACGTTTCTTATACAACAAAGGGGTATTATGCAAAATTGCGGCTGGCCTATGCCCCAAAGTTATGGACAAGTACTGATTTTACGGGGGCAAACCTCGATGTGGATCTCCGTGGCTTTATTCCCCTGCACAACCAAGTCACATTGGCCCTGCAAGGAATCTTTCGTTCCACATTTGGAAAAACTGTCCCATTTTACAATTACCGTGAGCTCGGTGGAGACATGATGATGCGCGGTTATTACCTCGGACGTTATCGAGACAAGAATTATCTTGCCTCACAGGCTGAACTGCGCTATCGCTTTCATCCACGCTTTGGTATCGTTGGATTTTCAGGACTCGGATCCACCTTTTCCAAGGAAAATAGCAGCCGATATGTCGCAAGTTACGGTGGTGGTTTACGTTACTTCTTTAGCCTCGAACACAATAGCAGCATACGCTTTGATTATTCTTTTGGTGAACAAAGACCCGGAGAAAAACGGCAGTCGGGTTTTTATCTGTCCTTAAGTGAAGCTTTTTAACGAACAAGAGCATCCATAAATTTATGGGTGCTCTTGTTTATTCTCGTCTAATGAGATCCACCTGTTCCTTTTTCCCTCCTTATCCAATATTGCAAGCATTAAATAATATTTTAGGTCTAAAAGGCGCAGTGGCTGGATGTCTGATCGCTCACCAAGCATTAGCAACAACAGCAGCCTAAAACCGAATCAGAAAATTCTCTTTTCGCTGTTCTTTCCTAAAGAAAACCAGACCAACGCGATATAAATCGATCGTAACCACCACGCGATCATCTTTTTTAATCTTATCCCAATAGGCCTCCCTCTTCTCCGACTGATGAGGTTCGTTTATGATGAATAGATCTCTATCGCCAACATTTCCCAAAAAATTCAGGTCAAGATCTTCCCGATCAATATAATAAATATGTCGATAGGCATAACTTCCACATTGCTGCTGCAGGAGATTAGCATAGCTTTCCTGAGGCCGATCGGCCCAATAGTTAAAATTGTCGTAAGCAAATGTTCTTAATAATCGATCCATTAATGCGTACTTTTTTTGTTCTACCTTGCTTTTGTTTTGAATAGTTGCTGGTAACTCTGAAGCGCTCGCTTTGGATGTCTTTTGATAGATCACTTCGTCTACCAATTTATAAACAAAAGGAGAATGGGTCCCATGGCGACTATGGGATACAAAATAATGCCGCCAATACTTAAGCATGTAGTTCATTTCGCTGCAAACATCGCTAAATTTTATGATTTTTCACATGGAACATCACGCTTTATTTGCTCGACCGACGTGATTACTAAAACAAGAAAGAAGTTTTGTTACCGGACAAAAAAATGTTAAAACTGGAGGACAAAAACACTCCCCTGCCCTTCGGTACTGTTAAGAAAAATGGTCCCTTTGTGCAAGAGCATAATTTGCTTACTTAAAGTCAATCCCACACCTGTCCCCGTTTTCTTCGTTGTAAAAAATGGTGTAAAGATCTGCTCCTGAAGATCAGCAGGAATTCCTGCCCCATTATCTTCAATCCGAATCTGCACCCTACCATCTATCTCTAGCGCAGATAAGCTAATGTAAGCCTCTTCCCTATGTTTAACCGCATCGATGGCATTCAACATTAAGTTAATAATAACCTGTTCGATCAAGTTAACATCCGCAGACAGCACTAATCGGGTATTTTTCAGAATAATATCAACATCAATATTTTTTTGGATCAGTGTAGGCTCAAGCAATTGATAGATATGCTCAAACAGCGGTGCAATCTGAATGGGTGCAAGCTGAGGTTGATCCACTTTATTTATCATGCGATAACTTTTGGCAAAATGCAATAGCCCCTCACTTCGGCGCTTGATGGTAGAAATACCAATTTTCAGATCTTCTATATCCTCATGTCCTTTAAAGTGATCCAAACGTCCATTCAAAGTTTCGGCAAGTGAACTGATAGGCGCAATGGAATTCATAATTTCATGTGTAAGCACGCGCAACAATTTGTGCCAGGCCTTTGTCTCCGTTTCATCGATTGCTTCGTTGATATTTTGGTAAACAACAATCCTAAATACAGCATCCTGGGTCTCAAAGCTTGAACTTTGGATCAATAATTTAATTTTCCCTTTACTCGACTGAACCGACTCCATTTGCTGCTGTCCATTTTCAAGTAGCATGGTCTTTTCATATAGATCGCTGTTTTTTTTCTTTAACCCAGCTATATTCCCGAGATGCGGTAGATGGAAAAGCTGTTTAAATGCATCGTTCACCCACATGACCTTGCCGCTATCTCTTTCGTAAAATATGATAGCAGAATTCAGCATATTGATCACACGATCCAGGTATTGATGTTGAATTTCCTGTTTGATACTGATCTCCTTATAGGTTTCGTTGATTTGATTAAAGGCAAGGAAAAGCTTTCCCTCTACTGATTTGGTATTTTTCACTAAAAACCGCCTCGTAAAATCGCGGTATTTGACCGCCTCGGAAAATTCTATCAATTGCCTCGTTAAAAAATTATATTGTGCATATAAATTAAAACCGAGATAAAGCATGACACAGAAGATCAAAGCCGCCTGTACGTATTCACGTTTTAATAGCAAGTAAGCACTCACAAAAGCTGCTACCAACAGTAAGATAATTTTGATTCCGTTTAGGATTTTTCCGTGTCTCATGGACTAAATATCATATTTCTCCAAACGTCTATAAAGTGCTGCCCGCGTGAGCCCCAATTCTTTTGCTGCTTTACTGATATTTCCATTGTAACGCTCAATCGCTGATTTGATCGCTTTACGTTCCAATTCTTCCAAATTTTGACTGCTGGGGCTAGATTCGGTGACGCGGTTATCGACTTGCTGCTCAATTGGTGAGAAAAAGAGGTCATTTCCGGCAATACTAAGCTGATCAGCCATAATAACTGCGCGCTCGATGCTGTATTGGAGTTCCCGCACGTTACCAGGGAAATGATAGGCAAACATTTTTTTTACTGCATCCGACTCAAAACCTTCTATCCGTTTATTATATTTTTTCGAATAGATATCGAGAAAATGTTCAGCCAAAAGTTTGATATCCTCCCCGCGTTCACGCAAGGGCGGTACTTGAATCTCCACGGTATTGATTCGATAAATTAAGTCTTTTCGAAAACGGCTTTCATCTGCAAGCTGCTTTAACGGCACATTGGTCGCCGAGATTAAGCGTATATCCACCGGGATAGGTTGATAGGACCCCAACGGTGTAACCTGTCTATTCTGCAATACGGTTAACAACTTGGCTTGTTGCTGCAGGGAGATATTGCCAATTTCATCTAAGAACAGTGTCCCCCCGTTTGCCGCTTCGAATCGCCCCTGACGATCTTCACGCGCATCTGTAAATGCGCCCTTTTTATAGCCAAAAAGTTCACTTTCAAACAATGTTTCTGTCAATGCTCCCACGTCAACCTTGACATAAGTCCGGTCCGAACGTAGCGATCTTCGCTGAATGGCTTGAGCAATCAGATCTTTACCGGTTCCATTTTCTCCTAATATTAATATATTGGCATCTGTAGGGGCAATTTTCTCCAATTTATATTGCAGTTCATCCATCACGATGGAATTACCAATCATATCAGGACTGTGTGTACTGCTGAGCAAGGAGCTTTTACTTTTCTTTTCTTTATTTTTTGATTCCGCGAGGGCGCTTTCGATCGTTGCAAGCAACTGCTCATTTTCCCAAGGCTTCACCACAAAATCCGAAGCTCCCTGCTTCAATGATTTTACGGCCAGATCAACAGCTCCATAAGCTGTTATCATAATAACATGTACCTGTGGGAACTTTTCTTTAATTCGAGACAACCAATACAAGCCCTCATTACCCGTATTAATCGTACTTTTAAAATTCATATCTAAAAGCACTAGATCATAGGCGGTCTTCTCCAGATGTGCAATAAGATTCTCTGGATTAGGTTCAACTTGAATATGACTAACTTTAGGTTTAAGCAAGATTCTTGCCGCAGTTAATAAATCCTGGTCATCATCAACGACTAAAATAGATGCTTTTTTCATACTTCCTGACTTCATTGAAGATACTAAGATAACTATAAATTCAACGAGCCTGCGTAATAATCATTGATATATTTTTGCAGCAGCCATTCGTATTGTTTTACCAACAATTGAATCTGGCTGTTATCGTATTTATTTTTCGCGGTCAAAAATATAACTGAATTACTATTTCCTAATTCGAAAACGACTTTGGCAATACGAAAAGATTCGGCGTAATTTTCATTTTGACTACGCAATTGTGTAATCATATTGCTTGCGTTCTGTAAGTTAAAAACGGCATTGGACGTCGCAGCTCGTAAAATATTTTGTTGAATCTCTTTTTGAAATTTAGCAGCTTGTAGATCTAATTTTGCCAGGCGGACGTTGTTGTATACCTGCAAATGATTAAAAATGGGAATTGAGAGATTTAAAGAAATAGACTTTCCGACGTTATTACGCATTTGGGACCAATACGTTCCTTGAATACCCAATTTAGAATAATTGGATCCTAAACCAGCTCTCAGACTCAAAGACGGATAATAGTATGACTTTGCGATCTTGATATCGCGTTCCGCCACTTTGATTCGATAATCCAACGCCTGTATATCCGGCAATTGACCAACAGCCATTTCATACAACTGTTTTGCATCCAACCGCTGCCCGCTCTCTTTTATTCCCAGATTATCCAATTCGCCCAATTGATTTTCATCCATATTTAATAGGACCGCGAGTTTCACTCGGCTATTGTATAATAACTGCCTATTATTTTCAATCGTATTGATATCATTTGCCAGTTGTCCTTTCAAATCGAAGTAATCTCCGGGATTAATCGCGCCTTCCTTATGCATACTCTCCGCTCGGCGAACCTGTTCTCGGGTTACCTCAGTCTGCATTTCGGACTGCCGCAATATATCCTGAGCAGTCAAACTTTGGATATAAGCAGTAATAACATCCAGTTTTAAGGCATTAATCTGCGTATCAAAAGTCAATTTACCTGCGGTCTTTGCGTCGGCACGCATCCGTATCTCGTGAAATAAGCGAAACCCTCTAAATATTGGCAGACTTGCGTCCAAAGAAAAATTCCCAGTTGAATTGTTTGATGAAATATATTGAAGGGTAGAATTATCCTGAGATCTTCCTGATGTCAGACTATGCTGTAGGCTTGCATCTACATCGGGCAATCTATTCGCTTTAGCCTGGGCTAAATTCACCTCCGCACGCTTCACATCGAGTTCATTCTGCAATAAGGTTGGATTGGCCTTTATTGCCAACTGGATACACTCAGCTAAGCTCCGCTTGGCAATTTGCTTATCGTCGGTTCTTGTTACTGTTGTTTGCGCCACTTTTTCCGGTAGCCGCTGCTCCATCTGCTGCGCCTCCGTCTTGGCATAACTCAATAAAAAGCATAATGTAGTATATATATAGACTCTCTTCATATCCATTTTTTATTTTCTTGCTGACCATCGCCATGCCAAACAACAAAAACATTAAATATCAGATAGATACAAAAACCATATTTTCAAAAATGTTCGTTAATGAACAGTCGGTGTGCGTAGTTGGACAATTAAAATCTACAAGTGTATAAATAGGAACATGATGAAGATCAAGTTCACCATTTATTCGTTTATTCTATGGATATTCCTCGGTGTTTCTTCGGTATTTCTTCGCTTATAACCGAAGAAGTACCGAAGAAGCACCGAACAAGCTCCGAACAAGCACCGAGTAATCTACGAATACAATAGCTATTAATTAGTTAAAAATGGCGGTATACATCGCTTTGTCCTATACTTAAATAGATCAAAATCCTGACTTTTGAACAAACTGTTTTTGCCAATCTTTGGGATCAATCGGGTAAATAGTGACATTATTTCTACCTGTTGTTAAGTAGACAGAATAACGTTTGCTCCACCGGAACTAATGTGCCTCACCACAACTGAGATTATATTTGATCAAAGCGCTTCAGTTGCTGCACTAAACAGTGAAAAAACTTCAGTTGTACGCCTTCGTACAAGAAGTGTCCGCTATCGAACACCAAACAAGAGACAATACAAAATAAACAACTACAAATCAGCCTATTAAATTATTGGCACAGCTTTCATAGTTACATATAAAATTGATATTAAATTATGGACAGACCTTTAGAAAAGAAGAAGTGGAATAGCAAACGTATCATGACTATTGTAGGGGTTGCTGGCTTAGTTGGATTGATCAGCGCCAGCTTCTATTTTACCTCCGGCAAAAGCAAACTAAATGTTGAAGCTGACCGCATCTCTATTGTCGAAATAAAAAATGGAAACTTTCAAGAATTTATCCCGATAAACGGCACCGTGCTTCCTATTAGCAGCATATACCTCGATGCTTCTGTTGGCGGACGCGTGGAAGAAAAGTTCGTAGAAGATGGGGCTGTCTTAAAAAAGGGAGATGCAATTATGCGTCTATCCAATACCGATCAGGAGCTTACTTTAGTACAACAAGAAACGCAAGTTCTGAACTTATTAACCCAGTCTCAAATTGCGCAGACCAATGCACAACAAGCATCTATTAACAACCGTAACCAAATGGCTGATGTAGAACAGGCCTACCGGGAAGCAGAGCGGATCTATAATCTAAACAGAAAATTACTTGCTGAAAAAGCCATTGGCACACAAGAGTTCGAAAAATCAAAGAACGAATATAACTATCAAAAAGAGCGAGTCAACTTGACCAAACAGATCCTAAAACAGGACGAGATCTCCAATGCACAAAAAACTAATCAGGACAAGCAAACTTACCAACGTACACAGAGCGCATTGGAACTAATGAAAAGAAAAATTGGTGATCTGATCGTTAGAGCACCTGTTGACGGACAATTGACAGCCTTCGATGCAGAAATCGGTCAAAACAAAAATGCCGGAGAACGATTGGGACAAATCGACGTCTTGACAGGATTCAAAGTGCGTGCTGATATTGACGAACATTATATCAACCGTATTTTCCCAGATCTACAAGGTGAATTTTCTATTGGTGAAAAAACCTATAAACTCCGTATCAAGAAAGTGTATACCCAAGTTACCAATGGTCGATTCCAGGTTGATATGGAATTTATCAATGATGTTCCAAAGGGGATCCGTCGTGGTCAAACTTTACAGATACGTTTAGCCTTAAGTGACGAAACGAAAGCATTACTACTTGCAAAAGGAGGATTCTATCAACAGACCGGTGGTAACTGGATCTTCAAATTGGATAAAAATGGAAGCACAGCATACCGTGTGGATATCCAACTAGGAAGACAGAATCCGGAATATTATGAGGTCATCAAAGGTCTACAACCGGGAGATAAAGTTATTGTATCAAGCTATGAGACGTATGATAAGGTACAGGAGCTGAACATTAAAAAATAAAAATCGTATAGCGGTTATTGAAAAAGCTGAAAAAAGGACAATGCATCCGGCTCTTTTAATAGCCGCTATACAAATAACAGAAGAACAATGATAAAGAACGCAATCAAAACTGGAATTCGTTCCTTACGCACAAACAAGAAGTTTACACTTCTGAATATTGCTGGACTAAGTATTAGTCTGGCAGTGGTTATTGTCATTGCCCTTTGGATTACGGACGAATTGTCCTTTAATAAAGTCTTCAATAATGCGAATCAAGTCTATGAACTGTCTACAAACTTCGATAAGGAAAATGACCAATTCGTTCATGCTGCGCCGCCGCCAATTGCCCTATATGGAAAATTAAAAATTCCAGCGATACAAGAAGCTTGCCGCATTAGTGCCGCGCAGAACATACAGTTCAATAAAAGCGAACTTATGGCCAATGAACATGGGGTTTATGTTGACAGTACTTTTAACAAAGTATTTGATGCTTCTATAAGAGAATTGACTCCCAACAAATTATTCCAAGGAAAACAATCTATCGTCATTACAGAGAAGATTGCCAATAAATATTTTAAAAATGAAAATCCACTAGGACAAACGCTCTTTTTAGAAGTTGACCCTATTCTGAAAACCGGTAAGCAACCTTTTTTAATTACTGCTGTCATCAATGACTTCCCTAGCAATAGTTCCATTAAGGCTGATTATTTATTGCCATTTGAACTATTGGCGAGCCTCTCCAAAGAACCGTTGGATGAAAAATGGGGTAATTTTCAATATTACATCTATTTTTTGTTAAAGCCAGGTTCCAACCCTGCTCAGGTAGCACAGCAACTCAGCTCTATTCAAAAAGGCAATTTTCAAGGAAATCCCCTGTATGCTAAATTTGCATTCTTCTTACAGAAAATAACGCAAACAAATTTATATACCCCTAAAGGCGAGGATAGCGGTATGCAGTCCGTATATATTTTTGCAGTCATTGCCCTTGTTATCTTACTCGTTGCCTGTATTAATTACGTCAATCTGGTTACGGCCCGAGTTACAAAAAGAATAAAGGAAATCAGTATTCGTAAAATTATTGGCGCCAAGAGAAGTCATCTTTTTCTTCAATATCTAACTGAGTCTATGGTGCTGTTTTTGATTTCATTAGGTATTGCTACCCTACTCGCCTATCTAGCGATCCCATTTTTTAATGCCCTTGCAGAAAAAAACATTCAATTCAGCTTTCTTTCGTCCGAATTGTGGTTTATCTTTTTACTCACCTTTGTCGTAACTGTAATAATCGCAGGGATCTATCCTGCTGTACTTTTCTCAAGCAACAAGGTGTTGAGCCTGTTAAAAAATAACAGCACACTATTTGGCAACAAAAATAATCTACGAAAAGGACTTGTTGTCCTACAATTCTGCTGCACGGTCATCCTGATTATCACCACTTTTATTTTTGAGAAACAACTGCGCTATATGCGTCACAAGGATTTAGGATACGACAAAGAAAATGTCTTTTTATTTGAACAGAAAAACTTCTTGACGCATTATGAAGCAATCCGAGACGAACTGCAGCATCAACAGGGTATTTTAGGAGTTACCGCCGCCAGCAACGACATCAGTAACATCGGGTCTGAAACCGCCGACATCGATTGGGATGGGAAAGACCAGCTGCAATCCAATTTTTTCATTAGACGAGTTGCTATCGATCCAAATTTTACTTCTGTTTTAGACATCAAATTAGCCGAAGGAGATGGTTTTAAAAATAATCCCTCGGATAGCAGCCACGCGCTACTAAATGAAACCGCAATTAAGCAAATGGGATTAAAAAATCCCATTGGTAAAACCATTACCTTTCAGGGAAAAAGACTGACAATTATGGGGATTATGAAGGATTTTAATTTCAACGACCTTAAAACAGCAATAAAACCCTGCATCTTTTTTTCCGGCATGGGCTATGCGCTTGGGGGAATGTATGTTAAGACAAGTCCTGGACATGAAGAACAGGCAATTAGTGCCGTCCAAAAGCTATGGAAAAAGTACAATCCTGAATCAACTTTCAACTATACCTTTATGGATGAATCTTTTGATAAAATGTATAAAAAAGATATTATCCATGGAAAGCTTGTTCAGTTGTTTGCCACTATAACCATATTACTTTCCTGTATTGGCCTATCTGGACTTGTCTTGTTCAGCACAGAAGCTAAACTGAAAGAAATTGGGATCCGTAAAACCCTAGGTGCATCGACACAAGATATTGTTATGATGATCGGCAGAGACTATATGATCCCTGTAGTCGTATCATTCCTGATTGCTTTTCCCATTTCCTGGCTGATTATTTCCAAATGGCTGGATAATTATGTCTACCGTACCTCAATAGGTCCTTGGGTTTTCATACTAGCAGCCCTAATAACAATTTTATTGGTTGTTGTTACAGCCGGATCGGTTTCGCTCAAAGCAGCAATGGTCAATCCTACAAAAATTTTGAGAGACGAATAACAGAAATAAAATAAATAATACAAACAATACGATGATTAAAAACTTTATTAAAACCGCTCTCCGCAACCTTTGGAAAACCAAAGGTTACAGCTTTCTCAATATTTTTGGGCTGGCGATCGGGATTGCTGCGGCATCGTTGATTTTTTTATGGGTTGAAAACCAGTTGAGCTACAACGATAATTTCGCCAACAAAAAGGATATCTATATTGTCAAATCAAAACAGACATACGATGGTGCCACCTATGTTTTTCAATCTACTCCAGGACCATTTGCCCAAAGCGTAGCGAAAGAGATTCCAGGTATTAAACATGCAGTCCGTATGACTTGGGATACGCCCATGCTCTTTTCTGTCGGCGACAATAATTTATTCCAGACCGGACTATATGCTGATGCTTCCATTGCCGACGTACTGTCCTTAGAATTTTTAGAAGGTGATCGTAAAAGCGCATTCGACCAAGTGAATAATATTATCCTATCGGAGACAGGTGCAAAAAAATTGTTTGGGGACCGCCCGGCATTGGGAAAGACCGTCAAAACAAATAATAAAGAACCCTTTATCGTGGCAGCAGTCATCAAGGATTTACCCAAAAACAGCAGTTTTAGTTTTCAGTGGCTCATCCCTTTTAAGAAATATGAAGCTGGACAGGATTGGCTGGAAACTTGGGGGAACAATGGCTTACAAACGCTTGTTCAGGTTGATGAAAACGCCAATGTAGACCAGATCAACAAACAGATGCTGGATTTTGTCAAAAAGAAAACCAATGGTGAAGTCACTTTTTCGCAGAACTACCTTTATCCAATGGATCGTTGGATTACTTATAATCAGTTTGACAACAGCGGAAATGAAAAAGAAGGTGGTATTAAGAATATTCGCCTATTTACTTTTATTGCTTGGATCGTACTATTGATTGCCTGCATCAACTTTATGAATCTGGCAACTGCCCGATCCGAAAAAAGAGCAAAGGAAGTGGGCATGCGCAAAGTTGTTGGGGCTAGCCGCCGATCCCTGATTGCACAATTCTTGGGAGAGTCGCTCGTATTAGCAACAATCTCGTCACTGATGGCGATTCTATTGATTTATATCTTTATCCGGCCGTTCAATACCATGATCGGTCAGGATCTACAGGTCAATATTTTCGAACCTTTACACATCGGTTTTTTACTTGCTGTGACGATCTTGTGCGGTCTGTTTGCAGGTAGCTACCCAGCATTTTTTCTATCCGCATTTAAACCGCTTTCGAGCATTAAAGGTGCAAAGCAAAAGACAGGCAGCGGTAGTCTAATTCGAAAAGGACTGGTTGTCGTTCAATATTCTGCTTCGGTCGTATTGATAATCAGCACCATTATTATTTACCAACAGATTCAGCACAACAAAAACAGGGATCTCGGATTCGATAAGAGTCAAGTATTGACAACAGCACTTCAAGGTGATATGGCAAAACATCTGCCCTTAATTAAAAATCAACTGCTGGCAACAGGAGTTGTCCAAGAAGTGGGTGTCAGTGATATGAGTATCCTTAATATTTATTCCAACAGTTCGGGCTTCAGCTGGGATGGAAAAGATCCAAATGCCAGTATTTTGATTGGTATGTTACGTGCTGATGAGGGGCTTATTCCAGCTCTGGATTTAAAGCTTTCTGACGGTAGAAACTTCCATCAAAATTTTGTAGGTGATAGTACCTCGGTTGTCATCAACGAAGCATTTGCAAAATTGATCAAAAAAGATGGTCTTGTTGCAGGTAACATTATCAGTTACGGTGAGGAAAAACTCACCATTGCCGGGGTCGTCAAAAACTTCGTTTATAACAATGTGTATGCCGATCCTGAGCCGATGCTGTTTCTGCCAATGAACAGAGATAATGGCATCATGACCATCAAAACAAAAGCGGGAATAAATTTACCCGATGCGATCCAGCAAATCGAAAAGGTGATCGTGAAAAATAATCCAGGCTTCCCTTTCGACTATAAATTTTTAGATGATAGCTTCAATACTAAATTTCAAGCCGAGCTTTTTGTACAGCGACTTTCTAGCGTATTTGCTATTATGTCCATTATTATATCCTGCCTCGGACTGTTTGGCCTGGCCGCATTTGCAACAGAGCAGCGTGCCAAAGAAATCAGTATCCGCAAAGTACTGGGGGCTTCGGTATCAGGACTTATCCAAATGCTCAACCGTGAATTTGTCATTCTTGTAGCGATCTCATGTATCATTGCCTTTCCTATTGCGTGGATCATTATGAGCAAATGGCTAACTAATTATGCACATCATATCGATATTTCCTGGACCATTTTTATCATCAGTGGTCTGACAGCTATTATCATTGCCCTATTGACCATCAGTTCACAGGCATTTAAAGCAGCGATAGCCAATCCGACAAAGACTTTAAGAGATCAATAAACACTAAAAAAGAATTTAATAACAGAAATAGTAACTGTCCAAAGCAATTTCGCCAAGGAGACAAAACATAAAAACCATGAGCACAAAAAATATGATCAAAATCACAAATCTTCAAAAGTATTACCGCACAGAAGAAGTTGAAACCGTCGCATTAAACAACCTCAATATTCATGTCAAAGAGGGAGAGTTTGTTGCTGTAATGGGGCCTTCGGGCTGTGGGAAATCGACATTACTCAATATCATTGGTCTACTGGATGATTTGGATGAAGGAAGCTATCTATTCAACGAGATTGAAGTTGCCAAATTCAAAGAACGCGGTCGCTCAGATCTTCGCAAACATAACATTGGTTTTGTGTTCCAGAGCTTCAATTTGATCGATGAGCTGACCGTATTTGAAAATGTGGAACTTCCACTGGTTTATACCAATGTTCCAGCAGCAGAACGCAAAAAACGTGTAGAAGAAGTTTTGGAAAAAGTGCAGATCATGCACCGTCGCAATCACTTCCCACAACAGCTTTCCGGAGGTCAACAGCAACGTGTGGCTGTCGCTCGTGCGGTTGTCAATAATCCCAAACTGATCCTTGCCGATGAGCCTACGGGTAACCTCGATTCCAATAACGGTAACGAAGTTATGCAACTCTTGACTGAATTGAACGAGGCCGGCACAACCATCGTCATGGTAACACACAGTGAGCACGATGCAAAATTCTCTGACCGTGTAATCCGCATGCTAGACGGACAAGTGATTATGGAAACAACTTCGGTATAAGACAACTCATATATAACCAAGATATTACTCCTAATAACCTATAGATGATGAGCACGATTAAATTAATTTTCAGACAACTATGGCGCAACCGTCTTTTCACATTTTTAAATGTATTTGGGCTTGCCATCGGAATAAGTGCCTGTTGGCTAATTTTCCGTATCGTCAATTATGAATTTAGTTTTGACCAGCATCATCCGGAAAGTGAGCAGATTTACAAGGTCCATACCTCCTATGAGGAAAAGGATAAATTAGATCATTTCGATGGTGTTCCCGCACCATTACCGGCATATATCAAGGAAAACTTTGTCAATGTTGAACTGACAGTACCCATCTTTAAACAATACTTCGAGCGTGTCAGTAATAATCGCGGAGCGCAGAAAATAGAGTTTGAAGATCAGCCCGAAATCATCGGTACCACGGGAGACTATTTCAAAATGACACCTTATGTTTGGTTAGCTGGCGACCAAAGGAATATACTAAAAAATAGCCATGAAGTCATCCTGACAGAATCGCGGGCTAAATTGTATTTCCCAAACACGTCAATAGACCAAATCATAGGACAGACCTTATCCTACGATAGTACATTGTACAATGTCGCCGGTATTGTAAAAGATCTAGCTCATCCAAGCAGCTTTTTGGGTAAAGAATTTATCCGGATTCCAGAACAGGAATGGAATAGCACAAACTGGAGTAATTCAAATTCCAATTGGCAGCTCTTTATTAAGGTAAAAACATCGACTTCCCTTCCCAATCTCATAAAGACAGCCGACAAAAAGGCGTATGAGATGACACATGCCGAATTTGATAAGTTTGGATTTAAAATGCATGTAAATACAGTTCCTTTAAAAGACTTACATTTTACTTCTTACGCGCAAAATAATGTTGATCAGAAAATAATGTACGGTCTTATCGGCATAGGTATATTTTTGCTCTTACTCGCCTGTGTCAATTACATCAATCTCGCTACCGCCCAAATCCCACAACGCGCGAAGGAAATTGGTATCAGAAAGACATTGGGAGAAAGCCAGAAAAGAATTACAAAGTCCTTTCTGCTAGAAACATTTTGCATCACGGCTTTTTCGGTGCTTTTATCTTGGCCTTTACTTATTCTCATTCAATCCGTTTTAGCAGCATATATTCCCGATCAGCTCAAGCTATATCCAGATCCCTGGGGTGTATCGCTATTTTTAGCAACACTTACAATTACGATTACCTTAATTTCCTCAGGTTATCCGATTTTATTGACAAACAAAGTCAAGATTGTTGAAGTCATTAAAATCTCGAATGCGCAAACGCTCAAATTTGGCAATCTTTCTTTTCGAAAAATGCTCATTGTTTTTCAATTTTTGATTGCCCAGCTATTTGTTATTTCAACTTGCATCATTGGTCTACAATTGAAACATGCACTACAGAATAACTACGGCTTCGATAAGGATGCGATCATTACCCTACGTTTCCCGAGTAAAAGCTATCAGGACAGTAATGTTGATCCCTTTGTTTTCAAACAGGCGATTAAGCACATCGCAGGTGTAGAGCAGGCTTCCTTGGGACATCTGCCCATGAGTAACGACCATTGGGGAAATGCCCTGTTTGCAAAAAGTGATACAGGACAAGTACAAGCAGATGTGCAAATGAAATTTGTCGATCAGGATAACTTTAAGCTCTATAATTTTAAAATGCTTGCTGGCCGCCCGCTGCAATTGGCCGATACGAGCACAGGCATCGTGTTAAACTTAGCCAGCGTTCAAAAATTAGGTTTTAAATCTGCTGAAAACGCTGTAGGAAGCTTTGTTACGTATACCGACAAACAGCGTCAGATTGTGGGGGTAACCGACAATTTTCACACAAAAAATCTCCATGCAGCCATTCAGCCTGTCGTTATGCTAAGTTCCATTAAAAAATGGGAATTAAACAGACTAAGTGTCAAACTCAACAATAATTCAGCTACCTGGTCCGAAACATTAAAACAGATTGAAAAAGAATGGCAAAAATATTATCCAAAAGCGCCATTCAAATATGATTTCTATGATCAGCAAATCAAAGAACTTTATAGCAGTGATCTAAAATTCTCGAAGATCATCAATCTATTTACATCGACGACAATTCTCATCAGCTGCCTGGGATTGATCGGACTGGTTACCATCACCACGGTACAGCGTACAAAAGAAATTGGTATTCGAAAAGTGTTGGGAAGTACCGTACTGGGGATTATTGGATTATTATCAAAAGATTATATCAAACTTATACTCATTTCTATTTTGATCGCTACCCCAATTGCTTGGTGGGCGATGCACAAATGGTTGGATGATTTTGCTTATAAAATAGATCTATCCTGGTGGATGTTTATCATTCCGGCAGCCGCAACCCTACTTATTGCATTTTTTACGATGAGCTACCAATCCATAAAAGCCGCACGTGCAAACCCCGTAAATAGTTTAAGAGATGAATAGAACAGAAAAGAAGCTCAATAGTGATCAAGGAGAATGATGGGAATCAGCAATGATCCCATCACAATCCTTGTTTTGAATAATGCACTGCAAAGAATGACCAAACAATAGAATTAATCAAAAAAAGCCTATCACCATGATAAAGAATTATTTAATAACTGCCATTAGAGAATTAAGGAAACGGAAATTCTATACTGCTATCAATATATTAGGTCTGTCGGTCAGTCTTACGGCAGCGATATTAATTATTTTCTGGGTACAGGATGAAAAGAGCTTTGATAAATTCCATCCAGATTTTGAACAGATTTACAAAGTCAATTCTCATTTGGATCCCGAGCACAACGGTTCGATATGGGGGACATCTCCCGGCCCTATAGGAAATTATGCACAAAATGTACCGGAGGTAGATTACGCAACGCGAGTTTCACAGGATTACAATACCACATTGGTCAATGACAAACTGAAACGTCCGGTAACTGATATGAACATCTATTATGTAGATGGTAATTTTTTCAAGATGTTTCATTTTCCCTTGAAAGAGGGCTCGCTTGCAGGTTTTCAGGAAAATTATAAACAGGCACTTATCACCCCATCAACTGCCGAAAAACTTTTTAGTACGCAAAAAGCCATTGGAAAAACTTTCCGTTACCAGAAAGATCTCTTCACCGTAGCCGGTATCCTAAACGATATTCCACAAAACTCCTCAATGCAATTCGATGTCGTTATCCCACTGGGGTATCATGCACATCGGTTTACAAACTGGGGCGGTAACGGTAAATGGAAAACAATAGATGAAGATATGGGTAACTATAGTTTTTCGACTTATATTAAAGTCAAACCGTATGCTTCTGCCGCACTTATCGGAAAATCGGTCACAGACACTTATACCAAAGCCCGCGACGGTGAAAACTCGACTATATTTGTTTTAGACCCACTCAAAACCATGCATTTAATCGCTCCTGACGGAAATAAATCGACACTTCGCATGGTTCAGATTTTTGGGATCATTGCGATATTGCTCCTGGTGATCGGTGCGGTAAATTATGTCAATCTAAGTACTGCAAGAGCATTGGATCGGGCGAAAGATGTTGGTATCCGCAAAATAATCGGCGCCAACCGTCTCCATTTATTCCTACAATTTATCACCGAAACTGTTGTTGTATTTCTTTGTTCGCTACTGATCGCTTTCATCCTCATCGTGATCCTTCATACAGGCTATAATCAGATCGCGCAGAAATCAATCAGTCTTTCTTTCCATAATACGACGATATGGCTGTATATTGGGGCAGCAATTATAGGCACGTTGGGACTGTCCAGTATATATCCTGCGATACAGCTTTCCTCATTCAATCCCATTCATTCATTAAAAGGAAAATCAGTAAGAGGTGTTTCCTCAAATACCATGCGTAAAATATTGGTGGTTTTCCAGTTTACGCTCTCCGTGACCCTTATTGTATGTACGTTGGTGATCCGAAACCAATTGGCTTTTATCCAGAAGATCAACCTCGGCTATGACAGAGACCATGTCCTGACCCTCGGCCTTCCAGAGGAAGCCTACAAACACATGGATGCGATACGTGCCGAACTCAAAAGCAACAATGCCATACAGGCGGTCTCTCTATCCGGTGTTTACAACATGACGGATTTCGGAAATGCAACGGGCGATATCGATTGGCCAGGCAAGTCCAAAGACAACAAACTCATTGTTGCTCAAGCGACCATCGATAAGGATTTTATTCCCTTAATGAACATACAATTCCTCGAAGGAAAAAACTTTAGCGGCATGCCGGTTGATTCGTCCGGCTATATCATCAACGAGACTTTGGCGAAACAGATGGGATTAAAACCGCCCTACGTCGGATCCAATATGAGTTTCCACGATTTCCCTGGACAAATTATCGGTGTTGTAAAAGACTTCCACTTCAAATCCATCAAAGATAAGATTGGTCCGATGGTCTTCTGGACGCGCTGGGGATCGGGCACGCTGTATGTTAAAACCAGTACGACAAAGGCTTCTGAAGCCATTAAAGCTTTAGAAAAGATCTATAACCGCTATCCATCAGATGCTCCTTTTAACTACACCTTTATTGATCAGCAATTTGATAATCTATATAAATCCGAGCAGCGCACAGGTTTGTTGTTCAATATTTTCGCTGGCATCGCCATTTTTATATCTGCTTTAGGCCTGTTTGCCCTGGCAACTCACGAAGCACAAATGCGTGTAAAGGAAATCGGTATCCGTAAAGTTCTTGGTGCAAGCACCTTTGGAGTCGTCCGACTTTTGGGGAAAAATTTCGTGATACTCGTCTCCATTTCCATTCTGATCGCCTGCCCTATTGCAGTTTACCTAATGAAACAATGGTTGAGCAATTTCGCCTATAAAACAGATCTAGAGGTACAAACATTTGTCTTCGGTGGTGTCTTGGCCTTGCTGATCGCCATTATTACCGTCAGCTACCAGGCCGTTCGGGCAGCATTATCCAATCCCGTCGATAGTTTACGAGATGAATAAAAAGAAAAATAAAGTAAAAGTGGATTAAACATATTGAAACACTAAAACTAAAGAAAAAAGCAATGATCAAGAACTATATAAAAATAGCCTGGCGCAATATCTCGAAAAATAAAGGGTATTCGACCATAAACTTAATTGGCTTGGCAATAGGTTTGGCCTGTTGCCTACTAATAGCAATTTATGTACAAAATGAATTGTCTTACGACAAATATCATGAGAATAAAGATCGAATTTACCGCATCGTCCATGACTATAAAGATGTAAGCAGCACAGAGCAGCATCAAATCTGGGGCAATGCACCCATCGGTGATGCCATCAAAGCAGATTTCCCTGAAATCGAGAAGGTCGTTCAGTTTTCAGGACAAACGTCTATCCTGCTCAAACAAGGCGATAAAAGATTCCAGGAAGAAAATGCATTTTTCATGGATTCTACTGCATTTGACGTCTTCAGTTGGAAGATTTTGGCCGGCGATCCGCATACAGCTTTAAAAAACGCTTATTCTGTTGTATTAACAGAGAGTACAGCCAAAAAATATTTCGGCGATCAAAATCCCATTGGTAAGACGCTTGAGGGAGGTTTAGCCGCCGGCCGTGCCAACTCTGGTTTATATACGGTAACAGCAGTAATGGCCGATGTCCCCTCTAATTCACACTTTACGTTCGATGCACTACTCTCGATGAGTACATTCCGCAACGCTAGGCCCGATGTTTTTGACAAAGAAGGTTGGGATTATGTAGACTTCTACACCTACTTTCTCGCTTCAAAAGACTTTGATCCTGTAAAGTTCAACCAAAAAATACCAAAGTTTATCAAGCGGCATCTCCCAACAAATGAAAATGCAAACGCAAAATACAATTTCCATATCGAGCCACTTCTCCAGGCTTACATGCATTCGTCGGCAGATCGTCAGCCTGGCACCAATGGAAGCTATCAGAATTTATACATATTCAGCATTATTGGCGGATTCATATTACTGATTGCCTGTGTGAACTTTATGAATCTGGCGACATCTAGGTCAATGGAAAGAGCAAAGGAAGTCGGGGTCCGAAAAACCATCGGCGCCAGCAAAAGCAACCTGATCTTTCAATTTATGTCGGAGTCTTTGGTTCTTGTATTCGCCAGTAGCATTTTAGCCATACTGCTCGTTCTGGCCTTCCTTCCTTTTTTGGAAGCATTCTCGGGCAAACACCTCAATTATTCGTCCTTGCAAAATGGAACGACCTGGGCAATATTCCTATTCACTACCGTTTTTACCGGGCTACTTGCAGCTAGCTATCCAGCCTTGATTCTAGCAAATTTCAAACCCATAACAGTACTTAAAGGAAACTATAGCAGCAGTAAGGGTGGCACCTGGTTACGTCGCATATTGGTTGTTTTTCAATTTTGCCTTTCCATTGCGCTCATTGCGGGTACTGTCGTCGTCTTTTCTCAACTAGATCAATTACAGCACCGCGATCTTGGATTTCAAAAAGATCAACGGCTTGTCATTGACTATAATTTCGATGATAAGGTAAACAATAACCTGGAAGCGATAAAATCGACACTTGCAAAAGATAAAGATGTGCTGTCTGTCACTGCATCACGTACGGTACCGGGAACATTTTTTCCAAATGCAGGGACCGAAATCATGTCAGCCAACGGAACAATGACTTCATTTGCTCCTTTTTTATATGAAGTCGATGTCGACTTCATTCCTAATATCGGTTTACAAATGGCCGCAGGACGCGCCTATTCCAGAGATTTCCCTGCCGACACAGCTCATTCACTTGTTATCAATGAATCTGCTGCAAAACAATGGGGATACTCCAATCCACAAGATATTATTGGCAAGCAATTTCGTCAATGGGGAAGAGAAGGAACCGTTATTGGTGTGGTCAAAGATTTCAACTATCTTTCTTTACACCGTAAGATTGAGCCTTTAGCGCTGCGACTTGAACCAAGCAGCAGCCGGTATTTAACCTTGAATATCCAACATGTAAACCAGCCTGAGACCGTTACGAGAATCGGCAAACTATGGAATGAACTTGTACCAAACCGTCCATTTTTATATAGCTTTCTTGACGACAATTTCAATCGACAATATGAAGCGGATTTTAATTTTAGAAGACTTTTCACAGCCTTCTCTGGGCTGGCGCTTTTTATTGCCTGTTTAGGTTTATTGGGGCTTGTGACTTATACAGCCCAACAGCGGACCAAAGAAATCGGCGTACGCAAAGTTCTCGGTGCATCCATCTATCATTTAATCCTCCTGCTCTCTTCTGACTTCATTAAACTATTGGCTGTAGCACTCCTCATTGCCACTCCTCTATCTTGGATGGCGATGAAAAAATGGCTGGACAACTTTGCTTATCACATTGAACCACAATGGTGGATGTTTGCCTTTGCCGGTGTCGCCGCCATTATGATCGCGCTAATAACCGTAAGCTATCAAACGCTTAAAGCAGCGAGAACAAACCCTGTAGACAGCTTAAGAGATGAATAATCAGCTATCATTTTATTCAATCACTATACTTCTGCTATGAACAATCTTTTATTAGAACAGGTCATCAGATAACTTTGAAAAACACACGATCATGATAAAGAACTATATAAAGACAGCTTGGCGAACGATCAGGGCAAACCGATTTTTCAGTATCCTTAATATCAGTGGACTGGCCATAGGTATCTGTGTATCGCTATTGTTATTCGCTTTTATCCGACAGGAACTAAGTTTTGATACTATGTATCCTAAAGCTGAGCATATCTACCGCGTCTACATGAAACTATCCGCAGAATATAATCAGGAAAAAATGCTCTCGCTCCCTAATGCGGTAGGCCCAGCTTTAAAATCAGACATTACGCAGGTAGATAATATGGTACGTCTGGTAAAAGACGGTTATGGTGCAACGGCTTCTATCCGCAGCGGGAATGATAATTTCTCTGAAAAACAATTATACTTAGCAGATTCGACGCTGTTCTCGATATTTGATTTTCAATTTATTGAAGGGAATGCGCGTACTGCTTTTTCAAATAAAAAAAGCATCGTCCTATCCCAATCGTCCAAAGAAAAACTATTTGGAAAACAGGAAGCAGTCGGCAGAATAATCAGCATCAATCAACGGGATACCGTACAGGTAACCGGTGTCTTCAAAGATCTTCCTGCCAATAGCACATTAGATTGTAATATGGTCATGAATATTATGGATTCATGGATGGGTCAAAATGTACACTGGAGCAATGCGAGTTACGAAACTTATATCCTATTAAAAAAAGGTTCAGACCCAGCAGCCATTGCGCACGAAGCGAGCAAATTAATTGATAAGTACGTCAAAAAAGACAATCAATATTATACACAATTTCTCCTACAACCGTTATCAGCAGTACACCTCTATTCAGCAGATTTAACAAGTGGAGTTACTACACGTTCTGGAAATATAACCATCATCAGAACATTATCAGTCCTTGCCCTTCTCGTGATTATAATTGCATGCATCAATTATATGAATCTTGCGACAGCCAAATCACAGAAAAATGCAAAACAGGTAGGGGTCAATAAAGTACTTGGCGCTACCCGTCGGCAGCTCATTATCCGCTTTTTTGTAGAAACGGCAACAATTAGTCTTTCAGCTATGCTTATTGGGCTCGTCCTTGCCATAATACTCATTCCTGCGTTCAATTTGGTCGGTAAGACCGATATGACTATTCAGCATCTGCTGAATTGGAATATGCTAGGAATATTGGCTATAGCATGGCTAGTCATTACGCTGGTTGCAGGTAGCTATCCAGCATTATTCCTTTCAGGCATTAAATCAATATCTTTAATGAACAAAGGATACAATAAACAGGGTAAAACAATATTAATTAGACAAATATTGGTTGTGTGCCAGTTTTCTATTTCGATCGTACTGATTATTGGTATCAGTATTATGCTGACTCAAATGAGCTTTATCCGCAATAAGGATTTAGGATATCAACCTGAAAATGTTGTGTCTATTTCAATTCGTTCTTTAAAAAATCAAGAAAAGTTAAATACCCTTGGCCAACAAGTTCAAAACCTGACCAATACGGTAGCCACGACTTTCGCACAATCGATACCTGGATTCAATGAAAGTGGTAAATCAACTTATAAATTAACGACCGACAAACAAGGCTTACCCACACTGAGCTGCGTCACTTATGGCAAGACAATCAATACTTTAGGACTAAAATTACTTGCGGGGACAGATTTACCAAATGTGATCGGGCGTACAGACTCAACCTGTTATGTATTGATCAACGAAAAAGTAATGAAGTTTTTAGGTTATAAAACACCCGAAGAAGCTATAGGGAAACATATCGTTACAGAAATGAGCGCGACTAATTCCATTATATCAGGTGTTGTTCGAGATTTTAATTACGCCAACCTAAAATCTGAGATCGGTGGATATACCTACTATACAATGAATGCTCCTTCTGAGTCTCCTCGGAATTTATTGATCCGCTATAAAACAGCAGATCTTCAGACGTATATTGAGGAAATAAAAAAGATCTATACAGCTATTGCTCCCGATGCTGCATTTGATTTTTCTTTTTTAGACCAGCATGTACAGGATCAATATAACAATGAAATTCGTTCATCCAATGTCATGACTTTGTTTTCATTTTTGACACTATTTATTGCCTGTCTGGGTTTACTAGGGCTAGCTGCCTATACAGCTGAATCAAAAAGTAAAGAGATCGGCATACGTAAAGTTCTAGGTGCAAGTGTCAGTAGTATTATTCATTTGCTGTCCGCAAACTACATCAAATTAATCTGTATAGCATTTCTGATTGCAGGACCAATAGCATATTACTTATTTAATAGTTGGTTAAATGATTTTGTTTATCACATCGATATGCCGTGGTGGGCATATGTAGTCGCTGTCCTGACAGTGACAATTGTCGCATTTATTACAATTGGATTCCAAACTTTTAAAGCTGCATTACTAAATCCTGTCAATAGTTTGCGGGACGAATAGCAACACGCGCATATCAAATTGGAGGATTAACAAAAAACGAAATAACAATGATTGTAAATTCACTTAAAACAGCCTATCGTTTTTTAAAAAAACATAAGTTGATCACGTTTATCAATATCACAAGTCTTGCGATTGGTATTACAGCGACGCTAGTTATTTTCCTGATGATCCAATACGACTACAGTTTTGACAAACATGTTCCCAATCGACAACAGGTCTATCGTGTTGTCAATAACGGAGAGTTCAAAAATGCCGGCGTCTACGTACCGCTGGTACGCACCATGCAAGCAGAGTTGCCCAACTTGGAGGCCGTAGCCCCGATTTATCGAAGCCATGTCCAAAAACTGAAAGTTTCTCTGGCAACAGACAAATTCCAGACTTTTCCAAAAGAACAGAAGATGGTATTCACGAACAGTCAATATTTCGATATTTTCCCTTCAAAATGGTTGGCTGGTAGTGCTAAGGCTTTGAATTCATCCGGAAATATTATCCTTACAGAGAAAACATTAGAAAAGTTTTATGGAAAAGAACCGCCTGCAAATGTGATTGGCAAAACCATCATCTATGCAGATAGTATCCCACTTCAGGTCGCTGGTGTAATAGAAAATCCGCAGCATAATTCGGATTTCAATTTTGAAAGCTTCATCGCTGAGTCGACGATCCCTCGGGACAACAATTTAAAAAACATGTATACGTGGGAAGCTTGGAACAGCATATCGGATTCACATCAGGTACTCATCAAGACAAAAGCACAAAGCAATCCGCGTCTTCTGGAACGCAATATTGCTAATCTCCTTAAAAAATATAAATACAAAGAAGGTGAAAAAATCAACGATAAGCTTGAATTACAAGCATTGGCAGATGTACATTTTGATACAAGATTTAATTATGACGCGACCCATCCGGAAGCGCTTCGCAACCTTATTTTACTTGCAGTCTTCCTCTTAGCTCTGGGGGCCGTAAATTTTATCAATTTATCCACGGCTCAGTCTATTGAAAGAGCCAAAGAAGTGGGTATTCGTAAGACGTTGGGTAGTTCTAAAACTACATTGATCAAACAGTTTTTGATCGAAACCTTTCTGATAACTTTGACTGCAACAGTACTTGCAGTCTTATTATTACCATTGTTCTTACATGTCTTTGAAGGATTTATTCCGAAAAACCTAAGCGTAGAAGGCCTAGACAAAACTGTTATTGTTTTCTTTCTATTTGGACAGTTGATCTTAGTAACCTTACTTGCCGGATTTTATCCTGCCTGGGTACTCACAGGATATGCTCCGGTGCTAGCGCTCAAAAATCAGCTTGGAAAGAATACCAATCTTTCCCGAAGTGCATGGATACGCAAAGCACTGACCATCTTCCAGTTTGTCATGGCCCAGGCTTTCCTGATCTGCGTGCTTATCGTCGTTCGCCAAATAAATTATGTTACGCATAAAGATATGGGCTTCCAGAAAGATGCTATAGTCAATCTATATATTCCTGGAGCGTTCCAAAATTCCGCCAAAGGTGTAGTTCTTAAAAATGAACTCAAAAAGCTAAAAGATATCAAGGCCATAAGTTTTGGGAATATCGCTCCTGCAATGAATGGCTGGATGACTACCGCAATCGCTTACGATCAATCGCCAAATAAGGAATCCTTGACTTTTGATAGCCGATCGGGTGATGAAAACTATTTAGATGTCTATCAGATTCCGCTTTTAGCAGGAAGAAATATCCGTTTATTGGATTCAACAAGTGAAATGTTGATCAATAGAAAAGGACTTGAACTACTGCATATCAAAAACCCGCAGGATGCCATTGGTAAAACCTTCGAAAATGGACAGAACATCATCGTTGGTGTGATGGAAGATTTTGATTTGGCTTCAGCACGACAAGGGGTTAAGCCAGTTCTTTATACAGGCAGTAAAGAAGGATATGTACTCCATATTGCCTTGGATCAATCGCATCCCGAAAACTGGAAAAACGCCATTGATAAAATAACATCAAGCTACAAATCGGTGTTCCCCGATGATGAATTGGACCTACGGTTTGTAGACGAGGTCATCCAGAACTTCTATACGCAAGAGAAGCAGCTGTCTAAGCTCCTTTCTTGGGCAGTAGGACTCTCTGTGCTAATTGCTGGATTAGGCTTATTTGGACTTGCCATATTTACGGCAAATCAGCGCACAAAGGAAATTGGAATTCGCAAAGTATTGGGGGCCTCTGTGTTCCAGATCACCTTTTTATTACTTCGGAATTTGCTGTCGTTGGTTGCAATAGCCTGTATAGTAGCTTTTCCAATTGCTTATTATTTTATGCATAGCTGGCTGAACGACTTTGTTTACCGAACCACAATAAGTCCTTGGATTTTCGGGCTGTCAGCCGTAGGGTTGATCGCCTTTGCCAGTCTTGTACTTTCAACCAAAAGTGTCTTTGCAGCAAAAGCAAATCCAATAAATAGTTTACGGGACGAATAGATCAGTTGATAAAACAATAGAGCGATCATTTTGACATGAATTAAGAATTTAAACCCTACAGCGATGATAAAGAACTTCATAAAAACCGCATGGCGAAGTATTTTTTCGAATAAATTCTACAGTGCCATTAATATTTTAGGATTAACCGCAGGAATGGTTGTGGGGATATTCCTATTGCTATGGATACAAGATGAGCTGTCCTTTGACCGATTCCACAAACATCAGCGCTCCATTTACAAAATTGGAATAGAAGGAGGAACGGGGATATCAAAACGAATCTTTGGATCCATCATTGCTCCGGTTGGAAATTTTGCAAAAAAGGAAATTCCTGAAGTCCAAGATGCAGTCCGTATTTTTAAGATTGGAGATGCCGCGCTTAAATACAAAGAGAAAAGGTTTAATGAAAAGAATTTTGCGTTTGTAGACCCCAGTTATTTTACTATTTTCGATTTTCCATTACTTCAGGGCAATTCAAGTCAACCTTTTCGTGATAACAATTCAATTGTCATCACCCAGCGTACTGCACACCGTTATTTTGGCGATGAAAATCCAATTGGAAAAACCGTAACGTTGGGTATTGAGGATCTTTGTGTTGTCTCAGGCGTGATTGCCGATTATCCTGAAAACTCAACCTTTCAATTTCAGGTATTGCTTCCTATTTCAAGGTTTAACGAACAGGCCTACATTAAAAATAAAACGACCTATGATAATAAGACCTTTCTATCTTCCATGGATGAAGATTGGTCCAATTTTTCATTCGAAACCTATCTGCAGCTGAGGCCTGACGCAAATCTTGCCACAGTTTCAAAAAAGCTACAGGCGATACACGAAAGGAACAAACCTGAGGATGCCCCTGTCCCATACGTTACACAAGCACTCGCAAAGGTGCATCTCTACCAAATGGATGGGAGTGATGCAGGAATTGACAATGTTCGAGTTTTTATAGGTGTAGCGATTATGATTCTTGTAATTGCAAGTATTAACTATATCAATCTTTCTACTGCACGGTCGTTGTCGCGCGCCAAAGAAGTAGGGATACGTAAAGTTATCGGCGCAGGTAAAAAGGAACTTTTTTTCCAATTTATATTGGAAACAACCATACTATTTGTCATTGCATCAGCATTGGCACTTGCCTTCGTATTTATTGGTCTCCCCTTATTTAATAATTTCTCGGGGAAGCAGATTTCCATACAACTCTTGAATCCTACACTATGGATAAGCGTGCTGATCATGCTTGTGGGAACACTTGCACTTACAAGTATATACCCTGCCCTGCTTTTATCGAAATTTGATCCGATTAAAGTACTTAAAGGCCGATTTACCATAAAAAATTCCAGTGCACGAAAAATATTGGTTGTGTTACAGTTCACAGTTTCGATCATCCTTATTACGCTAACAATTGTTATTGGCCGTCAATTGGATTTTATAAAACATCAAAATTTAGGCTACGAAAAGGATCATATTATTTCAGTTGCTATGGCACCAAAAATGTCCAATCATTTTGATGCTGTCAAAACCGAACTTCTAAAAAACAAGGATATTGATGATGTTATCCGTCTTGGCCGGGATATGGTTTATGGTGGTGTTTCAACTGGGGACAACGATTGGGAAGGAAAACCCAGCAAATCAAATCTTTGGTTCAATATGACATACGCCGATCAATCTGCACTTAACTTTTTTAAGATAAAACTTACGCAAGGTCGTAATTTTACGGGCTCCATAGCAGATTCAACACATTTCATAATCAATGAATCGGCAGCGCGGGAAATGGGGCTAAAAGATCCGATTGGCACGCGCTTACGCATTCGAACAGTTACGGGAACTATTATTGGGGTTGTAAAAGATTTCAATTATGCGAGCGCTAGACAAAAGATTGAGCCTATGGTATTCCAATATAGCCCGAAAGATTGCTGGCAACTATACCTTAAAACAACAACTTCTGGTACAAAATCCGCATTAAACTCCTTGCAACAGATCTGGAAAAGTTATTATGATGATATGCCGATGAATTACAGCTTCCTGGACGAAAGCTATCAAAAGCAATATACGAATGAGCAGAAACAAGGCTCCTTATTCAATTTTTTTGCCCTGATCGCCATCGTCATCTCCTGCTTAGGACTCTTAGGACTATGCACCTATACAGCGCAGGTTAGAACCAAAGAAATTGGTATCAGAAAGGTCCTTGGCGCTACGGTATTCGGTATTATACGATTGTTAAACAAAGAATTTTTACTGTTAGTCATTTTAGCCAACGTCATTGCGGTACCAATCGCTGTATATTTCAGCATAAACTGGCTCAATGGCTTTGCCTTCAGAACGACTCTCCCATTTACCATATTTCTATATGCGGCGGGGATAACCATTGCTATTGCATTATTTACGGTGAGTTTCCAGTCCATCAAGGCGGCATACGCCAATCCTGTAAAAAGCTTGCACGATGAATAGTTTATATTTGAGAACCAATACAACACCATAAGATGATTCGATTATTCCTAAAAACAGCGTTGAGAAATTTGAAGCGCAGTCCCTTAAATACGACAATTAATATTTTGGGATTAGCACTAGGGTTTACTGTTGCTCTGATAAGTACATTATGGGTACTGAAACAATTTTCTTTTGATAAGCATTATAGCAATTATCAGCATATTTATCAGGTCATGATGACTGGGACTTTCAATGATGAGAAATCTACTGATCGCTCCACCCCTATTCCCTTGGTCAAAACGATCGCGTCTGATTTCAAAAATGAAATGCAAGATGCAGCACTGGTCACGAATATGGAAAGCAATAATCTTAAGGTAGGTGATAAGAAGCTTAATGCACCGGGGTTTTACGCCATGGGAAAATTTGCCGAATTATTTTCTCTCGAATCTGTACAAGGAAATAGTACCACACCGAGCAATCCATCGACCATCATAATTTCAGAATCCTTAGCAAAACGACTGTTCGATAAGGTAGATATCATCGGGAAAACAATTCAATTGAACGGCAAAGAACAATATACTGTTCAAGGTGTTTATAAAGATATTCCCGAAAACAATACTTTTTATGGCTTAGATTATATATTGCCCTTTGTCGATTATCTTGCAAAAGACCAAGGTATTGAAGAAAGCTGGTCCAGCTGCTATTTCAGCACTTTCGCCAAGATAGACAATGATGCCTTTGTTCCTGCTTTGGAAAATAAACTAACAAATATCATCAACAAAAAACTGACGGATATAAAACCTGAGATCCTGTTACATCCGATGTCCAAATGGCATTTATATGATTCGTTCAAGAATGGAAAGAACGTTGGCGGACAGATTCAATATGTATGGATGTTTGTTTGGATAAGCGTATTCATCATTTTATTGGCCAGTATCAATTTCATTAACCTGAGTACGGCAAGAAGCCTAAAAAGAGGAAAAGAAATCGGGGTTTTAAAGTCTGTTGGCGTCAATCGCCGGCAGCTTATTGCAGGCTTTCTTGTTGAGTCAATCCTCGCAGTAGCCTGCGCATTTTTGTTGGCTGTTCTATTCGCTACATTGCTTTTGCCTTGGGTCAAAACGATTACACATACGACACTGCATATCCCTTTTGCCGATATTCGTTTCTATGGCTACTCCCTAGTAGGAATAAGCGTTATAGGACTTTTAGCAGGTATGTACCCTGCGCTATTTTTATCAGCTTTTAACCCTATTCTTGCATTGAAAGGTAAAATCAACAGCCGAAAAGGCGGATCAAGAAGTAGAAAAGCAATGGTCATCGTGCAATTTGCTATTTCTATTTTCCTGATGATATCCACTTATCTGGTGATTCAGCAACTGCATTACACAAAGGATCGTCCAATAGGTTATAAAAGTTCAAATTTGATAAACATTACTTCATCCAATTCAACTATCGTCAAACACTTTGATGTACTTCGAAAAGAGTTGATCGGTCAGCGTCTTGTGGCAGATGCCGCCCTTTCTTCCAACTTTGTAAACCACCTATCCTTAACAGGTGGTGGCTTTAATTGGCAAGGTAATGATTCCAAAGACGGTGCGATCATGGGGATCTTCACCGTAGATGAAAACTTCGCGAATACTGTACAGTGGAATTTTATAAAAGGACGCAATTTTTCAAAAGATTTCAAAACAGATTCAACGGCTGTTATTCTAAACGAAGCGGCGGCCAAATTTATGGGAGTTACCGATCTAAACAGCAAACAGCTTTCACGTGCCGGTATCAATTACCACATCTTGGGTATTATTCAAAATACGCTTTCCGAATCTCCTTTCAAATCCATTACACCGACGGCTTATTTTCTAAAATTTTTACCAAAGAATAAAATAACGCTTCAACTGGATGAAAATCAAGATCCCAAACAAAACCTAAAAGCGATTTCCACAGCGTTCAATCGCATAGATCCTGATCTCATTTTTGATTATACCTTTACGGATCAGGAATATGCCAAAGAGTTCCAACAGATGGAAATGATCAAGAGCTTAACCAGTTTATTTACAGGGTTGGCCATACTCATTTCATGTCTTGGTCTCTACGCGCTTGTTTCCTTTCTTACGGAGCAACGAGAAAAAGAAATCGGTATTCGTAAAGTATTGGGTGCATCAGAACTTGGCTTGTGGCGACTACTTTCCACAGAATACATTTGGCTCACAGGCATTGGCTTTTTACTCGCAGCCCCTTTAGCTTACCTCTTGATGGAATCTTGGCTTGAAAACTATGTCTACCGCATATCTATTACTTGGACGGTCTTTGCTATCACAGGCTTAACCGCACTAATCATCACCTTATTAACCGTTAGTTACCAAGCGATTAAAGCAACATTAGCAAATCCTGTAAAAACCTTAAGAAGCGAATAAGACCAATTTGTTCGGGGACGGACACTATACTGTCCGTTTCCGAACATTTAAAATCGCCATAAAAACACACCAAAAACTTAAAAATCAATACATTATATTTATGGCAAACGAATTGAACTACTTGGCTTTGCTATTTTTCGAATAACGGAGTCTTCTACTAAAGCGAGCTAAGTGACAAGAATATAGCCTAATTAACAGTCTAAATGCTCATAACCATGTTAAAGAACTATTTTAAAATTGCTTGGCGGAATATCAGAAAAAACAAAGGATTTTCTCTTTTAAATATGTTTGGCCTTAGCATCGGAATAACATGTTTCCTATTGTTGGCAGCGTACATATATCATGAATCTAGTTATGAGCGTTTCCTTCCCAATGCAGACCGTCTAGCTTATATTAGCCTCACTTATAAAGCACCCAATAGCACGGAAGAAGTAAATTCCTCGGTTACACCGACCGGTTTAGCTCCGGCTTTACAAGCTGAATTTCCAAATGTAGAGCAGGCAACCAGATTCTACAGCTATTCCAAAGGCGGTAAAATAGAATCCAAAGAGGCACTAATAACTGAAAAAGACCTACTTTATGCTGACCAAAATGTTTTTAAAACTTTAGGTTATACCTTTATTGAGGGGGATTCGAAAGTAGCATTAGCAGCGCCCAATCAGATTGTATTGACAAAGAAATTAGCAGAAAAATATTTCCCGAATCAATCGGCTGTTGGTCAAATCCTATCCATCGATAATGTCAACTGGAAAGTAACTGGCGTCATAGAAGACCTACCAACCAATACACAAATGAATTTTTCTGCGCTCCTGTCCAACAAAGGATTGGAACGTTATAAAGAAATGGCCTGGTCCTCTGCCAATGATGTTACCATCGCTCTTCTAAAAAATAAAGATCAGCTCAATATCGTCCAACAGAAATTGGATCAAATGACAAAATCCAAATTTGCAGAAGCGACAAAACAGGGTTATCAATTTCGATTCGTAGCTGAAAAATTGACTGATATCCACCTACATTCCAAAGCAGCCGGGTCCGGAAACATTACCTATATCTATATTTTAATAGCATTAGGTGCTGCGCTCATTGTGTTAACTTGCATCAATTTTACAAATTTGGTTCTAGCACATGCACTTGAACGAAAGAAAGAAATTGGTGTCAAGAAAGTTTTAGGTGCCGCAAGGAAAACGATATTCTTTCAGTTCTTTTTTGAATGTAGCATCATGGTCTTTCTAGCGGTTGCTTTTAGTCTTCTGACTACAGTACTTTTATTACCCGTATTCGGTTCATTTATGGGTACCGAAATGAAATTAACCGTATGGACTGACCCTCGGTTTTATACGATTTTACTTGTTTTCATAGCCTTGTTGACGCTGCTGTCAGGTGGCTGGCCAGCCTATTCAATAGCAAGCTCAAAACCTATTTCCATTTTTAAGCGAAAATTGACCGAAAGACAAAGTGGTATATCTTTGAGCAAGGTACTCGTTACTTTTCAATTCAGTATCTCTATATTTTTTATTATCTGCACCTTATTTGCGAGTAGACAGATGGATTTTATCCAGTCTAAAAACACTGGATTGGATCGCTCTGATATGTTGGTCATTGATGGCCGAGGATGGCAAGATAAAGAAAGGCAGCTATTAAAAGAAAAGTTAATACAACTTAATAGTGTTCAAGGTGTAACGGCTTCCTATGATAATCCCGTGAATATCCATGGGGGGTACACTGTTCGCGAAGTAGAAGGCCAGCCTAACGATTTTGAGATGAATGTTACGGCAATCCCAATCGAAAAAGATTTCGTCTCCGTGTTTCATATTCCATCTGTCGCCGGCGCACCGCTGTCAGATGCGGACATTTTGCACGCGCAAGACACTATTTCACCAGAATATGGCTTTGTAGTGAATACACTTGCTGCATCCGCCATGGGTTTTACTCCTGAACAGGCTATTGGAAAGAAAATCAATTTGAACGGACGTAAGGGTAGCATCAAACAAGTTGTTGCAAGTTTTAACTTTGCATCATTACACAACGAAGTCAAACCAGTTGTACTTTTTCCTGAATATGATTATTTCGGCAATATTTTCATTCGGCTCAATCCGACATCGCCGGTAAAAGATGTTCTTGCGCAGATCAAAACTGTTATAAAAGATATTGATTCAAAAAACAGTTTTGAATATCACTTTCTCAATGATGATTATAACAAGTTATATCTCAAAGATCAGCAAACAACACGAGTAATGCAGTTATTTTCCATCATTACAATTGCTATCGCCTGTATGGGACTATTTGCATTATCAGCTTATGCCGTGCAACAACGCTTTAAAGAGATTGGTATCCGTAAAGTATTAGGTGCTTCAACGATCAAGATTGTCAACATATTGAGCGTTGACTTTATGGCCCTAGTCCTGTGTGCTGTATTGATCAGTGTACCCTTAGGCTGGTATGCCATGCACCGCTGGGTAGAGAATTTTGCTTACCACATCACGCTAGACTGGTGGGTATTTATTGTGGCGGCGATAAGTGCATTATTGATATCATTTATCACCATTAGTTTTCAAACCATAAAAGCTGCGATTCTAAACCCGGTTGATAGTTTAAGAGATGAGTAATTGTTTTAGTAGCTATTAAAAATAAAGACACCCGATAAATAACAAGCTGGACCTTTAAAATTCAAGTTTTTTCTATTTATCGATACCTAATACGACAGATATGCTTAAAAATTACATCAAAATCGCATGGCGGAACCTGTGGAAAAGCAAGGGGTACTCTGCGATTAATATTATTGGACTTTCTATCGGATTGACAGCGGTACTGATCATCGGTATATGGATAAAACATCAATTGCAATTCGACAATTTTTACAGCAATAAGGAAAGCATATATAAACTTTGGAACAAATATGAAGATCAGCAAAAAATCTACGTAAACGATATCACTTCGGCACCGGCATCTCAGGCTCTGCTAGCAGATTACCCCGAGGTTGAACGCGCTGCGCGGATGTATTGGAGCAGCACCGCCCTGATGTCTTTTGGCGATAAGAAGATTAAATCCAAGGGAAATGAAGTCGATCCAGCATTTATTGAATTATTTGATTTCAAACTTCTTAAAGGAAATAGCAAGAAGGCTCTAAAAGATACAAAAGATATCGTCCTGACGGAAAGTCTTGCTAAAAACATATTTGGCAAAACTGATCCAATAGATAAAACGCTTCTTCTCGACAATAAAGAACTGTATAGGGTATCGGCAATTATGCAGGATCTCCCCAGTAACACAAGTTTCGACTTTACCTATCTGATACCTTTAGAAAAAACCGAGACCTATTCATCTGGCTGGGGTTCAAATACTTTCTACACTTATATCAAGCTGAAAGAAGGAACCGATGTTGATCTTTTTAATAAAAAGCTAAATAATATAGTCAATAAGAAAACAAACAATGAAATAAAAGGCTCCATGTTCCTCTATCCGATGTCCAAAATGCATCTGTATTCAAAATTTGAGCAGGGTATTGCTGTTGGCGGAAAAATAGATCAAGTTAAATTGGTGGCGGGAATAGGTTTATTAATATTATTGATCGCCTGTATCAATTTTATCAATCTCAGTACAGCCCGCAGCCAGAAAAGAGCAAAAGAAGTTGCAGTAAGAAAAGTTGTAGGAGCCCAACGCTTCCATTTAATCATACAATTTCTTTCCGAATCTTTATTGTTAACCTTTATTTCAGGTACATGTGCTATCGTATTGACAATACTGACTCTTCCACTATTTAACCAGGTTTTAGATAAAGCATTAATCTTTTCATTTTCAGATTCATCGATCTGGTTTTCCCTGATTGGTTTTATTTTCATTACAGGGATACTGGCAGGGCTATACCCAGCTTTCGTACTCTCCTCTTTCAAACCGATAAAATCGCTCAAAATATTTGGACGGACAAACAAGTTTTCCCTGAATTTTCGAGAATTACTGGTTGTATTTCAATTTGGTATTGCTATTATACTGATTATAGCAACCATTATCGTACGCAAGCAAATAGAATATGCCAGCCAGCGTGAAATAGGCTATGAAAATTCACAACTTATCGAGATACCCATTGAAGGCGGCATGGAAAAGAATTATGAGTCTATTAAGTCGGAACTGATCACTGCCAACATTGCCGAAGCTGTTACTCGTACGGGCTGGTCAATTACTAAAAATGGAGCCAGTTCCGGAGGTAGTTTCCTGTGGCCTGGAGCTAATCCAGAACAAGCAAAGAAAATGGGTTTTGAACTTGGACGTACTGAAAGTGATCTTGTTAAAACTCTTGGATTAAAGCTCATTGCTGGTCGAGATATCGATTATGGCAGGCTACCGGGAGATAGTGCTTCTGTAATGGTTAATGAAGCTGCTGTCAAAGAAATGAAACTGGAAAATCCAATAGGAAGCTATCTCAAATGGGGCGATAAAACTTATACTATCGTTGGTGTAATCAATGATTATATTACGGGGTCACCTTATAGTCCAATAACCCCCTTACTGATTTATCCTTCAAAAAATTGGATGTTGAATATGGTTATACGCACCAGTCCAAACAGAGCTATGGAAATAAACCTAAAGCAAATTGAGGAAATTATTAAAAAATTCAATCCGGCCTACCCCTTCGAGTACCAGTTTGTGGATCAGAAATTTGCAGCTAAATTCAAAGATCAGCAACAGACTGCTCAACTCGCATTCATTTTTTCGGGATTAGCTATTTTTATCTCTTGTCTGGGCTTATTTGGGCTTGCTTCTTATATTGCTGAGCTAAAGACCAAAGAAATTGGCATTCGTAAGGTACTAGGCGCCTCGGTAACTGGAATTACGGCAATGTTATCCAAAGATTTTGTTAAACTTGTCATTATTTCCATTTTAATTGCTTCGCCAATAGCCTGGTGGGCAATGAACAAATGGCTACAGGACTTTTCCTATCGAATTGAAATACAATGGTGGTTTTTTGCACTAGCAGGAGTTTCTGCCTTATTCGTAGCTTTCTTTACGGTAAGCACACAAGCCATAAAGGCTGCCAATAGTAATCCCGTAAAGACATTAAGAGACGAATAAGCGCAAAAATTAAGTACGTAAAAAGTCAAGAGTAAAAAATAGAGCTACAATTGGTTCGCTTCAATTAAACAAAACACTGCAAAACGAAAAATTAAAACCATGATTAGGAACTATATCAAAATCGCATGGCGGAACCTGATGAAAAACAAATCCTTTTCCTTGATTAACATCATCGGATTGGCGATCGGTATGGCCGGAGCATTACTTATAGCACTTTGGTTGCAGAACATGTTAACCATGGACCGCTTTCATGAGAAGGGTGATCGCCTGCACGTATTGAGTAATCGTGACGAATTTCAAGGCGAAAAATCAGCCTGGGCCTATACACCTAAAATACTAGCGCCCTCATTGGCTGCAGATTTTCCAGATATCGAAGCTTTTACAAGATATAATGAGGGACCGCAATTTTTAACAACTTTCAATGAAAAGAAACTGATCGCAAATACTGTTTTCATCGATCCTGGTTTTTTCAAAATGTTTTCTTTGCCTTTTGTGAAAGGAGAACAGAATGTGAGATTTGATCATCCCAAAGGTCTTGTTCTCACGGAAAGTTACGCAAAAGCGCTGTTTGGAAATGAAGATCCCATTGGAAAATCAGTTCGGATAGACTCAGTTAATCAAGTCACCGTACAAGCTATACTTAAAGATCTTCCGAGCAATTCAAGTTTCAAATTTGACATCCTCCTCCCATTTGAATATGCAAAAATAATTGGTAACGTAGACGACAACTGGAGCAATAATTCAATAACTACTTATGTCCTGTTAAAAGAAGGTACTTCAGTCAACGCATTTAACGACAAAATCAGAACCTATCTGAGAGATCATATCAATACGAGTAATAAAGCTGCCGGTTATACTTCTGCAAGAAATACGGGTGAGATTTTTGCCTTCCCCTATCCAGATTCTTTCCTTTACAATAGCGGAAAAGGAGGAAATTATACTTCCGGACGTATCGATATCGTCAAGCTATTTGCTTGGATTGGTGTATTTATTTTATTGGTGGCAAGCATCAATTTTATGAATTTGAGTACGGCACGTTCCGAACGCCGTGCGAAAGAAGTCGGTGTCCGCAAAGTAATCGGGGCAAATAAGACAAGCCTAATGGCGCAGTTCCTGGTTGAAAGCATATTAATTAGCCTGATCGGCATGGTACTAGCTACGTTACTTGTTTTTATTGTCCTGCCATTTTTTAACGAGCTGGTGGGAAAACAGCTAAGCCTATCGTTATTAAACTTATCAACCTGGCTTTTTTTAATTGGTTTTGCCTTATTTACGGGTGTGTTAGCGGGTACCTACCCGGCCTTTTTCCTTTCTTCATTTCAGCCTATCAAGACCTTGAAAGGGAAATTTGTTTCTAAAACAAGAGGCCTTAGTATTCGCTCACTTTTAGTCGTCATTCAATTTAGTCTCGCTATTATATTGATTATCGCAACAGTCATTGTCGCGAAACAAATCCAATATACCAAACAGCGCGACCGAGGTTACAATGAAAATGGGCTACTTTATAGCAGTATTCAAGGAGACTTGGAAAAGAATTATAAAATCCTGCGGGATGAGTTATTAGCCAGCAATGCGGTTGTTTCTGTATCAAAGAACATGTCGCCTGTAACAGACTTTTATAGCAATGGCTGGGGATTTACTACCGGCACACCTACCGAAGAAGACAAACGGGTTTCTTACAACCGCTTTAGTACCGATGCCGATGCTGTAAAGAACCTAGGCCTAACACTTATACAGGGGCGGGATATCGATATTTACAAGTTTGCGACAGACAGTACTGCCTTGATTTTAAATGAATCCGCGGTAAAAAGTTTGCACCTCAAAAACCCGGTCAATAGCATTGTGGATGGCGATGGCACCAAATGGACGGTGGTTGGTGTAGTCAAAGATTTTATCATTGGATCACCTTTTGGAGACAAAAAGCCTATGGTGATATTAGGACCGCAAGCCTGGTTTACAACGATTCACTACCGTTTAAATCCAAACAACGCAATAGCGGACAACTTAAAGACGATTGAGTCAATCTTTAAGAAATTTAATCCAGACTATCCTTTTGAATATCAATTCATCGATAAAACCTACGAAGAGAAATTTAAGGAAACTAAAGCAATAGGTACCCTTGCGATGGTTTTTGCTGGATTGACGATTTTTATTTCCTGTCTAGGATTACTTGCGCTGATCGCTTATATGGCCGAAACACGCATGAAGGAAATTGCGGTTCGCAAAGTTCTTGGCGCAAGTGTCACCCAGGTAACCTCTTTGCTTTCGATCGATTTTATCAAACTTGTTGTAGTGGCTATTTTTATTGCGACACCTATTGCTTGGTGGGCCATGGATAAATGGTTACAAGATTACAGTTATCGAATTGAGATACAGTGGTATTATTTTGTCATTGCTGGACTATTGGCTATTCTGATCAGTATGGCCACGATAAGCTATCAAGCAATTAAGGCTGCGTTAGGCAACCCTGTTGACAGTTTACGCGATGAGTAGCCCAAAGTTTAACAACTTTGTTTCGTATAGTTTTAAACCATCAAGAAAGGCATGAATTCATTCAAACTTACTTTTCGCAGCCTCATTAGCAACCGACAATATACCTGGATCAATATCTTGGGCTTAAGTATTGGTTTTTCCTTGTGCCTTCTCGTATTTGCTCTTGTCATTGAAGAAAACTCGTATGACAAAAGCTGGAAAAATGCGGATCATCTCTTTCGGATTGTGACCATAGATTCAACTGCTGGCCTTGAACACCAAATGTCCAGAACATTCGTTAATTTAAGTACGGAACTCAAACAAGTATTCCCGGAGATTCAAAATGAGGCTCGGATAGAATCCAGAAAATATTATTTAAAACCGCATGCAAGCTCAGCACAGCCCATAGGCATACAGGTTTTGGAGTCGGAAATAAATATCTTGGATATGTTGAGCATCAAGGTTCTCGAAGGCAATCCCAAACAGCTGGTCCAAGGAAAAACAAACTTGCTCATCGGCAAAGAATTCAAAGAAAAGTACTTTAAGAACGAAGATGTCATCGGCAAAGTCATCCAAAGTGCCGACCCCTATACCGATCAGCCATCCGATTATATCATTACGGGTGTTATGGATAATCTTCCTTATAATTCAACGCTCAGAGCTTCCGCCATTGCTTTAGTGCCTAAAATATCGATGGAATTAAGCAAAGATGGCTCGGGGTACTACACCGAACAATTTGTACAACTAAAACCCGGAACACCAAGAATAGATCTCGAGCAGAAACTAAATCATTGGTATAAAGGATACCTCAGTCCAAACACAAAACAGGTGACTTCCTTTCGCCTGCAGCCTATTCAGGATATATATATGGAGCCATTAGGCAGTGTAGATATCAGCGGCAACCAAAAAACAACAAACATATTTGTGGGTGTTGCCGTTTTGGTCTTTATTATTTCCTGTATCAATTTTATTAATATTTACGCTGTAAGAACAGTTAAAAAATTAAGGACACTTCATATACATAAAGTATTGGGGGCCAGCCGAACCCATATGATCAGACGGATGCTATTGGAAACAATCCTACTGTTTTTTATTTCTGCATTATGCAGTTTGGTACTCTTTAAACTTGGATTGTCCCAGCTGGAGCACTTTATAGGCTATGATCTCGCTTATATTAAATCCATACAGCTCCCGTTGCTATTGGCATTTATGGTGACTGCAATTGCCCTTGGCCTGCTAATTGGTTTTTATCCAGCATGGCTGATCTCCGGTATTAAGAGTTCAGATGCCTTAAAAAATAAGCTATCAAAAATTCCCAATGCAGAAGTCCTTATCAAAAAAATGCTTATCACAACACAGTTTAGCATTGCCATTATCGTCATCATTGGCCTTATAACAATCAAGTCCCAACTCAGCTATATGCAAGCAGCTCCCTTGGGAATGGAAGTCAAAAATGTGCTGAACATCGATTATTTTAACAAGGGTACACAAAATACAAATATAAAAGATCGAATTGGTCAACTTACCGGGGTTGAATCGGTCAGCGTCGCTGCCTGGACGCCGACAATCGGGTCGGGCTACCTTGCCAAGACAATCGTCGACAAGGACGATCCAGGGAAAAATATCCAAGTCAGTTTCATCGGTGGCGATGTCGATTTGTCCAAGACTTTGGGAATCCAGTTGGTTAAAGGTCGATTATTGACTCCTGAAGATTATACGCCTGTAGAAATGGATCTGGGAGAAGACGATGGTATCAATAATGCCCTTGTGACGGAAAGTACGGCAAAAAAGCTTGGGATAGACAAACTCGGTATCCTGTATAAGGACCTTCAAATTATCCCCGTTGGAATCATTAAAGATTTCCATAGTGAGTCTTTTCGTAGCAAAATAGTACCAACAGTGATTTTGGCAAAAGATTTTAACGGAAACGGCAATATTCTGATAAAAGTAGGGAAAGGACAAGAACAACAAATCTTTCGATCGGTATCTCATATTATACAAAATACCTATCCTGATAAACACGTTTCCTTCAATTGGATAGATGATTTGATTGCAAAACAATATGAAAAAGAGAGCAAGCAAGTGCAATTATTTATCCTATTCAGTGCATTGACATTGTTGATCTCCGCCTTAGGAATCACAGGATTGATTATGCAAAATCTCGAACAGCGCACCAAAGAAATTGGCATACGCAAAGTCCTAGGCGCAACAGTGCTCGACATATCACGTCTCTTTTCAAAAGATTATCTCATCTTATCCACCTTGGCTATTTTTATTGCCAGTCCAATAGCGGGGTATTTTTCAAAAAAATGGCTCGAAGATTATGCGTACAATGTGGGCGTACAATGGTGGTTCTTTATTCTTGCCGCGCTTGCCATCTTTTTGATCAGCATCATTACTGTCAATTTCCAAACAATACGTGCCGCACTAAACAATCCAGTAGATAGCTTACGAAACGAGTAAATATTCATTTATAGTAATAAAAGGGGCCTCAATATGATCAAGAACAATTTAAAAATAGCATGGCGAAATTTAATACGCAATTTCTCCACTTCGTTTATCAACATTGCTGGGTTAGCCGTTGGAATTGCGACCTGCTTATTGATCAGCTTATATGTAATCGATGAGTTTAGTTTTGACCGGTATAATGAGCATGCAGACCGTATTGTACGTGTTGTTTTCAGAGGAACTGTCAAGGGCGGAACGATCAATGAGGCACATGTGATGCCACCCGTGGCTTCGACTATGAAGTCAGAGCTGCCCGAAGTTGAAGAAACTGCACGACTGAGAATCGGTGGATCCCCCCTATTTGTCGTCAACAACAAAGTTTTCCACGAAGAAAAGATGGCTTACGTGGATTCATCCTTCTTCAAAATCTTTACCCTTCCTTTTATTAAGGGAAATAAGTCTACAGCAATTGCTAATCCCAATGCGGTAGTTATATCCGAATCTACTGCCTTAAAGTATTTTGGTACGAAGGACGTGGTTGGACGGGATCTTTCGGTCAAAGACAATCCGACAATCCTCAAAATCACTGGAGTAATCAAAGATGTCCCTCAAAACTCCCATTTTCATTTTGATGTATTTACCTCTTTGGATGCACTGGAAGATTCACGATCAGATTCATGGATGACTTCCGAATATTATACTTATGCGTTGCTTTCGAAGAATGCTTCACGTGAAAAGCTCGAAAAAAACTTAGCCACACTATTCGACAAACATGTTGCCACACAATTTATGGCAGGTTTTGGCATGAGTTACCAAGAATACAAGAAAACGGGAAATAAGATCGGACTTTACCTACAGCCGCTCACAGATATCCATCTACATTCGAATTTCAACTACGACCTCAGCGTTCCGGGGGATATACGTTACGTTTATATTTTTAGTGCTATTGCACTCTTTATGCTATTGATTGCTACAATTAATTTCATGAATCTATCTACAGCCAGTGGCTTTAGGCGGTGTAAAGAAGTAGGAGTACGAAAAGTACTGGGTGCCGACAAACAAAACCTGATGCGACAATTTATGCTGGAGGGCATACTCCTGACTTATATTTCCTTGGGAATAGCTTTGGGAATTGTTTTACTTGCCCTTCCTTTATTTAATCAGATTTCAGGAAAAGAGATTGAAATTCAAAAACTTGACGCTTTTAAAATTATCCCCTTCCTGCTGACTTTTGGTTTAATCGTCGGTCTATTTTCCAGCAGCTATCCCGCGTTATATCTGTCCTCATTTAATCCGCTCCGTGTATTAAAAGGGAAAATAAGTCGTTCGACTAAAGGCCTTAATTTACGCAGTGGGCTTGTTGTATTTCAATTCATCATTTCCGTCGGACTTATCTTTGGAACCGTGGTCGTTGTTCAGCAGCTGGATTATATGCGTCATATTAAACTTGGATACAACAAGGATAATGTCCTTATTATACCGAGCTGGCCTTTAGGAAAAAACGAAAAGACATATTATAATTTATTGATGCAAGATAGCAGAATCAAGCATGTCTCCCATTCGTCCTATCTCCCCGCCGGAGAAAGTAACAACAACAATTTTTTCATCTATCCAGATGGCAATACTGATCAATGGGTCAAAACGATTCGTTACGATATAGATGAAGAATATATTCCGGTTATGGGTATGCAGCTTAAAGAAGGACGAAATTTCACAAAAACATTTGGTAATGATAGCCTTTCTGTCATCATCAATGAAACCGCAGCAAAAGATCTCGGTTGGAACGATCATAGCCTTGGCAAAATATTGACCAATAAAGACAACAAAAGCTATCGTGTTATTGGTGTCGTTAAGGATTTCCATTTTCGCTCTTTACATGAGCAGATCTCTCCGCTTGTGATGGTTCTTAGCGATCAAGCCGGGAGTTTGATTCTCAAAACCCAAACAGCCGATATGGAGAAGCTCATTCAAAAATTAGCATCTCTCTATCGTTCCTTTCCAACAGACATTCCTTTCAGCTATTCCTTTCTGGATGACCGATACGCACAAACTTACCAAGCAGAGGTTAAAACGGGTAAATTACTGAGCATCTTTGCGGGACTGACAATTTTTGTGGCCTGCCTTGGTTTATTCGGCTTGGCTATTTTCACCGCCAATCAACGCAGAAAAGAAATAGGGATCCGAAAAGTTGTTGGAGCTACAGTTCCCGACATCACGCGTATGCTTTCCACGGAGTTCGTCAAACTCGTGCTAATAGCCATTATCATTTCTTCTCCCCTAGCTTGGTGGATGATGCACAAATGGTTAGAGAATTTTGCGTACCATATTGAGATGCAATGGTGGATGTTTGTGCTAGCAGGAGCGCTAGCCGTTTTTATTGCTTTAATTACTGTAAGTTCACAAGCGATACGCGCGGCCCTAACAAAGCCTGTTGACAGTCTACGTGATGAATAAAAAACGTTTATAATTATCGATACAATAACCTCAAACAATGATTCAGCTATATTTTAAATCAGCTTTAAGACAATTATTTAAACATGGCTACTATACAATGCTGACGATATGCGGGCTAGGGTTAGCCATGGCCTGTAGTTTGTTTATCTACATCTACAATAGTTTCCAATTGAGCTTTGATCAGTTTCACGCCGATAAAGATCGAACCTTTTTAGTCGTACAAGATTTAAAATTGGACAAGATAGAACACAGCAAAGGGGGCGCTTATGCCATGTATGACGCCATATCTCGTGAAATTCCCCAAGTAGAAAAAACAGCATTATATATCGATAATAAAAATCTTACGCTACGTATAGAGGATCAATTATATCAGACAGCAGGCAAAGCGTCATTTACTTCCTCCAGCTATTTCAACATATTAAATTTTCCTTGGATACAAGGCAAACCGGAGGAACTGGATCAACCCAATACGGTAGCCTTGACTAAAAGTATTTCAAAAATTTATTTTAAAGATGAAAACCCGATCGGAAAAATAATTTTAGTAGATGGCAAATTCCCCATAAAGGTCATCGGTATCATCGATGACAGCAAGAGAAATTCCGATTTTCGTTCGGATATCTATATATCGTTAAATTCACTGACAAATTTATGGCAGATTCCCAAAGATGATGGATTCTTTCTCAATTGGGGCTATACTAATTCAAGTAACAACATCATATTAAAACTAAAACATACATCCGATCAGGCTGCTGTGGAGAAAAGTATACAAAAGCTAATCACGAAATATTGGGACAAGGATGTACTTCAATATTTTCATTATAAGCTACTGCCACTACCCCATTTTCATTTTGACGCGGATTATGGCAAAGGGACCCAACGAACCTTATTGAACATCTTAGTTGTTATCGCCGTGGGCATCGGTGTTATGGCATTTATCAATTATAGTAATATCGTATTTGCCCAACAAATGAACCGGAGCGTAGAAATGGGGGTCAGAAAAATACTAGGGAGTTCCAAGCAGCAACTGTATTACCAGTTTCTGACCGAAACCTTGCTGTTGACAGCGTGCTCAGTCTTATTTGCGTTATTACTATTGAGTCTTTCCATCTCCTGGGCCAATCAATACCTATTTGAAGATGAGCCCTTGCAAATTATCAACCTGTATTCATTTTTGGGTACAATTGGAATCCTCTGGACATCTACCGCACTAGTCACCTCCGTTTACCCGCTGATCTTTGTAAATCGAATGAAAATCCAGCAAGCATTAAAAAAGTTGACCATAGGCCCATGGAGCTTAACCAGAAAATCTTTTATTGTCGTACAGAATATAATCGCCATGATTCTTCTGATTGCCACGTTCGTTATTGTCTTACAGGTAAACCATCTCAAGCAGACCGATATTGGCTTTAATCGTGAACAAGTGGTTCTCTTTCCCATGACGAATAACATGCTGAAATCAAAAGAGAAAATTGCACATTTCCTTCGTGATCGAACGGAAGTGCAATCATTTACTTTCTGTGACAATCCGCCATCATACGAAAAAGTATGGGGTGGAACTTTTCAATTTGATAACAGATCAGAATGGGAAAAATGGCCTGCTAAGTATGCAATTGGCGATTCAACCTATATTAGGACCTTTCACATCAAATTATTGGCCGGACGGAATTTTGATGACAATCCACAAAATCCAGAGTTTTTAGTCAATCAGCAGATGGCTACTACATTGGGATTTAAAAACCCCAATGATATCCTTGGCCGAAATTTGAATGCTGGCGGGCTCAATGAAGAGCACATCGGAAAAATTGTAGGTGTAGTTGCAGATTTTAGCACCAATTCGCTCAACGAGCCTATATCCCCTACCGTAATTGGCTACAATGAAAGCCGATTAAAAAATCTGGCCGTTAAGTTTAAGGGACATAAGCAAGATATATTATTGAAAACGCTAGCGCTACAATGGAAAAACTGGTATCATGATGAAGTTTTCCAATATAAGTTTTACGATCAGCAAATTGCTAACCTTTACAAAAAAGAAGCGTTGGTTGAAAAACTTATCTGGATTGCGGCTATTGTATCGCTATGTATCAGCTCACTTGGTTTTTTAGGTTTGCTGTCCATCAATATCCTCAAACGCACAAAAGAAATTGGCATACGAAAAGTACTTGGCGCTTCCGTTTCAGGTATTGTCATTTTGCTATCTCAGGACTTTTTCAAGTGGATGGCTATTGCCTTCACCATTGCCACTCCTGTAGCATATTATCTCATGGAGCACTGGTTATCTAATTTCCCATTCCGAATAGAAATTAGCTGGTGGATCTTTTCCCTTGCTTTCTGCACTGGATTAATCTTGACGTTATTGGTCGTTGCACTACAATCCATCAAGGCTGCAATAGCAAATCCGGTCCATAGTTTACGGAACGAATGATTGACTGTTTCGACATGGAACAGGATCTCCAGCTACAGGCATCCGCCGAGCTGGAGGTTGAATGCTGTACAATATTGAACGGCAAACTGTCCGATATCGGACAGCATTCAGTAGCACAACAGCAATAAAAAACTAACTATCAACAATATATACACTTGGCCAAACATTTGTATTTTTATTTTTCTATGTCGAGGCCCCATTATACTAACAGCTTCACGAACGGAATAAATTCTTATTACAAAGACAATGAACTTTACAAACTTTAAGATTGCTTGGCGAAATATTCGAAAGAAAAAAGTGCAAAATCTGATCAATCTAATTGGATTGACCTGCGGTATTACTTTTCTACTACTTGTAGGCGCCTATGTCTGGGATGTACACCAAGTGAATAGCAATATCAAAAATATTGATCGGCAATTTTTGTTGCAAAGCAAGTATAAGAAAGAAGGATTTGGTATTAACTTAACTACATTAGGGGCGCTCCCCAAAGCCTTACATGAGGAGTATCCTAATCTTGTCTCTAATTATTATCGGATTGATGGATTGACAGGTATCGTAGCAAACGGAGCGACAATCCATGAGGAAGGGATGTCTCTCGGAGATCCTAGTCTATTGACGATGTTCGGATTCGATATTTTAGCGGGCAATCCCAATACAGCTTTGAATAATCCCTTTTCAGTTGTTATCAGTGAAAAAGCTGCTATAAAATATTTCGGACAAGTGGACGTACTTGGAAGGTCGCTACAAATAAAAAATTTCAAGGGTGAAAAACACGATTTTGAAATTACAGCAATCATCAAATCCGACGTCCAAAATGCCATTATGGATCTCACAAAGAATATGCATGCAGACATATTTTTACCGATCATCAATGAGCAATTCTTTGGCCGATCTATAGACAATTGGAATAATCCATATATTGCTGGTTACATTGAATTGAAGCCAGGTATCAGTTTGGAACAGGTAGATGCTGCCATAGAGACGCTGGTAAGCAAAAATACAGATAAGGAATTTTCCAGCCAATATAGCCCTAGTTTAAAACCATTGAAAACCTATTATTTGGACGACAACCAGGGGGCTGTTCGCAAAATGATACGGACATTGGTCTTGACGGCTATTTTTATCTTGATCATGGCCATTATAAATTTCATTAATTTTAGTATCGCTCAGCATATTACGCGATTAAAGGAAATGGGTGTTCGCAAGATGATGGGATCGTCTCGGGTGCAACTTATTAAACAACTGATGACCGAATATATCCTGATCGTGGCCATAGCAACATTCATCAGTCTGCCAATCTATATCGTGACAAGCCCAATCTTCGAACATATCTTGATGCGCAAGCTGCCTACGTTAATGGAATTGCCGATTTATTTTTTTGGTCTACTGGGTATAATGACCTTATTAATTGGTTTGCTGGCGGGTCTATATCCTGCAATCAAGCTTTCCAATATAGCGGTACTTCCGGCAGTCAAAAATCAGTTTTCGACGCTGGGAGGCAAACAGCTGGTACGAAAAATTCTTTTGTTTTTTCAATTTGGGGTAGCCTTGCTCCTGCTTGTCTGCACACTAATTATTTCCAAACAAGTGGATCTATTTCTCCATAGCAATCTAGGTTACAACAAGGACTACTTATTAACCGTTCAAGTACCTAGAGATTGGTCCGAAAATGGTGTTCGCAAAATGGAGACTTTACAACATGAACTCAGCCAGCAACCAGAAGTAAAATCTGTAAGCTTATCTTATGAAACACCGGGATTACTGGGATTCAATATGCAATCTGCATTCGGTACGGTTGAAAACAAAGAAATCCAGGTACAACGGATTACAAGTGATAGTCACTTTTTGGGAACCTATGAAATACCACTAATTGCGGGAACTTTTCTTCCTGAAAACTATGCTACTCATTCGGATAATAGACCAGTTGTCATCAACAGGAAAGCTATGGATGATTTTGGCTTTAAAAATGCCGAGCAGGCGATTGGTCAGCAAATAGCAATAAATGATCCTAGTTATAAAATGACTATTGTGGGCGTTGCTGAAAATTTTGTAGCCAACACACTTCATCAGGCATCCCCGCCAATTATCTGGATAGATGTACATGAGAGCCTTCAATACCGATACCTCAGTATTCGCTTACAAAAAGGCTCTCTTTCCAATACAATACAACAACTAGAAAAAAAATGGAAAACCTTGCTGCCTGATGCACCATTCGAGTATCAATTTATGGATGAACGTATCAAAAGTTTATATGAAACTGAGTTGCAGCTGCATCGCGCTTCCCAGATTGCTACGGTTGTTTCGCTACTGATCGTGGCTTTGGGACTTACTGGATTAATATCGCTTTCCATCCATCTTCGAAATAAAGAAGTTGGTATTCGTAAAGTACTTGGAGCTTCACTAGCACATTTGATGTTACTCTTTTCAAAAGAGTACTACGGAATCTTCCTATTTGCTGCATTTACGACAGTTCCACTGAGCTATCTATTGATGCAATATTGGCTGCAAAATTACATTATCCGAGTAGAAATCAATGCATTTACTTACTTGTTACCATTGGGGACTTTGATCGGTTTGCTGAGTTTATTGGTGGGCATTATTGTATTTCGATCAACCCGGTTTAATCCAGTTGAAAAATTAAGAGATGAATAATCTAAGAAACTAATCCACATAAACAGTATGATAAAGAATCACCTTAAAACCGCTTGGCGAACATTGATGCACAATCGGATCTATTCGCTATCAAATCTCATCGGCTTAACCATCGCGTTACTGGTATTTATGTTAATTAGTTCACTTGTCATTGATGAGCTTTCCTACGACAGACAATGGGGCAACTCCAATGAGCTTTACCGGATGAGGGTGGTACCCAAAGAAACACAGGAAGGTGTCAAAACCAATATTTCAGGAGCTCCTGAAGGTCTCTCAAAGGTCTTGAAAACTAATTTTCCCGAAATTTTAGGTTATACCACGATCAACAGTAGTTCACAGAAATTAACAATCGACGGGCTGTCAAAACAACTAGCTGAAATCAGTACCTTAGAAATTGACAGTGGTTTTTTCAATCTTTTTGATACAAAAATAATTGCAGGCAATCCAAAACAAATTATTGCAGGTGCAAAAAACATTACATTGACAGCCTCTGCTGTACAAAAATACTTCAGCGGAAAAGATGTACTTGGCAGCACATTCTACAATAAACCGCAAGAAGGGGAACCAGAGGCTTATTATGTCAATGCTATTATTGAGGATATTCCTCATAATTCATCCTTTCAGGCAGAAGCGCTCGTGCTGATGCCTAAGATAATTGAATTTAATCCGACAAAGGCCGGCTCATTGCAAACACAAATTCTATTGCTCAAAAGCACAACTGATATTAACCACTTTTCTACCAAAATAAACAAATGGTACAAAGGACAAAAACTGAATGACTGGGCGAAAAGTTTTAATCTTTTTATTGAACCCATCAAAGATATACACCTACAAAGTATTACAGGATGGGAGAATCCCATGCAAGATATTTACCTACTGGTGGGAATAGCGACACTTATTCTTATATTGGTCAGTATTAATTACATTAACCTAAGCTTTGCGCATGCCTTAAAACGCACACAACAGATAGGTATCCGTAAGGTATTGGGAGCAAGCCGAAAAAATCTAATCTTACAAATGGGCATAGAGAGTACAATACTCTTTGCCAGCTCTTTTCTGATCGCATTTTTTGGTTATATTCTTGTCAGTCCTGCATTTGAAAACTATTTAGAGCATCCATTGACAATGAGCTACCAGCATTCTTTATTCATGTGTGCTGGACTACTAACCACCTGGATAATTCTAGGCTGGCTGTGCAGTTTACCGACTGCGTTGTCTCTATCGAAAACACAGCCATCGCTTGAACTTCGGAAGCAACTTTCTTTCTTCAGACTTCCCTTAAATATGGCATTTACCAAAATACTGGTTGTCTTCCAATTTGCTATCTCCATCGTCGTAGCGATCTGCATGATGTCAATGCGGGCACAACTGCATTATTTGTATAGCAAAGATATTGGCTACGAACCTAAAAATCTTTTAGCCATCAACTATACCTCTTGGGAAGGAAAGGATCAGGCTTTCAAACAGGAGCTATTAAAAAATTCATACATCGCATCGGTTAGCCTCACAAGCTGGACTCCCTTTAGCGGGAGTGCAGATTTTAAAATAGTAAAAGACCCTCAGGATCCGAACAAAGAACTGCCTATTGTATTTGTTTATGCGGATTACGATTACATCAAAACAATGGGTATAAAACTCATTAACGGACGTCCTTTGAGTGCGGACTATGCACTGGACAGATCATATACGGATTCGGTACACAATGGGCAACCAGTATTTACAAACATGCTCGTTTCCGAAGGAACAGCCCAACGGCTCCCTTTTAAACTCAATAAAAGTTTAGAGCTCCTAAAAAATACACCAGTGGGTGTATTTAAAGAATTTAACGGAGCAAGTTTAAAGTTTCCGATCGGTCCTTTTGCAATTAAGGCAGAAACTGAATGGGAAGGTGGATGTATGCTCATTCGGGTAGAGGAAGGCAAGAAAAAGGAAGCTTTAGCATTGGTGAAAAGGACATGGAACAAATTTTTTCCAAACCGGATAGCGCAGATCAACTGGCAGGAAGATCAAGTACAGAATCAATATAACAAAGAAAAAAAACAATACCAGCAATTAGCACTTTTTACCGGTTCCAGTATGCTGATTGCCATCCTAGGGATCGTAGCTATTGCTATTTATACACTAGAACGAAGAGTAAAAGAAATTGGTATCCGTAAAGTACTAGGGGCTTCCGTAAATACGATCACATATATGATTTCCAAATCCTTTATCTTACTCCTGCTGATAGCGATTCTAATAGCTTTCCCTATAGCATGGTGGTTTACGCATAAATGGCTAGAAAATTTCTTCTATCATATAGATATACCGATCGTTCTATTTATTTTAACAGGATTGTTTATTGGTTTGACAACTTTAGCGATTATCGCCGCCCGCATATTCCAGACAGCCCGTATTAACCCTGTCAATAGTTTACGGGATGGATAAGAAAAAATAAGCCGTAGGTTATCTAAGCTAAAAAGTGTATTTATTATTAACCTATTGGAATGGAAGTTTATAATTGGTGTACCTACGGCTTAGGATCTTTGAAGCAATTTTTAGCTGTTCGTGTTGGACAGCTAAAAATTGCTTATTTCTTTTCTGTCGAATCCTTGGGAGCAGCTAAAATATAACAGAATCCGTATTTAGATACTTTCCGAATAATTTTGCGTTCATCAGACCTATTGAGCAAATCTTCAAGTACCTTCATCAAGTTTTTAGGATGTATATACCTTTCTAGTTTAGCACAGCATAAGTTGTGTATTTCATCAGGTCTCTTTTCCACATTAAAATATCCGATATCAATATTCTCATCCAGGAGAGTACTTATCTTTTTTACTTCTTCTATTGTCGAAATTTCATACGGGTCGAGATCATGTCGAATATCGATTAGCTTAAATTCGATTACTTTTTGATCTTGCTCTACATCAACTTTATACAGTTCATAAATAACGCGGTCACCCAATTTAGTTACATGCAATTCATATGTATACTTCTGTGACGACAAATCAATTCCGTAAGGCATCAATTCATTCATACTCTTTATTTCTAGTACAAGCTGCATGACAACCAAATCATGAACAAAAGTTCTTTTCCTTTTGAATGTCTCAACTTTATTTATAAAATCGAATGACTTTCCCATTAAAAAAGAAACTTCTTCGGGTGACAGGTGCCGCGAAATACGTTGTAGCAGCATACGATAATATATTTGCATGTCTAACTCTCCGCATCTCCTCCTATATACTTTTGTTTTTTGAATTTTCGCTGTTTTCATCATTGACACATTTAAATGATATAGATTTTCAATACAAAAGAATAGAAAATATTTTAGAAATAAAAACATTTGTATAAATAAAAATAACATTTTGTATATTTATCTATACAAAACAAGAGCATACTAAATCATAACTATGACAAAACTAGGTGAATTTTTAGAGAAGAAATCCGTTAATAAATCGCGAATTGCGCGCAAAACAGGTTTAAGTAAGGCAAGAATCAATGAGTTAACGATGACCGAAACGGCTAAATTGCGTTTGGATGAAATGTACCTGATCGCATTGGCTATTGATACAGATCCAGCTAAAATGATGTTCGAGTTATGTGATCATCTCCAGCTGAAAGAGATTGAAGACTAAGCAATTCGCTATTTATCGCCAGCACCTAGCTCGTCTGTGCGATACTGAACGCCAGACTGTTCGATATCGTACAGACGAGCTTTTTAAATTAAAGACAACAAACTAATTATCAACAAATTAACAAAATGGCAACGCAATTGATTTCAGCTTAAACGTCTGTTTTGATTATAACTACCAGTCATTCAGACCTTAAAAATTTCTGCTATGATAGGAAATAATCTCAAAATAGCTTGGCGGAATATGGCAAAAAACAAGCTATATTCATTCATCAAGATTGGAGGCTTTGCCTTTAGTATTGCGATCTGTATTCTTATTGTTTTATATCTAAAACATGAGACGAGCTACAATAAGTTTTATCCAGCTATGGATAGAATTTACCGCCTGGTCGTTCAGTTACCCATTGAGAATAAGATCGAGCGCTGGGTTTCACTTTCTGCACCCGTAGCGCCAACCCTAAAAGCAGAAATACCCTCCATTGAGCAAACAGGGCGCATCCTACCTAATCCGTTATTCGGTGCGGGCAGCAACCAATTGTCATTAAATAACAGCCCGGATAGCCATTACGATGATGGATTTGTCTATATCGACCAGTCCATTCTCGACATGTTTCCTATGCCAATGGTTTCGGGCCAGCTGTCCCATGCACTCGATAAGCCCAACACATTGGTTATTACCAAAAGCAAAGCCGAAAAATATTTTAAAAATGATCCAATTGGACAAACGATCTATCTCAACAACAATAAATCGAAGGCCTATACCATCACTGGGGTCATTGAAGATATGCCCAACAATTCGACCCTTGCCGGTTATAGTTTTTTTATGTCGCTCGCTGGAGAACCTTTTTATCAAGGCGAACAGACTGCTTGGCTCAATAACAATTATACGGTCTATGTCAAATTAAAACCCAACGCCGATGCTGCATTGGCAGAAAAAGAAATTTCAAAGAATTATTTAGAAATACATTATCTTCCTGAATATCTAAAATCAGGACGTAAACTTAATCCGCTTTTCAAGCAGGCAAAAATAACTTTACAGAATGCCCTCGACATGCATTTAAAATCTGCGGATATAAGCGACGATAAAGTCAGTACATTGAACAGAGGCGATATTCGCATGGTTTGGACCTTCGCAACAATAGCTTTATTTATTTTGTTCATTGCCTGTATTAACTTCATCAACTTATCGACAGCAAATGCAGCAACAAGAGCAAAAGAAATTGGTATCCGTAAGACTATTGGCTCCTCCAGGAAGCTACTTGTTGGACAATTACTTGTTGAAGCAATTTGTTATAGTGTATTGTCACTGATTATTGGGCTCTTTCTAAGCTGGCTACTACTACCCGTATTCAACCATCTCGCCAACAAATCCTTGACCATTCCTTGGGTAGCAGCGTACTTCATTCCTTCTCTTTTGGTGGCCATATTGGTGATCGGTGGTCTTGCCGGAATCTACCCAGCACTGTACCTATCCAAATTTAAACCAATCACCGCACTGAAAAACAATGTCATTGGCGCTAAATCTTCACTGTTTAGGAATAGTTTGGTTGTCTTTCAATTTGCGACCTCAATTATCCTTATCGTTGGAGCATTGGTGACCAATAAACAGATAAACTACATATTGGACAAAGATCTGGGATTTGACAAGGAACAAGTCGTTGTGCTTCGCGGCATTGGAACATTATCGAAACAGCTTCCAAGTTTAAAAAATGAACTAAAGAGCCTCCCCAATGTTGCTTCAGTGTCCATGGGTGATTTTCTTCCAGTCCCCATCGATGGTGCCAAACGAAATGGTAATCCGTTTTGGGTCGATGGCAGAAAAGATCTTGATATGGCTACACAGGGCCAATTTTGGGAAATCGATCAGGATTATCTGAGCACATTCGGTCTTCATTTAAATAAAGGACGAAATTTTGATCCCACCAGAGCCACCGATAGCAGCTCGGCTATTATCAATCAGAAATTAGCCGACGAGCTTCACTTAAAGAATCCCATTGGTGCAAAAATCACCAATGGCAATACATGGACGGTCATTGGCGTAGTCGATGATTTTATTTTTGAGTCGCTAAAGGAGAAGGGGTATGCAGGGCTTTGTATGACATTACAAGGCAATCCTTCCCTCCTCTCTATTAAGGTAAAACCGCAACATCTCAAAGAGACGCTCGCTGATATCACAGGAGTATGGGACAAATTTGCCCCAAATCAACAGATTAACTACAGCTTTTTGGACGAAGGTTTTGAGGCCCTTTATCAAGATGTGGAACGGACCAAGAATATATTCACTTGTTTTGCCCTTGTTGCCATTTTTGTTGCTGCGCTCGGGCTTTTCGGTCTCGCAACTTATGTGACACAACAACGGACCAAAGAAATTGGCGTACGTAAGGTACTTGGAGCCAATGCGATTAGATTACTCCGATTATTGTCTGGAGATTTTATAAAATTGGTGTTTGTAGCCTTGGTCATTGCCACACCTGTTGCGTGGTGGGCAATGAACCAATGGCTTACAGATTTTAACTATCGGATCGAAATAAATTGGCTATACTTCATTCTTGCAGGAATGAGTGCCATTTTAATTGCTTTAGGCACAATCAGCTATCAGACCTGGAAAGCCATTCGCGCCAATCCTGTGGATAGCCTGCGCGATGAATAAATACAAAACCGTAAAAGACTTTTATTATGATAGGAAATAATTTAAAGATCGCTTGGCGAAATATGGTCAACAACAAACTGTACTCGATCATCAAGATCGGCGGGTTCGCTTTCAGCATTGCGATTTGCATTCTTATTATGCTGTACATTCGACATGAAACCAGTTATGATAAAATGTATCCCAACATGAACCGTGTTTTCCGTCTTATCGTTTCGGCACCCGATGGTGATAAAGTGAGGCAAACCTTTGCCTTTCCTGCTCCAGCAGCTAAAACCTTACAAGAGGAAATCCCAAGTGTTGAGTTAGCCGGTCGCATTTTACCCAATACCTTATTTGGTGCCGGAAGCAATCTGTTTACTGTAAATGGCCGTGCGGAGAACTATCTTGATAAAGGTTTTGTATATGTTGATCAGTCGATTTTGGAAATTTTTCCGCTTCCGGTCGTACAAGGACAGTTATCACATGCGCTGGACAAACCCAATGCGATAGTCATTACCAAAAGTAGGGCCCAGAAATATTTCAAAGGAAATGCGGTAGGACAAACGATCTATCTGAACAATAATAAAAATGTTTTATACAACATAACGGCTGTGATCGATGATGTCCCGAGCAATTCCAGTCTCTATGGCTATGATTATTTTATTTCCCTTGCAGGCGAACCATTTTATCCGGGTGAACAAAACAATTGGGGCGCGACAAATTACATTACCTATGTAAAACTAAAGGAAAATGCAGATATTGCAAACGCACAGCGTAGCATTTCAAAAAACTATATTCAGGACCATTATATTTTGCTCAACAAAAAAAATGGAATGAAAATATCACCCGAAATGATGCAATCAACCGTATTGCTTCAAAACGCCCTTGATATGCACCTGCACTCGAAGAATATTTCGGAGTATGGAATGGCGACACAATATCAAGGTGACATTAAGATGGTCTGGATATTTGCGGGCATTGCATTTTTTATATTATTGATTGCTTGTATAAACTTCATCAACTTATCAACGGCAAATGCAGCAACGCGAGCCAAAGAAATCGGGATTCGAAAAACCATTGGATCAAATCGACGGACACTGATTATCCAATTTATGACCGAAGCGATATGTTACAGTCTTATTTCACTCCTGATAGGGTTATTATTAGCCTTCCTGTTATTACCGCTATTTAACAATCTAGCCAACAAAGCGCTGTTTATACCCTGGACAGTGTGGTACTTTGTCCCCTCGCTGATCTTAAGTATGTTGTTTATTGGCATTCTTGCCGGTTTATACCCAGCGCTCTATTTATCAGGATTTCAACCTATAAACGCATTAAAAAGCAAATCGGTCACGAATCCTAAATCGTCGTTGTTACGCAACGGACTGGTTATTTTCCAGTTCGCAACATCTATAATACTGATGATCAGTGCCCTTATTGCGAATCAGCAAATCAGTTTTATGCTCAATAAAGATATTGGCTTCGATAAGGATCAGGTAATCGTACTCCGCGGTATAACGGGTATTGCTTCCCAGGCAAAAGAATTAAAAAATGAACTGAAAGCCATTCCGACAGTGCGAGATGTCTCTGTAGGCGACTACATACCTGTTCAATTGGATGGCGTAAAAAGAAATGGAAATCTTTTTTGGTCCAAAGGAAAAGAAGATCTTGAATTGGGAGAAGCTGGACAATTCTGGAATATAGACGAAAGTTACCTCACTACATTTGGACTAAAACTTATAGCCGGCCGAAACTTCGATCCGCATATCGCATCGGATAGTACTGGTGCTATTGTTAACAAAAGAATGATTGCAGATTTGGGCATTAAAGGAAATCCCATTGGTGTAAAAATTACCAATGGCATGACATGGACGATTATCGGTGTCGTCGACGATTTTATCTTTGAATCGATGAAAGATGAGGGCTACTATCCCGTCTGCATGACCCTAGCTAATAGCCCTTCCATGCTTTCCATTAAAACCAAATCAACGGACATGTCCGAAACACTAACGAACATTACTGCCGTTTGGAACAAGTTTTCACCAAATCAAAAAATCGATTACAATTTCCTCGATGCCGGCTTCGCCGATCTCTATCAAGATGTCCAACGGACAAAAAATATCTTCAGCTGCTTCGCTTTCGTAGCCATTTTTGTTGCTGCTCTTGGACTTTTCGGGCTGGCAACCTATGTGACCCAGCAACGAACCAAGGAAATCGGTGTCCGCAAGGTTCTCGGCGCAAGTTCCATCCGATTACTCCGACTGCTTTCCGGAGATTTTATAAAATTGGTGTTTGTAGCCTTGATCATTGCCACACCTGTTGCATGGTGGGCAATGAATCAATGGCTGACAGATTTCAACTATCGCATAGAAATCAATTGGTTCTACTTTATTCTAGCGGGTTTCAGTGCAATCCTGGTTGCATTTGGAACCATTAGTTATCAAACCTGGAAAGTCGTCCGTGCCAATCCGGTCGAAAGTTTAAGGGATGAATAAAGTCAGTAAATCTTAAAATTTGGTGTTTGTTGTCTTGGTAATTGCCTTTCCTGTTGCGTTGTGGGCAATGAACCAAGGGCTTAGGAGATGGATGTTCGATTCTGGACGTAAACTGTTCGAAATCGGACATCCAAAAACAAAAAAAACAACATAAAATACTTATAACAAAACAATTACAACAATGGCAAGAGGATTGTAATTTTAATTGAGTGAATTGGTTCGCATTAGTTTAAACATAATATACTCCAAAAAATGGCAAAAAATGATTTCAAACTAGCTTGGCGCAAACTTTTAAAAAATAAAGGTTTTACTTTCTTAAATATTGTTGGTCTGACCCTGGGTTTTACGGGTTTTATCCTTTCCTATCAATACATTAATCGCGAAACGAGTTACGATAAATGGAACCCACATTTTAAGGATATCTACCAAATTGGCCTTGAATCGGAAGGTGCATTTACGGACGAAACTTCACCTTCACTGGCTCCATTGCTAAAACAGAGTTTACCTGATATTGTATATGCAGGAAGAAAAATAGTCTATAACTACGGTAGTTACCCCCTTTTTGGTGAAAAAACAGTCCTTATCAAAAACGCGGCATTAATTGATTCTTCTGCTGCGCAAATTTTTCAGGTAAAAAATGCGACTGGACCGCTCTATAAAAACAAAGACCAAAAGGAAGCGACCTTGGTCAAAAGCCACATTGCCGAACAACTGTTTAAAAAAGAAGATCTAAATTTTGACAGTCCCCATTCGGTTCCCACTCAAAGCCTTGCTTTAGGTATGCGGGAGACGATTTATGGTACGATCAAAAAACAGAGTCTGTCCATCATTGATTACGATCTCCTTTTTATCCGCGAACCGCAGGATCTCTTCGCCGATAATAATCCTTTTTTGTATCAAACTTATATTCAGGTTCGTCCCGGTACGGATATCACAAAGTTGACTAATCGCATCAATACGCTTTACCAGAAAGAAATTGCACCAAAAGATAAAATACGTTCTTCTAGTTATGCCAAGGGAAAAATCTATTTGGATCCATTAGCCAATCTTCATCTAAGGCCAAAAACAGGTACTAACACAGCTTATATCATTACGTGGATTATTGGTATTCTCTCCGTTTTGATCCTCTTACTTGCCGCTGCCAATTTTGCCAATATGATTATGGCACAGGCGGATCAACGCATTAAGGAACTCGCGCTTAAAAAAATATTGGGCAGCTCACGCTGGGCTATCGTCAGGCAATTGGTACTGGAAGTATTTATTCTGACTTTCAGTGCTGCAATCTTAAGTTTTGTCACTTTGGCTCTCACAGGAAATATTCTACAAAAATGGTTCAACGATGATCTTAAGGGGTATATTTTGAGCTCGGAGACAATCGCCCAACTTGCTATTGCCGTACTATTGACAACAATTCTATCGGCAATATACCCAGCTATCGTACTCTCTGGCTTCAAATCCGTTAATCTCCTTAAAGGCGGACTAACATCAGTACTCAAAAAAGGAACTTTCCGCAATGCCTTATTAACCTTTCAAATCAGCATGGCGATTTTGTTTATCTCGGGTATGTTAATCATCCGGGGCCAACTTCAGTACATGCAGCAGGCGGATAAAGGGTTTGAGCCAGCGCAGGTTATCAATTTCAAGGGAGTAGGTATGTATTACAATAAAAACAACTACGAACAATTAAAGAGGCGATTAGAAAATGATCCGAGTATTGCATCCACCGCATCGGCGACCAATATTCCGGGAGAAGGTGAGCAGCCTCCCAAAATGGATTTTTCCTATGCCCAAAAAAACATTTCATTTGCACATGTCGGCATTGATCCTGGATACTTCAAGACGTTAAACATCTCCAGTATACAGGGGAATACCAATATTTCATTGGACCAATTGCTTCGCGATTCCTTAGCCCACTATGCTATTATAAACGAATCTGCAGCCAAAAATTTAGGACTTTCAAACCCTATGGGTGCAAAAATTAAGGGCTGTGATGTAAACTTTGAAATTGTCGGTTTAGTCAAAGACAGTAAAGCTTATGGCTTTGAGAATGTAGTTCAACCGACCATCTATTCATTTAAAAATGAATGTGGCACTATGCGTTTTCAGACGACACTTATGGTCAAAACAAAACAAGGAATGGTCGATCAGGCAATTCAAACAGTCAAAGCAGAGTGGGCGAAAAACCCAACCGCAAAAGACCTCCCCCTTGATTATTCCTTTATGGATGAGCAATATGCTTTACAGCACAAAAAACAGCAAGAATTGCAGACGGCTTTTAATAGTTTCACTAGCCTCTCTGTGATCATCGCGGCCTTAGGGCTGTTCAGTATGGCGGCATATCAGGCGGCATTACGAAAAAAGGAAATGAGCATCAGAAAAGTACTGGGAGCATCGGTACAATTACTCTTTGTTCAACTGAACAAGCCATTTTTCAAACTCTTTTTGATCGGTAATTGCATAGCCCTTCCACTAGCCTATATGCTCATGAATAAATGGCTTTCTAATTTCGCCTATCACATTCAGCTTTCCTGGTGGTCGTTTTTGATTCCAATATTTTGCATATTTATCCTCATATTGGTTTCCATCAGTTTCCAATCTCTCAAAGTCGCAAAAACCAATCCAATAGATAGTCTGCGCGATGAATAAAAGATAATATGAGAAGTGATGGCCTTAACCCAGAGTCGAACAATAATTATGGTTACCGGTAAAAATATAAATACGAATATCTAAGATCTCAATACTAAAAAATGATACAATTAAAAAATTTATTCAAGTGGTATAATGTAGGTGGTACACGCTCATTCGTCCTTAAAGATGTAAGTCTCGATATCGCTGAAGGCGATTTTATATCCATCATGGGTCCATCAGGGTCTGGAAAATCGACCCTGTTGAATATTATCGGCATGCTTGATGAACCTGACGAGGGTGAGTACTTTTTTATGGGCGAGAATGTATTGGAAATGAAAGCAAAAAAAAGAATGCAGCTTTACCAATCCCATATTGGCTATGTGTTTCAAGCTTATCATCTCCTGGATGAATTGACTGTATACGAAAATATCGAAACACCCTTGATCTATAAAGACATTTCGAGCAAAGAAAGAAAAGCCATTGTGGCCGATATGCTCGATCGCTTTGGCATTGTCGGGAAGAAGGACCTCTTCCCAGCCCAGCTATCTGGTGGTCAACAACAAATCGTAGGTATAGCGCGCGCATTAGCGGGATCCCCCAAGCTATTGCTGGCTGATGAGCCTACGGGTAATTTAAACTCCAAACAGGGAGAAGAAATCATGGATCTATTCAAACAGCTGAACGATGATGGTGTTACAATTATACAAGTAACCCATTCTGAAAAGAATGCTGAATACGGTAAAAGAATTGTCAACATGCTGGATGGTCAGCTCAAATAATTGTATACCAATTTAACCTGAATAATCCCTACCTGGTAAGTAAATTACTGTAGGGATTTTTTTATATCATTTGTCGAATCAATTTTTTAACTTCGTTAGGATGAATGAGAGAGAGTTGAAATCGCTAATATCACTGTTGGATGATACCGACCAACAGATTATTCAGGAAGTGGAACATCAGTTAAAAAGCCAAGGTCCTGAGATTGTACCCTATTTGGAAAAATTTTGGGAATCAAGCTTCGATCCCAACGTCCAAGGGCGATTAGAGAATATCATTCACGAAATTCAATTTGATCAGACCAAAAACGAGTTACAGATCTGGAATCTGAGTAACTCATTCAATCTGCTGGAAGGATTAATCATCCTCAATAATTATCAATATCCTTCTTATGAAGACCACAAGATTGTTTTGGCGATAGAAGACCTCAAGACTGAGGTGTGGCGCGGTCTCCATTACGACATGACCCCGTTGGAAAAAGTGAACCTGATGAATCATGTTCTTTTTGGTTCCTTCGGCCTAGCAGGAAATACAAAGGATTACCATCACCCACAGAATTCCTATATTGGTCAAGTGCTCGATACCAAACAGGGGAATCCCTTAACGCTATCCTGCATTTATAGTATCATTGCACAAAAACTGGACATTCCAATCTACGGGATTAATTTACCCAAGCATTTTGTATTGGCGTATATGGATTCAGATGAAGAAGGAAATGAAAATGTGTTGTTTTACATCAACGCCTTTAATCGTGGGCAGGTTATGCAAAAAAGCGATGTAAATTCATTTTTGAAGCAACTGAACCTCAATCCCGATAGAGAATTTACCTATCCCTGCGATAATGTGACCATCATTAAACGCGCTTTGCGGAATTTGATGTCAGCCTACGAGGAACATGAAAGTTCAAGCAAGCAACAGGAAATCAGAGCGCTTTTCGAATTGCTTGGCTAAACTATTATGCTTTCAACTAAAATTGGGGAGTTGATCTCCCGTCCAAAAAGATATAATTAGGAGTAAGTGTACCATATTTTTTAGCAGTTATTTTGGGTGAAGCATTGCCCTGATCCGTTAATAGAAACCTCGATATGGTTTTATTTGTTAAATCTGACACATAGAAGAATTTCCCTTCATTGAGGCGGTCGTCTATTGCTATTCCCCAAGGCTCTTCCAACCCTGTATTTGTACCTCCAACAACATAATCAGGCGAAATTTCTTTATCACCTGCTCCACTAAAGATCTCATCCGGATTTTTAAAGAATAACACTTCTTTTCCGGCAGTTACCGCTAATAATTTTTTATTGATCGCATAACATACAGGCCCCAATCCTGTTTTTCCTTTAATGTATACTTTCATCACAGGACGAAAGTTGTCGGAGATCACAATCGTATCTTTGGCACGGTCAATTAATTCTGTTTTAAGTCCGGTATAAACAGCGAAACCACTTCCTTTGTTTGTTCCATCATTATTAAATCCTACCAAAACGGCTTTCTCGTTACCGCTTCCAATTAGTGTTAAGGAGCTCGGAACAACTTTCCCTAGATTAATCTGCTTATCGATAATTCTAGCGCCGCCGTTAGAACCTTTTCCACTGGGGTTTGCAATTGCATAAAGCATCGATCTATCCGTGTCTTTATCTGATACCGCAAGGAGGAAGGGTATAGTTGATGATCCAGAAGTACCATTCTGCTGGGCATAAGTATAAAATCCTACCCCTTTCACATTTGTGAACCCTGTATAGCCAATGCCAACTGAAGGACCAGGAATACCATAAATATCATTGTTAAAAGGAATATACCTAATAAATGTGTCTTGGGTCGCGGCTCCGGTTGCGCTCGCCTGGAAAACAGCCTTCGCATCGGGACTAAAAATAATTGGTCCTCCTCCCTTTGCCGGAGACAGATATTGGTAGATATTATCCAAATTGTTGGTATCGGCCGGATCGACAATTATCATATTTTTAAGCGAAGAATTACTTGCCTGATAATCTGAGAAAGAGATATATAATCTTGATATCTGCGTGACACGTCCAATATTGCTTGGTTCATCATCCAATTTCTTACAGGCAGTGAAACCTATTATACTGGCAAAGAATAGAATAATACAGGATTGAAACGAAAATTTCATATATTTTTTATTAAAAATAGCGTATTGCGTTAAACATACAAATCTACGAATATATGCAGAATATCAATGCATTTATATGATTCTTTTAAGGGAAAACCCTACGAAGTAAAAACGGAAATATTTGTCAATTCGCTACTTTTTGATTAAAATTGCCTTTGTTTTTGTTAGCATATACGATTATGGAAAATAAGGAATTTGTAAGGGAGAGGTTGACATTACCGGGAGACGGCAAGAAATTACTTTTACACTCCTGCTGTGCTCCTTGTTCTGGAGAAGTGATGGAAGCACTGATTGCTTCGGATATCGATTTTACGATTTATTTTTACAATCCCAATATTCATCCCCGCAAAGAATATGATTTACGCAAAGACGAGAACATCCGATTTGCGGAAAAACACAATATTCCTTTTATTGATGCCGATTACGATGTTGACCATTGGTTTGATTTGGCTAAGGGAATGGAGCAAGAGCCCGAAAGAGGCATCCGTTGTACCATGTGTTTTGATATGCGTTTTGAAAAAACAGCGGAATATGCAGCTGCCAATGGTTTTGATGTGATTTCAAGTTCACTGGGTATATCACGCTGGAAAAACATGGAGCAGATCAATGACTGTGGTTTACGTGCGGCCTCTCGCCATGAAGGGATGGAATATTGGACATTCAACTGGCGCAAGAAAGGTGGTTCTGCCCGTATGCTGGAGGTCTCTAAAAAGGAGAAATTCTATATGCAGGAATATTGCGGCTGTGCTTATTCACTACGCGACACCAACAAGTGGCGTATGGCAAATGGGCGAGAAAAGATAGAGTTAGGCAAAAATTATTATGAATAAGCCCTGTTACCGGTGTATATAAAGCTTTGCTTCGGAATATTTAAAAAAATATTTCTATCCTAATGATTTTATACATACCTTTGCAGGCTCAAATGCAAGATTGTGAAACATCTAAAACAATACAGAATTCCCTTTTCGGGGCTCAACGCTGGAAAGCACAATTTTGAGTTTGACATTAATAAAAAGTTCTTTGACTGCTACGAACATTCGATTGTAAAAGACGGCAATCTAAAAGCAGAGGTTGAATTGCAAAAACAGGAAAATCTTTTGATTTTGCATTTTGATATCCAAGGTGAAATTCAATTGACTTGTGATACCTGCTTAAAAGAGTTTATGTCGCCGATTTCAATTCAAGAACGAATATTAGTCAAATTCACGGATGAAGATTGGACAGATAATACCGAAGAGGTGTTGATTTTATCCAAAAGCGACCATGAGTTGGATATAGCTGAATTATTCTATGAATACATTAATTTAGCTGTTCCCTATATCGTAAAATGTGAAGAGCAGGGACAGGGCATACAATGTGATCCTGAGATGCTCGCATTATTCACAAGCGAGCCAGATTCAGAGGAACAAAAAGAAGAAGAAATTATCGACCCACGTTGGGAAGCATTGAGAAATATTAAAAATAACTAAAACAAAAATACGAGATGGCACATCCAAAACGTAAAACTTCTAAATCAAGAAGAGACAAAAGAAGAACACATTATAAAGCTGAAGCTCCAAGCTTGACAGTATGTAAAGAAACTGGCGCAGTTCATTTACCTCACCGTGCATATACTGTAGACGGAAACTTGTACTACAACGGTAAATTGATCATTGAAAATACAGCTGTTGTCTAAGGTAAACCTTTCATAACACCAAAACATCCCAGACAAGCACTATTTTAGAAATTTGCTTTACTTTGGGATGTTTTTTGCGTATTATTGATTTACTAAATAATAACGGATGAAGATTGGTTTAGATATTTTAGGAGGAGATTATGCTCCTAAAGCAACGATAACAGGTGCTATTGAAGCACAAAAACAGCTTACTGGAGACCAAAAGATAGTCCTTTTTGGTAATACTGAAGAGACTAAACAATTAATCAACCAAGCCGGAGGAAATTCATCTGACTTTGAATATGTAGAGGCTCCAGAAGTCATTGCAATGGGTGAACATCCAACCAAAGCAATAACTCAAAAACCCAACTCAAGTATTGCGAAGGGATTTGAATATTTAAAAAACAAAGAAATTGACTCATTCGCTTCTGCTGGTAATACCGGTGCCATGCTTGTGGGCTCAATGTTCAGTGTTAAAGCTATCCCAGGCGTATTGCGTCCTGCTATAGCATCCATTGTTCCCAAATTAAAATCAGGCTTCGGAATCTTACTGGACGTCGGCGCAAATGCAGACTGTAAACCAGAGATGTTGAACCAATTTGCAATCTTGGGAAGTGTCTTTGCCGAACATGTGTTTAATGTATCCAATCCTAAAGTTGGATTATTGAATATCGGAGAAGAAGAAGAAAAAGGAAACATCCTAACAACCTCTACCTACCCCCTACTAAAAGCCAACGACAAGATTAACTTTATCGGAAATGCAGAAGGCCGCGACCTATTTAGTGACCATGCCGACGTTTACGTCTGTGATGGGTTTACAGGTAATGTCGTCTTGAAACTTGCAGAATCATTTTATGTAGTAACGTTGAAAAAAGGTTTTAAAGATGATTTCTTCGACCGATTCAACTACGAGCAGTACGGCGGTAGCCCCATTTTGGGAGTTAATGCTCCTGTCATTATTGGCCATGGTATTTCGACACCTGAGGCCATTAAAAATATGGTTTTATTTTCAAGAGATATGATCGAGTCTAAGTTCATTGACAGCATCAGGTCTATTTTCAATTAGAATATTTATGTCAAAGATTCACGCCGCAATCACGGCTGTAAATGGTTACGTTCCGGATTACATCCTTACTAACAAAGAATTGGAAACAATGGTCGATACCAACGACGAATGGATTGTTTCCAGAACGGGGATCAAAGAGCGTCGCATCTTAAAAGGTGAAGGGCTTGCTACTTCAGATCTTGCTGTACCTGCTGTTCAAGGTTTATTGAAAAAAAGAGGTATAGCTGCTACAGATATTGACCTCATCATCTTTTGTACGAGTACCCCAGATATGCTGTTCCCCGCCACGGCTAATATTTTGGCCGATAAAATCGGAGCGACCAATGCATGGGGATTTGATCTTCAGGCCGCTTGCTCAGGTTTCTTGTTCGGTCTGAATACAGGAACACAGTTTATCACTGCGGGCACACATAAAAAAGTCCTTGTTATCGGTGCAGATAAAATGTCTTCGGTAATCAATTACCAAGACCGTAATACCTGTATCCTCTTTGGCGATGGATGTGGATGTGTACTATTGGAACCAAATGAAGAAGGTTTAGGTATACAAGATGCTATTTTAAAAACCGATGGTTCCGGAGGACAATTTTTGAATATCAAAGGTGGGGGTTCACTTAATCCGGCCTCACATGCAACTGTAGATGCAGGATTACACTATGCCTACCAAGAAGGCCGTACAGTGTTCAAATTTGCGGTAACCAATATGGCAGATGTTGCGCACGAAGTTATGGTCAAGAATAACTTGAAATCAGAGGATATTGCTTGGTTGGTACCACATCAGGCCAACAAACGTATCATTGATGCGACAGCAGAACGCGTGGGATTGCCAGAAGAGAAGGTTATGGTGAACATTCAAAAATATGGTAATACGACGAGTGGAACAATCCCTTTGTGTTTATGGGAATGGGAATCGCAATTGAAAAAAGGGGATAATCTTATCCTTGCTGCTTTCGGCGGCGGTTTTACCTGGGGATCCATCTATTTAAAATGGGCGTATTAATTGTCCATTTTATGGTATAATTTATTACTTTTGACAGTTAGAATTTTTTAGAAACAAACAAAACCTAGAATACTATGGGTATGGATATCAAACAAATTCAGGACTTGATTAAATTCGTTTCAAAATCAGGTGTGAATGAAGTCTCAATTGAAGAGCAAGATTTTAAAATTACAATAAAAACAAATCAAGAGCCTACGTATGTGACAGCTACTGTTCCCGCTGTTGCTCCTATCGCTGCTCCTCAAGTTGCGCAAGCAGCGGCACCAGCTCCTGTGGCTAGCCCTGCAGCACCAGCGGCAAACGCTGACGCAAACTTGATAACAATCAAATCACCAATGATCGGTACATTCTACCGTTCAGCTGGACCAGGTAAACCATCTTTCATCAATATCGGTGATGATATCAATACCGGTTCTGTATTATGTATCGTTGAAGCAATGAAATTATTCAACGAAATTGAATCTGAAGTTTCAGGTAAAATCGTTAAGATTTTGGTAGAAGATGCTCAACCTGTTGAGTTTGACCAACCATTATTCTTAGTTGAGCCTAAGTAATTTACAACTACGTAAATGAATACATGTAGCCTCCAAAGGGCTACATTTTTTGCAAACTTCATAATTCAAGACAATGTTCAAAAAAATATTAATTGCAAATAGAGGCGAGATTGCCCTGCGCATTATCCGTACCTGTCGTGAAATGGGTATTAAGAGTGTTGCAGTATATTCGACTGCTGACAGAGACAGCTTACACGTGAGATTTGCGGACGAAGCCGTTTGTATTGGTCCTCCGCCAAGTAGAGATTCTTACTTAAACATTCCGAATATTATTTCTGCTGCTGAATTGACAAACGCAGATGCAATTCACCCAGGATATGGTTTCCTATCCGAAAATGCGCGCTTTTCAGCAATCTGTGCGGAGTATGGTATCAAATTTATTGGTGCTACTGCAGAACAGATCGAAAAAATGGGTGATAAATCCCGTGCTAAGGACACCATGAAAAAAGCTGGTGTTCCTACCGTTCCAGGATCGGATGGTTTGATTTCAAACGTAAAAGAAGGTATTACATTAGCGAATGAAATCGGCTACCCAGTAATCATCAAAGCAACTGCTGGTGGTGGTGGTCGTGGTATGCGTATCATTTGGAAAGACGAAGAGTTCGAACCAGCTTGGGATTCTGCGCGTGTTGAATCTGCTGCTGCTTTCGGTAACGATGGTATCTACCTTGAAAAATATGTAGAAGAACCGCGTCACATCGAATTCCAAATTGTTGGCGATCAATTTGGAACAGTCTGTCACCTATCTGAGCGAGACTGTTCAATACAACGTCGTCACCAAAAATTGATCGAAGAATCTCCATCACCTTTTATGACTCCCGAATTAAGAGCTGAAATGGGAGAGGCTGCTGTCAAAGGTGCTAAAGCTGTAAACTATGAAGGTGCTGGTACAATCGAATTCTTGGTTGACAAACACCGCAACTTCTACTTTATGGAAATGAACACTCGTATCCAAGTAGAACACCCTGTAACGGAAGAGGTAATCAACTTTGATTTGATCAAAGAACAGATAAAAGTGGCCGCAGGAATTCCGATCTCTGGTAAAAACTATGAACCAGGAATGCATGCAATTGAATGTCGTATCAATGCGGAGGACCCTTTTAACAATTTCCGCCCTTCACCAGGCAAAATCACCAACTTCCACTCACCAGGTGGACATGGTGTACGTGTAGATACACATGTTTATTCAGGTTATTCAATTCCGCCGAACTATGATTCTATGATTGCTAAATTGATCACTGTTGCACAAACACGTGAGGAAGCAATTTGTACCATGGAACGTGCGTTAAGCGAATTTGTCATTGAAGGGATCAAAACAACCATTCCTTTACATTTGAGATTGATGCGCGACCCTAACTTTAGAGCCGGCAATTTCACGACAAAGTTTATGGAAACTTTCGACCTAACGGAATATCCAGCAGAAGATTAAATAAAATTATCTTTACATACATAAAAAATACCATTCTTTACAATAAGAATGGTATTTTTGTTTCCAAACAATTTTTATGAGTACACCTAATTCGAAAGATCTTATACAAGCTATTAAAGATAAAGGGAAGAATTTAGAAGCAGAAATGTCCTTTTTCGACCACCTTGAGGTTTTAAGATGGCATCTAGTGCGTTCAGCAATTGCGATCTGTATCTTTGCAGGTATTGCCTTTACATTCTACGATTTCGTATTCAACGATATCATCATGGGCCCAAAGAATCTAAATTTTTGGACGTATCGTATGATGTGTAAGGCTGCAGATGCTTTCAATTTGGCAGATTTCTGTGTGAAGAAAATTCCTTTTAATATCATCAATACTGAACTAGCAGGTCAGTTTATGCTTCAGATAAACTCCTGTTTATTGATGGCTTTGATGATGGGATTTCCCTACCTTCTTTTTGAAATCTGGTTATTTGTAAAACCAGCATTGACAGATGTAGAAAGACGCTCAGCACGTGGGTTTGTATTTTACTCGTCTTTATTGTTTATTTTAGGAGCGCTATTCGGATATTACATCGTTGTGCCATTATCCATCAACTTTCTGGCAAATGTATCCCTAAGTGATGAAATCGTCAACCAGATCACTATTGATAATTACCTTTCTACGATAGCAACATTAACATTGGGTTGTGGGATTGTTTTCCTACTTCCAATATTGGTATTTATTCTCTCTAAAATAGGCATTATGACACCTGAATTTATGCGGGCCAGCCGTCGTTATGCAACTGTAATTATTTTAGTGATAGCCGCTGTCATTACACCTTCTGCAGATATTATCACGATGTTGACCGTTGCAGCGCCAATGTTCTTATTATATGAAATCAGTATCATGGTTTCTGCGGATGTCAAAAGAAAAAAATTAGCACAAGAAAAATAAAATAACAATAAAATGAGCAGCGTAAAGAAAATTGCGATTGGAAGCGACCATGCCGGTTTTGAATATAAAACAGCTTTGGTAAGTTTTTTGAATGAACTGGGTTATGAAGTAACAGACTTTGGTACAAACTCTCCAGATTCAGTTGACTATCCAGATTTCGCACACCCAGTAGCATCAGCAGTAGAAAATAAAGAAGCTGATGCCGGAGTCTTAATTTGTGGAAGTGCAAATGGAGTTGCGATCACAGCAAATAAACACCAAAATATCCGTGCTGCTATCTGTTGGTTGGAAGAAATATCTGCTTTGGCCCGTCAGCACAACGATGCTAACGTGGTCTGTATCCCAGCACGTTTTATTGATCTTGACCTTGCTAAAAAGATCGTCAATACATTTATGAATACGGAATTCGAGGGTGGCCGTCACGCCAACCGCGTTAACAAAATAGCTTGTAGCTGTTAATAAATTAACATATTTTAAGAAGCGGATGAAAGGTAAATAACACTTTTCATCCGCTTTTTTTTATATCTTGTACAGATACCGACACCTATTAGACGAATTAGACAGTTGGCACCCGTCTGATTGGGTCGATTAAAATGATAAATAAAGCGCTGAAAGTCGCACTAGTAAAAATAAACAATGAAGAAAATATACAACCTGCTTTGGATCGCATGCTCCCTGATGAGCTGTGCACAAGCACAGGACGTAAACAGTAAATATGCGGAAGAAATCACCGTAGAATCTACCCAAAAGCATCTACGCACTTTAGCCTCTGTCGATTTCGAAGGCAGAGGAACTGGACAAAAAGGTGGTCGACTGGCAGCAGAATATATTGCCAATGAATTTAAAAAATATGGACTTAGTGCGCCTGTCAATGGATCCTATTTCCAACCCCTGCAGCTAATTCGTAACAGCTTTAAGGTAAAGCAATTTAGTATTAACGATAGACCCTTCCAACATGGTAAGGACATTTTTGTCATTGGTAACAATGAGAACAAGTTCTTCGAAAGCAATGAAATTGTGTTTATTGGCTATGGGATAGATGATCCCAAGTATTCGGATATCTCAGGCATGGATCTCCATAATAAGATCGTTATGCTGATCAATGAGAATGAGCCAACAGATGAGAAAGGGAATTCATGGATTACCAGCAAAAAGACTGCTTCGGACTGGGCAACAACCCGAAATAAAAAAGTCAAGGAAATCCTTAAACACAGTCCCAAAATGGTACTAGCCATTAATAGTCAGCTGTCTCAACTTTTGGAGGATGCAGGAGACCGTGCTATTGAGGGCCGTTATAATTTGGCGGTGGATCAACCTGCGCCGGAAAAGTCACCCATGATCCCTGTGGTCAATATTACAGACCATGCAGCAAATTATATTCTAAACCTGGCGAGAACCAATCTTGCTACTGTGGTTGCAAAAATTAATCGTACGGGACAACCAAATTCCTTTGCTATTTCAACAAATTTTAAAGCTGAGTTTGGCACCAATGCGGCTCCATTAGCCGATCCTAATATTCTTGGCTACCTGGAAGGAACAGATAAAAAAGACGAAATCGTTGTGATCGGAGGCCACTATGACCACGATGGAATGGATTCCAAAGGAAATATCTTCTTTGGGGCCGATGACAATGCCTCGGGCACAACAGCCGTCCTTGAATTGGCACGCGCTTTTTCTAAAGCCAAATCGACCGGAAATGGTCCACGACGCAGTATTTTGTTCATCACCTATGCGGCAGAAGAAAAAGGTTTACTGGGTTCCAAATTCTATACAGAAAATCCCATATTTCCATTGAAAAACACCGTTGCCTGCATTAATATTGATATGATTGGCCGTGTTGACGACAAACATCTCAAAGGTAATCACGATTATATCCATGCGATCGGTTCAGATAAATTGAGCTCGGAGTTATATCAGATCAATAAAAATGAGAATGAAAAACATACGAAACTGGAGATTGACTATATGTATGACAATCCAAAGGATCCTATGCGCCTCTACTATCGCTCCGATCATTATAATTTTGCCAAGAAAGGTATACCATCTGTATTTTACTTTTCGGGCTTGCATCCGGACTACCACACACCTGCAGATACCTATGACAAGATCGACTTTCCATTGATGGTTAAACGTGAAAAGCTCGCATTTTACACCGCATGGCAAATAGCCAATCGGGAAAATCGCCTGGTGGTTGACAATAATAAAGAGTAAGGTCAAATTATCGTTTGTAAAAAGGATTACTTTATACTATATAAAAAAGCAAGTAAATGATTGTTTACTTGCTTTTTTATGTATTAAAATGACCTTTAGCATAAACCTTTTATCCACAATTATTGTTATCTTTAATACAAAACAAGTATAATTTATGGCTTTTGTAGATTACTATAAAGTGCTTGGCATTGATAAAACAGCTTCAGCTGATGAGATCAAAAAAGCATATCGAAAACTAGCCCGTAAATACCACCCTGATGTCAACCCCAATGACAATGAGGCCAAACAACGATTTCAGGAGATTAATGAGGCAAATGAAGTATTATCCGATCCCGAAAAGCGCAAAAAATATGACCAATACGGTGAACATTGGCAACATGGAGAGGAGTATGAAAAAGCGCAACAACAATACCGTCAGTCCCAATCCACCGGAGGAAACCCATTCGGAGCTGGGGGAAATCCATTTGGTAGCGGCGGCTCCCACGAGTACACCGGAAACTTTGATGATGGGCAATTCTCGGATTTCTTCGAACAGATGTTTGGCAGCAGACGCGGAGGAGGTCGCCAAAGTACATTTCGTGGACAGGACTTTAATGCCGAGCTCAGCTTAACTTTACAAGAAGCTTACACGACACATCAACAGACCTTCAATATCAATGGAAAAAGTATCCGCATCACGATTCATGCTGGAGTGGAGGATGGTCAGAAAATCAAACTGAAAGGATATGGCAGTGAGGGCATCAACGGGGGGCCAAAGGGAGATCTCTATATCACAATTAATATCATACCAGATGCCCGTTTTAAACGCCAGGGGAATGACTTATACACTACACTTGATGTAGACCTCTATACAGCTATTTTAGGCGGCGAAGTGACCTTAGATACGTTCGGTGGAAAAGTTAAACTGAAAATTAAAGCCGAAAGTCAAAATGGCGCAAAAATGCGACTTAAAGGAAAAGGATTCCCCTTATACCGCAAGGAAGGTGAATTTGGCGACCTTTATGTCACATTGAATATCCAAATGCCCAATAATCTATCTGCCGAAGAAAAGGCATTGTTCCAACAGTTGAAGGATTTAAAACAATAATCTTATGGAAACGACACTCATTAAAGTCATCGACTTCTGCCAGTCCAGAAAGGTTGAAACAACGTTTCTGCAAACCATGGAGGAATATGGGCTCATACACATCGTAATTCAACAGGAAGAACAATATATCGATGAAGAAGAACTCCAAAAGTTGGAACGCTTTTCGAATCTCTATTATGACCTTGAAGTAAATCCTGCTGGAATTCAGGTGGCCAGCCATCTATTGGAGAAAGTCGAACAGCTCCAAAATGAAATTTTGCATTTAAAGAATAAATTGAAAGCCCTGGATTATTGATCCAAGGCTTTCAATTTATTCTTTAGAATTCGACATCCCGCTCTGTATTCACCTTAGTCTGCCAAACAATTTTGTCTTGCAATGTGGTATACAGAATTTCATAATCTCCTTTGCAGGTCACAAAGGACCCATAAAAATCACCGGGCTTCATCACGCGGTAAACAACCAGTTTTCGTTCTCCGTCAACTTCACCATAAGCTTTCATTAACATATAGCCTGTTTTATTCACCTTTTCTTCAGGGATTTTATAATCCAAATGCGAACGGCTACTACCATCATCAGGGCATAAAATCTCTGTGCGGCTCGGGGTAAATTTATAACGATCGCGATACATAGCAACATTCGACATGACTACATCCTTTGCCCACGCAATGTCGGTAAAATCCTCGGGTACGAGAAAGATAAGAGACACCATTTTCTCCTGCCAAAGTCGTCCATTAAAAGGAATTACAAAATGAAGCAGCTTTTGTCCCTTAAAAGTTGTAGTCGTATAAAAATATCGTCCTTCTTTATTCTGCTCCCGTTGAAAAGAACTTAGATCAAGTAAATGGTTTTTCTTTCCTTTTATATTTGGCGAGTTGTTCACTACAGCAAGCATATCATACTGATATTTTCCTTCCAGATGTCCAGAAAACAACACTTGATAAGCTGTATCTGAATAACGTAAATAACGCAATACACGACGAAATCGAAGGTCAACCTGATGTGCATTAATCGGACTCGAATTGCCCTGCCAATTTTTGCTTTCCATAATATCATCCCCGAGGAATACCGTGAGCTCTTTGTTTATATTAACAAAATACTCATCTCCTTGTACTGCAAAACCGTTGGGAACTACTTTATAGGACTTACAGGAAGAAAGCATGGCCACAACCACAATAAAATAGAAAATTTGAATGAATCTGCTCTGCATATTTATGATCTAATCTTTACTTCTTTAAATTTAAACGAATCGGCAATGTGTAAGCCACGCGTACCGGTTTACCGTTGACTAATCCCGGTTTCCATTTTTTCGCACCTTTTAGGAGCTCCAATGCCGCCTCTTTGGTTCCATAACCAAGATCTTTTTTTACATCAACATGGGATAAACTACCATCCTTTTCGACAATAAAAGCCACTTCAACAATACCAATAACCTCCCGTTTAATTGCTGCTTCAGGAAAAACAAAATTATCGCCTACCCAGATCATAAAAGATCGCATTCCCCCAATAGGTGTTGGTTGCACCTCAACTTTATCAAAAGTTACTAAATCGGACTGATAATCCAACGAAAGATTCCAGCGGTCGCGCTCATCTTCTGTCCTTATCGATTTTACTTCCTTGAGTTGTTTTTCTGTGTCTTCACCAGGTTCAGCGCCCGGGAATGAATGAGATGACATCCGAGCCTTTCTGCCCAATGTGTCGGTTTCCTCCCAATAATAAGTTGTTTTTCCGCCAACGGTAACGGGCAAGGAAAGCAGCGATCGAACGACCTTTCCATTGACGATTGCAGGTTTCCATTTCCCACTTGCTTTTACAGCATTTTCCACAGCTGATGCCAGGCCATAGCCCAAATCATTCTTAGCCTTTATATGGCTCAAATCACCGTTTTTCTCCACGATGGCTGTGATAACAATTACCCCGATCACATTATTCTTGATTGCTTCATCACTCACCTGGATTCTACTGGCCAATCCCATGACATACTTTTTCATTCCTCCAACTGGAATAGCCAATACCTCCGGATCTTTGTAGACCTTCCTGTCTTCATTTACCTGTTCGTTTTTTAACTCCTCAGGTTGTTTCGATAATGTCTGCTCATCAATCACAGTTAACCTATTGACGCTTTCTTCAACATCTGCTACCATATCCTTGGCCCTACTCGTATTAAAGACCAACGTAGACCCCGATACCACCAATAGCATGGGCAACACAATCACATATAACAAGCGTTGTCTCTGTACAGATTTAACTTTAAATAACATCGTGATGCGCTGCTTTAAAAAAGAATGGTTGGAAAACTCATGTGAAAAAGCCAATTGATCTGTACGTAATGCATGAGCAACCAGCATTTCTGCATAAGCCACTTTATCGGTCGAGCAAATTTCATCTACAATATACTCGTGTTGAAACCTGATTTCTTTTTGAAAGAAATACACAACAGGATTGAACCAATTAAAAATTTTCAGCAGCTCAATCAACACCAAATCGTAGGAATGCCCCTGCGCAGTATGGACCTGCTCATGCCATGCAATATTCTCCTTGTTTTTAATCGATTTTCCAATCACGATCCTATTAAAAAAAGAAAAACTCAGGTATTCAGGAGAAGAGCGCAATACTCGAACAAGTTGCCTGATGCGCACCACCAGGAAAAAAAAGGCGACGCCCACTCCTATCCAATAGATCTTGGTAAGAATATCCAATAGAAAAAGAGGTTTTTCTTCGATCGGGCTCCCGATTTCGACATCCATATATGTTCCTAAATCGACCTGTGGAATATGATTGGAAATCATCTCTGTCTTGGGCAATTCAATAAAAATACCCACGGGAGCTAATAAAGAGAATGCAACCATTCCAATCAGATAGATCCGATTCCACTGAAAAAAAGTAAGTTTTCTAAAAATCAGTTTGTAGAGCACAAAACTGATAATCAATGAAATATTGACAATCAATAAGTAAATCATAATCAAAAGTTTATAAAAGAGGATTGGTTGTTATTTATTACGTTCGATGATGGACAAGATGTCATCAAGTTCTTTGATGTCCAACCTGTTCTCTTCCAAAAAATAAGAGAGCATACTTTTGGGCGAATTATCAAAATAATTGGTTAATAACTTACCTGTAATACCTTTCTTATATTCCTCTTTTGAAATCTTTGGTAAATATCGATGACTTTTCCCAAAAGATTCATGCGTTACAAAGCCCTTTGTTTCAAGAATACGAACGATGGTCGAGACCGTATTGTAAGCCGGTTTCGGTTCCGAAAGTCGATCAATAATCTCTTTGACAAAGCCACGGCCCATCTCCCAGAGCTCTTGCATAATCTGCTCCTCAGCTTTCGTTAACTCTTTAAAATCCTCCATAACTCCTCAAGAATAAAATAAATACCTAAATAATAAATCAATAGACAAGTTATAACTAAAAACATAGTTTAACAACTAATAAATTAGTTTAAAAATCAATAAACTGATAATCAGTGTGTTATTTTTTTTCAATACGTAATATTGTCATATTTATTCATCGAAATTCTTTTTCCTTGAAGCTTTCAATTGCGATTGCTGTTTCTTTCGATCCAGCCTTTTGAGAACACTCGAATACGGAGTTTTGGTTTTCTTACGAGGTTTTGCTGGCACAAGTGCGGCCGTCAATATACGCTTAAAGCGATCGATTGCGATTTCTTTATTGCGGATCTGGGACCGGTCAATATCGCATTCCATTTGCAGGATTCCTTCTTTATTTATACGGTTTGTCAACACGGTGAAAATCATCGCTTTTTCTTCGACAGAAACAGCTGTCGAAAGCGCTACATCCCACTGCAGCAATACTTTGGATGACACCTTGTTTACATGTTGTCCCCCTGCTCCGCCCGACCTGGAAAACTTAAACGTAAGTTCTCCTATTACACTTTCTAAATTCATTTATCTTTAAATGCTTCTTCTATTTTTTCCATCTTTTTTAATAGGAACCCCAATTTCTCCACTTGATCCCGCTGTACCTCAACCAGTTCCTGTTCTTTGCGAATAATAAGATGATCTATTTTCTCATGCAATTCCCTAATTTCGAGTTCAGCCTTCAAATTGACGACATAATCGTTTCGAGCACGCTCACGGTCTTTGTCTTCTTGCCGATTTTGACTCATCATGATAACGGGAGCCTGTAAAGCAGCTACACAGGACAAAATAAGATTAAGCAAAATAAAAGGGTAAGGATCAAATCCTTTATTGTTCAACCAATAGATATTCGCTGCAATCCAAACGACTAAAAACAGCATAAAGGAAATAATAAAGGTCCAGCTTCCGCCAAACTCAGCTACTTTGTCTGCAACCCGTTCTCCCAGGGTTAAACATTCTTTGTTATCACCATCCAAACTTGCGCTGATTACTCTATTTTCCCTAAAACTATCGATCACTTGCTGGTCCAATTGGCTTAATTGCCCGAATTCATCTTTTAGAAATTCGGCTATATAAGCTTCTTTATATTTCATCAACTCCGTAGCTGCAATATATTTATCCTTACTAAAACTTGGATATTCCTTTTTGATCAGCTTAAAAATGGGCTGTCGAATCGAAGCACCCAAAATACGTTGCTCTACAGGAAATTCTTGTCCTGAAATAGCACTGACGAAGTTCTCCATATACTGATTAAATATGTATTTAAAGATAATGTTTTTTAAGCATTCAAAAAATTCACAAAACTATGGCAATTGGTTTTTGTTATTTTACGCATAAATAGTCGAAATTTGCAACACAAAATTCAGGAGTAAGTATCCTAATTTTTCATGTTATCATCTTAAGAAGACAATTGTTAAGCTAAATAACATCGTCCGTGCTTCACGAGCACGATAGCTTATATGCGATAGGCATCAGATGTCTTAGACGACAACACACAGAATACTAACACGAGGTTCCTGGAAACCTTTAAACAAAATTAAACAGCGCTTCTTACGGGATGCCATTAAAAATATACGCTCAGACATAATTACGCAGATGAAAATAGGAATTGTTTGTTATCCCACCTTTGGTGGAAGTGGTGTAGTTGCAACCGAACTAGGAAAGGCTTTGGCCGCTAATGGACATGAGATCCATTTTATCACCTACCGACAACCCGCACGTCTGGATTTCTTCTCTGAAAACCTATACTACCATGAGGTAGCTGTTTCACAGTACCCCCTTTTTGATTTTCTACCCTATGAATCTGCATTAGCCAGCAAATTGGTTGATGTAGTTCGTTTCGAAAAGTTGGATTTGATCCATGTGCACTATGCCATTCCACACGCATCAGCGGCATTTATGGCAAAACAAATTTTACTCACTACGTATGGCATTAATATTCCCGTAGTGACCACCTTACATGGTACAGATATTACACTGGTTGGTAAAGACAAGAGTTTTAGTCCTGTTGTTACATTCTCCATCAATCAATCCGATGGCGTAACTGCGGTATCACAGAATCTGAAAGATCAAACGCTCCAATACTTTGACATTACCCGAGACATCAAAGTGATCCCAAACTTTATTGATCTGGATAGGTTCAGCAATAAAGATCGGTCACATTTCAAAAAAGCCATTGCACCGGGCAATGAACGTATATTGGTTCATACCTCCAACTTTAGAAAAGTTAAGAATACGGAAGATGTTATTCGTATTTTTAAGAAAGTACATGATGTAATCCCTTCCAAATTATTAATGGTAGGTGATGGTCCCGAGCGTCGAAATGCAGAGGAGCTATCCAGAGAACTTGATGTATGCAAAGACGTCCGTTTCTTGGGGAAACAAGACGCAGTGGAAGAAATATTGTCTGTATCAGATCTCTTTCTGATGCCTTCTAGCTCGGAAAGCTTCGGTCTTGCAGCCCTAGAAGCCATGGCCTGTCAAGTTCCGGTCATCTCTTCCAATACCGGAGGTTTACCTGAACTGAATGAAAACGGTGTCACTGGATTTCTGAGTGCGGTGGGTGATGTTGATGATATGGCAAAAAACTCGATTTATATCCTGGAAGATGGAGAGCGCTTAGAGAAATTTAAAGAAGCAGCATTAAATCATGCAAAAAAATTCCAATTGTCTAATATTATGCCTTTGTATGAGCAGTATTATCAAGAAGTCATCAATCAAACAATAAAAGCACAATAAATATCACTTTAAGGCTTAAGGGATAAAAAAAATATTTTATCTTTGACCTTTGGAAAATTTCCAAAAAAACAATTATGAAATACAAACGTATCTTATTAAAACTTAGCGGTGAATCCTTAATGGGTGACCAAAGCTATGG